>Ga0310344_10002423_pt1 | contig 13996 bp, 11 predicted proteins | sample HC15DNA20200_MG_FD_203801 | JGI IMG/M metagenome (GOLD analysis project Ga0310344, IMG submission 203801) | Marine microbial communities from station ALOHA, North Pacific Subtropical Gyre - HC15-DNA-20-200_MG | ecosystem: Environmental > Aquatic > Marine > Oceanic | place: Pacific Ocean: North... | reverse complement strand
AAACAAGTGCTGCCTTTGCTTCGACAATTGCAGTAAGAAGCGCACGAAGGACGCCCCAATTAATCCTCGAGAGTCTAATCAAGAAGTCTTACTAAACGATTTTGCGGAGATCATACTCAAGTATCCCCTCAGCTCCCTCCGCTCGGAGCTGAGGGATAAGATCACGGACGAGATGACCATCAACGACGGTCTCTAGAGCCACCCACCCTGTTTCTGACAATTGACTAACAGTAGGGGCGTGTAAACTCGGCAACAAGCTGATAATCTGATCCAAGTTTGCGTGCGGGGCATTCATTTTGAGCGCCACTTTTCGTCTTGCCTGAAGTGAGGCTTGGAGTAGTAGTGCAATTTGCTCAATTTTTGTCTTCTTCCATGGGTCGGCCATCGCTGTTTTGTTGCTAATTAGCCGCGTGTGGGTTTGAAGCAAATCGCAGACTATCCGCAGGCCATGAGCCCGAATCGTGCTCCCGGTCTCAGTAATTTCAACAACAGCATCAACAAGGCCTTCTACGGCTTTAGCTTCAGTAGCGCCCCAAGAAAATTCAACTTGGCACTCTATGTCACGTTCGGCCAGATAGCGACGTGTGAAACTAACCAATTCAGTGGCAATGGTCTTTCCTTGAAGATCCTCTATTTTATTGATAGGGGAGTTTTCTGGCACTACTAGCACCCAACGACAGGGGCTGTCTGAACTTTTTGAATACAGCAGATCAGATACCTCTTCTACCTCAATTCCACTTTCCATAATCCAGTCAAGTCCAGTTAATCCGAGATCAAGACTTCCCTGACCTACATATAGCGGCATTTCCTGTGAGCGAACTAGCGCACATGAGATCTCAGGATCGTTGATTCTGGGGAAATAGTTACGAGATTGAGGCCTAATATCCCACCCTGCTTGCCTAAATAGGCTGATAGTGGCTTCTTCTAGGCTTCCTTTGGGAATTCCGAGTTTTAGCTGATTTTTCATTTTGCTATATCGCTAAGACCTGACTCATCACTGCATTATATGGGCTGTTAGGAGCGCCAATTATCGCATAAGCTTCCTATGGGGTCGCGCACATTAGATCATTAGGGTCATTTAACATTCAGCGCGAGCTTTAGGAGATGCAAGTAGATTTGTTTCTAGTTAAAGGTTAGAACTATCGCTTCTTGTTGACAAAGTTCAAAACAGTAAAGCGCGATATATGCCGGAAGATATGTTATACCAATTGACAATAGGCTATGTATGGATGTGATTACCATCATCTCATTATGAGGTTTGAAGATCGTGAAGATACCATCAGATATGTTCCATGGTTTTGCGCTGAGCTGTTATACCGTATTACCAATTGCAGCACGTAAACAATTGATCTGAAAGTGCGAATTCGTCAAGTAGACCTTGCTTAGACTGATGTGTTAAGGAAAGATTTATACACACGGATTGGATATGTAGAAGTGTCCAATTGTGATGATGGTTCGGATAAGCCCAATGGGGATTTAGAGATCTCTAACTATCTGAATTGAAAGGCTTTAATTAATTGCCTAAGAAATAAGCAATCAACAAAATCTCGCCAAATGATTCGACCCCATAACAAATCTCAAAGTTTTATACACAAAGTTATCCACAGCCTGTTGTGGGAAACTCGGAACCCCTTTTACTGTCAATATGTTACCACTGCTCGTTACGAAACGACTATCGTCTTTTCACGTAAATTGAACCAAGTTTAGTGTAAAGAGCATGACCACCCAAAAACTTAATCGCGTTGTTCAGGTTGCTGTGCCGATTCGATTACGAAAAGTTTTGGACTATCTTTTGCCCGAGGGGTATTCGTCATTAGGCGATGGCACTAGAGTTCGTGTCACTGTTAATCTGCGAGAAATGACGGGCGTCGTAGTAGGCTCGAAGAAGTCAGAATTGCCCGACAGAGAGCTTATAAGGATTGTCAGAGTATTGGACACATCGCCATGTATACCACCATCATTACTAAAACTTTTGAGGTGGTCTTCATTTTACTATCACCACCCGCTCGGCGAGGTTATACAGACAGCTTTGCCCAGCGTGCTGCGAGGTGATAGCAAAATTAAGCCAGTTTTGCCGATTAGATACTATCTTACACCGAAAGGCGCTGAAGCCATGGATGGTGTCCCAAAAAATGCAACGAACCAGCGCCTATTACTCGCTGAGCTTGCTAAAAAAGGTCACGACGGGCTTCCTTCAAGTGCTCTCCCTAAGTCAGTTTCGTTGGCTTCTACCAAATCGCTGCGTACTCGCGAGTGGATTAGCGTTGGCGAAGATTCAAGGGATTTTCTGTCTGTTGCGGAAGAGAAAGATAGCGCAGTCATAGCTCTAAATAAGTCACAACGGAGCGCTGCTATGCAAATAACTGATGCTTTACAAGCATATCAGACATTTTTACTCCAGGGCGTGACTGGGAGTGGCAAAACTGAAGTCTATCTGGAGTTGGCTGCGAGAGTTATCGAAGCCGGGGGTCAGGTTCTCGTGCTGGTGCCAGAGATCGCACTCACACCCCAATTAATTCAGCGATTTAGAAACGGTCTTAATGGCAAGATTTCAGTTTTGCACTCCCGGCTTAGCAATAAGGACAGGCACATCTCCTGGTGGGCCGTCCGCGAGGGTTTGGCGGACGTAATACTAGGTACTAGATCTGCAGTTTTTGCGCCATTGGTCCGTCCCGGAATATACATTGTGGACGAAGAGCATGATACTGCTTATAAGCAGCAGGAAGGATTTCGCTATAACGCTCGTGATTTGCTCGTGAAGCGTGCACAGCAAGACAACATTCCAGTTGTTCTCGGTTCAGCCACTCCGTCTTTAGAGTCAATGCAGAATGCCAAGACTGGGCGCTACAGCCACTTAGTTTTGCAAGAACGCGCCCAGGGAGCCTTGATGCCGAAGGTTAGTCTGTTGGATTTGAGACAGTTACCACTCACATCCGGTATTTCCCCCCCTGTTCTTGAGGCTTTGCGACTAAGACTAAATCGTGGCGAACAGAGCATCGTATATATAAATCGCAGGGGCTTTGCACCGGTTTTATGGTGCACAGAATGTGATTGGCGTGCCCTTTGCTCTCGCTGTGATGTACATCTGACTCTACATCGGCCTACCAATCAGTTGCGATGCCACCATTGTGGTGCATCCAACAAACCACCCGCCAATTGCCCTGATTGCCAGAATCCTTCATTGAAGGCAGTTGGCCAGGGAACTCAACGAGTCGAGGAAACGCTTCAAGCAATTCTTCCGTCTGCCCGAATAGTGCGGTTTGACAGCGATACTATGGGGAAATCGACTATTTTGGCGGACCGCTTGGCTCAGGTTTTGGAGGGAAATGTCGATATTTTAGTAGGAACTCAGCTGCTGGCCAAAGGCCACAATTTTCCAGGCGTGACCCTAGTTTGTATTGTCGATGCGGATAGTGGCCTCTACAGTTTTGATTTTCGCGCCATGGAGCGGCTATATCAGAAGCTAACCCAGGTCGCTGGCCGAGCTGGCCGAGCCAGTCGTCCTGGCCACGTACTTGTCCAGACACAATATCCGGAAAACTCAGCATTTTCGAGACTGATCGAAAATGATTTTTCTGGCTTTGTAGATTTTGAGCTAAAGCAGCGGCAATTGGCGAACTGCCCGCCGTTTGTTCGGTTTGTGCTACTACGGGCAGAATCAGCCTCGTCTGATTTGTCACTCCGATTCGTGGCAGGCGCTGCGGAATTGGGTCAACGGATGCTCAAAAAACAGACATCGCTGATTCAGCTTATGGATCCAGTTCCTTCGCCAATGGAGCGAAGATCGGGGAGATACAGAGCCCAGTTGTTAGTTACTGGTAGCGCTGATGCTGGGTTACATCGTTTTCTTGATAATTGGTTGGCTGAGCTTGACAAGCTGGAGATAAGCCGACGGGTGCGTTGGTCCCTAGACGTCGATCCGGTCGAAATGTATTAGACATTGCGAGTTCCAAGACCTGTGCTACGTGCGAGTTCTTGAACCTAAGGTCGGTGTGGCTGAGATATATATGCTGAGGACTGAAATTCGTGCAATCTGCTTATAGTGCGTTTGAACCCTTGATGCATCCTGCCTCCCTCATAGAGCTCTTCCGGGGCGCTTGCCGCTGAAGCTATCAGGTTTACCCGATGATCATAGAGCTCATCGATCAGTTCGATGAAGCGCCGTGCTTCATCAGGATGTTCTGATCCCAAAATAGGGATATTAGTTAGCACGACTGTGTGATAAGCAGAAGAAATTGCCGCAAAATCAACCTTTGAGTGGTGACCCGCGCAGATTACATCGAAATCAAACCAGACAATGCCAGATCCTTTGCCCCTTACCCTGACTAACCTCCCGTTAATATCTATTGTTGCTTCGAGTGATCCAGATTTTGCTGAGATGTCGGTAAATAGCTCAGTGATCTGATTTTCGGCGGCCAAACTATGGGGTACTAGGTATACGTCTGACCGATCAGCTTTGGCAATACGGTGATCTTGACAACCCGAAAGCTGTAAGACCAACATATTTTCCTTGATCATTTCTATAGCTGGAGTGAAGCGTTGCCGCTTAAGGCCGCCGTGATACAGATCGTCAGGAGCGGTGTTCGAGGTGATAACTATCCTAGTGTTGTTCTTAATTAGAGCCGAGATAAGACGCTCGAAAATAACCGCGTCCCCAATATCAGCAATGAACAATTCGTCCAGACACAGGACTTGAAATCTTTCAGAAATGCTGAAGGCGATCTCCTCTACTTTATTTGATTTTTTATCTAGATCTTTAAGTTGATCATGTATTCCAATCATAAATCTATGAAAATGCTCACGTTTCTTTTCTTCAAAGGGCAATGATTCATATAGGAGATCCATCAAGTAAGTTTTACCACGCCCAACGCTGCCCCATAGATAGATACCATTTGCTTTCGCTTTGTTGGGTTTAAAAGAACGAGACCATCTTTTCCAGACCAGAGTTAGGGGATGATTGTTATATCGGCGCAAGAGATTCCAGTAGAGCAGGTCTAGCTGCGGTAAAATCGCATTCTGGTAGGGATCGTCATGAAAATCCGGAGTTTCCAGGTTTTGACGATGGGTAAGAGAGGGCAATTGGTTCACTGTGGCGTAGGTTAGCAGGGTTCTAGTTCCATTGGACAGCAGCTGCGGATTTGTTGGTAGATTACGACCTATCTAAGTGTGATAAATAGCAGCGGTATCGGTTAATTGGCAGCTGTGCGATATAGAATACCTGGCAGCATTTTTCCCAAAGTTATGGCCTCTGAACTAATATGATAGCGGAACTCCGATATGAGCGAAAAGAAGGTAGTGGATAACTGGCCTCTGATAAAGTGCAAGAAAACCATAGCTAGAAGCAGGCTTTTTGAGATACAAGAATTGGATCTGCAGTTTTCTAACGGCAATGAGGCTCAATATGAAAGGTTGGCAGGAGCGAGCAGTGGCGTGTTAGTTGTCCCTGTGACGTCGGATGGTGAGATATTGCTTATTCGGGAGTATGCTGCCGGCCTGGAGCGTTACGAACTTGGTTTTGTTAGGGGCAAGATTGAGGAAGGTGAGTTACCTAGGTCAGCAGCGGCGAGAGAGATGCAAGAGGAGGTTGGCTTGAACGCGCGGGAATTTCGTCACTTAGCAACTATTTCGCTAGCTCCTGCATATTCTCAACATCGAACCTACATCTATTCTGCTTCTGGCTTGTATGAAAGCAGGCTGGAGGGTGATGAGCCTGAGACCATCGAGCAACTCACCTACAAGCTCAGTGATATAGATCAGTTGCGGAGGCGGGACGACTTTACGGATGCGCGTTCTGTTTTGGCGACTTATTTGGTTTGTCAGGAATTTTCTGTTTAAAGATGGCTGAAACCGACTTCCTTCTCCAGATTGTTGAGGTTGCAAAACAAGCTGGCCTCGAAATCATGCGGGTTTATGCATCCGAAGATGATTACAGCATAGATTACAAAGATGATGGTTCTCCAGTGACTGTTGCCGACATGTTGTCGCACGAACTAATCTGCAGGCATTTGGCTAAACTCACTCCGGACATTCCTATTTTGTCCGAAGAGCTTGTGACTGGGGATCCGGCCTATCGATTAATGTCTGAGAAGATGTGGTTAGTCGACCCGCTAGATGGCACCAAGGAGTTCATGGGGAGAAACGGCGAGTTTACAGTTAATATTGCTCTTATTGATAAAGGGGCACCCACAATTGGTGTTGTTCATGCGCCAGCTTTTGGGCTCATGTATTTTGCTGCACAGAAAGTTGGTGCCTGGCGGCAAGTCAACGCAGAATCGCCCGAAGCAATCCATACTAAGAATTATGATGAAGGCCATGTGCAAATGGCGACTAGTCGATCTCACTCTGGGAAGGAAATTAAAAGTTTTCAAGCGTGGTTGGAAACAAACAATGGCTTGGAAGTTAAATGTACACCTATGGGTAGTTCTTTAAAGATATGCCTAGTTGCGGAGGGAAAATTAGACATCTACCCACGATTAGGGCCGACGTCAGAGTGGGATACGGCCGCGGCTCATTGCGTTCTCAACGAAGCTGGTGGCAGCATTGTCGATATTCAAGACAATCAACTTATCTACAACAAGGCTCACACATTGAATCCATGGTTCTTTGCCATCGGAGATCAGTCGCGTAATTGGTTAGAGCTTTACAATCAAGCAATAACCTAGATTTCTTATCCAAACTATATAGGCTCGGCTATAATTTCGACTAACAGGGCGCTTTGGCACCGCGTTTTAAAAAAATATGCTCGCATTTACAAAGATGCAATCCCTCGGCAACGACTTTATTCTTGTTGATGGCGTTCGCCGACCCTTCGAGCTAGATAAGGATCAGATCCGATATCTCGCCGATCGCCACTTTGGGATTGGTTGTGATCAGGTTCTAGTAGCAGAACCAACAAATAGCAGCGCTGATTTTGCGATGCGGATTTTCAACGCTGATGGTTCTGAGGCCGACCATTGCGGTAATGGGGCTAGATGTTTTGCTAGATTTGTTTATGAGGAGGGCTTAAGTGATAAAAGAAAGTTGGTGGTTTTACTCAGAAGCCGAACAATTAACGTAGAGATAGAAGATGATTGGCAGGTAGTTGTGGAAATGGGAGAACCACTTTTCGACCCATCAAAAATCCCCTTTGAGTCGGACGAGAAGAAAGCTGTCTACGAGTTGGAAGTCTGTAATGAAATCTATAAGGTGCATGTTGTTTCAATGGGTAATCCGCATGTTGTTATTTTGGTAGATGATGTTAAAGCAGTTGATGTTGGTTCATTAGGAGCTGCTATTGAACGGCACTCGCGTTTTCCACAAGGCGTGAACGTCGGTTTTGTTTCACCTATTACTCGCAATAACATTCACCTTAGGGTATGGGAGCGCGGTGTGGGGGAGACTTTGGCATGTGGAAGTGGGGCATGTGCTGCAGTAGTTTCCTGTCATCGGGCGGGGCAAGTCAATGACCAAGTTCTAGTAGAGTTGCCGGGTGGTCTGCTTGACGTGAGATGGCCTGGACGCGGATCTGTTTTTTTGAAAGGATCAGCAGTCAACGTTTTCCGCGGAGAGATAAACCTCGCTTTAGTATAGCCATGGCGGTGAATATATGCAGAATGAAGACCTTACAAAAGATCGATACGCTGCATCTTTCTTAGAGCATCTAGAGAAGGAGCGCCGGCTTTCTAGCCATACTGTTGTTGGCTACGGAATGGATTTAGATAAATTGGTAGCTTTTGTATCAGCCCGCGGCCTGAAGGGTGTGTTGTCTATTGAACCCACGGACGCCAGGTTGTTCGCTGCAGATCTTCATCGCTATAAGAATCTTAAGAGTCATTCAATACGCAGGGTTTTATCCGCTGCACGCAGCTTTTATAGGTATTTGATGCGGGAAGGTTTAGTCAAAAGTAACCCTTTTGATGGTCTTCAAGCTCCCCGCGGTAGTGATCGGAAGTTACCAGCAACGTTAAGTGTTGATGAGGCGTCACAATTGGTATCTATTAAGCCAAGGAATGATCTTGAGTATCGTGATTGGGCGCTATTGGAGTTGCTTTATTCCTCAGGGTTGCGACTCTCAGAGCTATCTGGGCTCAACATTGGCGATGTTAGTATGAAACAGCGTACAGCTCATGTTAAGGGTAAGCGAGGTAAAGAGAGAATATTACCAATCGGGCAGCATGCGCATGATGCTTTACAGGCTTGGCAGAAGCGACGCAAAGAACTTGCTGCAGATGGTGAGCGTGCTTTATTTGTAAGTCGAAGCGGGCGAAGACTCGGCTCTAGGGATATTCAGCGCAGAGTACAAATTTGGGCCAAGCGGCAAGGCCTTAGACAGAGCGTCCACCCGCATATGCTTCGACATTCATTTGCTAGTCACCTGCTCGAATCTAGTGGCGATCTGCGCGCTGTACAGGAATTGCTAGGTCATGCAGATGTATCTACTACCCAAATATACACACACCTTGATTTCCAGCACCTGGCGGAGGTTTACGACAAGGCACATCCACGCGCCCAAAAACAAACCGATTAATTGAGATTATTGACTTGATGCGATTTTTGTTGTTTTGTAGAGAGATTTCCTTGCTAAATTTCCGTGTCGAGGCATTTTTGTATCACTAGAAATGGCCAAGGTCGCAGATAGCCAATAATGCCATGTTAGAATCCAAGCCGCTGTTCACTCTCGGATGCTGTATCCGAGCAGAATCCAATTAACTAATTTCAGGAGTCAGCCCGATGTCTTCTTATGCGTATATACCTATAATTCTTGGCGCTCTAGGCTTGCTGGCAGCACTAATTATTTACCGAGTAGTATTGTCTTATCCGGGGGGCACTGGGAAAATCGTTGCAATAGGTGATCAAATTCACCGAGGTGCGCTAGTTTTTATGCGCCGCGAATACCTCTATTTGCTAATTTTTGTGCTAGTTGTTGGAGCGGCGATATTGGTTTCAGATCTTGGATGGAGGACAAGCACGGCTTTTCTCGTCGGAGCTCTGAGCTCGGCGAGCGCAGGTTTTATTGGTATGTACACAGCGACTAAAGCTAACGTAAGAACTACAACTGCAGCACAGAGCAAAGGCGCAGCAGAGGCACTAACGGTTTCGTTTTACGGCGGATCGATTATGGGCCTAACGGTGGCAGCTATGGGGCTTTTAGGACTGGGTGTTTTATATCTATTTTTTGGTGGTGACCCAGAAACGGCGCATGTTATTCATGGTTTTGGTATGGGTGCGTCGTCTGTTGCTCTTTTTTCGAGGGTCGGGGGGGGTATTTTTACCAAAAGTGCCGATGTTGGTGCCGATCTTGTAGGAAAAATTGAAGCGGGTATACCTGAGGATGATCCACGTAATCCGGGTGTAATCGCAGATAACGTCGGCGATAACGTCGGCGACGTAGCAGGCATGGGTTCAGATATTTTTGAGTCGTACTGCGGTGCGATTATTGCCACTATCGCGATTGCGTCGACATTGAGCATCGATTGGATTCAGAAACTAGCACTGGACGGCAGTCAAAGTAAGCTAATGTTTCTTCCTTTGGCTTTGGCATCGCTCGGAATAATATGTTCCTTTGCAGGTATATTGCTTGTACGGAGCGCCTCTCGGAGAAAGCCAGATGTTGCTTTGCGCACAGGCACAATGGGCGCTTCTATAATCTTTATCATTGCGGCGTTCGGCCTGATTTCGACAGTTGATCTTAGCCTGAACATCTGGGGCGCCGTGTTAGTCGGGGCGGTGGGTGGCATTGTCATTGGCCTAGTTACGGAATATTACACAGCTGGTAAGCCAGTCCGCAAAATTGCTGGTAGTGGGGAGACAGGTCCAGCGACAGTGATGATCAGTGGACTAGCAATCGGAATGCAATCGGTGGTTGTGCCTGTTTTAATGATTTGTGTCATCATTCTTGTTGCAAGCTGGTTGGCAGGTCTGTATGGGGTAGGCATAGCAGCGGTTGGAATGCTCGCCACAGTGGGAATTACGATGGCAATTGATGCCTACGGCCCCGTTGCGGATAACGCTGGGGGCATTGCCGAGATGGCAGGCCTGGGCGATGATGTCAGAGAAATTACTGACTCTCTTGATGAGCTGGGTAATACCACAGCAGCAATAGGCAAGGGTTTTGCGATTGGCGCGGCCGCCTTAGCCGCCCTAGCTATAATTTCGGCTTACATTGAAACTGTAGCTCATAATCTGCCTGATTTTGCCATAGAAATCAGTGACCCCGTAGTGCTAGCCGGTATGTTCTTAGGGGCTATTTTTCCGTTTCTGGTGTCCAGTCTGACGATGAATGCCGTTGGCGATGCGGCATTTGAAATGATTCGGGAAATACGACGGCAGTTTAAAGAAATTCCTGGTCTTCTAGAAGGCACTGCTGAACCTGATACGGCTCGTTGTGTTGACATCGCTACAACAGCGGCACTAAAACGAATGATTTTACCCGGTGTACTGGCTGTTGTGGCTCCTGTTGTAGTAGGACTCCTTTTGGGTCCAGCTGCGCTAGGTGGAATGTTAGGGGGTGCTTTGCTCGGCTGTGTACTGTTGGCTTTGACCATGGCAAATGCCGGGGGCGCATGGGACAACGCTAAGAAATATGTTGAAAAGGGCAATCTGGGTGGCAAGGGATCGGATGTTCATAAAGCTACCGTGGTTGGGGATACGGTGGGTGATCCATTTAAAGATACCTCTGGCCCCTCGATGAATATCCTAATTAACGTTATGGCAATTGTTAGTTTAGTTATTGCGCCCTTGCTTTCATAAGGTGAAACCTAAATAACTTATGGTAGAGGATCAAGTTACCTTATATATGTAACGATCCTCTCTTCTCCTTATGGAATGGTGGGGTTGGGCAAACAGAGCCGGAAAATATGGAAATTATGAAGACCATTGTCCGGCCGATGCAAGAATCAGATATTAAAGAAGTGCATGAGATATATTCGGTTGCAGTTCTCAGAGACACTACGTCTTTTGAAATTGACCCGCCAACAGTAAGCGAGATCAAAACTCGTTGGGAAAAAGTCATAGATTTAAATTTGCCATACGCGGTAGCGGAACAAAATGAAAGGGTGGCTGGTTTTGCCTATGTCGCGCCTTATCGACCACGGTCTGCATATAGATATACAGTGGAAAATTCACTGTATGTGGCTCCATGGGCGCGTCGTCAAGGAAATGGAACGCTATTACTTGATTATTTACTTGATAGTAGCAAAGCTGCTGGTATGAGGCAGATGGTCGCAATAATTAGCGGCGGAAATCCAGTTCCATCCATTACTATTCATAAGAAAGTCGGTTTCCAAATAGTTGGGACACTACGAAATGTTGGCTGGAAATTTGATAAGTGGTTAGATACCGTTATCATGCAGCGCTCACTGGATTGAAGTAATGTTACGCGCCTCTGCTCGATCGATCAAATAGTTGTGCTGATAATTATTAGTAGTCATATTGAGCAGAAGCTCTGGAAGTGCTGATATGAAGTGGCATAGTTGGGTGCTTGTTTTTAAGCTTTTAGCGATTCTTAAATCTAAGAAGTCTCGCTATTCTTCTTTTTGTGGCACTCGGTCCGTTTCTGGTATGCAGGTAGATTACTATGAAGGTCATGGTAAGCCCGCCGGGACTTTGATTTTCATTCACGGAATGTCGCCGTTAGGCAAAGAGGATCCGAGAATCGCTCGTTTTTCTGAAGCGCTTGCGTTGGTGGGTTATCGCGTTTTGGTTCCTGATTTTGCGAGTATTCGTCGGTTGGACATTGAAAAGGGACAGTCGGCAGAAGTTCTTAGGCAGCTAGAACAATTGGCTGCCGACCGCAACTTAGTGCCCGATTTATTTGGCGTAATTGCTGTATCTTTTTCGGGGGTGTTTGCGCTACTAACGGCTTGCAGCCCACCCCTCGCCTCGAGATTATGCGGGCTTTGTTTAGTTGGCAGCTATTCTGACATATTGTCTGTCAGCTTGTTTACTATGTTGGCGAACCGCGCGGATCATTACGGCAGATTAATCATATTGCGCAACTATTTTCGTGAGATAGAGACCGAAGGTACTGCATTACATACTCTGATAGAGCGGTGTATCTCAGAATGCGCGGTGCAAGAAGAGTGGGATCCTGATGTTGCATTAGATCAATCAAAGCCTCTAGAAGGTCGGGCCCATAGTATGCTGACAGATATGAATGAGCGGAGAAATTTAGCGAGTCGCGTAACCAACCTCTTTAAGCAGGATTGGTCAGAGTATGAGACCAACCTCGATTTCTTGTATCGGGATACTCCAGTCTTCCTAATACATGGCAGGCACGACAGAATTGTGCCTGCTGGGGAGTCAAAGAAACTTGCAAGAAATTTAAAATATAGAAATATACCGACTTGGTTATGCGTGACTCAACTTCTTAGCCATGGGGATACTGATCTGCGGCTACGCCAATTGATTGAAGTATTTCGGTTGCTTCGCGGGTTTGCTTGGTTTTTTCGTGCCTACAAGAAAGCATCAAGGGGGCGAAGGAAATGAGACCCACCAGCGCGCTTGGCCAATCATGTTCAGCGCAAGGCTAATCAACCTATAGATTCTCCTCCATCAATTAGCTTTTTTCAATAAAAAGGGCGCTTCAGCGCCCTTTTTAGAAATTAGTACTGTGTCATCAAATATAAGTGGTGACACTTGCCATGATTATGGTTAATACGATACTAGATGTGATAACACCACGCACTGACTGAATAGCTCCATTCATTTTCCCCCATAAAGCGTTTGCTTCAATAATGGCGATAATAATCAATCCTACTACTAACGCTGTTGTACCAACGCTATCGCCACCAACCGCTGGGCCTACTCCTCCATGGGCAGATGCAACCATGAAATACAACATCGGTAGGGACATTAATGTGTTTGTTCGTGATGCTAGCGCTGCTTTAGGCGCTGCTTTAGCTTTATCACCATTAGATAAGCCAATCACAATTTTTTGATTTGGCCATATGATGCCCCATACATTGAGCATCATAATGGTGCCCATAATGACGCCAAAAGCTATAGCGAGATTAAATTTGCCGTGATCGGTGATAAACCATAGTAGTACCACCCCGGTAAGAAAAGTAAAAAGTGCGGCCCAGCGAAACCACCAGAGCGCACGTGGCGCTAATTTTTTCATTACATCAGCTTTCGCCGAGTCTTCTGCTTCTTTTACATATTCGGTTTGTACAAAGTTAAAGTAATAAAGCAATCCGATCCAGGCGATACCAAACAGAATATGACCCCATCTAAATAGGATATCCATTATGTATTGCATGTTCCCTCCAACAGTTTGTTGAAAATAAGTGGGGCTTTCTCGCCCAGTCGGCCCATCCCGGCCTAACAAAACTAAGCCAGTATTATGGACGATTGAGGGTAGTCTACTGGAGTGCCCGTTGTGCTATCAAGTTGATCGCATTGATAAAAGGAGTTTAGTTACCGCTTTTAGCCATTTTTTGAACTTAACTCACTGACGGACGCCATGACCATGGTTGAGTAAGCGTAGGTTAATGACGAAAAGAGCAGCTATAAATATTCCAATTATCAAGTAAGAATAGGACAGAGAAATATCTGAAATGCCTAAGAAACCAAACCGAAAGGCATTGATCATATAAAGAATAGGATTGACGAGAGACACCGTTTGCCAGAATTCTGGGAGAAGCTGTATTGAATAGAAGATCCCTCCAAGATAGGTCAGTGGGGTCAGTACAAAATTAGGAACTATCGATATATCATCAAAGCTTTTTGCGAAAACAGCATTTGTAAAGCCGCCCAAAGAAAACAAAAAGGCTGTGAGAATAACAACGCTGATAAGTACGCCTATAGCATGGATTTTGAGATCACTAAAGAAGAGTGATACAACTGTGACAATAAGCCCAACGATTATCCCCCGAGCTACACCACCCACGATGTAGCCCAGAAGAATCACGTAATTAGGTGTTGGCGAAACCAGCATTTCCTCAAGAGAATGCTGAAATTTTGCTCCGAAAAAAGAACTCACGACGTTTGAATATGAGCTTGTAATAACTTGCATTAG
>Ga0310344_10002422_pt1 | contig 13997 bp, 11 predicted proteins | sample HC15DNA20200_MG_FD_203801 | JGI IMG/M metagenome (GOLD analysis project Ga0310344, IMG submission 203801) | Marine microbial communities from station ALOHA, North Pacific Subtropical Gyre - HC15-DNA-20-200_MG | ecosystem: Environmental > Aquatic > Marine > Oceanic | place: Pacific Ocean: North... | reverse complement strand
TGATAGAACCTTGGTGATCGCAGCCGTCAATGTGGTTTTGCCATGGTCTACATGCCCCATAGTACCCACATTCAAATGCGGCTTGCTGCGATCAAACATTTCTTTTGCCATAAGTATCTAACCTCCTTGCGCTAGGCGCAGAACGGTTTCTATTTTGGAGCCCTCGATGGGATTTGAACCCATGACCTCACCCTTACCAAGGGTGTGCTCTGCCACCTGAGCTACGAGGGCCCGGTTGCTGTTCAGGTGGGCAGGGTGGGGTTCGAACCCACTCAGGCTAATGCCACCGATTTTACAGACCGGCCCGGCTCACCATCTCCGGCGCCTGCCCCATTTGAGCCGACGAAGGGACTCGAACCCATAACCTAGCGCTTACAAAGCGCTTGCTCTGCCAATTGAGCTACGTCGGCGTGACCATCTACGCAAGCAGCTAAAGCTAAGTTAAAAAGAGCGCCCTCCTGATGGCGCCATGCCGATTATACCAAGGTTTCGTGTTGGCGGTCAAGCAAATTCCCGAAACCGGTTTGCCCCCTTTCAGCTATAACTCGCGCAAGTCTAACAGGGATAGGCAGAGCCGTCAATGGTGCTGGTTTTCCGGGAGATTGTCGCGCGCTGTGCGGGCAGCATAAAGAACCAGTGACCCTGCGATGGCAGCATTAAGGGATTGTATATGCCCATGCATGGGTATGTTTATCAAAAAGTCACAACGGTCTCTTACCAACCGACGTAATCCTTGGGCTTCGTTTCCAACAACCAGTGCTAGAGGACGGTTAAGGTCGCATTGGGTAAGAGGCTGGTTTTCCAATCCTACGTGTAGGCCTGCAACCCACAGATTGTCCCTTTTCATTTGTTCGACTGTACGTGCGATATTGGTGACTCTGGCAATCAACAAATGCTCGCTAGCACCCATGGACGCTGCTACAACAGCGGGGGTCACACCTCCTGCACGCCTTTTTTGGATGACTACACCGTGTGTGCCTACAGCCTCTGCTGTGCGTAGTAAACGACCCAAATTTCCTGGGGATTGGAGCAGATCTAGTATCAAAACCAATGGTGCTTCTTGCAGTGATTGTGCGCGTTCGTATATTGATGCGATGTCAGCATACGGGTAGGGACTCACTTCTAAGAGTACGTCCTGTTGTACACCATTGTCGGAGAGATGCCTAATTTCAGCAAGAGGTATTCGTTCTATAGGTATTGAGAGTCTCTCTGCGGCGACGATGAGCTTCTTGTTACTAGTGGACTGGGATTCCTGCGGTAGAATCAGTCGTTCTATCCGACGTCGCCTGGCGGATATTGTTTCCAAGAGGGCATTGCGTCGGTAAAGCAGTTCAGTCACTTGAGCTCTGAGCGTCTATTTTCCAGGTGGTGCCTGATTTTCCGTCCTCTAGTGTCACTCCGGTTTGGCGAAGCTGATCTCTGATTTTGTCAGATGTATTGAAGTCCTCACGCGCGCGCGCTTCACTACGGATATCAGCAAGTAGGCCGACAAGTTTGTCCTCTCGGGATTCTCTGCTAAGGGTGGGTAGTAGACCGAGAACATCACCCGCCAAATCTCGGTACAGACTGTTAATCAAGTGCAGTGTCCCATCATCAGGACGAGCATGTTCTGCCAGCATAGTGTTCACCTGTTTAGTAAAGTCAAACAGCACTGCGAGTGCCCCCGGGGCATTGAAATCATCGTTCATGGCTGATATGAAATTGGAACGGGCACTTTCAATGCTTTCAGTGAGGTTAACGGTAACACCTTTGTCTCCTTCTGGTTGCTGCAGTGCTCTTTGTACCTCCAGAGCCGGAGCGACAAGACGTTCCCATCCCCGCCCAGCAGCTGCCAGGGCTTCATCTGAATAATCGATTGGGCTGCGGTAATGGCTTGATAGCATGAAGAAGCGCAATACTTCAGGCGGATATTGCTGTAAGGCTTTGTGGAGGGTGATGGAGTTTCCCAAACTTTTGCTCATTTTCACCCCTTCGACGGTGAGGGTGCCAGCGTGCAGCCAGTAATTGGCATACGGCATTCCGCTCATTGCTTCTGATTGTGCTATCTCGCATTCGTTGTGTGGAAAGATGTTATCCAGTCCCCCCCCATGAATATCAAAATTTGATCCTAGATACTTCTCAGCCATCGCACTGCACTCGATATGCCAGCCTGGAAAACCCTCTCCCCATGGGCTGCGCCAACGCATAATGTGCTCTGAATCTGCCCGTTTCCAGAGCGCAAAGTCTTGTGGGCTACGTTTCTCCTCTCGAAAATCGACGCGGGTGCCTACCTCTAGTTCCTGTATTCTACGCCCGGACAGCTTACCGTAATTTGGAGAGGATGAAACATCAAAGTATACTGAGCCCTCCACTTCGTAGGCGTGTCCTTTCTCAATTAGTTGCTCCACAGCCGCAATCTGTTCGGGTACATGTCCAGTTGCCCTAGGCATAATGTCGGGACGGAGGTTATGCAAGGCATCCATGTCATCCATATACGAGCGCATATAGCGCTCCACAATCTGCATAGGCTCGGTTTTCTCCCGGCGCGCGCCCTTTAAGATACGATCCTCGCCACTATCGAGAAGGTGGCCTACGTCTGTAATGTTCTGTACGTATAGCACCTGATTTCCCGTGAACCGAAGATAGCGCACTATGATGTCCATGGAGACATATAGTTTTCCATGACCAATATGAGCGTGGTCATACACTGTTGGTCCGCATACATACATGCCTACATGCCCGGGTTCAAGCGGGGCAAAGGGTTCTTTCCGACGGGTGAGTGTATTGTAAACTTGCAGATCCATAGTTTGTTTCGTTTTCCTAGCTGCGCTACTCATTCAGACGTGCGAATAGCATTCGTCCAGCAGACGTCTGGAGCACCTTAGTTACCACAATGTTCTTTCTTTTATTCATGTGCTGGCCACCACCATCTACTACCACCATTGTTCCATCCTCTAGGTATCCTACGCCCTGGCCTATTTCCTTGCCGTCCTGAATTATTGTTAGTTCCAATTCTTCGCCTGGTAGGCAGGCAACCTTGACTGCATTGGCCAAATCATTTATGTTCAGTACTGTGACGCCTTGGATCTCAGCAACACGGTTCAGATTGTAGTCAGTAGTTACTACTGGGCAGTGAAGTCGTTTCGCTAGTGCAACCAGTTTGTCATCAACCTCACTCATTTCGTCCACGTCCATATTGCTGACCTCAACCGGTACACTCGCTTCTTGTTGTAGCTTGTTTAATAATTCCAGACCACGACGGCCACGACTACGGCGTGTGACGTCAGACGAATCTGCTACCTGTTGGAGTTCGTTGAGAACGAAAATTGGGACTAATAGCGGCCCGGTGATGAAGCCGGTTTTGCTGATGTCATATACCCTTCCATCAATAATTACGCTGGTATCTAGTAAGATCCCGTGTCCGTTTTGTGTGAATTTACTGGTGTCTCGCTCAGTTTCTCGAAATCGTAGTCGTAAAGTACTCATAATTTCCGTGCGTCGTGCGACAAATATTGTAATTCCCAACCATGCACAGAGGATTGCACCAGCTGAGGGGAAAACCTGATTTAGCGGCTGTGGCAAAGTGGAAAGCGGCCATGCAAGTAGTGCGGCCACTAGCAATCCTAATACTAGACCTATTAGGCCGGCGAGCAATATTTGTGTAGAGGTCTGCCCCAGTATTTTGCGCAATGTACGCGCCGGACGTGTGGTTAGATATGGGGCAATTAGTATCCCGAAGAGTGCACCTGTAATGGGAAAAAGCCACAGTCGTAACTCCGCGGAAAGTAATTCTCGGATAAGTCTGGGGGCTTGTTCTTCAAGATAAAATCCGACAATGGCGAAGCCAATCAGGCCGGCAATCCGTGATATTGAATCTGCTCGCAAAATGCCTCCAGATACCAATAGCTGAGCACACAGCCTGGTACCTCGCTCTATTGTTTCACTTAGTGGCTATGGGACAAAGTCATTATTGTTTAAGGGTCTGCTTGCGTGTATTCTAATACCGGCAAAAAAAACCCAAATGCGATCCAATAAAGTGAAAAAAGGCGAAATAAATAAGGCCAGATGCTCGTCTGAATAATTGTTGTTAGGGACGAACTCTAAAGCATCTTAACATAAGCTGTGACGAAAGTCAAAAAGTGGGTGACCCTCATTGTGTTGGCAGCACTATTTTTAGGGCATCCCTTAGATCCCGGGCGCGTGTGACGTCTATTTCAACTGGAAAGTCATCTGTATACGCTGCGGAACTGGGGATTATAGCGCGTTTGAAACCCAGCTTAGCGGCTTCGTGGAGTCGTGCTGACAGGTGTCCGGATGCACGCAATTCACCTGAAAGGCCGATTTCTCCCAATAGAATCATGTCGGCTGGAACTGGTTGGTCTTTCACCGAGGACGCTATTGCGGTTGCAATGGCTAGATCCGCTGCTGGCTCCTGAATTTGCAGCCCGCCTACAATATTGACGAACACGTCTTGATTTGCCAGGCTCATGTGCATGCGTCTGGCGAGTACAGCTGTCACTAGTAGCAAGCGGTTAAAATCTACTCCATTTGGTGTCCGTCGAGGATTTCCGAAGGCTGTGGTGCTTGCGAGTGCCTGTACCTCGACTAGTATTGGTCGGGTGCCTTCCATGGTCACAGTAATGGTAGACCCGGGTGCTCTTGCCATTCGTTCCGCTAGAAATGCTTCCGAAGGGTTGGTGACCTCTAACATTCCTTTTCCGCTCATTTCAAACACGCCGACTTCCGAAGTTGGACCGAATCTGTTCTTTACTCCACGCAGAAGGCGATAGGCATGATGCCTGTCTCCTTCAAGATATAGCACGGTGTCTACCGTGTGCTCAAGAACTCGTGGCCCAGCGATAGCTCCCTCTTTCGTTACGTGGCCTACCAGGAACATGGCTATATCGTTTGTCTTGGAAATGCGGGTGAGCTGTGATGTGCATTCACGTACCTGCGTTACCGAACCTGCCCCTGAATCCAGATCATTACTCGTGATAGTTTGGATAGAATCTATTATCACCAAGCGAGCCTCGAGTGTTTGTATGTGCTCTATTATTTGGTGGAGATTTGTCTCAGTTACAAGGTATAGATTGCTTAATGCATCTTCGTAGCTATCCTCAAGACGGACAGCGCGCATTTTGATCTGGTGTGTAGATTCCTCTCCGGATACGTACAAAACCACCAATCCTTGTGATGCCACTTCGGTTGCAAGTTGTAGCATGAGGGTGCTTTTGCCGATTCCGGGGTCCCCTCCAACAAGTACGACAGAGCCCGGCACTATACCTCCTCCAAGAACGCGTGCGAACTCAGTAATTGGCAAAGGTATGCGGTTTGTGGTCGGTGCGTCGATGTGTTCCAACTGTATGGGTTTGCTGGTTATCGAACCATATATCTCTGATTGTGAAGTGTCAATCTTGTTCGAAATAACCTGGGCAGACATGCTGTTCCACTCACCACATTGTGGACATTTGCCCATATTGCGTGGGGCTGAACGTCCGCATTGTCCACATACGTACTGGGTTTTAGTTTTTGCCATTTGGTCCTGCAGCAATTGAAAATGCACTATGGATTATAGTCCATAGTGCATTAATATATCCACGTCTTTCTGTCAGGGTTGGCTCAGGAAATCACTTCTGCTTCTATGGTTGCAGTGTCTGTTTCACTGTTTGACGCCATTCCAGAAGGTGGTGGTTGGCGAATTGCTTTCTCATCGATTTCGACAGTGATTTGGTCATCTTCATTGAAATTTATCTTCACAATTCCAGACTCTACTGGCGATTCCAGTAGTATGTCGGAGAGAGCATCTTCAACCCTTCGCTGAATCACTCTCCGCAACGGGCGTGCACCGTACTCGGGGTCAAAACCTTCGTCGGCGAGAAATTCTCGCGCCGCTAAGCTAACATCGAACTCTAGGTTTCGTGCTGCCAGACGTTTCTCCACCTTCTTCAATTCAAGGTCAACTATTTCGGTGATTTCCTCTTTGGAGAGTGACCTGAAGACTATGGTTTCGTCAACGCGATTGAGGAACTCTGGCCGAAATATTTCACGCAGGGCTTCGGTCAGTTTCTTGCGCATTTCGACGTACGCTTGGTCTGCCTTTACTTCTGGGTCTCGTGAACCTTGAAATCCGAAGCCCGTCTGTGTGCGTATAAGTTCTGCCCCCACGTTGGATGTCATAATAATTAACGCGTTTCGGAAATCGACCTTTTTTCCTTTTGCGTCGGACAGGTGACCTTCCTCCATGATTTGCAGGAGGATGTTGTGTGCCTCTGGATGTGCTTTTTCCACTTCATCAAAGACTACAATGGAGTATGGTCTTCGGCGTATGGCTTCGGTAAGTTGCCCAGCGTCTTCATAACCTACATAACCGGGCGGAGAACCTATTAATCGACTGACAGTATGTCGTTCCATGAATTCAGACATGTCCAGTTGGATGAGTGCTTCTTCACTGCCAAACAGGAATTCCGCTAGCGCTTTGGTTAACTCAGTCTTCCCCACTCCTGTCGGTCCAAGGAAGATGAAAGACCCAATTGGTCGCTGTGGATCCTTCAGACCAGCCCGTGCACGTCGGATAGATCGAGAAATGGATTCTATTGCGTCATCCTGGCCGATTATTCGTTTGTGCAGTGCGGACCCCATTCGCAGCAGCCGTTCGGTTTCGGCTTCGGTGATTTGCGTCACCGGAATTTTGGTCCACATTGAGACAACTTCAGCCACGTCCTCTTCTGTTAGTTGGGGCCCGGCAGCGCGGTTCCAGCCGGCGCGTAGCTTCTCTAGTTTTTCTTCTAATTCCTCTTCGTGTGCTAGTAGTGTATCGGCATCAGACTGGCGTGCTTCCTCGAGGGCTAGATCGTGATGTTCGCGCACTGTTTTCAGATTGTTGACCATCTCTTTTAGTTGAAGTGCCTCGGGACTCTTGTACATTCGTACTCGTGATGCGGATTCATCAATGAGATCGATAGCCTTATCCGGCAGAAAACGATCCGCGATGTAACGTACGGAAAGATGAGCGGCTGCATCAATGGCCTCATCAGTGATGGTCAATCGGTGGTGCTGCTCATAACGTTCTTTAATGCCTTTCAAAATTGCTATGGTTTCATCGATGGTGGGTTCATCGACCTGCACAGGTTGGAATCGGCGCTCTAGGGCGGCATCACCCTCAATGTGTTTGCGGTATTCTTCTAGTGTGGTTGCTCCTATTACCTGTAGCTCACCACGTGATAGGGCGGGCTTCAGAATGTTAGCGGCGTCCACAGTGGATCCCGCAGCGCCTGCACCAACGAGCATGTGCGCTTCGTCAATGAAAAGAATCGCGCTGGACTGTTTTATCTCAGTAATAATTCGTTTCATGCGCTCTTCGAATTGACCTCGGTACATTGTTCCCGCCACAATAGATCCGACATCAAGCTGCAGTACTCGCTTGCCAAACAGTAACTCTGGCACATCCCCCGATACTATACGCTGTGCAAGACCTTCGACAATTGCTGTTTTGCCAACACCTGGCTCACCGACTAGGGCTGGGTTGTTTTTGGTACGGCGTGCAAGAATCTGAATGACTCGTTCTACCTCAGTGTGCCTACCGATGACAGGGTCTAGACCTTCTTTCTCGGCAAGCGCTGTCAAGTCAGTTGCTAGCTGATCTGCAAGCGGGGTCTTATTCTTTTCGGTTCTTTTTCGTTTCCTCTGACCTTGCCCCAATATTTTTTCCTTCTGGGTAGTAGTATTCTCTTTCAATACCCTGCGCGTGTGTCGGCGGACTTGTTGTGATGAAATACCCAATTTTTTCAAAACCTGATTGGCAATCCCGTCCTCATCCCGAACTAGGCTTAACAAGAGATGTTCCGTGCCTATATAACGATGACCTAGACGTCTAGCCTCTTTGAAGGCTTTTTCTAGGGTGCTCTCCGTTGCTGGCGAGAGGCTCTGCTGGTTTTCTCCAATGTCCTCGTTACGGGCGACCGCTAAACGGGAGACGACTTTCTTCATACTTTCGGTGTCTATGCCTAGGTCATTTAAGACTTCGTATGCAATTCCGCCATCATCTAACATTAATCCCAGTAACAAGTGTTCTGGGCAAATGACGTGCTGCCCGAGGCGTTCAGCCTCAACCTGAGCGGTGTTAAGTGCTCGGCGTGCTCGTTCGGTAAACCGCTGCATGTTCGTCGACATAGTGATCCTATAATTGCTCTAATCCGTTACTATTTTACCAAAAAATTCGACACAGTTTTACTGTTCTTTTCAGACTATGCATTTGTGTTTAGTTTACCAACTTAACTAGATAGTGCATGTATTTCCAGTACCATGCGAAACTATCGAGGAGTAATCATGCTAATCATTGATTAGCATGAGAACGAATGCATCAACAAGTTATGTTCGACCTATCTCAGGTTGTGGGTTCTTAGCGCTGGCTATGTAGAAGTCGTAGTCGAGGTCAGCGTAGCGAGCCGATGCCACTTCCTTGAGACTGAGTCCAACTCTACGGCGTTCAGATTCGATTTTCATGATGCGAAGCGTGACCTCTTCGTTTTCCCGGACTACTTCTTTGGGGTGCACCACAATTCTCTCCGCAAGTTCGGATATGTGCACCAGCCCTTCGATATGTTCATCATCTTTCAGGGCAGCGAATGCGCCGAATTTCGCTAGTCGCGTGATGGTAGCCCTCACCAGTTGTCCCTCCTTGTATTTGTGAGATAGAGCGTTCCAGGGGTCTTCCTCTAGCGCTTTAAGAGATAGTCCTACTCGTTGTCGCTTGCGATCTACGCTGATGACCCGGACATTGACTTCTTGTCCTACTTTGAGAACCTCACGGGGATGATCGATTTGTTGCCACGAGATTTGTGAGATATGCACCAGCCCATCTAAGGAGCCAAGATCAACAAAGGCCCCGAAGTCTGCCAAAGAGACTACGCGTCCGGCAAGGGTTTGCCCAGACTGAATACTTGCAAGCAACTGTTCGCGTTTCTCGTCCTGCACTTCTTTTTCAGCTGCTCGCTCTGAAACAATTAAGCGATTTTCCGTCGTGTCTACCTCCGTGATTTTAAAGGTAAGTTCTTCGCCAATCATGTCTTTCCATTGCTTTGAAGGTTCGGAACCCGCCTTTCGACGCTGACGTTTCATGGTCATCAGAGATGCCGGCAGGAATCCGCGTAATTGACCAAACGTTACTACCAAGCCACCGCGATTACATTCCAGAACCTGCCCTGTGTGAACGTTGCTTTCTTGCATCTGTTGCTTTGCTTGTTGCCACTCCTCCATTTGCCTTGCTTTCAGTAGTGATAGAACGACAGGGCCGTCCTGACTGGCACCCCGTACCACGTAAAGGGTACACTGGGCGCCTACTTGTAATTCTTCCTGTGCATCTGCGCCAATAATATTGATTTCGTTTTCTGGGATGATGCCTTCGCTTTTTGCACCGATGTCCACCCAAATTGCATTGGGTGACACGCGTGCGATCGTACCATTGCGTAACTCTCCATGCTTAGGTGAGGTGAGTTCGAGGCTCTCTGCTGCCAAAAGCGTACCCATGGTCTGTGGCGGGGACTGCTGTGACTGCAAGGGTGTCTGAATCTCAGTATCGTGGGGTTGGTCAGTATCCATCTGACTATCGTTCTTTAAATCCACCATCTAGATAATATAGGGACATTATAGGTCTGATTGCGGCGATTGACAACCTATGCGTACTTCACGGTATAATGCTCTCGGAGGAACGTATATGCCCAACACATATCCGTTTGCAGCGATTGTCGGTCATGATAATATGAAGCGCGCTCTTTTGCTGAATGCGGTAAATCCACGTATCGGTGGGGTGCTCATACGAGGGGACAGGGGTACCGCTAAGTCAACCGCAGCACGTGCCCTTGCGGCGCTTCTCCCTGATGTGAAGGTTGTGGAGCATTGTCGCTTTGGATGTGATCCACATCAACCTACCCAATGGTGTACGGAATGCCAAGAAAGTGCTTCTGGGAATGAATCTTTGCCTGGGATAATGCGTCCTACATCTTTCATAGATCTTCCGGTAAGTGCTACAGAGGATCGTGTAGTGGGTACGTTGGATATCGAGCAAGCCATTCAGCGTGGTGAGCGTCACTTTGAGCCAGGGGTCTTGGCTGCAGCCAATCGTGGCCTGCTTTACATTGACGAAGTCAATCTTCTAGACGACCATGTAGTTGACTTGCTCTTGGATTCAGCAGCGATGGGCGTCAACGTAGTCGAGCGAGAGGGCATCTCCTTCAGCCATCCGGCACGTTTCATTCTAGTGGGCACTATGAATCCTGAGGAAGGAGATTTACGCCCACAATTGCTTGACCGCTTTGCACTAGCTGTGGACATCCGTGGTTTGGATGATTCTAGGGACCGTGTTGCAATCATGGAGCGTATTCTGGAATTTGAATCAGACCCAATTGCTTTTCGAGAAAAATGGCAATCGGAGGTCACATCAATCTCAACTGAAATCATGCGTGCTAGAGAAATTGTCGATACCGTGTCATACTCGCGAACTGATCTCGAGACTATTGCTGCACTTACCAGTAGCTTGCGCGTAGATGGTCACCGAGCCGATTTAGTGATTTTGCGGGCTTCACGGGCGCATGCTGCGTTGTGCGGGCAATTAGCAATCAGCCACAGTGATATTTTGTTGGCAGCTCAGTTAGCACTTCCGCACAGAATAAAGAAGGGCCCATTTGAGTCAGAAGGTCTTGCTTTGGAAGAACTAGAGACTCGACTAGAGCAGGTAAGCTCTGATGTACAGGAATCTCACTCACTAGAATCGGAGCTAGAAAAAAGCGATACCGTAAAAAAAAAGACGTAAATTTTCAATCTCCTCAGCATGAAAATCTTGATACTGCCACGGTCGATCAGGCAGATCAACATTCCCCACATGTTTCAAATGAATCTCAGTTCGAGGATGGAGGGCGTAAGGATGATGTCGGCCCAGAATTCGAAGCACGTTCCCTTGACACTCCTTTGGACAAGTTGACGCGTAAGCATGGTGGAAAACGAAGTAGAACGCTGACTGATCGGAAACGCGGACGCTATGTTCAGGCTCGTCCTGCTCACGGAAAGGTATCTGATATTGCGTTCGATGCCACGCTGCGAGCTGCTGCTCCTCATCAGATTCATCGGTCTGAGCAGCGCAAGCAAGTAGCCTTTTCCGTAACAATGCAGGATCTACAGCGAAAGATCCGGGTCCGCAAATCGGCTAATCTAGTTCTTTTTGTGGTAGACGCGTCATGGTCTATGGCGGTGGCAGAACGCATGAGTGCTACCAAGGGGGCGATATTCTCATTGTTAACTGATGCTTACCAGCGTCGGGATCGTGTGGGGTTAATCGTCTTTCAGAAGAAAGATGCCAGCATCGTATTGCCGCCCACTAGCTCGGTGGAGCTTGCACGGCGCGCGCTTGCTGACATTCCCGTTGGCGGAAAAACGCCTCTCACTGCTGGACTGGCGCTGGCGTACCAGGTAATCCGGCAACAGCGATATCTGTATCCGGATGTAATGCCGCTGATGATTGTGCTAACCGATGGGGCGGGAAATGTGGCTATGACGAATATGCCGCCCAAGGACGAATCTCACCGTGCGGCTGAGCGTTTTCAGCGCGACAGTATTCGTAGTGTGGTCATCAACATGGAACATGCTGCGTTTGATCAAGGTCTAGCTCGTGAACTTGCAGAACACTTAGGAGCACCATGTCTAACTTTGCAGGAATTACGTGCGGAGAGCTTGTATGCGACTGTCAGGAATGAACTGGAGCAGCTTTAGACTCACTTTTTTGGGCTATATATTTTCGTCGGTGCGATAGGATCCGAATATACGGACGTCAGGGGCCATCTCGCGCAAATGATCTAGAGCGCGGATACACTTGGGATCATCATGGCGTCCTTCAAAATCTAAGTAGAAAATATAATTGAAAGTTTCAACGGGTGTCGGGCGCGACTCGATTTTGGTGAGATTGATATCGCGCATAGCGAAAACACCGATAGCTCGGAAAAGTGATCCGGGCGTTGCGCCACCCTGAGGTAGGGTAAAGGCAATAGATGTCTTCGAAGATGTCCCGGTTGGTGTTTCCGGAACTTGTGCCAAAGCGAGGAAGCGAGTGTAATTTGCAGCAACGTCCTCGATGTTTGCTGCGAGTATATGCATGTCGTAAACTTCGGCTGCTCGTCGAGAAGCGATAGCGGCGTGATCGCGGCGATCATCGTCTCGCAGTGCTTTAACCGCACCAGCAGTGTCGTACCAGGGTTCTCGTTCAATGCCAAGCTTGTCGATGTATGCCTCGCATTGCGCCAGTGCCTGAGGATGTGAAATGATTTTACGTATTTCACCCAGATCTACGTCGGGATGTGCGATGAGACAGTGGCGAACACGGAAGATATACTCTCCTACGATTGAAAGAGTGTGGCGTTGTAGCAAGTCATAATTGCGATGGATGCTGCCGGCGAGAGAATTCTCCACTGGTACTATCCCACGGTCGCAGTCACCGGAATCTACAGCCTGAAATACTGCGTCAAATGTTTGACAAGCCTCTGGGTAGATTTCAGTTCCATAATATGTGATTGCAGCCGCCTCCGAATAGGCTCCGCGCTCACCCTGAAAAGCAACTCTCATCGTTTCTGGGTCTCTAAATTTTTTATTATTTCCGCTGTCATCTGCTGCGTGGAGAGCGCTTTTTCTTGGCGCAAGTCTATAGTGCGGCAGCCCTCCTCTAGGGTGTGCATTACCGCAGCTTCAACAGCGGATGCCTCGGATTCTAGATTTAGAGAATGCCGGAGCAGCATAGCTGCGGAGAGAATTGCGCCGATCGGATTAGCGATTCCCTCTCCAGCAATGTCTGGTGCGGATCCGTGAATAGGTTCGTATAGCCCCGTGCCGCTATCTCCCAGCGAGGCCGAAGGCAAATTGCCTATGGATCCTGTGAGGACTGACGCCTCGTCAGTGAGAATATCGCCGAACATATTGCCGGTGACTAGCACATCAAAGGACGATGGTTGTGTAATTAAGCGCATGGCAGCTGCGTCTACCAATTGGTGGTCAAACGTAATGGTCGGATGGGATACTGCTACATTGTTGGCAACCTGTCGCCAAAGACGGGATGTTTCAAGCACGTTGGCTTTGTCTACGGATGTAACCTTCTTTCGGCGCCCGGCAGCTAGATTGCAGGCAAGTTTCACCACCCGTTCGATCTCATAATCCCAATACACCATTGAATCGAAAGCCCGCGTATTACCATCTGGTTGACTGTCGCGTCCTTGTGGTTCCCCAAAGTAGATTCCGCCGGTAAGCTCGCGAACCACGAGCATATCCACTCCGGAGAGTAGTTCTGGCTTAAGTGGAGATGCATGCATTAGGTCAGGGTGTGGGCGCACCGGACGCAGGTTGGCAAAGAGCCCCATTCCTTTGCGTAATCCCAGTAGACCCATTTCGGGTCTAACCTTCGCCATTGGGTCATCCCATTTTGGTCCACCTACTGCCCCGAGTAGTACTGCGTCCGATGCGTTACAGTCGGCAAGGGTCTCATCCGTCAGGGGGGTGCCATAACGGTCGATTGAACAGCCACCCATTAAGTACTCTTCCAATTCGAATTTGTGGTCAAATAAATGGGCCACCTGCTCCAGAATTTGTTGGGCTCCAGCGGTTACTTCTGGGCCAATACCGTCTCCTGGCAGTACAGCGATACGGGCTTTCATGCCAGAATCAACCCGTATTCGATACCGTCCATTAATGCCTGCCAACTGGCTTCGATTATGTTGGTGCTAGCACCAACGGTGCTCCAGTGATGACTATCGTTGTGTAAATCAATTAACACTCGAGTGATTGAAGCCGTTCCCTCCTCGCCATTTAGTATCCGTACTTTGAAATCAGAGAGATGTATGTGCTCGAGCTGCGGGAACTTAGGTAGTAGCGCTTTGCGCAGAGCTATGTTTAGGGCATTTACCGGACCATTGCCATCTCCGGCAGTGTGCATTTCCAAGTCCCCTACGCGTATTTTCACCAGGGCTTCAGCGAACATACCGCGTCCT
>Ga0310344_10002421_pt1 | contig 13999 bp, 9 predicted proteins | sample HC15DNA20200_MG_FD_203801 | JGI IMG/M metagenome (GOLD analysis project Ga0310344, IMG submission 203801) | Marine microbial communities from station ALOHA, North Pacific Subtropical Gyre - HC15-DNA-20-200_MG | ecosystem: Environmental > Aquatic > Marine > Oceanic | place: Pacific Ocean: North... | reverse complement strand
TTCTAGGAGAATGGGAATTGTCACAAGGAGAAACTTCAAATTTCCCTAGAGATCCATCCCGTTATTGGTTCAGCGTTTTTGGAGACCCTAACTCTGAATTAGATCCCTTTAGCATTAGAATTGGAGGTCATCATATAGGCTTAATAGCTACAGTTATAAAAGATAATATATCTTTGTTACCTTTATTTTTTGGAGCTAATCCGAGTGAAATTAAACACGGTGATGATAAAGGAAAAAAAACACTGCATGATGAAGAAGAATTTGCTAGAGATTTAGTGACAAATTTGAGTGATGATTATAAAAAAAAATGTATTGTAAGTAAAATTGCCCCTGAAGATATATTAACAGCTAGTTTTAGAGATATAAAAAATATTAGTACACCTTCAGGAATATTGTTTACTGATCTTCCAGATAAATCCAAAGACGATTTACTTGACCTTATAAAACTTTATATTTTTAGGATGCCTCAAAAAGTTTCTAATAATTATTGGAAACAAATTAATAATGAAGGTTTTGATAAATTATATTTCACTTGGGCTGGATCTTTAGTACCTGGATTAGGTCACTATTATAATATCAAGCATCCAAGATTTATAATCGAATATGATAATACTCAAAATAATGCGAATCATATACATTCTGTAATGCGAGATTATTCCAATGATTTTGGTATTGATATTCTAGCTGAACATTACAAAAATAATCATTCCGAATAATATGCTACAAAATGAACTGATTTATTCACATGATGTGATAGTTATAGGGGCAGGTCCTGGAGGATTGGGTGTAGCCGCTAGTTTAGAAGGTTGGCATCCATATATAGAAAATTATGAGCATTTATTTAATGATGAAATGAATTCAATATTAAATAAATATTCATCCAATTTATTCAGATTAGATCCGAACATCTTAATTGCTAATGGCATAAAGCCTATTTCTTTTTACAGAAATTTACATCATCCTTTTAAAAATTCAATTGATCCTTCATCATATATTTTGAAATTTAAAAAAAATAAACCATTAGACTATGTAATTATTTCTAATGATCCTGAAGGAGGTTTATGGAATAACGTTCCATCTAATCAACTTACACTTGGTCCAGCTTATTGGATGGAACTTGCACATTATCCTATTAAAAAATTTTTTGATGATTTTGGAATAAAAAAAAATCCTGAAGATTTAGCTCATAAAGATGATTTAATAAATTATTATAAAAATCTATCAAAATTGTTGGGATTATCAAAAAAAATTATTGGGAATTCTAAGGTCACTTCAATTTCTAAAGGAAAATTAAATAGAAAATTTAGACTTATTGTTGATAATGATTTAGGGTCCTCTGTATATGAGTGTGATTATTTAGTTTTTGCAATTGGACCTAAATCAAAACAGAGGAAACTAAACTTTTTAGGAGATAAATTTGATTATGGGAATCATAAATTTAACTCTACTGATGATTACCAAAAAGATAATATTCTTGTAGTTGGGGGAGGAAGATCTTCTGATTGGGCAGTTACTGAACTTCATAATAAGGGTAAAAAAATTCATTATGTTATGAGGCAGAGTAAAGAAAATCATATGAAGTTAATAAATGAATCATTATATTTACCTTATTATCAATCTCTATTTGATAAATTGGGAGATCAAAATTTCAAAATTTATTATGATTCTGAAATTACTAATTTTGACGAAAAAGTAAATGTTTCATTATTTAACAATAAAACAAATATAAAGCATCAATTACATATTGATCACTTAATTATAGAAATTGGCGGTTCAGTTGATTATGAATTATTAAATGATATTTCATCCATAAATTTTCATTCAAAAAGAGATAACTATAGATTCCAATTAAACCAAATGACTTGTGATCAATCTACATTTGAATCTTTAGATATAAAAAATTTGTATCCTGGAGGATATTTAGCTCAAGGAACTGGATTGTCTGTATTAGGTTTTCATGCAGGTAGTTATTTGATTTCAGGTGATATATACAGAAAGGTCAATATACTTTCCATCTAGGTATAGTTCCACCTTCAGGACCTCTTGAAGAAGAATAAAGAGTCCTTTTACCTTTTAGCGCACTTTCATGATTTTGTAGAGCTTCTGAGCCACTGAATGAACCATTTTGAGTGTCACATTTTTCACATTTATTTGATGAATATATATCAGATATTTTTTGACAATTATTACATATCTTCTTCAATTCATTATTTTCTGGAATTGTTTTAGATCCGCATGAAGGACATGAAGGTATAGAGTTTGGTGTGAATTTTGGTGATAAGACAACTTCACATAATGAGCAATAAAATTTAATATTTTTTTTCATTTTTTTTATATCAATTTATTTAAAAAGATCCTACAAAGTATATTCTAATCTATTCTCGAAATATTTTTCTGGCAAATGAGATAATCTTGTAAATTTATATTATTATTTATTTTTATAGTTGATTAAATATTAGGAGTGTTTAATGAATTCAAACCAAAGATTAAAAAATAAAGTGGCTATAGTTACTGGTGGAGCATCAGGAATCGGAGAAGCTACAGTAAGATTATTTGTCGAAAATGGAGCTAGAGTAGGAATAGCTGATATTGATAAAAAAAGAGGGATGAATCTTGAAAAAGAGTTGAATAATACTAGTGAAAACGCGTTATTCAAATTTTTAGATGTTTCTTCAGAAAGTGACTGGGAATCTTTTACTGAGGAAATAATTGAAAAATGGGGCAAGCTTGATATTTTAGTTAATAATGCAGGTTTATCTGGTGCAAAAGGAAGAGCAGTAGTAGAAGAAACTACACTAGATAATTGGAATGATGTATTTGCTATCAATTCTACAGGTGTGATGTTAGGTACAAGATCCGCAATTAAATATATGAAAATTAATGGTTCAGGGTCTATTGTGAATGTATCATCTATTTTTGGTATTGTTGGTTCTAAAGGTGGAGCTGCTTATCATGCTTCAAAGGGGGCTGCAAGAATCTTTTCTAAGGCAGCTGCAGTACAATATGCTACTGATAAAATAAGAGTTAATTCAGTTCATCCTGGTTTTACTGATACTCCAATGACATTAGATATTCATTCTGATTCAGATATACGTGAATATAGAGAAAATATGACTCCTTTAGGTCGTTTGGGGAATCCAGAAGATATAGCTTATGGAATTTTATATCTTAGTTCTGATGAATCATCCTGGGTAACAGGAACTGAATTAATAATAGATGGCGGTGAAACATGTTGGTAATTTTAGTTTAATTTTGCAAAAGGATAACCATTATAAGCACTTTTCTCTTCTACTTCAAAATCGGGTTTAAAGTTTAATATTTTTGCAATAGTTGGACAAATATCATAAAGGTTTATTATATATTCCTTTTTTAATATTGGTTCAATTGAATTATTACTCATTAAAGTCGTCAGTATATCATTTGATGTATGGGAGGATGTGTTGTCTTCTATATTTCCATGATCTGAAGTAATTATTAATTTGTAATTATTTTTTAAAGCACATCTTGCTATTTGATATATAGCTTCTCCATTTGATTCGTATGCTTCGATTGCTTCTGCATATCTTTTTGGTAATAAGTGTCCCAACATATCTGTTGCTGATAAATTACATGCAATTAATTGATGTTTATTTTCTAAAACTTTTTCTGTAACAAATTCTGATATTTCAATATTTCTCATTTTTGGAACTTTATAGAAATCAGTATCTGATTCAATACCATAAGATTTGTCAAACGTTTTTATGATATGTGAATTTTCATTTATGCTTGTAGGTGTTTCTCGACGTCCTCTTATGAAGTAACCCATATGAGCAGATTTTACACTTTCTGCTATTAAGATATATTTAGATTTACTAAAAGAATCCCATTTTGAGAGAAAATTGTTTTTTTGTGATCCTGTATTAAAAGCTACTTTGATTTTTTGTTTATTTGATAATTCAGGGTGATATTCTGTCATCGTACAAATATTTAATTTTAAGTTTGTATCAACCCAATCTAATTTCCATTTATTTTGCCTTTTAGTACTCTCTCTAATAAGTATATTTTTTGTATTAGATAGGCTACTAGTAATAATTATTTGTCTATCAGCTCGGAAGTTTAGATTAATAAAAGTATCTCCTGATTCTAAATTTTTAGAAGTCTCATTATTATTTGAAATTATAGTAGGAGGTATATCTTGATCAGTCCTTCCTGAATCATGAAGTGAATTTATATATTTTCTTAATTTTGAGATGTTTCTAATTTTTTCCCCTGAAGATTTTGTTAGTAAATCATAATTTTTTTTGGCTGATTCTTCTCTATAATCTCTATCCATAGCTATTGATCTTCCAACTATCCAACGAAGAGAATTTTCCGCGTTATATTTTTTAAGTAAAATTCTTAATTTTCCTAAATAATTTCCTGTACCATTTTTATTTTTTATTGATCCATATTCATATGAATCACGACCATCAAGAATAGCATGAATATATATCTTTTTTGGGGGTATCTTCTTTATTGTAAAAATTAAATTCAATGTAGCTTCAAGGTGTTTCCATGAAGAATGGACACCCCCATCATCACCTCTCATACCTGAGAGTAGTGTAGAAATAATAATGTCATTATTAGTATCCATTGCCTTATCAATAACATAATTGATTGAATTGTTTTTTTTGAAATTATTATTATAAATAGATTCACTGATTTCCATTGTGATTTGTTTTGCTACAGTTAGATTCCCTATCTGTTGATGACCAGTTTCAGAATTTCCTTGTATTGTAGGAAGTGAATCTTCAAATCCAGCCCAAGTTCCGTAAGCTCTTGTTGGCCACGACCAAAATTCATTTCTTATTTCTTCTAATTTTTCGAATTTACTTACCCAGGGGATGTATTTATATTTTTTAGATATATCTCTTACAATTGATCTGATCAGTACCGTTTTAGCTTCTCCTAATTTTTTTCTAATTTTTCTAGATGTAATGATAATATCTTTAGCTAAATCCATACTAATATTTGGGTCAATTTGCTCAGAAATAATAGGCGATATAATATGATTTATATTAATATTCTCAGTGTTGGCGCAGATTAATTTGATCTCTTCTTTTAGATCTTGATTTAATGACTCCCAACATTCTTCTAGAATTTTTGAAGATGTATTTCTATTGAAACCTAATCCATCATTTATTACTAGAACTATTTTTTCTTTATTATTATGGTGAGTGTTCAATACTATTTTTTTTCTCTTAGAAATCTTAGAGGTCTTGGTATTGCAAATAATACATCTTCATCATCTATTTTGCTCTCAATAATATTATCTGGAGAAAGATACTTAATAACAGATTTGACCTGAATTTCTGGTGTTGAAGCTCCTGACGTAATGGCTATTTTATTTTTATTCTTTATCCATTTATCATTTATTTCTTCTGGTCCATTGATTAGATAAGCAGGTTTGCCAGTTAATTCAGCTGTTTCTTTTAATCTATTACAATTGGAACTATTCTTAGCTCCTATAACAAGTACTAGGTCAACTTTTGAAGCTAATTTTGCTATTGCTTTTTGTCTATTAGTAGTAGCGTAACAAATATCATTTCTAATTATAGAATTAGGATATTTTTTTTGTACTGATTCTACTGCTTTTAGTGTGTCTTTTACGGATAAAGTTGTTTGTGTAAGTACAGCGATTTCAGAATTTTTTTTGTACTTGGGTATATTAGGATTTTTATCATCAATAATGTCCATCTTTGTTTGCCCTGATGTTCCTATTACTTCTTGATGACCTTTATGTCCTATAAGTATAATTTTTTTACCTTCTTTTGAGTATTTTTTTGCTTCGTTATGCACCTTAGTTACAAGTGGACAGATTGCATCTAAAACAGTTAGATTAAGTTCTTTAGCTCTTAAATAGTCGGATGGAGGAGAGCCATGTGCAGAAAAAACTACAATAGAATTTTCAGGAACTTCATCAACTGATTCTACTGTAATTGCACCCCTTGATTCTACATCTGCAACTACCACAGAATTATGAACTATTTGATGCTTTACGTATATAGGAGGTCCATATTTTTTTAGTGCTAGATTAACAATATCTACTGCCAGATCTACTCCAGCACAAAATCCTCTTGGTTTTGCTAAATAAATGTCCATTTTTTTAATACCTATATAATAATAATAAATATTTTCTCACTTTAAATTAATGAAAGGTTAGCTTTTTTCGATATAATATTCTCATCTAAGAGCAAAATATTCTCACTAAAATCTTCTTTATGAATACAAAAGGAAATACTAAGGAAAGCGAAGATGTTTTAGTTAATTTAGATCTAGATAATCATATTGGAACTTTGCAATTGAATCGTCCTTCTAAATTAAATGCATTACGTTATCAAACATTAAATTCTTTAGAAGAAAGTCTAAACCTTCTTATTAATGACGATAGAATTAAGGTAATAATTATAACTGGGGCAGGTGGATCATTTTGTTCAGGTGTAGATGTAGATGAATTGGCTGGAGGGAAAAATTGGGGACCTCATAAATGGTCGAAAAATGAGAGTATCGATGAACTTAGAAGAAGATTTTCTCAATCTCATAGAATTATTTCCATGATTTATAGATCTGAAAAACCATTTATTGCAGCTATAGATGGTGTTGCTGTAGGAGCAGGACTAGACATTGCTTGTGCATGTGATATTAGAGTAAGTACTGAAAATGCTCGTTTTAGGTCTTCTTATATTACTGTTGGATTATTTCCAGGGTATGGTGGTATATGGTTGTATCAACGTTTAATAGGATATGCAAAGGCTTCAGAATTGGTTTTTACAGGTAGATGGATGGATTCTTCTGAAGCTTTGAATTTAGGTTTATTAAACCATGTATATAATAATGATATTTTTTTTGATAAATTGAATGAATTATCTTTGGATATTTCACTATCTGCACCTATTCCTTTACGTTTATCAAAGATGTTAATGAGAGATTCAGCAAATATAGACTTTGAATCTTCGCTTCGCATGGCCGCTACAGCTGAAGCAATTACACTAGCATCAGAAGATCATAAGGAAGCAATGGAATCTTTTAGATTAAAACGTCAACCAACATTTAAGGGGAAATAATATTTATTATGTTTGGAGTAAATGGAAAACCAATAATCTTATCAGGTAATTCGAATCCTGGTCTAGCACTAAAAATTTGTGAATATTTAGGTCAAGAAATTGGGAAAGCTGAAGTTTTTAAATTTAATAATGATAATACTTTTGTGAAAATTCTTGAGAATGTTCGCCAAAAAGATGTATTTATAGTTCAATCTACTTCAACTCCTGTAAACGATCATATTATGGAAATGTTAATTATGATAGATGCAGCAAAAAGGGCTTCAGCTGGTAGAATCACAGCAGTAATACCTTACTATAGTTATGCTAGGACTGATAAAAAAGATCAACCTAGAGTTCCTATAACAGGTAGATTAATTGCAGATATGCTTGAAACTGCAGGTACTGATCGAATCTTGATGATGGATTTACATGCAGGACAGGTTCAAGGATTTTTTAGTGTTCCTGTTGATGAACTTACAGCTATGCACATATTAGTAGATTACTTTGATACTAAATCTATTACTAATCCTGTTGTTGTAGCTACTGATATAGGAATATCAAAAAAAGCTAGGGATTTTGCTCTTAAAATGAATGCACCATTAGCAATAATAGAGAAACGAAGAGTCGGGAATAGAGATCAAGTTGAAAGTTTAAATATTATTGGGGATGTTAAAGGTACTCAAGCTATATTATTTGATGATGAAATAAATACTGGCGAATCTATGGTTTCTGGAGCTAAGATTTTAAGTGAATTTGGTGTAGATAAAATATATGCTGTTGCAACTCACGGGATTTTGCCAGGAGAGACGATAAATAAATTATCTAAAGTAGATAATATTGAAGAATTTGTTATTACTGACACTGTTCCATTTAATTCAGATAAATTAGTTGATAAATTTAAGATTTTATCAATTGCTCCTCTTTTTGGAGAAGCTATAAAAAGAATCCATGAAGGACAATCTGTAGGTGCATTATTCGCTCGTTAGAGTGAATAGAAATTTATATTTATGTTTAGCTTAATTTCAAAACTAATAGGAGACTCAAACGAAAAAGCTCTAAAAAAAATACAACCTTTAGTAAATGAAATTAACAATCTAGAAGATAATTATCTGAATTTATCAAATTCAGATTTGAAAAATTGTACGACTGAATTTAAAAAAAGATTATCTAATGGAGAAACCATAGAATCTATATTACCTGAAGCCTTCGCCGTAGTTAGAGAAACTTCCAAGCGAGTACTAAAAATGCGTCATTTTGATGTGCAAATTATTGGAGGTATAGTTTTAAATGATGGAAAAATTTCTGAAATGCGTACTGGAGAAGGTAAAACTTTAGTAGCTACATTACCTGCTTATTTGAATGCTTTATCAGGAAACAGTGTTCATATTGTTACGGTTAATGATTATTTAGCGAAAAGAGATGCATCTTGGATGGGGCAAATATTTAACTTTTTAGGTTTATCTGTTGGTTGCTTACAGAATCAAGCTTCATTAATTTTTACTACTAATGTTAATGATCCTTCATCGGAGAATAGTTCCGCATCTTTTGCTGCTGTTGCTGGAGAAAATTTAATTGAATGTAATAGAAAAGAAGTTTACACTTCCGACATTATATATGGTACTAATAATGAATTTGGCTTTGACTATCTTAGAGATAATATGTCAGAGACATCAGAAAAGAAGGTTCAAAAAGGAAGAGAATTTGCCATAGTCGATGAAGTGGATAATATACTAATAGACGAGGCTAGAACACCACTAATAATTTCAGGGCCTGCAAAAGATAAAGGAAATGAGTATAGAAAATTTGCTAGACTAGCAAAAACTTTAAAAGAGGATGAAGATTTTGAAATTGAAATTAAACGTAGAAGTATTATTTTTACAGATTTAGGTATTTCAAAAATTGAAGAAAATTTAGGTGTTCAAAATCTATATGATCCAGATAATGATGTTCTTTCACATTTTATTGAGAATGCTGTAAGAGCAGAATACGTATATGAAAAAAACCGAGATTATGTAATACAAGAGAAAGAAATATTAATTGTTGATGAATTTACAGGTAGATTAATGAAAGGTAGAAGATTTTCTGATGGTTTACATCAGGCTCTTGAGGCTAAAGAAAATCTTACCATACAAAGGGAATCTATAACTTATGCAACTATTACTTTGCAAAATTATTTTAGAATGTATGAGAAACTATCTGGAATGACTGGAACTGCTTCAACAGAAGCAGAAGAATTTGAAAAAATATATAAATTGGAAGTTGTTGAAATCCCAACTAATAAACCATCACAAAGAATCGACCATACAGATTTAATATTTATGACTGAAACAGAAAAATGGAAAGCTATAGTTAATAAAATTAGTGATGTGTATAAAATTGGAAGACCTGTATTAGTAGGAACTACTAGTATAGATAAGTCTGAACTACTTTCCTCAATGCTAAAAAGAAAAGGTGTGAAGCACAATATTTTAAATGCAAAACAACATGAAACAGAAGCTTCCATAATTGCTCAAGCTGGTAAACCTAGTGCAGTTACAGTAGCAACTAATATGGCAGGAAGAGGTACAGATATAATCTTGGGGGGAAATCCAGAAACTTTAAATCTTTCTGAAGAAGAGTGGACACAATCAAATTCTGAAGTTATTAATTTAGGTGGATTATTTGTTCTAGGAACAGAGAGACATGAAGCTAGGCGTATTGATAATCAACTACGTGGACGTTGTGCTCGACAGGGAGATGTTGGAGAAACTCACTTTTTTCTTTCCACTGAAGATGACATAGTGAAAAGGTTCGGAGGGGATAGAATTAAGGGAGCTATGAATGTAATGAAATGGGATCCTGCTATTCCTATAGAAAATAATATGATAACTCGTTCTGTTGAGAGTGCTCAATCAAAAGTTGAAGGTCAAAACTTTGAAATAAGGAAATATTTAGTTGATTATGATGACGTAGTAAATATTCAAAGAGATGTAATTTACAGAATGAGAGATCAAGTTCTTTCCAAAAGTGATTTACGTGTAATGATTTCAGGTTATCTATCAAAAGAATTAGAGATGATAAGTTCCAGAAATTTAGGTGTTGATCTTGAAGAGAGAGATGTAGATTTAATATATAGGGAACTTAGTATGGTTTTCCCAGATAATTCTGATTTGTATGATAAAGATCAATTATCTGAAATAACACTAGAAGATTTTGATAATAATATCAATGAATACATTAATATAATGTTCAATAAAAGAGAGATCGAATTTGGAGATGAAGTATTCATTGATCTACAGAAAACAATTTTATTGATGTCTATAGACCAACATTGGGTAGATCATTTGACAATAATGGATAATATGCGCCAAGGAATAGGTTTAGAAGCGGCAGGTCAGAGAGATCCTTTAATTCAATATAAACGAATGTCATATCAAATGTTTAATGAGTTAACTGAACGTATTGGTTCTACAGTTGCAAGATCTATTTTTCGTTTAGCAATGAATTCTAATTCAACAAGACCGCATAAATCTAATAAAAAATCTTCAATTCCAAAGAAAACCAAAAATCAATTTGAAAATGAGAACAAAAATGAAATTAATAGAAAATTATCTCGTCAAGAGAGAAGGCGACTGGAAAGACTTTCTAAAAAGAGGAAATGATGATTTTTTTTATGGGATATAAATTTGATTAACGGACAAAATGTTACCAACCCTTACTTAAGATCTTCAAATAAGGTGATTTTACCCGAAGAAATCACTGATACATATCTAAATATTATTGATTATAGTGAGCCAAAAGATTGGCAAATTTCTATTTTAAATGAAATTTCTAATTGGGATATGAATAATAAAAAACAAAAGGATTTAGAATATTTAATTTTTGGAGAAGCTTTAGATTGGAAATTATTAGCTGAAATTATCTCTTATAATAAAAACGGGTTCATAGATGATAAATTAGATCGATGGTTGAATTTTTCTGATCCTTTGGGAGGATTTAGTCATTTGCAAATCAAAGAATTTACGAATCAAAAAGTTTATGATTCTATTATATCTTTCTATTATGGAGTTATAGTAGAAAGATCTTTGATAATAGATACTCAGGAAAAATATTATAAAAAAAATATTGGTGCTGGTATTCCACCCAACGAAAATTTTTGTGAGAATGTTTTTACTGATTTATATAATCTAACATATTCAAATTTACGAGAAGATTACAATAAAAATTTTTCTATTAATCAGGATAATAAATTATCTAATTTTCTATATGATGAAAATAAGTTTACTTACTGGCTTTTTAAAATTCGAATATTAAATTCTCAACCTGAAAAACTTGCTAGTGATACTAAAAGAGGTTTAGATAGATTGATGAATGTAAAATATAACCATTTCAAAAAACTTTCAAATGATATTCTAAATAATAAAAATTACAAATGAGTAATAAATTTACTAAATATTCAATTCCTAAAAGAGTATTAGATAGTCCTAAAAGATTTGATTTTATAGAAAGAGAAAAATTTTGGAGGTTAGAATGGTCAAAATTTTCTATTTCTAATCGGAAACGAAATTTTTCTAGGGATAAATCATTTGTGATAGATTCTCCTCCTCCTACCGTTTCAGGTTCATTACATGTTGGTCATGTTTTTAGTTATACTCATCAAGATTTAATTGCAAGATATAAAAGAATGACAGGGTGGAATGTCGTTTATCCTATGGGGTGGGATGATAATGGTTTACCAACAGAAAGAAGAGTACAAAATTTTTATAATGTAAGGGCAGAACCAGGAATTGCTTATGAAGAAAATATTAACTTAGAAAAAATCAGAGAGCAAAAAGGATTAAAAAAATCTCAACAATTAATTATTAGCAGACAAAATTTTATTGAAATGTGTCATCAGATAACATCTCTAGATGAAGTAGCATTTAAGGATTTATTTGATCGAATGGGTTTTTCAATTGATTGGATAGATGAATATGCAACTATAGATGATAAAAGTCGTCGTATAGCGCAACGAAGTTTCAACGATTTAGTTGAAAAAGATCAAGTTTATCAAAATGAATCACCTACAATGTGGGATGTAGATTTTCAAACAGCTGTTGCTCAAGCAGAAATTGAAGATAGAGATAAACCGGGGGCTTATCATGATCTAGAGTTTAAAATTCGTGATGATGATGAATATTTTTTTATTTCTACGACTAGACCTGAATTACTACCTGCTTGCGTTGGCATTACTGCACATCCAGAAGATTCAAGATTTAAGAAATTTTTTGGAAAAGAAGCAGTTACTCCATTATTTTTTGCAAACGTTCCAATATTTCCAAGTGATTTAGTTGATCCTAATAAGGGTACTGGAATACTAATGGTATGTACATTTGGCGATCAAACTGATGTTCAATGGTGGAGAGAAAATTCTCTAGATTTAAGGCAAATTTTATCTAAAGATGGAAGATTTCTGCCTGTAGAATTTGGATCAAAAGGATGGGAAAGTTTGAATCCAAAATTAGCAAATTTTAATTATGAGAAACTTAAAGGTAAAAAGATTTTTTCTGCTAAAAAAGAGATAATCGATTTATTAAGAGAACCAAAAAATGCTTTTAAGGATAGAGAACCTATATTAAGACTTGAAACTAAAGAAATTACACATCCAGTCAGATTTTACGAAAAAGGTGATAAACCTATTGAATACTTATCATCTAGACAGTGGTTTATAAAAACTATAGATAAAAAGTCAGATCTTATTTCAGCAGGCAAAAAAATCAATTGGCATCCCGAATTTATGCGAAAAAGATTTGAAAACTGGACTGAGAACCTTAATATAGATTGGTGTATTTCTAGGCAAAGATTTTTTGGAGTACCAATACCGGTATGGTACAAAATAGATTCTAAAGGAATTATCAATTACGATGAATATATTACTGCTCCTGATGATATGTTACCTGTAGACCCTTCTATACATGCCCCTTATGGTTACAAGGAATCTCAAAGAAATAAACCTAATGGTTTTATTGGAGAAACTGATGTTTTTGATACTTGGTTTACATCATCATTATCTCCACAAATTGTTGCTAAATGGTTAGATGCTGAAGATGAAATGGAAAATATTTTTCCGATGGATATAAGACCTCAAAGTCATGAGATCATTAGAACATGGGCATTTTATACAATTGTTAAATCTCTTATTCATCATAATGAAATTCCTTGGAAAAATGTGATAATTTCTGGCTGGGTATTGGATCCTGACAGAAAAAAAATGTCTAAATCTAAAGGAAATGTTATAGTTCCAACGGATATATTAGATCAATTTGGAGCTGATTCTGTGAGATATTGGGCATCATCATTTAGATTAGGTTCAGATGCTACCAATGACGAAAAAATTTTTAAGATAGGATCTAAATTAGTTACAAAAATGTATAATGCTGGTAAATTTGTGCTTACCCAAGAGGGTGTGAAGGGAGAAATTACAGAAGAATTAGATAAATCATTCATTAGAGATTTATCTTCTATAATTATTAGATCTACTGAAGCATTCGAAAAGTATGAATTTTCTATAGCTTTACAAGAGACTGAAAAATTCTTTTGGAATGCATTTACAGATAATTATATTGAGTTGGTTAAGAATAGATGTCGAGTTGGTACAGATGAAGAGATTGCATCAGCTATATCAACTCTACAGACTTCCCTAAATGTATTATTGAGATTATTTGCTCCATTTATTCCAACTATAACTGAAGAAATATGGAGTTGGTCATTTGCTAAAGAGACAGGTGTAAAATCGATTCACCAATCTAAATGGCCGACTATAGATGAATTATCAAATATTAGTAATCCAACATATAATGAATCTTTTCAAATAGCTTGTGAAACTATGAGTTCTATACGTAAGTCAAAAAGTGAACTAGGTTTAGGTAACTCAAGAGAAATTTCGGGGATAGATTTTTACTGTCAAGATAAAGTTTGGA
>Ga0310344_10002420_pt1 | contig 14001 bp, 9 predicted proteins | sample HC15DNA20200_MG_FD_203801 | JGI IMG/M metagenome (GOLD analysis project Ga0310344, IMG submission 203801) | Marine microbial communities from station ALOHA, North Pacific Subtropical Gyre - HC15-DNA-20-200_MG | ecosystem: Environmental > Aquatic > Marine > Oceanic | place: Pacific Ocean: North... | reverse complement strand
GAAGTAATGTTACCTTGGGCTGCTGTTGATAATGTTCCTGTTAGATTCGTAGCCGATACTGTAGTTAATCCACTTACTGTTGAGGGAAGCCCAATAGTTAGTGTTCCACTTGATTCAGATACTTCAACCTCATTTGCTGTACCAGAAAATGTTGCAGTTCCACCTAAGGCAATAGCTGTTGTGTTACTACCGTCACTTACAGTAATAGTGCAGTTAGCCAACATACTATTTTCAACAGCGCCAGCCGCTATTGTTACCGCGCCTGCATTGCTAATAGTTACATCGCCTGAAACTGCTACTGGGTTATAGTTAGTTCCATCAGCAACAAGAATGTATCCACTAGTGTTAGTACCCATCGTAATGTCATCGCCAGCTACTACAAGGTCACCCGATGAACATAAAGTAGTTGCTGTAATAGTGCTACCCGTATTAAGAGTGCTTCCCATACAAACTGGACCAGTCACACATAATGATGATAGGCTACCCAACGAAGTGATATTAGATTGTACTGCTGTTGATAGGGTGCCTGTTAGAGTTGTAGCTGATACTGTGGTCAAGCCACTAACAGTAGATGGTAATCCTATAGTAATAATACCAGAAGATTCAGCAACCTCAACTTCATTAGAGGTGCCTTTGAAACACATTGTGCCACCAAGAGAAATGTCTGTTGAGTTACTGCTTCCATCAGCTAATGTAATAGTTGAGTTAACGAGTTTACTATTAGCGATAGAGCCAGCCAACTGAGCATTGGTGATAGTACCAACCAAACTTGAAGTTGGGTAGTTAGTCGCATCTGCTAAATCAAATGCCGGGGTTGAATCTGAGCCTCCTAACGATAATGAAACCCCACCATAGCTTACAGTGCTATTAGATAGTTTACTATTGGCGATAGAACCTGCAAGCATAGAGTTTTCAACGGAAGATGCTTGAATAGTTGTAGCACCACTACTCGTAATAGCCACATCACCCGACATAGCAACAGGGTTATAGTTTGTTCCATCGGCTATAAGTAGATAACCAGATGTGTTTGTTCCCATTGTAAGATCATCACCAGCAATGGTCAAATCACCACCTATTGTAACGTCACCAGAAGAACATAAGGAAGTTAATGTACCTACAGAAGTAATGTTGGTTTGTGCTGCTGTTTGTAATGTGCCTGTAAAACAAGTAGAACTTATAGATGTTACGCCTGTAATAGTAGTAGAAAGAGCTACGTCATCAGCATTTACTGTAATGTTATCGCCAGCAATGACATTGAGAGTGTTTCCACTCTTTGTCATACCTGCACCAGCAGTTATTTGACCGGCTCCCGAAAACTGTGTCCAGTTTATGGCTGTAGTTCCAATAGTAATACTACCATCAGAAGTCATTACGAAACCGTGGTCACCATTTGTGCTACCCGTTTCTACAAAAGTAAATGCACCAGAAGTAACTTCTGTGGAAGAATCAAAATCAGTTGTTCTTGTGAGTATCCAACAAGCAGCATGACCACCAGTATTAGTAACACTATAGATACCATTGTGACACGCTGCAGTTTGATTTTTTACCAATACCCGCTCTGAAGAAGCTAATGTTTCACCATCAATAGAAAGAGCGCCTGCTGATGTAGCAGTAAGAGTAGCGCCTACACCAGAAGTTCCATTATTATAATCAGCAGTTAGGTTAGCCGTTGTAGCGACATGAGAAGAACATTTCATGTCTAAACCAGAAGCTACTGAATCAACATAAGCCTTGATTGATTGCTGAGAAGCAACTTTTGAAGCACTATCTGAAGCCATGTCATCTTCATCAAGGAAGGCGTTACCACTAATGGTTCCTACTAATACAGGATCACATAGAGTTTTACTTGTTAGTGTTCCAGCTATGTATCCTGTAGCTATCGCTGTGCCTTGCCATGTCCCACTAGAGATGGTTCCAACTGTTACGAGGGAACTATCACCAGTATAAGCTGTAGCGTCTGAGAGGTCAAATGCGGGGGTTGCATCGGATGCTCCTAAATCAACAGATACCCCACCAAAACTTACTGAATCATTAGCCAGTTTAGAGTTGGCGATAGAGCCTGCTAACTGAGCATTAGTAATAGTTCCTACGAGACTAGATGTCGGATAACTTGTAGCATCCGATAGGTCAAAAGCCGGTGTTGCATCAGCTGCGCCAAGAGCAACACTCACACCACCAAAACTAACTGAACTATTAGAAAGCTTATCATTAGCTATTGAACCTGCCAACTGAGCGTTTGTTATAGTGCCGACAAGACTAGAAGTAGGATAGTTAGTCGCATCTGTCAAATCAAAAGCTGGAGTAGCATCAGTTCCACCTAATACTAACTGAATACCACCGTAACTAACAGTGCAATTAGCCAACATACTATTTTCTACTGCACCCGCAGCGATTGTTATAGCCCCTGCTGAACTAATCGTCACATCACCAGAAACTGCTACAGGATTATAGTTAGTACCATCGGCAACCAAAATGTATCCAGAAGTATTGGTTCCCATCGTCAAATCATCGCCGGCTATGGTTAAATCACCACCAACTACTGTATCACCACTAACGCAGAGAGAAGTTAGATTACCAAGAGATGTTACATTACCTTGTGCTGCTGTAGAAAGGGTTCCTGTTAGATTAGTAGCAGATACTGTGGTTAATCCACAAACCGTAGATGGCAATCCAATGGTTACAGTTCCACTTGACTCTGCAACTTCTACTTCATTTGAAGTACCCGAAAACGTAGCTGTTCCACCCAATGAAATAGCTGTGGTATTAGAGCCATCACTGATTGTTATAGTAGAGTTAGCTAACTTACTATTAGCTATTGAACCTGCTAGTTGAGCATTAGTGATGGTTCCTACGAGACTAGATGTTGGATAGTTTGTTGCATCAGCTAAGTCAAAGGCTGGTGTAGCATCTGAACCACCCAACGCAAGAGACACACCACCATAACTTACTGTGCAGCAGGCTAACATTGAGTTTTCAACCGCATCAGCTGCTATTGTTACTGCTCCAGCAGCACTAATAGTAACATCACCCGATACAGCTACTGGATTATAGTTCGTCCCGTCTGCCACCAGTATGTATCCAGAAGTGTTAGTACCCATAGTGAGGTCATCACCACCGATAGTTAAATCACCGCCGACAACTGCATCACCTGTGGCGCATACAACAGGAGTTACAATACAAGTTGCAAAATGAGCCACTCCTTCAACATCTAATAGATGTGATGGGCTTGCTGTTCCAATGCCTACTCTATTGTTAGAAGAATCAACTTTTAAAGTTGTAGTGTCAATAGTCACATCGCCACTTACTGTCAAAGCCGATAGAGTTCCCAATGAGGTTACATTAGCTTGTGCTGCTGTTTGTAGTGTACCAGTAAGACAGGTAGTAGAAACATGAGTCGCTACTGTTAATGTACTTCCATCCCAAGCAAGGTTATCAGAGCCAGCAAAAGAGCCACTGTTATTGAACTGAACATTAGTATTGTTTCCGCCAGGATTATTTGTAGAGTCAGTAGCGAATGCTAACGCGCCCGAACCATCAGTGCAAATGATTTGACCTGCTGAGCCATCAGAGGTTGGTAAGGCAAACGCCCCACCTACACACAACGCTGCAGCAACAACTTTAGTAGTCGCACATACATCGGGAGATACAAAACAAGTAGCAGCGTGTGCTACGCCTTCTACGTCTAATAAGTGTGATGGGGTTGCGGTTCCAACACCAATACGGTCTGTTGAAGCATCGGTAATAAATAAGTTTGCCTCATCGTCACCTTCTATACGAAAATCTTTATCAGCACCCGACTCATTGAATACAAATGTTCCACCATCAAAACTTACATTACCTGTGGCGGTTAGTGTAGTACCGGCTATTGTTGAAGCAGAAGATGCGCCTATAGTAGTTCCATCAATAGCTCCAGCATTTATATCAACTGTGGCTAATGTAGCGGTACCTGCTGTGCAGAAGTTAGAAGCCTTTACAGTAGTGTCATCCCAAGTAAAGTTAGCAGAGCCACCAAAAGTAGAACCACCCTCATTGAACTGAACATAGGTATCACTACCGCCTGGTGAAGCAGGTATGTTAGTAGCGAATGATAATCCACCACTACCATCGGTGCATAATACTTGACCAGTTGTTCCATCGGATGCCGGTAGAGCATACTCACCACTTACGCAATAAACTGGAGTAATAACACAAGTTACTACATTCACAACACCTTCTACATCTAATAAGTGAGAAGGAGTTGCTGTGCCTATACCTACCCTATTAGTGGTAGAATTTACGGCTAATGTAGTTGTATCTATTGTAACATCACCCGATACTGTCAAACTAGTTAGGGTACCTACAGAAGTAACATTAGCCTGTGCTGCAGTTGATAATGTTCCTGTTAGGTTGGTGGCAGATACGGTTGTTAGTCCACTTACAGTAGAAGGAAGACCTATGGTAAGTGTTCCGCTTGATTCTGAAACCTCTACTTCATTGGAGGTTCCCGAAAAAGTCATTGTACCACCTAAGGCAATCGCTGTAGTATTACTTCCATCCGAAAGAGTAATAGTAGAGTTGGCTAACTTGCTATTAGCTATGGAGCCAGCTAACTGTGCATTGGTTATTGTTCCTACCAAACTTGAAGTAGGATAGTTGGTTGCGTCAGCTAAATCAAAAGCAGGTGTAGCGTCAGAGCCGCCTAATGATAATGAAATACCACCGTAACTTACAGAGCTATTAGAAAGTTTTGCATTGGCTATGGAGCCTGCTAACATCGCATTAGTTACCTTGGTAGCCCCAATAGTTGTTGCGCCTGAGCCATCAATAGTAACATCACCCGACATCGCCACTGGATTATAGTTTGTTCCATCGGCAATCAACAAATAACCACTGGTATTCGTGCCCATAGTCAGGTCATCACCAGCAATAGTAAGGTCGCCGCCTATTGTGACATCACCAGAGGTACATAAAGAAGTCAAAGTTCCTACAGAGGTAATGTTTGCTTGTGCGGCAGTTGCTAATGTTCCTGTAAGAGTTGTGGCAGTTAGAGCCGTAAGTCCTGTTATAGTAGTAGAAAGCGCTACATCGTCTGCATTTACAGTAATGTTACTACCTGCACCTACATTTATCGTGCTTCCACTTTTCGTTAGACCTGCACCAGCAGTTATTTGGCCTGCGCCTGAGAACTGTGTCCAGTTTATCGCAGTGGTGCCAACTGTAATAGTGCCGTCTGTGGTCATCACAAACGCATGATCGCCATTTGTAGTTCCTGTTTCGACAAATGTGAAGGAGCCAGAAGTTATTTCTGTTGATGTATCATAATCTGTGGCACGGGTCATAACCCAGTTTGTTGAGCCATTACCAACCGTGGTTACCGTGTAAATACCATTGTGACAAGCTGCTGTTTGGTCTTTTACAAGAACTCTTTCAGATGCCACTAAAGTATCGCCGTCTATTGAAAGGGCTTCTTGTGTTCCAGAGTTTGTAAGAGTGGCACCAACACCAGAGGTGCCATTATTATAGTTGGCACTGAGATTAGCGGTGGTGGCGACATGAGATGAACACTTGAGATCAAGACCAGAGGCTACCGCATCTACATAAGCTTTGATAGATTGCTGTGAAGCTACTGATGTTGCACTGTCAGAAGAGAAATCATCTTCGTCAAGAAAAGAGCTACCCGATATGGTGCCATTTAAAACTGGAGCGCATAAAGTTTTACTACACAATGTGCTTCCAATATAGGCTGTATCAATAGCGGTACCTTGCCATGTACCGCCTGCAATCGTTCCTACACATACTAAACTTGTATCGCCAGGGTAAGTCGTGGCATCCCTCAAATCAAAAGCTGGGGTTGCGTCAGATGCACCAAGAGATACAGAAACACCTCCATAACTCACACTACTATTAGATAGTTTTGAGTTGGCTATTGACCCCGCTAGCTGTGCGTTAGTAATAGTTCCAACAAGACTAGAGGTAGGATAGTCAGTAGCATCAGAAAGATCGAAAGCTGGTGTAGCGTCCGAAGCACCAAGAGCAACTGTGATTCCTCCAAAACTAACTGAGCTATTAGAAAGTTTATCATTAGCTATTGAGCCAGCCAACATTGAGTTTTCAACTGAGCCTGCTTGTATAGTCGTAGCGCCATTACTATCAATCGCAACATCACCCGACATAGCTACTGGATTGTAGTTGGTTCCATCCGCAACAAGTATATAGCCTGAAGTATTAGTTCCAAGAGTTATATCATCACCGGCTACAGTTAAATCACCACCTATTACTGTGTTACCTGTAACACAAGCAACACCTTCAGCGTGAAATAAGGCAGCGGGAGTCGCGGTGCCAATACCTATTCTATCTGTTGAAGCATCAAGATAAAAAAGATTAGCATCATTGTCGCCTTCCATTCTTACATCGTAATCACCACCACCTTCATTAAAAATAGCAGTACCACGAACATCAAGTCTAGCGCCAGGTGAGTCAGTTCCAATACCTAGATTACCACTGGTATCCAATGTAGCCCGAACAGTATCGTTAGTAATAAAGCTTAACTTGTGATTTGTAGAGGTACCTATGTTTGCAGAGGAGGCTAATACCGCAGCTTTAACGCCAACGCTATTACAGCAAGCTAATATATTTGTGGGTATATTTCGTACTAACGCCATTCTGCCTGTCTTCCTCTATAAAAGATAACCACTAGCTACTAAAGAAACATCCTAATTCGCTAATGATTTGTCAAATAGGCTAAGTGGATATGATTTGGTATAATAAATATAATGCGGATATATAAAAACACTAAGTTATATTATGCTTGATAGAAAAATGATGCCTCCAAAACAGAGCCATTATTAAGCATAGCAGGTGTAGCGTCAAGGGGAGCTACGCCATCATCGCTAAAAATTAAGTTAGCAGTTTGAGTATTTTTATTTGTTTTTATACTTAACTCAGTATTAACAGGCAACTCTGTTCTATTTGTCTCATAATTAATACTGGTAGATACAACTCCACCAACACCAGCACCACCAGTATTATTACCCGCAGCAACTGGTAGCCCAGCTAAAGTAAGAGTTCCATCTGGACTAGAAAGCGTATCTATCTCTATTTTAAAAGTACAATATACTAAGTTACCTACTCTAGTATAATAACCATCTTGAGCTGCATATGATGTTGATCCACTACCAAAGGTAAACGATGGAGTCCAAGAACCTTCCACATAGTTATCAAGATTATTTGCTTCAGCAACCCCGTTAATATAAACACCTTCAGCAGAAACTGCTGTGCCTGAAACATTACTTGCCTCAACATAATCGCTTTTAATATCAGTTCCCGAAACCGTTCCCGATGATATACTAGAAGCTCTTACAACCCCACTAGATAATGTAGTAGCGGTTATGGTTTGCCCCGTAAGGGTTTGTGCTGTAATACTAGTCCCTGTAATAGATTGGCCACTAATACTTTCTGCATGAAGAAAAAACATATCAGCAGCAGATACTACATGCCTACTATAATCAGATAATGTGGTTACTTGACCCGGAAGTATAGTTAACGCAGCTTCGTGTTGGGTGACATTTGATTGCGTTACTCTCGCATCGGGTATTGAGCCACTTGTTAACTTAGTTGCGTTTAATGCCTCTATGCCTGAACCATCAGTAATAGTAGCAGCATTAAAGGTTACATCTTTAGCTTGAAAATCTGTATATGAAGCAATAGTAATATTACCGCTAGTCGTAGCTTCATCATCTGTAAAAGCTACTGCCCATTCATCAGCAGATTCATCAAAGAAAAGAGCGCCATTATTTGTTCCACCACGATTACCTATAATACCAAAATCTACACCTGGCGCAGTTTGATCTTTCGCTAGCTCAATAATAGGATCTTTTACAGATATGTTTTCAGCCGAAGTAGATATAGTAGAGCCATGTACATGCAAGTCACCGTCTACATGCAAACTATCTACATAGCTAGTAGTTGTTCCAGCAATATTAAAAGCACTTTTTAAAGTTCCATACAGACTAATAGCCGAAACAGTATCAGCAGAAACGGTGGTGCCTGATATGCTTTGAACCGCAGTTATACTACGAGCGGTAACACTATCTCCAGATAAACTATTATAATCTACCAAGCCACCCGATAACACATTAGCGCTTACAGCTTGTGCGCGCATTCCATCAGTGGAAGTAATAGATGCTGCCTCTAATCTTGGTAGGGTAGGATAAGCTGATAATGTATCAGTGGGAAAACCAGAAACTGCTGAGCGCGCTAAATGATTAACACCATCTTTAAAATAAGAATCCATACCAGCAATAGTGATAGCCATCGTGGCTTGATCGCCGGCCGAAGTATCATTGAATGGTATGTAGTCATCATATGCTAAATCTGAAGATAATGATTTTCGATCTAACGCTGATATTTTTACATTTTCTGTCATCCTATAACTCTCTAACCATATGGATTGTTGGAATCATTAGGTCCAACATAAGAAGGTTCTGTTAATGCCAAATCACCTGCTATTATCATCTCCGCTTCGGTAATTAATATCTCTCCATCTTCCGTTGTAATAGCATATACAGTATCATCAACATCTGTTTCAAGACCTCTATTATAAAAATCAATTCTTTCACCAGTCTCTACAAGCTCACCTAGAGTTAAACTTGCGCCATCTCTTGTAGTCCTAATCTCTGATGCATCAATAACCAACTCTTGAAGAGCAATCTTTGTAACGGTCCGCTCTATTTTTATCTTAGGATTAGTATCTAATAAATAAGCTGATACTTCCATATCAAAGGTATGTCGAATAATTCTTTCTTCGTCCGAAAAGTTTTCTATATTACCCTCATCACTTTGAGTGTTAATAGACGCAAAAAATCTATGTCCATTATATTCAAAGTCAGTTGGATATGCCGATTGCCAAACCATTTCGTGAAACTTATTTACATGACTAACATAGGATGACCAAAAGTTAATGGTATAAGTTATATTAACAAAGTCGGGATATGGAACAGTTTGAACTTCATATACTGGGGCATTAGATGAATATCGTGGCCCATCGCCACCTTGAATAGCGTGTTTACTTTGAAACGCTATTCGTTGATGAGGATCAAATTGTGCTGCAGCGATTCTTTTTATGATAGTTACACCAGGATCATTAAGCTCAGTTTTGCGAACAAATCTTTCATCATCAAAAGCCACATCACCCCTACTAATAGAAATAATAGGTAACTTAATCATGCCTTTATGATCACGTTGGCTGTTTAGGTTTTCATCCTCCTTATTACCTTGCATTTGCGCCCATCGTTCCCAGCTCCCAAAAACAACAGGAACCTTACGAGCATTAATAAGAGTCGGATGCTTATTATTAAACCAGTTATAAACTGTTCTATCTATTTCTAATAAGCCTATTCCCTCTACATCTATACTTTTATGTTGTCCACTAATTCTTTCAGCCATTAATTATCTCTAAAAAGGATTATCGCCATCTGCGACATATTCGTTGTTCGCATTATCTCTCATTCCATCAAATACACCTTCACGAGCGCTCAAACATCTTACCAAAACTCCCATCTTAGTTTGTGAATAAGTGTATAAGTTAGGAGCGTTAGCTTCATATATTTCATAAAACTGATTGCTATATTCAATGAAGTCACCAATACGAGGCACAACACCAACTTCCACCAACCTATCCTTGTGCATAAATATTTCTAATCGCCTCTTTATATCGGTTCCATATCTGCCAGTTTCGGTTACCGGCTCGTCTTGTTGAATAAAACAATAAACAATAACAGGTTGTCGTGCTATTTTACTATCTGATTCGCCGTATAGATTATTAGGATTACTAGCATCTTTTTCTATTCGCCAATACTTAACAGAAGTTTGCGTAACTATTTCAAACAACTCCGTAGAATAGTTATCGAACAAGTCCATCTCTTCGGGACCGAAGAATAAGTTATATCGTGCATCGCCTGTAGTGCTTGCAAAAAGTTCTCTAGACATTTATTATCTCTAAGCCATCGACAAGAAAGGAGCAGGGAACGGAATGGTTGCATACTGGTCACCGATAGCTTGAGCCATTTCAGCATCACCACGCATCATCTCTACATTGTTAACCTTGTCCAAAGTAGCATTGAGTTCGTCTTTAAGTTCTTGTTGTTTCTCTAAGCCCTCTTGAACCAACGCATCTCCATCCAGAGTGATTTCATTATTAGGTATAGGTATACTACTAAACTTCCTTCTAACCCTTCCCAGTGTCTCCATACAGACGCCTAGGGTGTATTGTCGTATCCATCTCTTAGCGCCAGCATTAACATTCTCATAGTTTATATCCGTAGTAGGGATATTATGAATACTGGAGATACCTGTAATGGATGGGTCGCCAATGGTCGCGTTTTTGAAGTCAGGATCGAATGGGTCCATCTCTGTAGTATAATCAATGTATACCTTTACAGACTTTAATGGTTGTGGGTAAATAGTAAGCTTACTACCAACAATACCATAGCTATATCCAGACTTTCTAATATAATCGCTTGTCTCTAACATACCTGCTCTTAACAAGTCGCCATAAACAGGCATCATATAGAATAGACTTTCAGTAGCATAACTTTCATACTGAAACTCAGAAGCCATTACATTCACCGAAGAATATGGATCATAGTATCGGTATATAGATGTAGGTTGACTATGATAAACTTTTCTCACAGAAATATTGGCAGATGACAGAGTAGTAATGTAAGTGTTCACACTGTCGCCACTATCCTTATCAGTAAAGTCACTCAACAAGTCTAAGGTTTGATTACTACTATCAAAGGTAGCATATGCTTTGCGTTGATTTTGTAATCCGCCTTGATTAGCTTCACTGCCATAAGGAGCAGCTAACCTATTTAGATAATCTAATGTTTGATGCGGAAGTTTATCGGTCAAGTTTTGAGTGCTAAAATCTCTATTCAACCCATAGAGATTAGAGAGCCAGTTAGTCGCAAACGACTTATTGATAATGGCACTATACTCAATGTTCGACTCTTCAAACGCCGCAAAGATTTGCACGTTCTCCAACTCACACACAACCTTCGGTTCGCCTAATCTATATCGCACCCACTTAACAATATCAGCACCTTCCGCCGACAAGGAAGACAAGTTAGACGATAAAGACACAGTTGAGGCACTTGTTGCAAAGATGCCTTGATAGTCTGAGTTAGATGCAGTTTGAGAAATGGTTTGAAAAAAATTTGAAAAGGCCAATCGCTTTCTCCTATGACAACAAACAGGTATTCTTCTATCTATAAATATAAAACCATACGTGATAGTGCAAAAGCTTTTGGCACAAAAATACCCCGTCAAATTAATGACGGGGTTTTATTTTACTCTTAAAGTTATTCGGGATGAGCCTCTCTATATTCATCGGGAGTCATAACCCTTTCGCCACCATCGGCATATTGTTCAGGCGGAGGTGGCATTCCACCAGGCGGTGGTGGAGCAGGGTGATGGGGTGGTGGTTGTGTATCGGGTGGCCCAGTTGGCACCAAGTTTTCCATTTGAGTAAATGTTCTACCGGCTCGTTGGTCTTCTTCTGCGCCTCTGTATTCACTCTGGTCGCTAAACCTATTGTCAAACTCGTTAGGAGGCGCAGGCTGTTGTGTATGGTTAGGGTAGCCCGTAGGATATGATGGTCCTACGGGTGCCCGTTGACTATTCAAATAGTTATTAAATGCTTCCAACATAAGTTGAATCATTCTATTATTTTCATAGACACCATTAGCTAGTGCGTCTATTTTTTGGTCAAGAGTTAATGTGCTTGTATCAGTTTCCTCTGTCATTATCGGCTTTCCACATCATCCTGTAAGTCTGTTAGAGCAGTCTCTACCTCTTCCAGAGCGTCATAAATAGTCTTCAATGTTTCGGTCAAAATCTCTTTTTCTTCTTTCAAAGTTGTGTTTTCTTCCGTAAGAGTCCCTACCTTTTCTGCATCAGTAGGCTCTGGTGCAGGGGCTTCTTCAACACCCTCTGAGGCTTCCTCTCCTTCGTTCTCATCGGCTTCATCAGTATCCCACTCATCATCAACCCAAGAGCAATCATCGTCACTCACATCGACTACAAGACCGATATTGGCCTTCATAGTATCAAGGTCAGTTAGAATAACAGGCAGGGGATCGGTGACTGCTTCTTTCAACTCTTCGTATTCATCGGCAGTAACAAACTCATCTAAATCCACCTCTTCTGTTTCTTCTTCAACAAAATGCTTTGTTGATGCAACTTCATCAGACAATACAGAGGAAAGAATGCCGATTGCTTCTGCAATCTTGGTAGTATTAGTAGTCATGGGATATCTCCTTTTGAGAGTGATGGTGGCCTACTATATTAATAAAAAACTACAGAGTAATAAACTACCGGAGAGGGGCTTCTACTGGATGACCACGCATTGGTCGATTACATGGGGTAACCAAAACCAGTTGAGATGCGTAACCCCTCTCCGATTCCTTAGAAGGTAAACCGAAGACCGAAACGAAGCGACTCCTTTACCAAGTCACGGTAGGAATCCATGCCTGCGTTTCTCTCATAATCCCTGTAATGGTCCCTAACCTCTTTGGCCATAAACGGGAGTTTGTTTACCAACACTACACTAGAGCTATTCTCATTGTGAATCAGAGGCCCATAGCCCCTAAACTCAACCTCACCAAAAAACTTGATACCCTTAAGTATCTGAATCTGCGCCCCACCAGAGAGAACAGCCCCTAAAGCCGTATTTTGTTCAGCCCAACCATATCTATGCCACACTTCGGCCAACAATGTTGGCCCAACTTTTCCATATATCCCAAAGAAGTGCGGAATAATAGTCAACCTCTTCCCAAGCAATAAATCTATTCCATAAATATCAACCACACGGTCCACAGAACCCATCATAAGGTTCATATTGACAATATAGCCTGCTCCTTTGTTTGGATTAGTCCAACTAGGCAACACTCCTTTGACTTTTGACTTCACCCAAACCCTACGTGAATAAACCTTACTCACTCGACTACCAGGCTTATTCCATTTATTCTTTTCGTTTATATCTTGCGGCGTTGCATCGCCAATAGCTACTTCTCGTTCCACCATTCGGCCTACTGGATATTTTTCAGATGGCTCTTCCCATACATTGATAAAATATCTTACTTCCCAATAGCCACCAGTGGTCTTGCTGCGACCTTTAAGAGTATCTCCCCAATGTAGAGACAGCATACCCGTCTGTATCGTATGAAAGGTAGTGGCAGTTCCATCGGCATATGTATCACTAACATATGCCGGTACAGGGCGATGGGACATTTCAACACCCCATTCAGCCGCAACCATAGTGGGAATAATAGACGCTAATAGTGCAACAACTAGCCGTTTCATTTTTCTTCTTTTTCCTTTTCTTCTACTTCAATCAGAAACATTATTTGTGAAACCATATCATGGTCATTTACTTCTGTTAACAAACTAATAACAAACTCTCTTGCATGGTCGATGCGCCATCCCAACTTTTTTGCGATGGTGCGCGACCATTTTTTAATCATAGACATATGCCTTCCGATGTTTCACCTTTCGTGTATAGGCTTTAGGGTTTCTCTCCATCTTCGTAGGTTTGTGAACCATACGGCGAGTCTTGGAGAGCAACTCTGCTTGACGAATGAGATAGTTCTTTTCCATTTTACTACCAACCCATAGCGGTTAAAATGCCGTCACCGGCAACAACAGTGAAAAAAGTAATAGCGATGATAACACCAACAACGATGTCATCTTTTGTTTCCTTAGACAATTTCATACTCCCTTACATCGTAAACATTGACCAGGAGTGAAACTACATCTTCAATGCGGTCTGTTGGTTCAGAACCGCGAAGATTGATTTCGGGAATGACGAAATCAAAAAAACCATTATGACGAACTACGAATGCAAACCTATCCAAAACAATCTCCTTGTTAGGACATATCTTCGACAACCACCGTGTCTTTGCCATTCTCTATGGCTTCACGGATTGCCGAATGAATGAAGAAATCTTCACGACATCTTGCGTA
>Ga0310344_10002419_pt1 | contig 14003 bp, 13 predicted proteins | sample HC15DNA20200_MG_FD_203801 | JGI IMG/M metagenome (GOLD analysis project Ga0310344, IMG submission 203801) | Marine microbial communities from station ALOHA, North Pacific Subtropical Gyre - HC15-DNA-20-200_MG | ecosystem: Environmental > Aquatic > Marine > Oceanic | place: Pacific Ocean: North... | reverse complement strand
ACCCCAGTTGCAAGGATGACCGAAGCAAAGATCTCGGCGACGACCAAAACGGTGCGAAGTGCTAGAGACATAGTCCCTCACGTTATCGCCGATCAGCCTGGGCTGCAATGCTTGAGTTGTATCTGGCCGGACTGCGGTCCCGGATGGCCGTGGTGCGCTGAGTTTATTGCGAACCGTGCCACAAACGTGCCACAAAGCACCGGCTTTGGACTGGTGCTAAAATCACGTATTGTTGATTTCCTAAGAAAAACTGGTGCGGAAGGGGGGATTTGAACCCCCATGAGCCATAGGCTCGCTAGCCCCTCAAGCTAGTGCGTCTGCCAGTTCCGCCACTTCCGCGTTGGTCGGGTGCTTATTGAGGCTCCGAAGGTGTTTCTGGTGGTGCCCCTTCGGTCGCTGGAGTTTCTGCTTCTGGTTCAGCTGCTGTGGTTGTGCTTTCTAGAGGGGGTGTGAGGGGAGCGGCCGGTGGAATCCCTGGACCGTCGACTCCGCTTAGCACGGAACTGGTACCGCGTTGGCCGGCTACCGCGAGCGCCATGGATCCGATCATAAATAGGGCGCCGAGTACTGCGGTAGCTCGAGTTAGCACGGTTGCTCCGGCCCGAGCACCGAATGCGGTTTGGCTGCCGCTGCCGCCGAATGCCGCAGCGATGTCTCCGCCTTTACCCTGTTGCATCAAGACAACCACAAGGAGTAGCAGGCACACAAGCACGTATAGTCCGGTGAAGAGGATAGTCAACATTGTTCTCTAATTATACGTCTTCTATCGTCTTTTGTTGGCTTGCCAGGACGATCTCGGCAAAGCTGGCGGGTTCGAGACTCGCTCCGCCAACCAACGCGCCGTCAATGTCTGGTTCTGTCATAAGTTCGGCTGCGTTGCTTGGCTTGACGCTCCCACCGTAAATGATTCGGCATGCATGAGCAGCCTCGAGGCTAAATTGAGCCGATAGTTGCTGCCGTAACCGCGTATGAACCGTGTTGGCCTGTTTCGGGGTAGCAACATGGCCGGTGCCAATTGCCCAGACCGGCTCGTAAGCAACAATGATGGCGGCGACTTGGTCAGGTGACAGTCCGGCCAGTCCGAGTCTGATTTGTCGCTCGAGGACTTCGAACGTTTTGTTGGACTCGCGCTCTTCTAGAGTCTCGCCAACGCATACGATTGGGATGATCCCCTCAGCGATAGCGGCTCGCGTTTTCTCGTTGATTCCGGTGTCTGTTTCATGAAATAGCCGGCGCCGTTCGGAGTGTCCCACAAGCACGAGTTTCACGCCGGAAGCCCGTAGCATGCCGAGGCTGACTTCACCTGTGAAGGCTCCATTTCTTTCGGCATGACTGTGTTGTGCCGCTACTTGGATGCGGGTGTGTCCCTCGCGCTTCAAGGTGTCTACAAGGGCTGGTAATGCCAAGAAAGGCGGCGCGAGAACCACATCGACTTCAGACAGGTTCGCGACGAGTGGCGCGAATTGTCTAGTGTATGCAACCGCCTCTTTGAGGTTTTTGTACATTTTCCAGTTTGCTGCCACGAGCGGCCTTCGCATGGTTTTGCCTTTCCTTAAACCGGTTGTTTACCAATCGCTGAATCATCCCTGACGACGACCGAGTCACCGGCAATCTAGGCTTTGGGGTGTTGTTTAATTCATTCAGGAGCTGATAAGGATGTTTTCACTGGCGTTGTATTGGTATCTGGGAGTGCGTCGATGCCCGGAAGTTTTCGACCGCCTAGGAACTCCAGCGAGGCTCCACCACCCGTTGAGATGTGGCTAATCTGGTTCCTAACGCCGGCCCGACCGATTGCCGCGACCGAGTCGCCACCACCCACGACTGACGTAGCCAGACTGGTCGCGACTGCTTTGGCGATTGAGACGGTGCCTGATGCAAAAGAGTCGATCTCGAATACCCCCATCGGACCATTCCAGAAGATGGTTTTGGCCCTCCTTAGGATAGCGGTGTAACGTGTGACCGTGCTGGGACCAATATCGGCCCCCAACCACTGACCAATGGAGGGATCGTGAACGTCGATGGTTCTATAGGAAGCATCGGTTGTTAGCTTGTCGGCAATCCGATGATCTAGCGGGAGCTCGAGGTCGATAGCTCGGTTAATCGCATCCTTTTCAATGGTTCGAACCGTATCGAGATAAGCATTTTCAATAAGGGATCGGCCAACTGGAAGCCCCTTAGCCTTGAAGAAGGTGTAGGCCATGGCTCCGCCAACCAGGAGCGTATCGACCTTGCCGATGAGGTTCTCGATTACTTCTAGCTTCCCTGAGACCTTAGCCCCACCGAGGACCGCTACGAAGGGACGTGGGGGGGTGTCGAGAAGGGTGCCAAGATGCGCGAGTTCGTCCGCCATCAGCAAACCCGCGGCGGCCTCTCTTAGGTGCTGGACAATCCCTACAGTAGACGCGTGAGCACGGTGAGCTGCACCAAAGGCATCATTGACGTAGCAGTCGGCTAGGTTTGCCAGCGCTGCAGCATATTCCTTGTCGTTAGCCTCCTCGCCGGGGTGAAACCGAAGATTTTCCAGTAAAACTACATCGCCCGGCTTTGCTGCGGCCACTACACGGGATGCGTGAGCCCCAACCGATTCTGGGGAAAACACCACAGGTCGCTTGAGCAACTTACCTAACCTGTTGGCAATTGGTTGTAGGCTGAGTTTTGGGTTGGTGGTGCCTTTTGGTCGACCAAGGTGCGAGCCAATGACCACTGTAGCGCCCCGTTCCTGTGCATGGTTCAGAGTAGGCAATGCTGCACGGATGCGAGTGTCGTCACTGATGACACCGTCGTGTATCGGGACGTTGAAGTCTACGCGAATGAAGATTCGTCGCCCGGAAAGGTCGAGCTGGTTGATGGTTTTTTTCGGCACCTTTAGGTGTACTCACGCCCAGTGACGAACATGGGTGTTTGGCACTCTCGCATCTCTATCCTGGCGGGTTCTTGCAGTCACCCTAGTAGTTTATTTTTCGGATCCGCGTTGCCTACAATCCCTGTTCAGCGAGAAATTGGACAAGGTCGACACAGCGAGAGGAATAGCCCCATTCGTTATCGTACCAGGATAGTAGCTTGATGAAGTCGCCATCCATGACGTTAGTGTAGGACGAGTCGACGATGGAAGAGTGTGGGTTGCCCTTGAAGTCGATCGACACTAGTGGCTCGGTGACAACTTGAAGCACGCCGCTCAGCGCACCATTGGCGGCGGCGGTGAAAGCTGCATTGACGGCATCTGTGGTGGTCTGGCTGTCAACCTGCGCCACGAGATCAACCACCGAAACATTCGGTGTCGGGACACGGACCGAAATACCATCGAGTTTGCCTCGTAGCTCTGGGAGTACTTCACCGACGGCGACAGCAGCTCCGGTCGTCGTGGGAATCATCGAGAGTCCAGCCGATCGCGCTCGTCGCAGGTCCTTGTGCGGCAGGTCGAGTAGCTTTTGGTCGTTGGTGTAAGAGTGCACGGTGGTCATCCACCCACGCTTGAGTCCGAAATTCTCGTGGAGCACTTTTGCAACAGGAGCAAGGCAGTTGGTAGTGCATGATGCATTTGAAATAATCCGATGCTTTGAAGGGTCATACCGATCGTGGTTGACTCCGAGGACCAGCGTCAGGTCTGGCTCTTTTGCTGGTGCAGTGATGATGACTCTCTTGGCGCCTGCGTCGAGATGCTTGGTCGCATCGCTCCGATGGGTGAACAGTCCGGTTGATTCAAGTACTAGGTCGATACCTAGATCCTTCCAGGGGAGGTTGCCGGGGTCACGCTCGGCGGTCACCTGAAATCGCTCATCGCCAACTCGAATGCCGTCGCCGTCTGTTGCCACGTGCTCGCTTAAGTTGCCAAGCACCGAGTCGAACTTCAACAAGTGTGCCAGCGTAGCTGCGTCGGTGATGTCGTTTACAGCAACGACCTCCACGTTGTCCGTTTTGCGGGCTGCCCGCATGATATTCCGGCCGATTCGGCCGAATCCGTTAATTCCTACTCGTGTCGCCATATCGTCGTCTTAGGTGAATTTCTCAATAGTGGAAGGTTTTCTCACAGGCCAATAATCATCCCATTGTAATGGATAGCACCTTGTGGAGGTCAAACCCCTCAACGTATACTCGAAAAAGTTCCGAGTCGGGGCGACAATCACCCCATTCATGTACTTCCTCTACAGTGTGGCCATCGTTTGCTATGCAGTGCTCGTTGCGCCACGAGTCATTTATGCTGCGGTTCGTCATCGAAAATATGTTGGCAGCCTAGTGGAACGTTGTGGGCAGCTTCCGGTGGCGATAAACCCAAAGAGGGAAATCTCGATATGGGTTCATGCTGTATCCGTTGGCGAAGTTCTTGCTGTGAGGGCATTGGTTCCTGCACTGCGTGACCGTTATCCGAACCATCGTTTGTGGATGTCGACTACGACCAAGACCGGGCGAGAAGTGGCTTCTACACTGAAGGGGATCGATGGGCTATTTTACTTTCCTCTAGATTTACCCCCGTTCGTGAAGCGGGTACTTGACCAGGTGCGACCAGAGCTGTTTCTCATGGTAGAGACAGAGCTGTGGCCAAATTTGTTGCGACATTGTGCCAGGCGTGGGGTTAAGACCGTGTTGGTCAACGGCCGAATATCGGACCGTTCGTATCCACGGTATCGTCTGGTTCGGCGATTCTTGACTCGAGTGTTCCAGGAAGTTGACTGTTGTTGTGCACAAAGCGAGATTGCTGCAGATCGACTGATTAGCCTCGGTGCAGCACCTCAGCATGTCACGGTCACTGGGAATTTGAAATTTGATGCCTGGGCTCAGTTTAGTGCTGGTGATTCGGGTAATCCTGACGGAATATTAAGAGCATTCCGAATGGTGACAAATCGACCGATTCTGATTGCTGGCAGCACACATCCAGGTGAAGAGGCGTCCGTCCTTAATGCGTTCTCGCGGGTTAAACAGCGAGCTCCACAAGTACTTTTGGTTATTGCTCCACGTCACCCCGAGCGAAGTGAAGATGTACTGGCCATGTGTCTAGATGGTGGTTTCAAAGCTATTCGACGGAGTGAGTTACCACACCATGAACAGGCGGAGGTTGATGTTGTTGTCCTAGATACTGTGGGTGAATTGGCAACCCTTTTTCAGATTGCAACGGTCGTGTTCTTGGGAGGGAGCCTTGTTCCTTCAGGTGGGCACAATGTGCTTGAACCTGCGTTCTGGGGCAAGCCTGTAGTGTTCGGACCGTATATGAGCAACTTTGCTGAAATAGCAGAACTCTTCCTTGAGAACAGCGCTGCTCGGCAAATAGAGTCGCCTGAAGAGCTCGAAGTGGCCCTTTGGGATCTTCTCAGCGATTCGGCTCGGTCTGATGCTCTCGGAGCGGCTGCATCGGCTTTGGTGGTGACTCAGCGCGGGGCGACAGAACGCAGCCTTGCTGAGATCGCTGCGGTGTTTCCTCCGACTAGTGGGGCTTCGGGTGGCTGCTAGTGGAATGAACTGTTTTTGAGTGGATTGTGTCTATTAATCCGAATGATTGCCAGGAGAGATGAAACCTGTATTGCGAGCGCTGAGCAAGGTCTATGGTGCTGTTGCTTGGCAACGGCGACAGTGGTATCGATTGCGACCACACGCCAGCCGGCGATTGACTCAACCAGTCATCAGTGTTGGTGCGCTCGCTGTGGGCGGGAGTGGGAAGACTCCTCTAACGGCCTACCTGGCTAGAACTCTGGTTTCGATGGGGGAACGGCCGTCTGTGCTGAGCCGTGGCTACAGAAGGGCTAACCCTGTCGAAGGGGTCACTGTAGTTCGCTCTGCCGATAGGATTGTGGGTGACCTAGCGACAGCTGGTGACGAGCCAATGATGCTCGCACGTTCACTTGATGGCGTTGCTGTTGTGGTGGCTTCAGACCGCTATTTAGCTGGCCGACTAGCCGAGACACACCTTGGGGCTACGGTTCATCTACTCGACGATGGGTTTCAGCACTTTCAGCTCACAAGAACCGCTGACTTGCTGGTGATGTCTGAGACGGACTTTACTAATTCCAATGTGCTGCCAGCGGGGTCATTTCGGGAACGGCTCGCCACGATGTGCTATGCCGACGCCGTGTTCTTGGTGGACGTATCCGAGAAGCACCGGCAGTGGTTAGAGGAGTATTTTCATCCAGAGGGTTTATTTGCGGTGCGGCGACAGGTTAGTCAGCCTGTACTGACTTGGCCAGGTCGACCAGGAACCCGTGCTCTAGACCCTGGAACTTGTGTGATGGCGATTGCCGGTATTGCCAGACCTGAACGATTCTTTGAAGATGTTCGAGCATCAGGTCTCAACTTGGTTCGGGCTGAAACGGTGTCTGACCACCATCCTTACACCCGGAACGATGCAAAGCGTTTACAGGAAGCTGCGACAGCGGTCCAGGCGCAGGCCATTGTGACTACCGAGAAGGATTTTGTTCGCCTTGAAGCGTGGCAGCCGTTTAAACCTCCGCTAATGGCCATGCCATTAACCTTCCGGGTGGACTCTGACGGGGATCTTAGGTCTTTTCTTGCTAGTCGGATCGTTGCTGACAGGGGTACAGCGGGATGTCGGTGACTACAGAGACATCAACTTCGCAACGTCGATACCGACCGGTTCGCTATCGACTGGAGTATCTGTTTGTCGTGATGCTACGGCTTGCGGTAAGGCTCATGCCAAGGCGGTGCCTTTTGGTTTTGGGGGTTGGTGTCGGGGCGATATTTCATCGTTTTGACCATCGACGTCGAGAGACTGCCGTAAACAACGTGCGGGCGGCGTTTCCTGATCTTTCGGCTGGCGAAAGTAGGTTGATTGCTAAAAGAGCTTTTTTCACTCTAGGTCGCCATGCCCTGGATCTCCTTAGGTTCGACACGATGCAAGTGAAACAGATGATGGAATTGGTGGAAATCGAAGGAGGTCATCGGGTCGAGCAGGCGTTGGCGGATGGGCGAGGGGTGATTTTTTGTGGTGGTCATTTTGGGTTTTGGGAATTGCAGATCATGGTGCATGCAGCCAAATTTGGCCAGGTTGTTATGGTGGCTCGCAGCCTTGATAATCCGTGGTTGGAATCGATGATTGGTCATATGAGGGCAAGAATAGGAACACGGGTTGTGCCGCGTCAAGGTGCTGTTCGTAGTCTTTTGCGTGCCCTGATTGAGCATCAGTCAATCGGAGTCATGGCTGATCAACATATTCAGGATCGGAGCGCGGTGGTCGTTCAATTCATGGGTCGGCCGGCAGCCACAACATCGACTATTGCTGCACTTGCCTTGCGTACAGGGGTTCCGGTGATTCCAGTCTTTGCCCTCCCGTTGCCGGGTGGTCGTTACCGGATGATTTATGAGGCCCCGGTAGAGATGCCAGATCCCAAGAGTCCAGAGGCTGTTCTCGACTTTACCCAGCGCTGTAGTGATGTGCTTGAGACCTACGTACGGCGCTATCCCCAGCTGTGGCTCTGGATGCATCGGCGTTGGCGGATAGACCAGTCGCCAATCGAACAGACTCTCTGTTCGGAGAAGGTTGGGGGACGGGGTGAGCGCTGACCTGGGGATGCGATAATCGCCCACAGCGTTGTGAGCCACGATATGCGTGTTTTAGTAAGGATGCCGAACTGGCTTGGTGATGTTGTTATGGCGCTTCCTGTCTTCGAAGCGCTACGAGTTCATTTTGCTGGTTCAGTTTTAGCAGCGGCTGTTCCAAGCCGGCTTGGATCTCTGCTCTCAACTCTTCCCGCAATAGACGAGGTTATTCCTCTAGACCGAAAGGGTGGTCACCGTCGACGGCTGTTTGCTGAGATTGAGACGTTGCGGCAAGGGTCCTTCGATATGGTCCTGCTGCTGCCAAATTCCTTCGGGGCGGCTTGGGCTGCGTGGCGTGCGGGTATCCCCGAACGCTGGGGACTTTCGAGCCAGTGGCGGCGAAAGTTGTTGACTAGGGCAGTAACACTTAGCTCTAGAGGTTCATCGGTGTTACATCAGGCAGTTCGCTATCAGGAATTGTTACGCGGTCTCGGGATCGATCCGGTTGCTCCTAAGCCACATTTAGCAGGTTCTGTTCGCATGATCGAAAAAGCTCGCGTGCGCCTCACAGTTGAGGGTTGTGATCAAAGAAGAACTCTAATTGGCGTTGCACCAGGGGCTGCATACGGACACGCGAAACGGTGGATGCCCGGGCGTTATGCCGCCGTGGCGTTGCGGTTGTCTCGCGAGTTTGACGCGACGGTCTTGCTGTTGGGAGATTCCCACGATCGTGATGCTGGCTATGCGATAGAATCCGAAATAGCAGCGGGTAATCAGCTTGGGACGTGCCGGCGAGTGGTGAATTTGATCGGTCAAACTAGCCTTTCTGAATTGATAGGCCTGCTTGCCTGCTGCCGCGTGCTCGTTTCTGGTGATTCTGGCCCGATGCATCTGGCTGCGGCACTAGGAGTGCCAGTGACTGCCATTTTTGGTCCCACTGATGACCGTCTGACTGCGCCATTGGGCTCAAACAAGATCTTGTTCACTCCTGTATGGTGTAGGCCCTGTTTCTTTCGAGACTGTCCTATCGACCACCGCTGCATGACGAAAATCTCTGAGGAGCAAGTGTTTCAAGCAGTGGCAAGTCAGTTAACTTCTTCGATTGAAGCCCGTTCTCGACTGTTGGATTGACCTCATGTTGAACCTAGATTTCCACCGGAGATTACCTGCGAGATGATTGGTTCCTCAGTGTATTCAGGTTCAAACGACGGTGAGTTGCATAGCCGTTTAACTCATTTGATCACATCGTTCGGTCGGCCTCGAATCGGGGTGGTTGGAGATTTGATAGCTGATCAGTTCATCTATGGAAGTCTCGATCGTGTTTCCCGGGAGGCTCCTGTGTTGATCCTGAAGTACGATTCTGCCGAAGTGAGTCCAGGCGGTGCAGGTAATGCAGCCCAGAACGTTGCTACATTAGGTGGGGCGGTTCGATTGGCTGGACTCGTTGGTGACGATGAGGTGGGACGTCGCCTTCGTCAAAATTTTCCTCGACGCGTCGTACGGGCAGGACTCCTCAGGCCAAAGGGTTATCGGACTCCCACCAAGACTAGAATCTTGGCTGGGGGTGTACATTCAGCGAGGCAGCAGGTGGTTCGGATTGATCGGGATGGTTCACCGATTACTCCAGAAGTCAGGGCGGCTGTGGGCCGGGCTGCCGCGTCGGCTGTAGCCGAGTGTGACGCGGTCATTGTGTCTGATTATGGGAGCGGATTGATTACGCCGGAGTTTGTTGCCGGCATGAAGCGTCACCTACCTCGGCGCGGGAGACGACCGATTGCTCCAGTCCTGCTGGATTCGCGGTATGGGCTCCTCAGGTATCGTGGGGTGACGGTCGCTGCTCCAAATGAGTCAGAAGTGGAGCACGTTCTCGGGACTGCGATTGGCGATGATTTAGCAGCGCTTGAGCGGGCGGGGAGAGCGCTTCTTGAGAAAACGAGGATGTCTGCAACCCTGATTACCCGTGGCAGTCGTGGCATGGCGTTGTTTCAACCTAGTCGACCAACTCAGCATATTCCTATCTATGGATCCGATGAGGTGGCTGATGTGACCGGTGCCGGTGACACCGTGATCGCAACTATGGCAGTGGCATTGAGCGTAGGCGCTTCATATCTTGAGGCTGCCCTGCTCGCTAACTATGCCGGTGGTTTGGTAGTGATGAAGCGTGGCACAGCGACCGTAAATTCAGAGGAACTACAGGGCGCAATTGATGGAGACTTGGCGTGAGCGGAGATGGGAATGGAATTCCGCCGTCAGCTGTTCTTGGGGAGGAAGCACTCTTGGTAAAGGTACGTGCTGACCGCCTGGAAGGTCGGACGATTGCCTTTGCGAATGGTTGTTTCGACGTTCTGCATGTGGGTCATGTTCGATATCTGACGGGTTCGGCTGCCCAAGCCGACCGACTTATTGTTGCAGTGAACGGCGATGCTTCTGTTAAGCAACTGAAAGGGCACGGGCGCCCTGTTCATGTTGCGGCCGATCGAGCTGAGCTTATCGGCGCGTTAGCGGTAGTGGACTACGTCGTCGTGTTTCACGATCTGACTGTTCATCGGCTGCTGTCGATCCTTAAACCTGAGGTTCACTGTAAAGGGCCAGACTACACCATAGACACCGTGCCAGAGCGCGACGTTGTGCGTGCCTATGGTGGGCGTACGGTCATTATCCCTGGTAATAAGGATCACTCGACCCGAAATCTAATTGCCCAAGTCCGAGCAATCGAAAACGGGTAAATCCATTAGGCGCGCATGCAGGGGTTTCTCATTGTTCGTCTCGGTGCCTTAGGGGATATCATTCAAGCCCTGCCTGTAGCGGCGGCGCTACGGGCCCGTTACCCGAAGGCGCGAATCGGTTGGGTTGCTGATGAGCGATATGCGGAACTGTTGGATTTGGTGCCAGTCATCGATAGGCGGATCGTTTTAAAAACGAACTCTTTGCCGCTGTGGTTCAGAATCAAAGACCTAAGGGCTTCATTGCTGCTCGAGCCCTATGATGTGACGATTGATGTGCAAGGATTGGTCAAGTCGGCGGTTGTTGCGCGATTGAGTAAGGCTCCTCGTGTTGTCGGTTTTGACGCTTCTCATCTACGCGAAGCGCCGGCCAGGTTGTGCTACACGGAAACAAGTGGTCCGGTGCAGCCTGGACATGTCATCGAAAAGAATTTAGCCCTTGCGGCTACATTGGGAGCAGAAACGGTTCCGGTGAGATTTCCCCTCGAGGTCCCTGAATCGGCTGCGCTCGAGCAGCTGCGCGCGAAGGGAGCAATTACAGGTTTTGCCCCGTTTGTCGTATTGAATCCTGGAGCAGCCTGGCCTAACAAGCGGTGGCCTCCTGAGAGATTTGGCGAAGTTGGGCAGTGGCTCAGGAGGGAGCTTGGGCTATTGTCGGTTGTTACTTGGGGCGTAGGGGAGCGCTCAGTGGCCGAGGCCGTTGTGGCAGGGTCTGGTGGAGCAGCACAATTAGCCCCAGTTACCCGGATAGCGGACCTGGCGGCTATATTTCGGGAAGCTAGGTTGGTGGTCTCTGGGGATACCGGGCCTGCCCATTTGGCGGCTGCGCTAGGAACGCCTGTGGTGGGCCTCCATGGCCCAACAGACCCTCTTCGAAACGGTCCATGGTTGGAGAATAACAGCACGGTGTCGCGTTTTGCGGAATGTAGGTGCCGCTATCGTCGTCGCTGTCAGGTTAGTCAGTGGTGCCTTGAGGATATTACGGTTGGTGCCGTGACTGCTGCTATAGTGCGACGGCTCGCCGATCTATAGAAAACGAACCTAAGATGCCTTCAGGACCTATCACCGATGTGAATGCTGTGCCGGCTCCTAAGTGGGTTATAAAAGTGTTGCGCTTGCGAGTTGCTCTGGGTTTTGGCTTCGCGGTTGCTGGGTTTTGGCTGGCGCAGCCTTCTTGGCCTTCGTTGGCTTTTGCTGTGGGGATTGGACTTGTTGGGGAATGTCTACGGTTTTGGGCGGCAGGACATCTTGAAAAAGGCGTCGAGATAACCACTTCGGGCCCGTATAGATGGATGAAGCATCCGCTTTATGTTGGCTCGAGTCTTTTGGGGGCAGCTTTTGCAGTTGCTTCTAGGCATATGGGTGCCTCAGTTCTGATCTTGCTGTATGTTGCCGGTTTGCTGTCGACAGCGGCGCGAGTAGAGGAGGCGAACCTGCGGACAAAATTCGGACCAGCCTATGAGCGCTACGCATCGGGCGTGACAGCGAATGACCTACGGCGGTTTTCATTTTCGAGGGCGCGCCGTAATGGGGAGGTTCGATCGGTGTTTGGTTTCGTAGCGGTCCTAGCCCTGCTGGCAGCCAAGGTTGTTCTAGTAGGTTAATTCTCAGGAATCCTTATCTGCACTATAATGACCTTTAGTCTGGTTGTGGCACAGGAATTAAGGAGCTGGGCGGTTAGCTCAGTTGGTAGAGCGCCGGCTTTACACGCCGGTTGTCACAGGTTCGAGTCCTGTACCGCCCACCAGTCCACTCACCCTGGACCGCCGCAACGGATATAATTGGCGTCCGAGGTGCCACTTGTTGAACCCTACGACGCGGGGTCGTAGTTCAGTTGGTTAGAACGCCGGCCTGTCACGCCGGAGGTCGCGAGTTCGAGTCTCGTCGGCCCCGCCATTACCTTGAGGGATAGCAGTCGCTATCCCTCCTTTAATACTGCTGTTCAAGCACCGTCTCAGTTTTTGGGCGAGTTTCTCATGGGTCAGTCCAACCGGCAGATCATCATGCTACGATGCTCGTAGATTGGTGGTATGAGACTCAGTGAAATCAGAGGGCACGAGCCGATCCGGAAGCTTATAGCTGATGCAGCTGCCCGGGGAAGCTTGCCGCCCTGTTTAGTGTTTGCCGGCCCAGAAGGTGTAGGCAAATACCAGCTCGCGCTCGCATTGGCTAGTGTCGTCAATTGTGAAGATGATGCTTCCAGGTTGGACTGTTGTGGGAAATGCGGTTCGTGCCGAGGGATTGCACGCGGTGCCCATCCAGACGTAGTGACTGTTGCTCCAGGTGACACTGGCAAAATCAAGGTTGATGCTATCAGAGATGTGCTTAAACAGCTGGCTTACAGGCCGTTTGAAGGCCACCGTCGTGTCGTTGTCATAAACGAGGCTGATCGGTTAGTTCAAGACGCTCAAAATGCGTTACTGAAGACCCTCGAAGAACCCCCTTCTACTTCGATGTTGTTGCTGATAACGCATCGGCCGAACCTCTTGCTTGACACAGTGCGGTCGCGGTGTCCTCAAATTCGGTTTGGTAGCCTAACTACTGAGGAGGTCGAGAACATTCTTGTCAGCCAACACGAGCTTCCGTCTGCCACTGCTCGCGCGGCGGCGGCTGCTGCTGACGGGAGTGTAGCTAGGGCTCTCGAGGCCGGCTCTGGCGACTACCTCGAAGCAAGGGAAAGTGCTGTCAAGGTCCTTCGTGTGTTAGCTACAAAACCTTCTGCGAAGATTCGACTTGAGTTGGGCACAGAATTCTCTAGTTATCAGCGTGGAGCAAAGTCGGCTAAGGCTAAAACCGTTGAACGTGAGGGCTTGAGGCTTCGGCTGCGTGCTCTCGGTACTCTGTTTCGTGATGTTCAAGTCGTGTCAGTAAAAGGTGACCATGGTTGGTTGGCTAATGCTGACCTTGAATCGGAATTGGTGGAGTTGGCCAAATTTTACGATATCTATCGTGCAGGTCGAGGCTTTGAGAATGTCGATCGTGCGGTGACAGCCTTGACGGGAAATGCCAGCGTGAAAGTAGTAGCGGACTGGTTAACACAACAGATATAGGTCGTGACCGATGGACGTTCAGATGACTGGGGGCCCTATCGTGCGCTGTGTCAGTGTTAAGTTTGATCGGGTTGGCCGAGTTCGTAATTTTTTATTGCCAGAAATAGATTTTGATCCTCCGCTTAGCTCAGGCGAGACTGTTGTGACAAGAGTTGGGGGAAATGAATCATATGGTGCGGTCGTTCACACGGTCCCCCAAGTTGCACAGCGAAACGGGCCGTCCATAGGTTCATCGATGCGGGTGGTACGCAGAGCAACTCGTGAGGATGTGCTTAAGAGGTTTCGCCAAGAACAGCGAGAACGAGAGGCTAGCCGTTTTTGTCTCCTGAAGATTCGCGAACGGGGCCTGCAGATGAAGTTGGTTAGGGTTGAACAGCTGTTCGATGGGTCGAAGCTTGTCTTTAGTTTTACAGCCGAGGGGAGAATTGATTTCCGTGAATTGGTTCGAGAGCTCGCTAGCGAATTTAGAGTGCGGATTGAGATGCGGCAGATCGGTGCGCGGGACGAGGCAAAGTTGCTTGGTGGCTACGGAACATGTGGCAGGCCACTGTGTTGCACGACCTGGTTGAACTCGTTTGAGTCAATTTCTATCAAGATGGCAAAGAAGCAGAACCTTAGCCTGAATCCGTCTCGACTTTCAGGTGCCTGTGGTCGTTTAAAGTGCTGTCTTCGATATGAACTCCCTAATGCCAAGGGTGACCAGTTTGCTGGATGCGCCCATGAGTCAAGCTGTGATCGAGCAGTCGGT
>Ga0310344_10002418_pt1 | contig 14013 bp, 8 predicted proteins | sample HC15DNA20200_MG_FD_203801 | JGI IMG/M metagenome (GOLD analysis project Ga0310344, IMG submission 203801) | Marine microbial communities from station ALOHA, North Pacific Subtropical Gyre - HC15-DNA-20-200_MG | ecosystem: Environmental > Aquatic > Marine > Oceanic | place: Pacific Ocean: North... | reverse complement strand
CTTTAACTGTTCATGCTTTTGTTGTGTTGCCCACACTGATTAAATGGGTTGCCGGCCGATCACCATTGCAATTTATTCAGGCGATGAGTCCGGCGCTCATGACCGCGTTTTCAACGGCCTCAAGTAACGGAACTTTGCCGTTAACGATGGCAAGTGTGGAAAAACGCGCTGGAGTGAAAAATCGGATTAGTTCATTTGTGCTGCCATTGGGTGCTACGGTGAACATGGATGGGACTGCTTTATACGAAGTCGTTGCGGTATTGTTTATTGCTCAAGCTACGGGTCACGATATCGGGCTTGCCAGTCAGATTGTTATTGCATTTACAGCCCTTTTAGCAAGCGTCGGTGCTGCGGGCATTCCCCATGCTGGACTGGTGATGATGGCCATTGTGTTACAGGCAGCGAATTTACCAGTGGAAGCGCAGGGGTTAATTATTGCTGTGGATCGTGTTCTGGATATGTGTCGCACCACGGTTAATGTCTGGAGCGATTCAACGGGATGTGCTGTCATAGCCCGGTTTGAAGGGCGTGAATCCTGATTAAAGTCCCGAAGACTCGGCAAATGATGTCGTCTGAATCTACAACGATACGAGACGTTGAATAGGAACCGTCAATTCAAGGAATTACGATAGAAAAGGTCGTTCTTCCCTTTTCACTGGAAGTCGAATCAGAGATGATCCATGGTCCGGAAGCATAGTTGTCGTTTGCTTTACGGATAACATATTCACTTTTTACAGACAGAATGGTTAGTAGAGAAAGACGATGCTGGTTCCCGTTGCTTTAAATACAGAGGGCGATGATAAGCTGGTCATAGAGTGGAGTGATGGTCAAAGTCGGCTTTACCAATGGGCTGATTTACGAGGAAGTTGTCCCTGTGCGACTTGCAATGACGAACGGGCCCGTAACGAACCAGCTCCCTTGTTGCCTGTTCTTTCACAAGAGGAAGCAAAGCCCGTGCGTCCAGAATCGATGAATCCTGTTGGCCGATATGCCTATCAAATACATTGGAATGACGGCCATAATTCAGGAATCTTTACGTTTGATTATCTCCGTCAATTGGGACAGGAGATATCTGACAATGAGTGAAATCTAACTAATGGTTAGCTTCCTATTCGCCCTCTGGCAGCTGGTCAGCTCAGCAGGGCGTCAATTGCGGTTCCAGTAACAAGATGCCTGGGACGCTGAAATTGGTCATAGATAGTGGTATCGTAATCAATTCCTAACAGATGATAAACGGTAGCAGCCATATCGGCAGGGTTATGAGCGTGCGAATCAGGGTAGGCCGCCATCCGGTCCGAACTTCCATATACGAAACCTGCTTTTAATCCCCCACCTGCCAATGCTAGGGAGTAGACCCATGGCCAGTGGTCACGACCACTGGATCCATTGATCTTGGGCGTTCGACCGAATTCCGCATTGGGAAAAACCAGGGTCTGTTCTAGGAGACCACGCGCGTCGAGATCGTTCACTAAGGTACTGAATGCCCGGTCAAAAGTTGGACAAAGGGAATCTTTCATTTTTGAAAAATGTTTACTGTGTGTGTCCCATGATCCTTTGGGCGTGTGACAGTAATGAACGTTAATGATAGGGACGCCAGCTTCGACCAGCCTCCTGGCCAGAAGGCAGGCTTGGCCGAATTGATTCTCTCCGTACTCACAACGTACTTCAGAAGATTCCTGGGCCAGATCGAATGCATTAGCTGTTTGCTTGGAGCTCAACAGAGAGAAAGCTCGCTGTTGGTAGGAATCGAATGTGTATACGTTGGCTGCACGATCAAGCATTGCTCGCTGTTGATCAATGTTATGAAGAATATCCTGTCGATTATTCAGTCTGGCAATACTGATTTCAGGGGCCAGTCGAGTTGCTTCAATTTCGACAGTATCAGACAAGAGATTCTGGTTCACGATGAATGGGGCATGTCTTGATCCGAGGAATCCAGGGATTTGTCCATGCAAGACGGTTCCGTTGTTACGTCTCATCTGGGGACCTATCTGAACCCAGGTGGGGAGTTGGTTGGATGGCCTGAGTGAATCGATGACGGCGCCAAACGGTGGAAAATCATCGCCAGATGGAGGGAAATCTCCTCGGCTTTCTGTCTCTGGAGGGTGGGAATGTCCAGTCATGGCGGACAGGCTGGCTTGTACGTGATTGGCATTTTCGTGAGACATGGAGCGTACAACGCTAATCCGGTCCATAATCGTTGCGGAAAAGGGGAGAAGCTCGCAAATCTGTGTGCCGGGTAAACTCGTTGAAATGGGGTTAAAGATGCCACGTGTGTTTTCCGGGGCATAAGGCTTGGGATCCCACGTTTCCTGTTGCGCATGGCCACCGTGCAGATACATGAAAATAACCGATTTCGTGCTCCCAAACCGACGAATTGGGCTGGAACGGGCCTCTGATTGCGCACGAAGTAGATCAGGTAGCAGCATTCCGAGGGGGCTGATGCCACCTACCTGCAGCAGTACGCGGCGGTTGATTCTGTCGAGTTGATCAAAGTCCCGACAACCATTATTACATCGCGATTCATGCATGGACCATTCTCATGCAGGTACTGATTGCGAAAATTCCCACTCTCCGATATTGCATCGAGTCTTCCAAAGCGTGAGACTCTTACAAAAGTGGTTCCTACAAAAATCGTAACTTTCTTACGGGGTCTCTGCAACATGAAGCTGTCCAACAGGGAAAAGACAGCCGTATGACCAATGATCTAAACACCGTTCCCCATTGACATCTCAGGAGAGCTTGTATGACGTTCTTAGGTTTGTTGTTAGAACGTTTTGATGAATTTCATGCTCGTCCTGCAGTGACCTTTCCCGGGGGTGTGAGCTATCGGTATGATCAACTGAAAAAATCTGCGATGGCTGTCTCGCAGCTATTTTTGCAGCATCGTCTTGATCCTGGAGATCGGCTGGCTCTGTGCCTGAGTGACAAACACGCTTTTCTGCTTGCACATTTAGGGGCTTTATTTGCCAGGCTCGTGCCCCTTCCTCTGAATCCCGATTTCACGGAATCGGAGCTGGAGTATTTTCTACGTGACAGTGGTGCGGCTGCGATCGTTGTCGATTCGGTTACGGACAGTAAAGTCGATCGCGTTTTGTACGGTTCTCGGCCGATCTTGCCTTGCCAGCAATTGAAGGCAGATCACATTACAGCTATTGAGCCTCGATCGGTTGAGATGCCAGACAAGGCTCTTCCAGGTGATCCGGCTTTAATGCTGTATTCTTCTGGTACAACGGGAGAACCCAAGGGGGTCGTACATACCCAGGATTCGCTGTCCAATGCAGTTGATTCATTGGCTCGATATTGGGAATTTTCACCGGAAGATAAATTAGTCAATGTACTGCCTTTGTTTCATATTCATGGACTTTCTTTTGCCACACATGTGAGTTGGATTTCAGGAAGTTGGATGAAAGTGGGTGATCGTTTTCATCCACGTAAGACGCTGGATTTAGTTGGGCAGTCCTCTGTTTTCATGGGTGTGCCACCTTATTACTACTCCTGGTTGGATCGTAAGTTCTTTTATGAGACAGAATCCGTATGGAAAAATATCCGGTTAGTAACTTGTGGTTCCGCTCCTATCCGTCCGGAGGTATTACCTCGTCTTGAAGGGGTGCTAGGGCAGTTGCTCGTTAACCGTTACGGTATGACCGAATCGCATGTAATTTCCAGTTTACCTGTTCCGTCTGGCATTTCTCAGGAGCACTTTTCTGAAAAACTAGCAGGTTCGGTGGGAGTAGCAATCCCCGGAATTGAAATCAGATTAGCTTCTCGAAAATCATCTCATGAGACGGGAGATGAGGGGCTTGGAAGTAATGCGCAACATGATTCCGATGTCGGAGAAGTTTACGTGCGGGGCCCGAATCTATTTAAGGAATACTGGAATCGTTCGGAGGCAACACGTCTGGCCATTGATTCTGATGGATGGTTTGCAACCGGCGATCTAGGCAGATTGGACGGCCAGCAGCGTTTGACGCTGGTCGGTAGATCGAAGGATCTGATCATTGTAGGTGGGTTCAATGTTTATCCAGCTGTTGTTGAGAAAGTAGTTTCATCCTGTCCAGGGGTACGTGAGGCAGCGGTCTTTGCACTGGATGATTTGAAACGAGGTCAGAGAGTGGCTGTGGCAGCCGTCAAAGACCATGAAGGTTCTGTTACGGAACGGCAGATTCAATCGTTTTGTAAACAGCATTTGATCTCATATCAATGTCCTGCCGTCGTGACTTTTGTGGATCAGTTACCTCGCAATACGATGGGCAAGATATTGCGACGTATTCTTCAACAACAGTTTGAATAAGGGAAACGAATGGATTCGAACGAGTTTACTTCGCTTATTGAATCCAAAGGCGTCTTGCTGAGGCTGGAACTGTCCCACTGAGCTGACCAGCTGCCCGACACAAGTTTTAAGGATGGAGTGGTTAGAAGGGAAGGATAGGCTGGGGGCTGCAGCTGTCAGGAGATCGAATGCGAAATTCAGACCACTTCTACTTGGCTTTTCAACCGTTTTACATGACAATGCGTCCGATTGTTCTTTTCAAGTACTAAAATGGGGGTCCATATGACTCCTTCAAACCATCTTGGGCACCAATGGGAGCCTTCCCCAAACCTCTTTGAGAGGAGTAGGTGATGAGATCATTGCAACGGGTGTTTCTGATGATGGTATGGATGTCGGTGTTGGGTCTTCTGGGATGCGGAGAGGGAACCTCACCGGAGGATTCTAAGAGCGAGAGCAGTTCGTATCGTGACGATAGCGTTCAGGAGACGGTTGTAGGAGAAGCGGATGAGTTAGCAAAGAGGTTTCTAGACAGTGATGCAGAGGTGCCAGAATCGGAAGATATAGCTGAAACTTCCGACACTGAAACGGAGGGACCAGACGACATTATTCCTGAAGAAGATCTTTCCGAGGAAATAGCCGAAACGGAAGTTACGGAGGATCAGACGGAAGAGATAACGGGCCCGCTTTCTGAACAGGATCTAATGAACCGAATTCGTACTTTCGCTTTAGAAGAGGATCTGGATGGTGCGATGGGGTTTCTGAGGAAAGTAAGCGACCATGACCCTGAAAATCGTTTTGCTTCATTTCTAATAGTGGTGGTGGGTGTACAGCAGGCTTTCATTTTGATCGCTGAGGGAGAGAAAGCGGAGCAGGACGGAGTCCAGGAAGCTGTCGTCAAAGCCAAGGTAGCTGCGGGCCCTATTTTTCTTGCTTCAGCCTCTCAACTTCGGGAGTTACGTGAGAAATATTCCGAGTTGGACGAAAGAGAAAAGCAGTTTGCACCTAATGTGTTTTATAACGAAGCCTGTTCGTATGCCTTGGGCGGAGACAGTGAAAAGTCTATTGCATCGCTCAATGAGGCCATTGGGTATGGATTCACAAACCTGGAAATGCTCAAAGATGATGAAGACTTGGTTTCTATTCGCGAGACGGATGGATACAAGAAAATCATGGAAGAGCTTCCCGCTCGATTGGTTGCGGAAGCAAAAGAACTCTCCCGACAATTGTTTACCGCCCATGAGGCGTTTGACTTCGATTTTTCTCTTCCGGATGTGAATGATGAAATCGTTTCGCTGGCCGATTATTCAGGTAAAGTTTTAATTGTTGATTTCTGTGGAACCTCGTATCCTCCCTGCAGAAAAGCAATTCCACACTTTGTGTCCCTGTTGGAAAAATATAAGGACATGGGGTTGGATATTGTCGGTATTCACTACGAGAACATGGAAGCTGAGGCGGCAAAGAAACAGATTAACAGTTTTGCTGTTGAATTCGGGATTACCTACAAATGTTTGATCGGTGACGAGGACACGCGTTCACGTGTTCCGGAGTTCGGAGGTTATCCGACAACTTTGTTTTTGGACCGTTCCGGTGTAGTGCGACTCAAAGTGGTGGGAGTTCAACCCATCGAGCAGCTCGAGGCATTTGTGGAAACTCTGCTAGAGGAATCTGCTGAAGGTACGGAGAAAGCTTCTGCAGCGGAATTGCCGTAAGCCGGTTTTCCTGACGCCGTGAGGGTTACTTACTGGATCCGGGTATCTCTGTTACGGAAAAAGGCGTTTGAGCCAGTCCTAAGGGTACGTTCGGTGGATGCCAATATAGTGGAAAGGATTGTCAGGTAACGAGCTATCACGTTATCAGATTTGGAAATAGAGTATATCAAATGTACGTGAATACCTGCCTGCATGGGAAGCAACAGGCGTTACCCAAGGCTGCAAGTCAGGGCTATTAGGACGTTTTGTCGTTTGTGCATATTTCGAGGTCACCTCAGTGTCTGCCAGAGCCTCTTTGTGCGGCGTTTTGCTCAACAGCTGAAGTTCCAATCGTTTTTTGGTGACCAACGAGCTGCCATCGTTAAAGAGATAGGCCATATGCGTTTTTGAAATCCCAGGCGGGTTAGATACGATGTTTACTGGAATTGTTGAGGTAATGGGAACGGTTGTTTCGGTAGTGGAAGAAGGTCCGGCAAAGCGGTTGACAATAAGAGAGCAATCACTGGTCCGTTCTGTTGCAATCGGTGACAGTGTTGCTCTTAATGGGTGTTGTCTGACTGTCATTGAAAAAAATGCGGAAAATGTCTCTTTTCAGGCGGGTGAAGAGACCCTGAAAAAGACGAATCTGGCTCGGTTATGTACCAGCGATCAGGTGAACCTGGAGTGTGCGGTCAAGGCTGGAACACCATTGGGTGGTCATTTTGTGCAGGGGCACGTAGATGGTGTGGGACGCATATTGAGTCAGGAAAAACAGGAGCAATGGGAGACATTATGGATTGAAGTCCCGATAGAAATTTCCAGACAAATGGTGGAAAAAGGATCCATTACTGTGGATGGGGTAAGTTTGACGATTGTGGATATTGGGGAAGGCGCCTTCAGTGTCGCTTTGATTCCTCATACGCTGCAGGTGACTAATCTGGGGATTCGCAGTTCGGGACAGGAGGTGAATATCGAACTGGATATCCTTGGAAAGTACGTTCGTCGCTATCTGGAAGGATTGCAGATATTACCCTAAGATGGTTCGTTAAATCGTTTCGTTGTCGAGGAATTGTTGTAATAGCCAACTTAAGGAGCGATGTTTTTTCGGCCGTATATATGGGGTCTCAATTTTCTCAACGTCAGCAAACGCAGGGTAAGATTAAGCGTTCATTATCAGAGCATCGGATAGCTCCCAACGCGCGCCTCGGTCAAAATTTTCTCATTGATTTCAATTTGCAGCGGATACTTATCGACTCCGCTAAACTGACTTCAAACGACGTGGTATTAGAAGTTGGTGCTGGAACCGGTGGATTAACCTGTGAGTTAGCTCGTATTGTCGGCCAAGTGTTGGCCATTGAACTGGATGCCCGGTTCCTTCCTCTGGCGCGTGCAACGCTGCGTGATCTGGACAATGTGGAGCTGGTTCATACGGATGTGCTGAAAAACAAAAATTGTTTACATCCGAGAGTGATGGATTGCCTCGCGATGTTGTTCCAGCCCGGTACTCCTCATCAGAGTTTAAAGCTGGTGGCTAATCTGCCCTATCAGGTAGCTACGCCAGTGATTTCAAATCTCGTTAGCGTTCCTTTTCCACTGGAGTCCATGACCGTAACCATTCAACAGGAAATGGCCAACCGTTTGATAGCTCGACCTTCATCAAAAAGTTATGGTGCGCTTTCCGTCTGGATGCAAGCGTTGACACGTATTCAAGTGGTGCGCCAGTTACCGCCCAGCGTTTTTTGGCCCCGGCCAGCGGTGTTTTCCTCTATTCTGCATATTGTTCCCGACTCCGATTTACGTAACCAAATTGATGATCTGGGCTTCTTTCATACGTTTGTGCGCAATATGTTTCTGCATCGTCGGAAAACGCTCTGTAACACCTTGACGTTTGAGTACAAGCGGTTTTTTTCCAAGAGCGAGGCAGTATCTTTTCTGGGCAGTCAGGATATCAGTTCGATGGCACGTGCTGAGGAACTGAGTGTGGCACAGTGGGTTTCTCTTGCGAACATCGCACAAAAGAAGATGATCAGAAACTCCGGGGAACCTGCATAAGGACTAGGTGGGAGATGCCCGTCGCTGTCTTCTGAGTCGTAGACGATTTCCTTTACGTTGCAGGCGTGGTGATCGTTCAGAATTTCTGTTGTTGACATTGGGCAGAGGTTTGGATTCGTTGATCTTTCTAGATCGTTCCTTTGGTGTGTTGTTTTTTGGATTCTTTACATTTCCGCGGTCAGATGAAGTCTTGAGGGTGTTTCGAGACCGATCAAGAAGTGATTTGAGTGTGGGACGTCGTTGGGGGTTTCTGCGTGTACGACGGAGTCGCGATCGAGATCCTTTTCTTTTCACTTCAAACCGTCTGGCAGGAGGGAGAGTCAAGTCAATACCTCCCGTGGAAATCCATGCACATCCTACGGTCCACTGACGCTGGGGAACGTTAAACAATTGGGTGCGAAGGTCTGTCAATTCTGCCTTCAATTGCTCTTCTGATTGTTGGTCGAGTTGCTTCATAGATTGTATGACGAGCGTGTGGATATTACGGTAGACCGAGCTGATTTGAGGGTTCAGATCTTCCCATGTGTTCATCAAAGCAAAAGATGCGGATGCAACATAAGCCCAGGTTTCGAAAAGTGCCGGAGGAAGTTGCTCCAGTGGGGTGTCCTCAAGTTGTCCGACTAGGTGAGTGCAGTCGTAGGACTGTACTTCTCCTGTTTCATTTATCACACTGGCATACATGCCGCGCAGTCTTTGTCGGGGTGTGGTTATAGGGTCAATTGGCACGTCAAGCAGTACGTCGAGATCAAAAGATTCCTGGATGTTAAAATCCTTAATCCATTTACTGAGTGCTAGGAGAATTCCGACGGAACGAACTTCTTTGAGTACGGGATACAGAGATTCATAGGCTTGTCTGTTCTGGTTAAAGTGTTCTATGGACGATTGCGTCCAAACGGGCAGTTCGCTAGCTGGAAGCTCACGGCCATCAGTTGAACGTTTTCGTGCTTCGGCCACAAAAAAGGGATTTAATACCTGGGCTCCTGTAGCATCTGCCCGCCAGTCAAAAAAGTTTCCCTGTGTTCCTTGGGCACTACGCAAACTTAGCCAGAAGCGTGTTTCCTGAAGTGGCTCATTACCAGGTTCAACGCGCGCAAACTGATCGTATACAGGTTCGAATGCTGGGAGACCATGGCGTTCAAGAATCATGGCGAAATCGTCTCTCCGGTCCATCAGGACCGACTGAAAGGGATCGAGTCCACTGGCGAGAAATTTAAACGTTAAGTCAGCATTTAATAGAACTTGTCCCAAGGCCGTGTTTTCCAGATAACCGCCGAAGCTGGCATTTGCTAAAGCCGGATGGCTGGAAGCATCAAGGCTTTGAAACGGCTGGTTGTCACCTCCGTAAACCACGGCACGGTAGGCAACGGCAAAATCCTGTAGGTCCAGTGGGCGTCCGAGAATAGTGAGAGACTCTGAGCCGGCGTCATCCAAAGGTTGTCCACTTAACCACAACTGTCGTTCGCCACCGACATCAACGATCTCTATGCCATCCAGTTGGGATTGCATCAATTGCTCGTACCAAAGCGTAAGATCGATACTCTGTTTCTTTTCAGGGGGGTACATCGAGGAATGAGAAGAAACCATAGGATCGGGATTCAACCACAATTTACAGGTGGGGTATTCGTTGAAGTAAGCAAATACCCGCAACCGAACGCTGGATTCTGGTTCGAAAATATGACCTGTCATGAGACGAATAATGCCGTACCATTTTTCGTAAGCTAAAGAAGCCGCATTCGGTTTGTCTATGAGATCTTCTGTTACAGGTAAAAAAATCGCTAATTCACCTTCCGAGTCATCCGTATGGAGTTGATATCGAGCCTGAAGTAACCCTGAATGCAAGAGTCCCATCCAAGCGGGGGCTGGTTGGTCAGGGGCAAAAACATCAGTGAAATCACGCATTTGTGAGATTTCTGATCGCATGGTTTCATCAGAGATCATGAGGGGAAGGTATTCGCTCATGGGTTGCAGGTGGTTCTGTAATTGGGCACGTAGCAGTTGATGGGCGGTTGAGTTCGTCTGGGGAAGAGGGCGTGCTAGCTCATCCTGGTCAATCGATAATTCGATTTCCCGTTCCAGGAGATCAAATTCTTGTGCGATGAGATGTCGTTGCTCTTGACCGAGCGTGTCGAAGTCAGCAATGGGAATGGAGGGATCTTGTATTTCGGACGGGAGGGCCTCTCTTAGTTGCTCCAGCACGACCGTGTCGGGCATGGCGATAAGGCGACTTAGTCGTTCCACATTCCATTTCCAGAGGAGCGTGTCTGGGAATTGCACGACACGACTAAGTTCTGAATTGGGCATCTGATATTTTTGGAACAATTGTTCACGGAACACAGCGTTTCGAGCACCGGGCTGTGAAGGACTAGCCAAAAGGGTCAGTTCGTTTCGCATGCGTCGGGCAGCTGATCGCATCGCGAATCGTTCCAGATCGGAAAGATTCTCAGGCTGAAGTATCTTTTCAAGTTCGGTGGTAGAAATGTCGTAGAGTGTGTTCAGATTTTGCTGTTCGGTGACGAGGTCCACGATTGTGCCTGGAAGTAGACGATGGCGCACTCCCTGATCGCAGAGTTCCATTAATTTATTATTGTCCAGTTCGAGGAAAGAGCGAAGCGATTCCGTTTCCTTTTCAAGTTCGTTGAGGATGTTTTCGGGAATCTGTTCCAATGGGAGTAGCGACTGAACATTCAGAAGGGTTTCGGTCAGAAAAGATCGAAATAGTTCCGCTGCCCGAAGGGTAGCGGTCCGGCGAAGTTCAAGCGGGGCATCGAGTAGTTTTTGGGTATCAACGATGCGCTGGATAGCCTGTTTCCAGTTGTTGGCGTTTACGTTGCGCACATGTTCGAGTTGCAGGGTCGGATCGGATTCCAGAAAATCTCGAATTGCTCCCATGCTCGGTTGTAATTGGTAGGCGAGGGCCAGGTCCTCGAGTTGAGGGGCGTTTTGTCCCAGTTGTTCACCCCGGTTTGATGTCTGGAAGGAGATCCAGTCGATGAGAGTTTGTCTGATGTCCTGAAGTCTCCTTTGATTCATTTTTTGCAAAAGGGCTGGATCTTCGTTTTTCAACAACTCGGGAGCTTCTGTCGGTTCAATCTGCCATTGTTGATAGAGGGTTCTTAAACGCTCTTGTTGCTCGGTTCCCAGTGTATTTTGCATGAGTTGTCCATGCATCGAAATCAGTTCTTCAAATTCTTTTCGTATTAATGAGGGGCGTTGCAACTGTACCCATTTGCGAAAGTCTTCAGTGGATTTTTCAAGTAGCGTTATTCCCATTTCCGCACTAATGTTCAGACGATCCTGAAGATCTTGGTGAGTCACCTGGATTAGTTTTTCTTCCCGGTCGACCCAGGCTGTTGCAAAGGTGGTTTGAGAATACTGTACGATCAGTTCATCAGGTGGAAGTTCAAGGAGAGATTGAAGCTGTTCTTTACGTTTGGTTAAGGAAGTGTCATCTGTTTGATCCGGGAGTTGTGTGTATTGTTGCTGGACGCGTTGTTGGAACTGGGAGGTCCCATATTTGCGAATGCGGCTCGTAGATTTGAGAATTGCACCCAGTTCTCCGAGGTGTTCAAGATCCACTTTCGCTTGCTTCACAGCAACAGAAAGTAAAGCACTTTCTTGTGCGGATTCTCGGAGGTGCTCTGCCAGGATATGGTGTCGACGGAGCTCTCCTAGTTTGCGATCGGGTAGTGACAGGGTTTCATCGATGGACTGGATTCGAAATTCCTGTTGCAACCGCTTGATGGACTGCTGGTCAGGTTCCTGTCTGAGAGATGCGAGTTTAATAAGTGCAGAACCGATGGAATCTTCACTGTGTGTATAGTTTCTCAGGTTCAATTGGCCGATGTAGTCGAGCACATCAAGTGTGACCTTAGGACGGGTATCTGCTGGGATTTCACTTCCAGAGTCACTTTCCGACGGAAGAGCAGGATCGACGCTTGTTAAGTTCTGATTGCCGTTCTGCTGTGGGAGAGGAGTTGCGGGGATAGTTGACGAATCCGGTCGCTTGGAAACCCGCTCTGTTGTTCCGCCAGACTGGCTACTGATCCATACAATGGTGATGATCAGAACGAACAAAATTGGAATGAGAAGCAGGATCCATCGGTTGGACGACGCGGTCTGCGTAATTGGAGTTACCGGAGTTACCATTTCCAGTTGTTTGACCTGTGCCAGGGAAGGGACTCGGAGCAACTGTCCGCATTGGGAACAGTGTTCCTCAGAGCCTGCCTGTGATACAGAGACGGAAACGTAGCTGCCACATGGGCAGGGAAGCCGGTAGGACGGGTGACTCGGCATGCTTCATTTCCTCCATCTGATCCGTTGAACAATAGGGACCGTATATGGTTTGCCACTTCACGTGTTAAAGTCGCTTTACTAGTGTACACTTTCGAATGGGGTATGTATGCCTGTACGCAGACGATCCTTACCTCCCTCTCATCACGAACGTAATTGCGAGGAAGGACCAGTGGGGTAGCCAGTGCTTAGGTTTTGCCCCAACTTCATTCACCATCTGAAGCTGCATCGACGAACGGGATTGAATGTTCTAGAATTCATCCCATAGTCGGCGGTGTTGGTGCCGGCTTGCCGTCGAAATGACGTCGACAAGGCTATTAAGCTCGAACTTTTACCAGTTGTGTTGTGTGAATTAAGTTGTGAATGCGCTCGAAGAACTTGTCATCTTGATTCCTAGTCATAGTCTTGAGGACTTTCCCAGTGATCTTCCTGAAGAGGAAGCTGCGGGTCTGCTCAATGGGTTTCAGATTCTCTGGGATCCGCGTTTACTGGTTGCATCGGGTACGTTTCCTAACTGGCAGCGCGCCGACGAAATTCCTGATGTGGCTCCGGGTCGTTTGATTGTCGTTCCTCAAACCTGTGAATACCTTTTGCCCGCTGGATGGATTGCCCGAGCCAAGTCATCAGAAATGATACTGATACATGGAGAGAGCCAACGCGCGCCCATGTTGGAGATGGCGTTAGCAGGTCTTGATTCCCTGGAAACAGAATCACAAGACGACGAGATCAATGTGGATGTAGCCGACCGGCTTTCCGGCGACTTTTATGCGCTGGCATTCTGTTATCTGCAACTTCAACTGCTCGCTCGCCACATGCGTCATTTCAGTAATCTTGATGAGGCGCATTTCCAACATGAAACGCTGCTGGCTGCAGAGTCGGCCGTGGCTGGAGATGAGGCGAAGGCGACCAAGCATCTGAAAAACTGTTTTGAAGTGTTGACCGAAGCACGCGAACGTTTTTATCCCGTGGATTCCTATTTGATTGATTTATGGCTTACCGATGAGAAAAAAATTGACGAGCTGCAGGATGCATTGCAAGTCTCATCGAGTGTGTCAACGCAACCGTCTTTGAAGGAAGAAAAAAATGCCGTTCTTAACGATAAGAGCATTCCATCTGCGCCCGTGAATTCAGACAACGTTCCTGTCAATCTGTTGATCACCGGTGAACTGGTGGATCAGATTGGATGTGAGCATAAAGCCCTGTCGGAATTGATTCGAGGGTTGGTTGAAAAGGGGGCATTGGAATTATGTGGTGGCCCCTGGCAGGAAACGGATATGACGCTGTTGCCGTTGGAATCGGTGATCTGGCAATTTAACCGTGGTCGACAGGCCTATCAAAAACATCTCGGCCGTAGTCCGGAGATTTATTGTCAGCGTCGATTTGGCCTGATGGCACAATTACCGCAAATGTTAAAACAAGCGGGTTTTACAGGTGCTATCCATTGTGCGATGGATGATGGGAAATTTCCAAATGCAAGACAGGCGAAAATACATTGGGAAGGGAGTGATGGGACGGTAATTGATGCGTTGACAAAAATTCCGATGTCAGCAGAAACGGCCAGCACTTATTTAAGTTTCCCAGAGCGATTAGCTCAGACTATGGACCATGATCATGTCGCGACACTGGTATTTGCCCATTGGCCTAAAGTACAGGCACCGTGGTACGAAGATCTGAGAAGAACGAGCCGATATGCACCCGTGTTTGGGCGAT
>Ga0310344_10002416_pt1 | contig 14019 bp, 11 predicted proteins | sample HC15DNA20200_MG_FD_203801 | JGI IMG/M metagenome (GOLD analysis project Ga0310344, IMG submission 203801) | Marine microbial communities from station ALOHA, North Pacific Subtropical Gyre - HC15-DNA-20-200_MG | ecosystem: Environmental > Aquatic > Marine > Oceanic | place: Pacific Ocean: North... | reverse complement strand
TGCACGAACGGCAGCACATTTAAAGGTTTTCCAGCGCACTCCACAATTCAGTACGCCTGCCCGTAATGGTCCAATGGATAAAGTCTATGAGGCCAAGATCAAATCGGACTACTCTGGATTTCGTGCGCGCAATTACCGACAACCAGTAGCAATGGACATCATCATTGACCGCGAGGCACCAAAAACCTTCGAAGTATCTGCTGGAGAGCGGACAAGAATTTACGAGCAATGCTGGGAGAAAGGCGGTCTGGGTTATTCAACCGCCTTCCGAGATTCTTCCGTGAATCACGCAGCAAACGAGGATCTATCTAACTTCATCCGCGGTAAAATCGGTGACATTGTCGAGGACCCCGATACCGCGCGGGCACTACAACCTAAACATATTTACGCCTGTAAGCGACCCTGCCTAGATACTAATTACTTCGAAACCTATAATCGCCCGAATGTCACCCTAGTGGACGTTAGCCAACACGGGGTAGAGGCGATAAGTGAAAAAGGAATTATCGCGAATGGGTACAACCACACTCTCGATTGCATCATCTTCGCCACCGGTTTCGACGCCTTCACCGGGTCACTAAACAAAATCGACATCCGTGGCAAAAATGACCTTAGCCTCCGCAAAAAATGGACTAAAGGCCCGCGCACCTATCTCGGATTGTCTAGCGCGGATTTTCCGAATCTGTTTATGGTTACGGGCCCCGGTAGTCCCTCGGTATTAGCTAACATGGTGGTCGCGATCGAGCAGCACGTAAATTTAATAGGAGGTTGTCTGGACCATATGCGAAGGCAAGGCTATCGCTGTGTTGAGGTAACCTCAACCGCTGAGAATGATTGGATGGAACAGGTCCGCCGAGCTGCCGACCGGACACTATTTACGGCGTGCGATAACTGGTATCAGGGTGACAACATACCGGGGAAACCCCGAGAGTTTGTGCCTTATGTGGACTGGCCAAGATACGTTGAAATTTGCGAAGCAGCAGTAAAAAATACCTACTCCGGATTCGTGTTTAGTTAGTTGCTTAATGGAGGAATAATGATTTATCAGGTGTTGAAAGCAAACTTAATACGATGATTTAAGGATAAGGTGCAGAAACCTCGGACCTCAAACTATGCGAAAATAGTTTCGGCCGAATCGGCCACATATGTTCACCAGAAATGAGTTTAAAAACCGACAATGCTCCGCTGAGAGTCGCTAATATATCAAACTGTGGGTCAAACATAGTTTGCGATAGTGGAAATCACGACCCAAACGGGATTTGTCCCGCCCTTACGTATATTTGTAATACACAGCTAGCTTGGAGAGACAATGAACGCAACGACTAACCCCGAAATCGGACAAACGATCATCGCGCATGGCATCACCACCAACTACCATGATATCGGTAACGGTTCGCCTGTTTTGCTGATCCATGGATCCGGCCCCGGAGTAACGGGTTGGGCAAACTGGCGCATGACCCTACCAGAGTTGGCAAAATATCACCGCGCGCTTGCGCCTGATATGGTCGGTTTTGGATACACCGAACGTCCAACAGGAATCGAATACAATTTCAACACTTGGATAAACCACGCGATTGGCTTTCTGGATGCACTTGGGCTAGAGCAGGTGGACCTAATTGGCAATTCCTTCGGCGGCGGGTTGTCGTTGGCACTCGCAATCCGCTATCCCGAACGCATTAGACGACTAGTATTAATGGGCGCAGTTGGCGTGCACTTCACGCTCACACCGGGACTCGATGCGGTTTGGGGATACGAGCCATCGGTCGAAAATATGCGGGCACTGCTCGATGTCTTCGCCTTCAATCGCGAATTGATGACCGATGATCTTGCACGTATGCGGTTTGAAGCAAGTGTCCGACCAGGGGTGCAAGAAGCATATTCCAAGATGTTCCCACCACCCCGACAACGTTGGATCGAAGCGATGGCCAGTGACGAGGCAGATATCGCCTCCTTACCTCATGAAACATTGATATTTCATGGACGCGAAGATGCTGTAATCCCGTTGAGCAATGCACTACGATTTGCCGAGCTGATTCCTCGATCACAGCTCCACGTATTTAGTCATTGCGGTCACTGGACACAGATCGAGCACGCAACGCGCTTTTCTCGCATGGTGATCAACTTCTTTGCTGAAGTGTAGATATTTTATTGCGCTTATTCTCCGGCCGAGTAATCATCGCAGTAACCTCGAGCTTTCCAATACTGCTCGTACTCTAGAAAAAACATTTCCCTGCGACTACGCAAAAATACATCTGAAAGTTAGTCTCGGCGATTATTTAGATATAACTTTTAAAATCACGGACGGCTCTCGATGCAAGCGTAGCCATAGAGCAACGTCCTTCAATCTCCGATGTGTGCCAATGCCTCCATTAAGTAGGGTTTAAAACTCGAATAATTTTCGATCATCGGAAAATGTCCCATGCCCTTCATCAATTTAAAGTACGAACCTGGGATCGCTTTATGTACATCTTCTGTCATCTGAGGAGTCGCCGAATAATCATATTCACCGGATAGCAACGCAACCTTGCACTTCGTTGTGTCAATCCTGCTCAAATCATTCCATGCATCCCAATCATTACAATAAAAATAAATATCACCACGGTATACACCAGGTCCAGATTGCGCGTAGTACCACCAATTTTCACGTTTACCTGCCTCCGGACTAGAGGGTGCGTTCAGCCCATAAGTATAAGTCGCACAAAGTTCGCCACCATGTACAGCTGGATGATGGAGAAAATCATTGTAACGACCATGGCCGGCAGCGGTAGTTTCTAGACCAATGATCCCACGAATCTCATCTTGATGATCGAAAGCTGCCCTCAGCACAATCGCCCCCCCCATAGAACATCCCGCCACGATAGGACGTTGGAGGCCAATCGCCTCCCACACGTTTTTCGTAATAGCCATATAGTGATCTGCCGTCAGTAGGTACCGGTCCTCCCACCATTGATTTGGCGGTGTAGAACGACCGTGCCAAGGCAAATCAAAGGCGACAACACGATATTTTTTCGTAAGATCCAAATCATTCAACATGTGACGGAACTGCCGTGAGTCGGCACCAGCAGTGTGCAGACAAAACAAAGGAATTCCGGAGCCAGCTTCTTCGTAGAAGATACGGTATGCCCGGCCGTCGACAGTGATATTTAGATAACGACCAGTGATCGATTCAATATCAGACATTACCAATCCCTGCTTCCCGCATTAACGACATCGTGCGATGGAGCGCCCGTGCGTTTTGCATCGCCACAAGGCTATCCCCTTCAAGTACAAATTCTGGAATCCGCATAATCATGGCAAATATATCGTGATACATGGGCGGCGGTGTTCGGGCAAAAAATTTCTTCCAGACTTCGATTGGTGCACTAAAGCCAAAGATTGCACGAACATCAAAGCGGGGGTCGTTAATAATTTCTTCGACCCGCCCGTTACCAACCTTGAATGCGATCCGTGTCGAACCGAAATTCACGCTAAAGGTTGTGCTAAACCATTCCCCGATGATACCGAGTTCATGATCGGCGTTGACCTTTTTTTGAAACTCGCCCAACCAAGAAAGATTGAAATCGTCAGACATAGTTCTCCAGTATCGATTAGGGTTGGGAAATTGGCAACGTAACGATGTCGCCCTGAGATCATAACCGGGCTTGTCTTACACTCCTACTTCGGAAGGAAATTTTCCAACGCTTCCTGCATTACAGAATCGACTGCAGTAACTGCTGCGCGCTCACCAAGCATGACTAAATAATCTCGCAACCCTGGCATCGATTCCGTAATATCCCAGTTATAAATCTTTGTCGTGTGCAAATTGGCAAATCGGATCTGAAAATAAGCCGCAATATCGGCGTAGGTATACGCGTCACCGGCAATATATGGTGCAAAGCATGCGATACGACTGAGCGCACTCAAACCCTTCTCTAAAGCTGGCCGTGCTTCCTTGAAAGCCACGTCATCGACGGGCCCTCCGAAGTAAACGGCCCCAATATGCCGGCGGGCCGGTAAGTCAATATAATTTTCTACAACTCTAATAATTTCTTTTGCTTTCGCTCGTGCGAAAGAATCAGTCGGATACAACGGCAATTCTGGTTTTATCTCCTCAAGATAATCAAAGATTACATTGGTTTCACTCAAGCATTCGCCATCTATTTCTAGCCACGGTACTTTACCCATAGGGCTTGACACAAGGACATCCGGTTCCTGACTTGGCATTTGGTTAATTTCCTCAAACGGAATATCCTTTTCTACCAGTGCCAACTTTGCAGTATTGTGATAATTACTTAGGGTGACCCCGTGCAGTTTAATCATAGTGAATTCCTGGATTGTGCTAAAACAAGATTAACGACCATCTATCATTCCCTTAGTCGATACTTCAATTTATATGCTGTCGATGAGGGTTAGCCGCAAAACTCTCTTATCGATCGTACGTGAGTTCCGTCCACCTTGGCAATCGCTTTGGTCACCGCTCGCGTCGTATTACCAAATGTCGGCAACCAACATGAATGTCGGCCGAAACCGCCGACGACGATGATCAATAGATCATCCGGCGATATTAAGATCGGGAGCTGCTCATCATTTGGGAAATTATCTTCAAACATCCCAGCCATGCCTCCACGTGACCAGAGCTCGCGAGGTATACGCGCATGTTCAAACACGTGTGCACGAATGTCGTCTTTACTTAAATTTTCGGCAGCAAGAATTGCGGCATGTTCCGGACCAAAGGCGATAGTGGGCTGCCCATAGAGGTAGGCATTATTGCAACCAATATCGCTAAGGCCCGACGTTATCGTGGCAAGAATACCTTCAGATTTTTGACTAATATGATCATTCAGGTTGTGTGGCCCGTCTGCAGCAGTAACAGTAACCGTTGAGTCCGTGGTGGCGAACCCACGTTCTACGTGGAGTGGCTCCCAAGGGCTCTCAGCTTCATTCTCAGCGACGCAATACGCATATTTCGCCGGCTGACCTTGGGTAGAACGGTCTAGAATCCCAGGAGTCGCGCCGCCAACATTCATTAAAATCAGGCGGACGGCCCGACCGATGGTAGCATTTGCGCGAACTCCTGGACCGAACGCACCATAACGCGCGTTGATCCTCACCTCATGAGCTATCGGCCCATTAACAATAATGCAGGGAGCACAAGGGTGGGTTGTAGCTTGAACCGCGAACAAATTGAAGGCCGGGTCAAGCATCGCTTCGATTGCAGCAATAACAATGGGAAAGTACTCTGGTCGGCAACCCGCCATCACAGCATTCACCGCAAGAATTTCGATGCTCACTATCCCTTGCCGCGGCGGCATGGTACCAAGTTCATCGTCGCTCGAACGATCAGTGTAAGCCAGCATTGTCCTCACCCGATCGACTGTGGGTGCAACAACAGGTAGCCCGTCACCCCAGCCACGCGCTTCGAATTCATCGTCTAGTGTCTCTGGGTCAAGAGAAACTATGTTACTCACATACCGATCCGGAAAGCTTTCAAGTCTAGGTATCCATCATCGCAGGCTCTAGTGTACAAACCTCATCCACGCACACCAAACCACCATCGAGCCGGCGTTCGGTCAAACTCAAAAATCGATTTTCGTAGCGCGCGCCTAACTCTTCAACTGAGTCAATAAGCACACTCGCTACTTCATCTGCTATAGCGTTCGCCTTTGATTCAACTAACTCACGATCGTTACCCGCAAGGGGATGTGGAATCGGGATCAACGGCAGCGCAGATTGCCCCAGAACCTGTGATTCAGCTCGCGCTAGCGGTCCAAATTCGTCACTGCACACAAGCGCCGTCGGAACGCCCGCTTCCTCTAGATGAATCGAGTCGTGGACACTCCACGACGTACAGGATCCTCAGTCCGAAATCGCGAGAACCACAGCGTCGCAGTTGCGCAGATAGGCCAGAATTGATTCCGGCGCGGCAGCAGTAGCATTTTTCGACGCGAAAACCATTTCGCCGTCGGCTCCTTGCTCAATTAGGGCCACCGCAATGCTACGCAAAAGTTCCGACGCGTTCGCTTTCATGTTATCGAGCCAACCGATTCGCGCGCCATTTAATTGGGTCAAACGAGGTGCCAGTGGACGATCAACGATCCGAGTCTCGCTAATCGGGACAAAAACTTCTATGTTTTCCATAGCGCTTTCGAATCTACAGTACGAAGTGGAATAAATCAGGCTAGTACATCAAACGTTTGTTCTTGGAGAATCTTTGAGTACACAAACTGTTCGAGTTCGGGGCCCATGGCATCTCGTGACGACACCATGCCAATTGGTCCACCGTTTTCAACGACGGGAACGTGGCGGTGACGCCCGCCATACATAACCTCTAGAGCATCCGTGAATAATTTATCGGGCCCGATCGTAACCGGGTTCTCGGTCATAACCTCAGCCATTGTAGTTTTACCGGGATCAAGGCCCTCGGCAACAACACGGAAAAGCGCATCCCGCTCAGTGAAAATACCGACGAGCTCGCCGCCATTCAACACTAGGATCGCACCTAGACTCTCGTCTTTCATGATCGCCGCGACTTCTGCAACCTTCATCGTAGATTGCGCGGTTACAAGCTGCTGCCCTTCGAGCGTGTCTCTGATTTTCCGTCCGCTCATGGTAACGTTCCCCCGTTGCCCATATCTCATAATGTCTATGGTACGCGCGATAGCTCCGCCTGCAACACTTAACACAGAAGCCGTTGCGTCATTTTAGTGCAAAGGTTTTGAATGCTCGTCCACCTTGTAAAGCAAACCACCTGCACTATTAAGTAATTACCTTGATAATCGAGAAACCTTATGAATCGAGAAGAAATTAAAATCTATATTACGATCCTCGTCGTGTTTGATAGCAAAAATGCAAAACAACACTCATTTAGCACAGATTCTAGATGAAATTAGGAAATGCAAATCAATGCTTGTCCATGACAAATACACGTTCGTATTTTAAAGATGGCGATCAGCGAACCCCATTCGAACAGACATAACCGATTCCCCAACTCACGACTTTAACCAAAGGCTGTTAGCTATAGGGGAAAAATCGCGAACCATCGCAAGCGGAAAATCCAAAGTCGAAACGTCGAGTGGAGGCATTGCCGAAAATTCTAAACACTGTATTAATATCTTAGAATACAATTCCTGCTATAACGTCGATCAGCCAAGCACAAGTCACAACCGACTAGATCTATGAAAAGATTTTCCGAGGACTTAAATCCTCCTGTTTCTGTTTAGTAACCGATACTCCATTGTGTGCAGATGTAAATAATTCTCTGAGAATCCCAGGTAGGGTCACAGATCTAAATTAGAGTTACAAAAAATGAATAAATTTGAAGCCGCCTATGCGCGCTGGGTCATGCAAAATCGTTTTGTGATCATTGCTTTGTCTCTCGTGAGCGTTACGGCACTAAGCTACGGCGCAGGTTACTTGCGTTTTGATTCGAGCTACCGAGCGTTCTTCAGTGAAGATAACCCTGAACTCATTGCCTTTGAGAATGTGGAGAATACATACGTCAAAGACGATAACGTTATCATTATTATGGCTCCGCAAAACGGTGATGTTTTTACCCATTCTACGCTCGCTGCCATTGAAACTCTGACAACCGAAGCGTGGCAGGTTCCATACTCAAATAGGGTCGACTCCATTACTAACTTTCAATATACCGAAGCGGAAGAAGATGACTTGATTGTCCGCGACATGGTCAAAGGTGCGGAAACACTCAGTGATGAAGCCCTGTCAAAAGCGCGGATCGCGGTCCTTGCGGAGCCATCTCTCAAGCATAGGTTAATTTCGGCAACTGGTCATGTGACTGCAGTCAACGTCACGGTCCAGATGCCAATCGATGAGCGGGCAGAAGCTGGTCAAATCATTACGGTGTACGTGCGCGATGTCGTCAAGCGGTTCGAGCAAAAGCACCCTGATATCGACATCTATCTTAGTGGAATGGTCATGATGGATGCGGCATTTTTCGAAAGCGCAATGCTAGATTCGAAAACCTTAATACCAATCAGCTTTATTCTAATGTTTTCTATCATTGCACTTTTGGTCGGTGGGTTATTCAGGACCGTAGTAACGCTATTAGTGATAGTGTTCTCAATCAGTGCAGCCATGGGAGCCGGCGGTTACATCGGTTACCCTTTGACCTCCCTTTCTTCGTCGGCACCAATCATCATCCTCACCGTGGCAGTCGCCAACTGCGTGCACGTATTAGTCACCTTCATTCATAGCATGCACGATGGGAAATCTAAGCTACCCGCGATGGAAGAAAGTCTCCGCATAAATCTCCAACCCGTATTTCTCGCCAGCGCCACTACCGCGATCGGGTTTTTAACTATGAATTTTTCTGAAGTACCGCCTTTTAACCACCTTGGCACCTTAGTTTCGGTAGGGGTCTTAGTCTCATTCTTACTGACTATTTCGTTTCTACCCGCCGCGATCACGCTGCTGCCGGTGCGTATTAAGAAGGCTACTGAAGACGACACAAAAAGCATATCAGTGCTCGCTGAATTCGTGATTGCACACCGGCGCCGGCTACTGCTCGGCATGACGGTCATCGTAATAGCCACGGTTTGCAATCTACCTCGCAATCAACTCGACGACACCTTTTTATATTATTTCGATAAATCAGTTAAGTTTCGCACCGATACCGATTTCATGATCGATAATCTTACCGGCGTCGATTTTATAAATTATTCGCTTGATTCAGGGAGTTCTGGCGGGATCAGCGATCCAGCATTTCAATTCGACGTCGAACGTTTCTCGCAGTGGTTGGAGTCACAACCCGAGGTCGTACACGTTGGTCGCTTTACCGAAATTATTAAGCGTCTTAACAAGAACATGCACGGTGACGACGAAGCCTATTATCGGCTTCCTAACGAGCGCGATCTTGCCGCCCAATATCTGCTACTTTACGAAATGTCGCTTCCATATGGCCTCGACCTCAACAATCAAGTAGATGTAGATAAGTCCTCTACACGAGTGACTGCGACTATTGGCGTAATTTCAAGTAACGAGATGATTGCTTTTAACGATCGGGCATTGACTTGGGCAAAGAATAACGCACCGTCGCTTGTTCATATTGAAAGTGCCGGGGTCAGCCTAATGTTTTCATACATCGGGCAACGCAATATTGCTGCGATGATCGTCGGGACGACACTAGCTCTGATCCTAATTTCAGCTATCCTGATTGTCGCGTTACGATCGCTACGCATCGGTTTCGTCAGCTTACTCCCAAACCTTACGCCTGCAGCGGTCGGGTTCGGTATCTGGGGAATTTTCGTTGGTGAAGTCGGTCTGTCGCTTTCAATTGTAGCGGGCATGACATTTGGGATCGTTATCGACGACACAGTCCACTTCCTATCGAAATACCTACGCGCGCGACGCGAAAACGGACTGAACTCGGAAGACGCCGTACGCTACGCCTTTCGAACAGTGGGGCGCGCGCTTGTTATTACAACATTAACTCTAGTCATGGGATTCTCAGTGCTTGCAAGCTCCTCCTTTAAAATGAACTCTGGCATGGGCCTAATGACCTCCGTCATCATCACCCTTGCACTCATTATGGTGTTCTTGATGTTGCCCCCATTACTAATGAAAATCGAGGAGAAAACTATCCATGCATAATTCCCTAGTAGCGCTATTAATCGCACTTGTGCCCTTCTTAGCTGTCGCCGACACACCGGAAACGAAAGGACTCGTGATCATTCAAGAGGCTGACAAACGAGATCTAGGTTGGATCGATTCAAAAGCTGAATTAAGGATGGTATTGAAAAATAAGCAAGGTCAAGAAAGTGAACGCACGATTCGCATCAACACACTTGAAGTCGAAGGCGACGGTGATAAAAGCCTCTCGATTTTTGACGCGCCTCGGGATATAAAAGGAACCGCATTTCTGAGCTACACGCACTCAGTGGTGCCGGACGATCAATGGCTTTATTTGCCAGCGCTGAAACGGATTAAACGGATCGCCTCTGCGAATAAATCAGGGCCATTTGTTGGTAGCGAATTTGCCTACGAGGATATAGCCTCGCAAGAAGTTGACAAATACACCTATAAATGGCTACGAGACGAGCTCTTTGATCGCCGCGACTGCTTTGTTATAGAAGCCTACCCAGTATACGAAAACTCTGGTTATACAAAGCAAATCGTATGGCTAGACAAAGAAATGTATAGAGCAGTCCGAATTGATTACTACGATCGAAAAAACGCAAAGCTAAAAACGCTGATAGTAAGTGAGTGGGAACAATACTTGGAGAAGTACTGGCGCCCGGGGCTGATGCAAATGACTAACCATCAAACAGGGAAAAGTACGAAACTAATGTGGAGTAATTATCAATTCAGAACTGGTCTAACCGACCGAGATTTTGACCGAAACACACTTAAACGAGCGCGCTGACAGCTCCATGCCTGTAATATGTATTTGGGAAAACGTGCTATAGCTTTTCTACTCGTCACTCAGGCCAAAACCGCCGCCGCCAGGTGTTTCAATCACGCATTGGTCGTTTCGATCCATTTGAGCTTCGGCGTTGCCCGACAAATTCTCATGGGTCCCATCCGTGCGAAGTACGTAATTCAGCCCTCGCATACCAGCTTGTCCACCCTCTAGACCATACGGATCCGTGTCGCGATGAGAAGATAGAATTGTTACAGTCATTGGTTCCAAAAACCGCAGCCGTCGAACAGTACCGTCACCTCCATGATAACGACCGCCACCTCCTGAATCCTTGCGAATTGAAAATGATTCAACCCGAACAGGGAAACGCCACTCGAGAACCTCTGGGTCGGTCATACGTGTATTGGTCATATGGCTTTGGACTGCACTCGCACCGTCGTGATCGGGACCAGCGCCAGTGCCTCCACATATTGTCTCGTAATTCTGTACACGATGGTTCCCATAGACAAAGCTATTCATCGTTCCCTGTGAAGATGCCAAGATCCCAAGCGCACCATACAATGCGTCCGTCACTGCTTGTGAAACCTCTGTGTTCCCAGCGATAACGGCTGCAGGATATTCAGGGCTAAGAAACGTTCGCGGCGGCACGCGTATCGTCAATGGTTTCATGCACCCTTCGTTCAATGGAATCGCATCATCGATTAAGGTACGGAATACATAAAGCACCGCAGCCCTCACGACCGCTAACGGCGCGTTGTAGTTTCCTGGATCCTGACCCGAGGTACCAGTGAAGTCGATGATCGCGCTGCGCGTTATTTTATCTACTTCAATGCTAACCTGGATACTCGAGCCATTTTCCATAGGATAATTAAAGGCTCCATCTTTCAAAACGTCCAAGACTCTACGAACTGATTCTTCCGCGTTGTCTTGTACGTGAGCCATATAAGCGTGAACAACATCTAACCCGAACTGGCCGACCATCTTCGACAATTCTTGGGCCCCCGTCTCGTTAGCGGCGATCTGTGCCGTTAGATCAGCCATATTCTGATCGACATTGCGACACGGAAACGGACCAGACATAAACAGTTCTCTTGTCGCGGCTTCACGTAACTCGCCGCTCTCTACCACCCGGAAGTTGTCCACCAACACCCCTTCATCCTCAATGTGCCGGCTGTCTGGCGGCGCCGAACCAGGTGTGCGGCCACCGATATCCGCATGGTGCCCACGCGAGCCGACGTAAAAAAGTATCTCTGTTTCCGCATCGTCATACACTGGGGTGATAACGGTTACGTCTGGCAGATGCGTGCCACCGTTATACGGCGCATTATGCGCAAACACATCACCAGCTAGGATTTGGCCTTCATTGGCATGAATGATAGCCTTGATCGTCTCGCCCATGGATCCTAGATGAACCGGCACATGCGGCGCATTCGCAACCAAATTACCATGCGCGTCAAAAACGGCACAAGAAAAGTCAAGACGTTCTTTTATATTGACTGAATAAGCTGTGTTCGCCAATGTCGCTCCCATCTGCTCGGCGATCGACATGAACAAATTATTGAACACTTCCAACATTACCGGATCAGCTTTAGAACCGATCGCTTCCATAAGCGGTCGTGGCGTGCACCGCGTCAAAATCAGGTGTCGATGGTTGTTTACTCGTGCCCGCCAACCTTCTTCGACCATGACTGTTCCAGTCGCTTCAATTATCGTTGCCGGCCCATCGACGCTGTGCCCGGGTAGGAGCCGGTCGCGATCATAAAGTGGGACATCGCAGCGAATTCCAGCAATCGATATCGACACCCAATCGATCGCTTGAGGTACATTGAGTTCAGCGAACTCAAATTCCGGATCAACGAGTGATTCTACTCTACCGATAATCTCGACCGACACGGCCTCAATTACTAATTCGCGTTGACGCGCGATGAAACCAAAACGCTGACGGTGTGATCGCTCAAATGCTGTCCGCATTTCATCGACATCTGCGACATCAACCAAGATCGAGGTATCCGTTCCTTCGTAACGAATATGTGCTTTACACACCACCGAGATATGCTCCGCACTAACACCCTGGCTCGATACTTCGGACGTTCCGTCCGCTATCAGATCAGAGCAGACTTCTCTTATTACTTTTTCAGCTTCAGCGTTAAAACCTACCTCAACTTGCGCCTCGCGCATCGCCCGAATATCAGCTAAGCCCATCCCGTAGGCGCTAAGCACACCCGCAAACGGATGTAAGAATACCTGCTCCATCCCGAGTGCGTCCGCAACCAAGCATGCATGCTGCCCAGCGGCACCACCGAAACAGTTCAAAGTATAACCATGCAGATGATAGCCGCGCTGCACTGAGATTTTCTTAATTGCATTAGCCATGTTCTCCACCGCAATCCGTAAAAATCCCTCTGCTAAAGCTTCGAGGGATTTCACAACCTCACCCGTCGTCGCCGAGATACTCGTAGCTAGTTCTGTGAACTTTGTGCGTACGATCCCGTCGTCAATTGCCTGGTTTCCAAGAGGGCCAAAAGCCTTCGGGAAATATTTGGGTTGCAATTTACCCAACAAAACATTGCAGTCAGTCACGGTCAACGGGCCACCGCGCCGGTAACACGCCGGCCCCGGGTTAGCACCCGCCGACTCCGGGCCCACCCTAAACCGCGCGCCGTCAAACCGTAGTATGGAACCACCGCCCGCTGCGACCGTGTGGATATGCATCATTGGTGCGCGCATCCTCACGCCTGCCACTTCAGTCTCAAAACTACGTTCGAATTCGCCATCATAGTGGGTAACATCGGTAGAGGTACCACCCATATCAAAACCGATAAGCTTGGTGCAGCCAATCATCGCCGCCGTCCGCGTCATACCTACCACACCGCCCGCTGGGCCAGACAGGATGGCATCTTTCCCCTGAAATAAGTCGGCATTGGTCAATCCGCCATTGGATTGCATAAACATCAACAGAGGCCGGGTCTCTGCGTCACGACCCAGTTCGTCAGCCACTTGTCCCACATATCGTCGCAATAACGGCGATAAGTAGGCATCTACCACTGTGGTGTCCCCACGTGCAATCAATTTCATCAACGGACTAACGCGATGGCTGACAGAAATTTGTGTAAACCCTATCTGGTCCGCGATTTTCGCAATACGTCGCTCGTGTGCTGGAAAGCGGTAACCGTGCATAAGAACGATCGCAACAGCACGAATACCTTCCGAGAAAGCAACTTGCATTGCGCGTCTTGCGGGAGCTTCATCCAGAACGCCGACTACCTCACCTCTCGCACCTATACGTTCATTGACCTCGATGACGCGTTCATACAGTAGCTCTGGCAATACTATGTGGAGATCAAACAAATGTGGTCTACTTTGGTAACCAATACGCAAGGCATCGCCGAAACCTCGAGTAGTCACCAGCAGCGTGCGATCACCCGTTCGCTCCAGCAACGCGTTGGTCGCTACCGTGGTACCCATCTTTACATGATCTATAAGTTCGGCCGGTATTGGTGCCGTTGCAGGCAGCTTTAGTAGGTCTCGAATGCCCTGTACAGCTGCGTCGGAATAGCGCTCGGGGTTTTCTGACAGGAGCTTGTGGGTAAGTAAACGCCCATCAGGGTGCTTAGCGACAATATCCGTAAAGGTTCCGCCTCGGTCTACCCAAAATTGCCATCGTT
>Ga0310344_10002414_pt1 | contig 14022 bp, 8 predicted proteins | sample HC15DNA20200_MG_FD_203801 | JGI IMG/M metagenome (GOLD analysis project Ga0310344, IMG submission 203801) | Marine microbial communities from station ALOHA, North Pacific Subtropical Gyre - HC15-DNA-20-200_MG | ecosystem: Environmental > Aquatic > Marine > Oceanic | place: Pacific Ocean: North... | reverse complement strand
TAAAGATGAAGTAAAAGAACAAAAAGATGAATCTGTTAAAGATGAAGTAAAAGAACAAAAAGATGAATCTGTTAAAGATGAAGTAAAAGAACAAAAAGATGAATCTGTTAAAGATGAAGTAAAAGAACAAAAAGATGAATCTATCGAAGAAGATCAAGTTTTAGATAATAAAGAAGAAAAAAGTCAGGAAGATAAAGAAGACAACCCCGATGCAAAATGGTATGTGGTAGGCGCAGCCTCCGGTTTTGAGGAAAGAGCAGTTACAACAATTAAAGATAATGCGAGAAAAGCATCATTAGGCCATTTCTTTTTTGACTTTCAAATCCCAAAACAAGAAATTGTAGAAATTAAAAAAGGAAAAAAAGTTAATTCCGAAAAAAATTTTTTTCCAGGATATATGTTAGTTAAGATGATTATGAATAATCAAACTTGGCAACTTGTAAAAAATACTAATAAAGTTTCAGGTTTTACTGGAAATGATCATAAGCCAATCCCTTTATCTCAAAATGAAGCAATGAAAATGCTAAAAAAAGCTGATGATAGCATTGAGTATATTGCGCCAAAATATGTATATGAAGTTGGACAACAAGTAAAAGTAATAGATGGTCCATTTGCTTCATTTAATGGAATGGTCGAAGAAGTAGACGAAGAAAGAGGTAGATTAAAAATATCTGTTTCTATTTTTGGCAGATCTACCCCAGTTGAACTTGAGTATACACAAGTAGAAAAAATTTAATATATTAGTTAATTATGGCAAAAGAAATAGACGGATACTTAAAATTACAAATACCTGCAGGCCAGGCAAATCCAGCACCTCCTGTTGGACCTGCTATTGGTCAAAGAGGACTAAATATAATGGAGTTTTGCAAAGCTTTTAATGCACAAACTCAAAAAGAAAAACCAGGCATGCCAATACCTTGTGTTGTCACAGTATTTAAAGATAAAACCTTTAAAATAAAGGTAAAAAAACCACCTGCATCTCATTTTTTGAAAGAAGCTGCAAATTTAACAAAAGCAAGTAGGAATCCTGGAAGAGAAACTATATGCCAAATTCCAATGTCTATAATTAAAGAAATTGCTGAAAAAAAAATGGATGATTTAAATGCTGATAATGTTGATCAAGCAGCTAAAATTATTGCAGGAACTGCAAGATCTATGGGTTATAAAGTAATAGAATCTGGAAAATTATCGGTCGATGAAAAAATAAAAAAAGCAACATTAATTAAACCTACTCCTGTAGAAGGTAAAACTGAGGAAAAAGCTGCTGAAACTTCGGAAAATCAAGAAAACAAAGAAGAAAAAAAATAATTAGGATTTAAACTATGGTTAAAAAAAGAAGCAAAAGATATAAGGAAAATAAAAAAAATATTGTTGAAATTAAAACAACATCATTAGATAACGCAATTAAATCATTTAAAAATAATAAAGCTACAAAATTTGATGAAACATTAGATGTTTCTGTAATGTTAAATAAAGAAAAAAATAAAGGCGAGGGTTTATCAAGAGGTTATGCACAATTACCTAATGGAACAGGAAAAAAAATCAGATTAGCTGTATTTGCGACTGGAGATAAAGTAAAAGAAGCAAAAGATTCCGGGGCAGATATTGTTGGTAATGACGATTTAATTAAAGATATAAAGGAAGGAAAAATTAATTTTGACATAGCAGTAGCAACGCCAGATATGATGAAAAATATTGCTGTAATTGGTGAAAAATTAGGGCCTTTAGGAATAATGCCTAATCCTAAAACAGGGACTGTTACTGAAGATTTAGCTAAAACTATTAAAAATATAAAAGGCGGTCAAATTCAATTTAAATCTGAAAAAAATGCAATTGTCCAAGTAGGAATAGGAAAATTGAGTTTTACAGAAGAAAATTTAATATCAAACTTTAATGTATTTATTAAAGCTGTAAATAATTCGAAACCTGACAGTATTAAAGGCAAATTCATCAATAAAGTTTATCTAAGCACCTCAATGGGGCCAAGCATCAGAATTGATAATATTAAATAATTTTCTTGATTAATCTGATATTTTTATTATTTTTTAGATAATTCAAAGAATGTAGGTGTTGCAAAAACTTAATTTCCTACATGAGGATTTATAATGAAGAAAGATCAAAAAAAAAAATTCGTTAAAGATTTTAAAGCTATTTTAGACAATGTAGGAATATTAGTTGTAACACACTATTCTGGTTTGAAAACAACGCAAACAGATGAACTTAGACTAAAAATTAAAGAAGCCGGTGGAAAGTTTTTAATCGTAAAAAATTCATTAATGAAAATAATTTTAAAAGATCATAAAATTAAAGAATTTAAATCTTTATTTAATGGACCCGTTGCCTTGGCATATTCTGATGACGAGGTTTCTGCAGCTAAAGTTGCTGTAAATTTTTCAAAAGATAATGATAGCCTAATAATATTAGGAGGTATCAGTGGAGATAAATTTTTAGAAAAGCAGGATGTATTAGAAATAGCTTTATTGCCATCTTTAGATGAAATAAGAGCTAGACTTGTTTGCTTGATTCAAACTCCTGCTAAAAATATTGCGTATGCTTTAAAATTCTCAGCAAATAAATTAGCAAGAGTTTTTAACGAGTATTCAAAGCTTGATATTCCTGAAGAAAAAGCCGGAACTGAAGCAAAATCAGAGGTTAAAGAGGAAGAAAAGCCTGAAATTGAGGCAAAATCAGAGGTTAAAGAGGAAGAAAAGCCTGAAACTAAGGCAAAATCAGAGGTTAAAGAGGAAGAAAAGCCTGAAACTGAGTCAAAATCAGAGGGTAAGGCAGAAGTTAAAGAAGATGAAAATAAATAAAAATAAATAAAAATAATGTTGAAAAAAATAAAAATATTGTTAGTTTGTTTGAGATAAGAATTATGTCTAGTGATACTCTAAATAAAATTGTTGAAGATCTATCAAAATTAAGCGTTTCTGAAGCTGCCGAGTTAAGCAAATTGCTTGAAGAAAAATGGGGCGTTGAAGCTAACGCACCAGTAGTTGCCGCTGCTCCCGCTGCTGCAGGCGCAGAAGCCGGAGCCGAAGATGATGCTGCAGGAGGTGTAGTAAATATAGAATTAACTGCTGCAGGAGATAAAAAAATCGATGTAATTAAAGAAGTTAGAGCAATCACCGAGTTAGGTCTAAAAGAAGCAAAAGATTTAGTTGAGAGCGCGCCTAAACCTTTAAAAGAAGGCGTAAAAAAAGAAGAAGCTGAAGAAATAAAAAAGAAACTTGAAGCTGTTGGAGCTAAAGTAGAATTAAAATAATTTTTTTCTAATTAAGCAGGCTCCATATTACAAAATATATGGATACAAATTTACTAGCCCGTAAACGTTTCAGAAAAAGATTTGGAAATATTCCAGAAATTCTAGAAATACCTAATTTAATCGAAGTACAAAAAAGTTCTTATGAAGAGTTTCTGCAAAGGTTTGTTGATCCTAATAAAAGAGAAGATATTGGTTTACAACAGGTTTTAAAAGAAATTTTTCCAATAACTGACTATTCAGGTAAGGCAACTTTAGTTTTTATCAAATACCATTTAGAGTCACCAAAATATGATGTCGATGAATGCAAGCAAAGGGGTTTTACGTATGCATCTGCATTAAAAGTTACTTTAAGAATAGAGCGTTATGAAATTGATGAAGAAAATCCTGATGTAAAAACATTTAGGGATTCAGTTGATGACGAAGTGTATTTAGGGGATATTCCTTTAATGACAGATAGGGGGACATTTGTATTCAATGGTATTGAAAGAGTCGTTGTATCACAAATGCATAGATCGCCTGGTGTATTTTTTGATCATGATAATGGAAAAGGACATCCGTCTGGAAAATTACTATATTCTGCCAGAATTATACCAATGAGAGGATCTTGGATTGATTTTGAGTTTGACGTAAAAGATATAATGTATGTCAGAATTGACAGAAAAAAAAAGATGTTAGCCAGCACTTTCTTTATGGCTTTGCAAAAAGATACAAACAACAAAGAAAAAAAAAAGAATTTAGAAAACAGGTCACCAGAGGATATTCTTAAGTATTTTTATTCAACCACAAGTCTTACCGCTATTGAAAAGGGATGGACAACGCCATTTGATGAAAATCATTTTAATAATATACGTATAACATTTGATTTAGTAGATGCAAAAAATCAATCAGTTAAAAAGAAATCAGGATTAAGGGTTTCTTTAGAAGAAGCAAAAAAACTTAAAAAAGAAGGTTTGAAAGACCTTTTTTTTAACGATGAAGCAGTAATCGGAAGATTTTTAGCTGAAGATATAATTAATGAAAGTAATGGAGAAATTTATTTTGAAGCAGGGGATGAGATAACTGAAAAAGATTTAGAAAATATAAAGGATAAAAATATTAAAAATATAAAAGTTTTGAATATAGATCACGTTAATATTGGAGCCGCATTAAGGAATACAGTTCATTCAGATTTAAATCTTAATAGAGACGAGGCTTTAATAGATATATATAAAAATCTTAGACCTGGTGAACCACCTACATTAGAAGCTGCGGAAAATCTTTTTAACAATTTATTTTTCAATCATGAAAGATATGATTTGTCCAAAGTAGGTAGATATAAATTAAATTGTAGAAAAGAATTAAATATAAATGAAGAAGTAAATACCCTTACTTCAAATGATATCTTAAAAATTGCCAGACATTTATTATTGCTAAATGATACAAAAGGTAAAAAAGATGATATAGATCACCTAGGCAATAGAAGGGTCAGGTCTGTTGGTGAATTAATAGAAAATCAATATAGAATTGGTCTTGTAAGAATGGAAAGAGCTATTAAAGAAAGAATGTCATCTATTGATATTTTTACTGCAACTGCTCAAGATTTGATTAATTCAAAACCAGCAGTTTCTATTTTAAGAGAATTTTTTGGCACTTCACAGTTATCACAGTTTATGGATCAAACGAATCCATTATCTGAAATCACTCATAAAAGACGAGTTTCATCTTTAGGCCCTGGTGGTTTGACTAGAGAAAGAGCGGGTTTTGAAGTAAGAGATGTTCATCCAACTCACTATGGACGTATTTGTCCTGTTGAAACACCCGAAGGTCCTAATATTGGATTAATTAATTCTTTAGCCACTTATTCAAGGGTTAATAAATATGGACTTATTGAAAGTCCTTATCGAAAAGTTGTTAATGAAAAAGTTACTGATGAAATAGTTTTTTTAGCAGCTGACGATGAACAAACTTATACAATAGCTCAAGCAAATACAAAAATTGATAATAATGGAAAAATCGTAGACCAATTAGTAAGTTCAAGACAAGGCGGTGAATTTCTAATTTCAAGTCCAGCCAATGTTGATTTTATGGATGTATCACCAAAACAATTAGTTTCTGTTGCAAGTGCCTTAATACCTTTTTTAGAAAATGATGATGCTAATAGAGCGTTGATGGGCTCCAATATGATGAGACAAGCAGTACCTTTATTGAGACCAGACGCCCCATTTATTGGAACTGGAATGGAAGAGTCGGTTGGAAAAGATTCAGGTGTTACTATTGTGGCAAAAAGGGGTGGTAAAATTGATAGTGTTGATTCAGGAAGAATTGTTGTTAGCGCAACTAACCCTGCTCAGAATCAATCAGGCGTTGACATTTATAATCTTAAAAAATTTCAAAGATCAAACCAAAGCACATGTATTAATCAAGTGCCTTTAGTAAAAAAAGGAGATATTATAAAAGCTGGAGAAATCATAGCCGATGGACCTGCAACTTCTAAAGGTGAACTTGCACTAGGAAAAAATATTTTAGTCGCATTTATGCCTTGGCAAGGATACAACTTTGAAGATGCAATAATAATGTCAGAAAAAGTTGTGAAGGAAGATGTTTTTACCTCCGTTCATATCGAAGAATATGAGGTAATGTCTAGAGATACAAAATTAGGACAAGAAGAAATTACAAGAGATATACCTAATGTAGGGGATGAAGCATTAAAAAATCTTGATGAAGCGGGAATTATATATATCGGAGCTGAGGTAAAAGCTGGAGATATTTTAGTTGGTAAAATAACACCTAAAGCTCATTCAACAGTTTCGCCTGAAGAAAAATTATTAAGATCAATTTTTGGCGAAAAATCAACAGATGTAAGTGATACCTCTTTAAGAGTTCCACCTGGAGACGCCGGAACAGTCGTGGAAGTAAGAGTTTTTAATAGAAGGGGAATAGAAAAAGATGAAAGATCTCTAGCTATCGAAAGATCTGAAATTGAAAATCTTGCAAAAGACAGAGATGATGAAAGAGCAATCTTAGAGGACTCTTTTTCTCAAATATTAAAAAAGAATATTGCAGATAATGTTGCTTCTAAACCAATTAAAAATATTAAAAAAAATCAAAAAATTACAATAAATGATCTTGAAGATTTCTCAATTAAAGACCTTAGAAAAGTGTCATTAAAAGACGATAAAAAACAACAAACTGTTCAGAATTTAATAAAAAATTTTGATGATGAATTAAAAAATTTAGAAAATAGATTTCAAATTAAAGTTGAAAAATTACAAATGGGGGATGAATTACCTCCTGGTGTAATGAAGATGGTCAAAGTTTTTGTTGCAACAAAAAGAAAACTACAAGCAGGTGACAAAATGGCTGGTCGACATGGAAATAAAGGCTGTATATCTAAAATTGTTCCAATAGAAGATATGCCGCATTTAGAAGACGGAACACCTGTTGATATATTATTAAATCCTTTAGGAGTACCTTCACGTATGAATGTTGGTCAAATTCTTGAAACACATTTAGGTTGGGCTTGCGCTGGTCTCGGAAATAAAATTTGCAAATTAATTGATGAATATAAAAAAAATAATCAAAAAAAAGAACTTGAGGATACTTTAAATATTTTATACGACAAAAATATTGTTGAAAAAATTATTAGTAGCGATAAAGAATTAACAGATTATAAATCTGAAGTTGCCAAGGGTATTTCTATTGCAACTCCTGTTTTTGATGGTGCAAGAGAAAGTGATATTAATAATTTTTTTGAATTAACTAATCTTGATAGTTCTGGCCAAGTTACTCTTATTGATGGTAGAACTGGAGAATTTTTTGATAGAAAAATTACAGTTGGATATATTTATATGCTTAAATTGCATCATCTTGCTGATGAAAAATTACATGCTAGATCAATAGGGCCTTATAGCCTTGTTACACAACAACCACTAGGCGGTAAAGCACAATTCGGTGGACAAAGAGTTGGTGAAATGGAAGTGTGGGCACTTGAAGCTTATGGAGCCTCTTATACATTACAAGAAATGCTTACAGTTAAATCAGACGATGTTGCTGGAAGAACAAAAGTTTATGAAGCTATAGTAAGAGGTCAGAGTGACTTCCAATCAGGTATACCTGAATCCTTTAACGTTTTAGTTAAAGAATTAAGATCATTAGCTTTAGATGTACAATTAAAAAATGCTGAGGTATAAAATATGACATTATCAAAAAAAGTTTTTCAACCAGCGAAAAGATCTTCTTCTGAAATAGAAGATTTTGATAGTATAAATATATCTATTTCTAGCCCTGATAAAATTCGATCATGGTCTTTTGGAGAAATTAGAAAACCTGAAACTATAAATTACAGAACTTTCAAACCAGAAAAAGACGGCTTGTTTTGTGGTAGAGTTTTTGGCCCTACAAAAGATTATGAGTGTATATGTGGAAAATATAGAGGCATGAAATACAAAGGAATAATCTGTGAAAAATGTGGCACAGAAGTAACTTTGTCAAAAGTTAGAAGAGAAAGAATGGCTCATATAGAATTAGCCTCACCAGTTGCGCATATATGGTTTTTCAAGTCTTTGCCTAGCAGAATTGGAACATTACTTGATATTTCTTTAAAATCTTTAGAAAAGATTTTATATTTTGAGGAATATATTGTGATTGAACCAGGATTAACTGATCTAAAACAATATGAACTTTTAACCGAAGAAAGATATCAAGAATTATTAGAAAAATACGGTGATGGAAAATTTGAAGTAGGAATTGGTGCAGAAATAATAAAAAAACTACTTAATGAATTAAAAATTGAAAAAGAAATTAAGGCTGTACAAGTAAATATTGAAACAACAAAATCAGACATCACAAAATTAAAGCTTTTAAAACGATTACAGTTATTAAATGCTTTTTCAAAATCTAAAGTTAAAGCCGAATGGATGATATTAGAGGTATTGCCTGTTATACCACCAGATCTTAGACCTCTTGTTCCATTAGATGGTGGTAGATTCGCAACTTCAGATTTAAATGATTTATATAGAAGAGTTTTAAACAGAAATAACAGATTAAGAAGATTGCTAGAATTAAACGCGCCGGACATTATTATTAAAAATGAAAAAAGAATGCTCCAAGAAGCTGTAGACGCATTATTCGATAATGGTAGAAGAGGAAGAGCTATACTTGGTTCAAATAAAAGACCGTTAAAATCTTTATCCGAAATGTTGAAAGGAAAGCAAGGAAGATTCAGACAAAATTTATTAGGTAAAAGAGTAGACTATTCTGGAAGATCGGTAATTGTTCCTGGTCCACATTTGTTACTTCATCAATGTGGAATTCCTAAAAAAATGGCTTTAGAATTATTCAAACCTTTTATTTATTCAAAATTAGAACAATACGGTCTTTCAAATACAATAAAAACAGCAAAGAAATTAGTAGAAAAAGAACGAGCAGAAGTATGGGATGTATTAGAAGAAGTTATTAAAGAGCATCCAGTGTTATTAAATCGCGCTCCAACTCTTCACAGATTGGGTGTTCAAGCTTTTGAACCAATGTTAATAGAAGGAAAAGCAATACAATTGCACCCATTAGTATGTACAGCATTTAATGCTGACTTTGATGGTGACCAAATGGCTGTTCATGTACCTTTATCTTTAGAAGCACAGTTAGAGGCACGTGTTTTAATTATGTCAACAAATAACATTCTAAGTCCATCTAGTGGTAAACCAATTATTGTTCCAACTCAAGATATGGTATTGGGTATTTATTACCTTAGCTTAATGTTTGATGAAGATAAAGGGAATGGCATGGCCTTTATTGATGTTGCTGAAATAGAGCATGCTCTTGCTGCAAAAAAAGTAACATTACATTCTAAAATTAAATGTAGATATACTTTTCTAAACGATGAAAATAAGGAAGAAACAACTGTAGTTGAAACAACTCCTGGAAGGATGTTAATTTGTGAAATTTTGCCAAAACATCCAAAAATCAAATTAGATTTAATTAATAAAATTCTTACAAAGAAACAAGTTAGTAATGTAATAGATGCTATTTACAGACATTGTGGTCAAACAGAAACTGTAAAATTTTGCGATAAAATAATGGTTTTAGGTTTTGAACATGCTTGTAGGGCAGGCATCTCATTTGGTAAAGATGATCTAATTATTCCAAAAGAAAAAGAAAGTTTAGTAGACGTAGCAAAGAAAGATATCAAGAATTATGATCAACAATATTTAAATGGGATTATTACAAAAAAAGAAAAATATAATAAAACAATTGATACTTGGTCGCAGTGCACAGATTCAGTTGCTTCAGCTATGACCGATGAAATAGAAAAAACAAGAAATTCAAATAAAATTAATTCTGTATTTATGATGTCAGATTCTGGAGCTAGAGGATCTGCTGCACAATTAAAACAACTTGCTGGTATGAGAGGTTTAATGGCCAAACCTTCAGGCGAAATTATAGAAACTCCTATAACTTCAAATTTTAAAGAAGGTTTGACAGTTCTTGAATATTTTAATTCTACTCACGGAGCAAGAAAAGGGCTTGCTGACACAGCTTTGAAAACTGCAAACTCAGGATATTTAACAAGAAGATTGGTTGACTCTTCCCAAGATGTTGTGGTTAGAGAACAAGATTGTGAAACTAAAAATTTTATTGAAGTTTCAGCTGTTATAAGAAATGGTTCAGTAATTGCCTCATTAGGAGAAAGAATTCTTGGAAGAACATTATCTGAAGATTTACATAAACTTGATAAAAAAACAAAAAAAAAGATTTTATCTAAAGGAGATTTGCTTGATGAAAAATCACTTAAGCTTATTCATGATGCAAATATAGAAACTGTAAAAGTAAGAACGCCATTATTTTGCGAAACCATAGATGGTATTTGCCAAAAATGTTATGGACGAGATTTGGCAAGAGGTATTATTGTTAATATGGGAGAAGCTGTGGGAATTCAAGCAGCTCAATCAATTGGTGAGCCAGGTACTCAATTAACAATGAGAACATTCCATATAGGTGGTGCAGCTACTCAAGCAACGGTTCAGTCAAGTGTAATTTCAAATTATAATGCAAAAATTAAGATACAAAATAATTCAACTGTAAAAAATAGCGAAGGTCAGCTAATTGTAATGAGTAGAAATTGCAAAGTTCTTTTTATAGATGTTAATACCGGTAAAGAAAAATCATCTAATCATATTCCTTATGGTGCAAAATTATTTATTGAGGACGGAAAAAAAGTTAAACCTGAAGATGTAGTTGCTTCATGGGATCCTTATACAATACCTATAATTTCAGAAAGCGATGGGATAATTGAATATGAAGATGTTATAGATGGTTTCTCATCTAGAGAAACTATTGATGCTTCAACAGGTATATCTCATAGATCAATAATAGATTGGAAACTAAATCCTAAGAGTAAGGATTTAAAGCCGCAAATAAAATTAGTTGATGAAAAAGGAAATACAATTAAAAATAAAAAAAGCAAGGAAGCTAAATATTATTTGCCTATTGAGGCAGTTTTAAGTGTTTCTAAAGGAACAAAAATATCAGCTGGAACTGTTATTGCACGAATTCCTAGAGAAACATCTAAATCAAGAGATATTACAGGTGGATTACCTAGAGTAGCAGATTTATTTGAAGCAAGAAAACCTAAAGATCATGGAATTTTATGTGGAAATGATGGAATAGTTAAATGGGGAAAAGACTATAAAGCAAAAAGAGCAATTGTAGTTGTTTCTCCAGACAAGACAGAAAAAATATATTTTGTTCCAAAAGGTAGACATGTAAATGTTAATGAAGGAGATTCGATTAATAAAGGGGATTTAATTGTAGATGGTCAACCAACTCCACATGATATTTTAGAGGTTTTAGGAAATGTAGCATTTGCAAATTTTATGATAAACGAAATACAAGACGTTTATAGATTGCAAGGAGTTCAACTAAACGATAAACATATTGAGGTGATTTTAAGACAAATGTTAAAGAAGGTAAGTATTGTAGATTCCGGTGACTCAGCATTTATTCCTGGAGAAACAGTTTTTAAAGATGTTTTTGATGAAACTAACAAAAAACTTGAAAAAGATAAAAAAAAAGTTGCTGTTGGAAAAGTTTTATTACAAGGAATTACCAAAGCTGCTCTTCAAACTAAATCTTTTATTTCAGCTGCTTCTTTTCAAGAAACTACAAGAGTTCTAACAGATGCTTCGGTTAACAACAAAACAGATAGATTAAGAGGTTTAAAGGAAAATGTTATTGTTGGTAGACTAATTCCAGCAGGAACAGGAAATAAAGTTAAACATTATAAAAAGACTGCAATAGAGAAAGATAAAGAAATATTAGCTTTAGTAGAAAAAAACTCTTTAAAAAAGTCAAAAAGTCGTGAAAAAAAGTCTAGTTAAAATTAATTAAATATCTTGTCTTTTTTAGTTGATTACATAAGTTAAGTTTATATTATCTGCACACAGGATTTATTAATTATTTATTTATAAATGTATATGTAAAATGCCGACTATTAGCCAATTAGTAAGAAAAGGAAGAAAAAAGACCTTTTCACGTAATAAAGTACCTGCTTTGAAAAGTTCTCCACAAAAGAAGGGAGTATGTACAAGAGTATACACAACTACTCCTAAAAAGCCTAATTCAGCATTAAGAAAAGTAGCAAGAGTTAAGTTAACTAATGGTTTTGAAGTGACAAGCTACATACCAGGCGAAGGACATAATTTACAAGAGCATTCTGTGGTTATGATAAGAGGTGGAAGAGTTAAGGATTTACCAGGTGTTAGATACCATATCTTAAGAGGGAATGCAGACACCGAAGGCGTGGGAGACAGGAAACAAAGAAGATCTTTGTATGGAACAAAAAAACCTAAGTAAAAAATTTATATATCATGTCACGAAGAAAAAAAATAAACAAACGAGAAATAGAACCAGATCCGAGATACAAAGATAAAACAATATCAAAATTTGTAAATGTAGTAATGTTAGATGGAAAAAAAACTACTGCTGAAAAGATTTTATATTCAATTCTTGAAAAAATATCAAAAGAAAAAAAGGTAGATGCAATAAAATTTTTTCATGATGTTTTAAGTAACGTTAAACCAAGAGTAGAAGTCAGATCAAGACGTGTTGGTGGAGCAACTTATCAAGTTCCTATGGAAGTTAAAGTTGATAGATCCCAGGCTTTGGCTATTAGATGGATTATAGACGCTGCAAGAAAAAGAGGTGGAAAAAATATGAAAATGAAATTATATCAAGAATTTTTAGATGCACATGATAATAAAGGTGGGGCAGTAAAGAAAAGGGAGGATACTCATAAAATGGCAGATGCAAATAAAGCTTTTGCTCATTTTAGATGGTAAATATTATGGCTAGGACAACAGAAATCAGTAAATATAGAAATATTGGAATATGTGCGCATATTGATGCTGGTAAAACAACGACAACAGAAAGAGTTTTATATTACACAGGTAAATCACATAAAATTGGCGAAGTGCATGATGGGAATGCAACAATGGATTGGATGGAGCAAGAACAAGAAAGAGGCATTACAATCACTTCAGCTGCAACTACTTGTTATTGGAGAGATCATAGAATTAATATTATCGATACACCGGGACATGTGGATTTTACTATTGAAGTCGAAAGATCCCTTAAGGTTCTAGACGGAGCAGTATGTTGTTTCGATGGAGTTGCTGGTGTAGAACCTCAATCAGAAACAGTTTGGAGACAAGCTGACAGATATAAAGTACCAAGACTTTGTTTTATAAATAAAATGGATCGCATGGGTGCAGATTTTGATAAGTGTATTGAAATGTTTAAAGATAGACTAAATGTAAAACCTGCAATTACTCAATTACCAATAGGTTCTGAGGAAAACTTTAAAGGCGTTATAGATTTAGTAAAAAATAAAGCTATTACTTGGAAGGAAGAAAAACTCGGGGCTGAATTTGAAATAGTAGATATACCTGAGGAATACAAAGATAATTCTGAGAAAGCACGTAACGAATTAATTGAACTTGTTGTTGAACAAGATAATGAAATTATGGAAAAATACCTCAATGGAGATATACCTACAGAAGAAGAGATAAAAAAATGTATAAGAAAAGGAACTGTTGCATTTAGTTTTGTTCCAGTTTTATGTGGAAGTGCTTTCAAAAATAAAGGCGTCCAACCTTTATTAGATGCCGTCGTAGATTATTTACCAGCGCCAAACGAAGTTACACCGGCAAAAGGAGTTAATCCGAAAGATGAAGAAGAAGAAATTTCTAGACAATCAAATGATGAAGAGCCATTTGCAGCTATTGCATTCAAAATTGCTACGGATGAATTTGTCGGTACTTTAACATTTTGCCGAATATATTCAGGAAAAATTAATCAAGGTGATAATATTTTATTATCAGTTAAAGGTAAATCACAGAGATTAGGAAGAATGTTACTAATGCACAGCAATAATAGAGAAGATATAAGCGAGGCATATGCCGGCGATATAGTTGCTATTACAGGTTTGAAAGGGGCTACTACTGGAGAAACTATATGTGATCCAAATAATCCAATTATTCTTGAAAAAATGGATTTTCCTGACCCTGTTATTGAAGTTGCAGTTGAACCAAAAACAAAAGGTGATCAAGATAAAATGGGTGAGGCCTTAGTTAAATTAGCAGCTGAAGATCCTTCATTTAGAGTTTCGCAAGATGAAGAAAGCGGACAAACTATTATTAAAGGCATGGGAGAATTACACTTAGATATTATTGTTGATAGAATGAAAAGAGAATTTAAAGTTGAAGCAAACGTTGGAGCTCCTC
>Ga0310344_10002413_pt1 | contig 14036 bp, 12 predicted proteins | sample HC15DNA20200_MG_FD_203801 | JGI IMG/M metagenome (GOLD analysis project Ga0310344, IMG submission 203801) | Marine microbial communities from station ALOHA, North Pacific Subtropical Gyre - HC15-DNA-20-200_MG | ecosystem: Environmental > Aquatic > Marine > Oceanic | place: Pacific Ocean: North... | reverse complement strand
CTGTACGATACTCTATTCACCGTAGAGAAACCCGATGAAAGCGATGATTTTCGAGAATTGATCAACCCAAACTCATTAGAAGTGGTTCGAAACTCCAAAGTTGAAACTATCGTGCTTGATCCGAACAGCGGGAATACATACCAATTCGAAAGATTGGGCTATTTTACTAAGGATACCGAGAACGGATCCGAGGAAGTACCAGTATTTCATCGGTCAGTTACATTAAGAGATACCTGGGCACGTTAGAAGACTGACCTCTGACCTTCGTGCTAGCGAAATCAGGCAAGTTGACAAGGTAAGAGAGCGGCAGAATCTCAAATCGTCATCAACCACTCTCTTATCTTAAAGAATGCCTTCACGCAGAATCTACTCAGCTTTCATAAGCGACAATCCTATCATGACAGCCCATGCTGTTGTTCCTACGTATGTGATACCACCAATCATAGCTGCAGTCTGTACGAAAGTGATGTCCACCATCGCTATTACCGCTGTAACAACCACCACAAGCTGCAACGCCAAAACAACCAAGGTGAAAATCTTATTGTATTGTTCGCTGCGCAATATACCTAGCACAAAGGCCGTAAATCCTATTCCCGCCAACACAGTGGCAAGCCCATTTACACCTGCCTGTGCCGTGTAAACTCCTTCATTTGCAACTGCGCTTGCATCCATGGAAATAATCCCCGCAACCAAAGCACTCGCTGTTATCCATCCTAGAATTCCTGTAAGAGCAAAAAGCCAACCAATATTTCTCCAAGCTTCACCCGCCTGCCCTCTCAAATGATCCTTAAGGGTAGTAAAGCCAAAGAACATAATCATCAACCCAATAGGAATCAATAAGAAAGAAATCGTGGCTGCACCTGAATTATCCAAGAATCCCTGTATTGATGCTACCGAATCTGCAGGATCAATAGTCCCTCCTACCAAACCACCTCCGGGCCGGAACAAGAAGCTAATCACCGCAATAGCAGGACCCAATATAAGAGCCAATCCCCCAAGTTTATTGACGGAAATATCCAGCATACGCATGCCTCCTTATACGCAGATTTCGAGCGTCCTCTGTGATCAACGCCCATTTAATTCTAGCAAACTAGTCAAAACAGAAACACTACGATATACGTAAATTTGCATTCAAAATACGAATAATCTACGCAAAACCACCGATTGAGTCTCCCTAATACTTCTTTTTCATACGGATTGCGTCCGCACACAGCAATACCGACTTGTGCACACTTTTTTATAAAACGTATATACGTATTGCTTAATACGTATGGCACAAGTATAATCATCGTGTGCAAGCCATTATCCTTTATGCATGGAGGTTCCATGGGGAGCGCATAGGCAATAAATGAAGAGAGGCTAATAGGAATACACAGCAAATACAACATCTCATTCACCTCCTTTCTCAAGCCGGGCTCTTGGGATCGGCCTTAGTTTTCAAGGTCGATCCAGAGAGCTACCCATGAAAGGAGTCAGCACAAAAGGATCTATATCTAACGGAAGGAGCTCCAATATCGCCATGGATATGTATTGCGTCAAGTGCCGAGTTAAAAGGGAAGTAAAGGACCTCACTGCGGTAACCATGAAGACTGGCAGATCAGCAGCCACTGGGAATTGCACTACGTGCGGCACGAAAGTATTCCGAATAGTAAAAAAAGAATTCGCTGAAACATTAGTACAGAAATAATAATAGAGAAAGGAAAGACAAAATGGGCATATCCTTAAAGCCTCGTTTGCTACTACTCGTAGCACTAGCTCTGGTCAGTACAGGCATACTTGCTTGTAGCAGCGACCCTGAGACAGTCGAAGTCATAAAAGAAGTAGAAGTAGAAAAGATTGTCGAAGTCGAAGTAGAAGTGGAAAAAGAAGTTGAAGTCATCAAAGAAGTTGAAGTCATCAAGGAAGTCGAAGTTGAAAAGATCGTTGAGGTTGCTGCTGACCCAGGAAACTTGGTCATTTACTCTGGGAGAAAAGAATCTCTGGTTGGACCAATCATTAAGCAATTCTCCGAATCAACTGGTATCAACGTGGACGTCAAATATGGCTCATCAGCACCAATGGCTGCATTATTAATGGAAGAAGGAGATAAAACTCCTGCAGACATATTCTATGCTCAAGACCCAGGAGCTATCGGTTCTGTTGAAAACATGCTCAAGAAAATCAGCGACGACGTCCTCATGGATAGCGTTACTGACGACGACGGAAAAACATCCGATGTCGATGTAGTCCCGGCTTGGGCAAAATCCCCGCAAGGACTTTGGACTGGTATCACCGGTCGAGCACGTGTCGTAGTCTACAACACCGCTGAACTATCAGAAGCTGACTTGCCAGATACGATGCAAGGTTTTTGCGATCCTGAATGGAAAGGACGAATCGGCTGGGCACCTAGCAATTCTTCCTTCCAAACAATGATCACTGCCATGCGTCAGGAATGGGGCGAAACAGCAACAAAAGAATGGATCGAATGCATCCGTGATAATGACGCTGCTGTTTATCCTAAAAACACTCCTCAGGTTGAAGCTGCTGCCAAAGACGAAATTGATGTGGGGTTTGTGAACCACTACTACCTCTACAAATTCGTTCTGGACAAAGCTGAAGGTGACGACTTTGCAGCACGAAACTACCACCCACGAGGTGGTGGCCCTGGTGCAATGGTTATGGTATCTGCAGCAGGTATCCTGAAAACTTCCCAGAATACAGACAATGCGGAAAAGTTCATCGAGTTCATGACATCTCAGGTCGCTCAGAGCTATTTCGCGAATTCCACCCGGGAATACCCGTTAGTGGATGGAGTCAAAAAGCATCCACTGATTACCGCTATGGACGATATCACTAAACCTGCAATCTCACTTGCTTCGCTCAGTGACATTGCAGGGAGTGCACAAATGCTGCGAGATGCTGGCGTGCTAGAATAAATCCGTAGAATCCCAGAAAGCTGTATTGCAAGAGCCCTGGATAATCCAGGGCTCTTGCAATAATTAAGTACACTATAGTCATGATCCACCTTAAAACTCGACAAGATACTGCCTGAGAAACAATGGCGGTATATGCAATCCATTAGGAATAAGACAGCTTGAATATATCTAGACCATCACAGCCAATACTGCTCGTCATGTCCATGACAGTACTGCTAATAATCGCAGTGCCGCTGTGCTACGTCGCCATAAATTTAGTATCATCTCCGGATGAGTTTCTGAAGTATATTTCCGATAAAAGAACTCTTGTCTTAGCGTGGAATACTATTGCTCTTGCATTTGCCGTCACACTCGGTTGTATTTGCATAGCAGTTCCGCTAGCTATCATAACTATAAGATCCAACCTGCCATTTCGAAAATTATTCCGAGTATTGCTATGCCTCCCACTAGTTTTCCCAAGTTACATATATGGATTTCTGTTTATCATATTGTTTGGTCCAAAAGGTGAATTATACGGTGCATTAAAATCACTAGGTATTGAAGCATTCCCGAACCTATATGGATTTTGGGGTGCGTTTTTATGCCTGACACTCTTGAGTTATCCATACATATTAATAAGTGTTTCCGCATCATTGCTGAAACTCGATTATGCGTATGAAGAAGTTTCGGCTAGTTTAGGTAAATCTTTTTGGCATACCTATACCAGGGTAATCGTGCCACTGTTGAAGCCATCAATCATAGTTGGCGCTATACTGGTCACGCTGTATGTTATCAGCGACTTTGGTGCGGTATCGCTGCTGCAATACAAATCATTTAGTTACGTGATATACAATCAATACCAAACAATACAAAGAAGTGCAGCTGCAAGCACGTCTAGCATCCTCATACTGATAGGATTACTATCTATTTGGTTTTATCGGCCGAACTCCGCCAATACGGATTTATCTCGATCGAGCGCAACGGTATCAAGAAGAACTAGGGTCATTGATCTGGGCAAATATAAATGGGTAATTATGGCCATGGTAATGGCCTTGGTATTTGTCAGTGTGATACTTCCCGTCGCCGTCCTTGCATACTGGGGCTACAATTTCACGACCAACTACGACGACTTCTTCAAATTATCCTCGTTGTACAATTCACTCTATGCTTCCTCAGTAGGAGCCATTACCACAGTGATATTGTCAATTCCGGTTGCTTTGCTGATAGCACGACACAAAAGCTCGTTTAGCATACTAGTCGAAAAAATTTCTTATATTGGCTTCGTATTGCCTGGTATAGTCGTTGCATTAGCGGTAGTATATTTCGGTATCAATATAGCGATGCCTATTTATCAAACAATTATCCTCCTGACTCTTGGATACATCATACTGTTTATTCCTGTTTCCATTGGAATCATCAAACCGGTACTCTTGCAAATAAACCCGCGACTAGAAGAATCTGCAAAGAGCTTAGGGGCATCTAATCTCAAAATATGGAGGAATATCCATCTCCCTTCCATGATGCCGGGACTCACAGGTGCTTGTGCCCTCGTTTTTATATTGATCATGAAAGAGCTACCAGCCACCCTCATTCTTTCTCCCCTGAATTTCAACACTCTCGCCACATCCGTGTGGACGCATGCAACAGAGGCAAGCTTTGGGATGGCTGCGGTCTATTCAGGTATACTATTACTATTCACAGCATTACCCATGTTTTTGTTGTTGAATAAAGACACCAGCGAATAACACTATATCGAGGACATCATGTCGACTCAATTAGGCAGCGAAAATTTTCCGGTTATCAGGTGTATCGGCATAGGGAAAACGTATTCAAGTACAACTGAAGCAGTACAGAACGTCGATCTCACCGTCAACCATGGGGAAATTTTAGTCCTTCTCGGACCCAGCGGCTGTGGTAAAACAACACTTCTCCGAATGATCGCAGGGTTCGAAGAACCAACCCGAGGCTCCTTATCTATTGGAGGACAACTAGTGTCAATACCTGGAAAATTCGTCAAGCCTGAGCATCGCAAGGTAGGCATGGTTTTCCAAGATTATGCACTCTTTCCCCATATCAGTGTCGGGAAAAATATTCAGTTCGGTGTAGATAATGCAAATAACCCTGATGGACATGTCCAAAAAATAATTGATCTGGTAGGACTTAACCACTTGCTACACAGAAAACCTAATGAGTTATCAGGAGGGGAACAACAGAGAACGGCACTTGCCAGAGCACTTGCCCCTCGTCCCACCGTGATGCTTTTTGATGAACCCTTGTCCAACCTAGATGCTACCTTAAGGGTCAGCATCAGAGCGGAAATAAAGGAAATACTAAAGCAAGCTGAAGTTACGACTATATTTGTCACCCACGATAAAGAAGAGGCCATGTTCCTTGCTGATCGCATCGCAATCATGCACGATGGAAATATCGAACAAATAGATACACCGGAACAAATTTATAACAAACCTGCCAATAGATTCGTCGCAGAGTTCATGGATCCTGCCTCATTCCTCGACATATCCATTGAGGATGAACACACTTTAGCAACAGAAATAGGCAAAATACATATAACCGAACCAATTGATACCGCTGAAAAGCAACTGCAACTCTTGGTTCGTGGCAATAATGTGTACCTCAGTCCGCAACCAGAAACTGCGGTAATTGATTCGGTATCATTCAAGGGATCTCATTATTCATACGCTATCAAACTGGCATCAGGACAAACGATTGAGTATCTATCACCAGACAATGTCCTCAAGGTCGGACAATTCGTTTCACTAGGGATTAACGATACCCTTCCAATCCACTTATACGAAAACGAAAAATACGCATACACCCACTCAGTGTCAAAAGCATTCGCTGGGAAACCTCAGCCATAACAACACCAAGAACTACTAACGGAAATCGTCAGACGAACTAAACAAATACAGAAAGAACGCCCTAACATATTTTAATGTGCGTGTACACGTTCATAAGATTAACGCCCAAAACACGCCTCCAACACGACAAATAAGCAACTAATAAAGAATATTACTTATCAGGTAGCTCTCGGGATCCGAATTCCGATGAAAGTTGACGTTAAGCGTAAATTAGAGTAAAGTGAAATAATTAACAAGCGGATGTGCGTAAACACCAAGTGTGGTGTATGCAATGGATAGAACGCCCGCACGCTTGTTAATTCTGCGCAAAGAAAGGTATATTATGCACCGGAATCTAAAAAGATCGTGGCTAGTCATCACATGCTTGCTGTCCCTGATATTAATTGGATGCTCAAGCGATGACTCAAGCACACCTACAACCACCGCTGCGATAGCAACCGCGACAGAAGTCGTACCAACTGCAACCACAGCACCAGTTAAGGAATCAGGAGACGATGATCATGATGATCATGACGAAGATGATGATCATGACAAAGATGATGATCATGACGAAGATGATGATCATGAAGGACATGATGATCATGAAGGACATGATGATCATGACAAAGATGATGATCATGAAGGGCATGACGACCATGCCTATCCCATGACTGTGACGGACATGATGGGACAACAGGTAACAATCGAATCTGAACCTACGAGAATAGTCAGCATCAGTCCAACTGCCAGTGAAATGCTCTACGCAGTTGGTGGCGTTGCTGTAGGAAGAGATTCAGCGTCAACATTCTCAGAAGAAGTACTGGCCCTACCAGAAGTGGGGGGAGCCTACAACCCAAGCGTAGAAGCCATAGTCGCGCTTGGTCCTGACCTGATAATAATGGAAGTTCTGACTCAGGGACATCTAGCACCAATGCTCGGAAATCTTGGGGCGCCAATACTAGCTGTGAGAGCAACATCAGTCAAAGATGTGACCACTGGGCTTAGCCTAGTAGGCTCCGTGATCGACAATGATGCAGAGGCAAGTGCGGCTATACAAACCCTTGAAGATAAAGTGAGCGCTGCCACGGCCACAGATCGTGGAACACACTCCGTACTTATACTTATCGCAGATGCAGAAAATAACACCTATGCTGCACTACCAGCGTCATATCCAGGTGAAATAGCAAACTCTTTGAGCCTAACAAACGTCGCAGCAGGCATGGATCAATCTGGTCCATACCCAGGATTTGCGTCATTCTCTGCGGAACAGGCTATAACAAGCAATCCTGACATCATCCTTACAATAACCCCAGCTCCAGAACCAGCCCCGAGGCTGTCGGTAATGCTGCGGATGATCCCCGGGTTCAACAGCCTAGCTGCCCTAAATCAGGGCAAAGTGGGCGAAATTGATCCATCACTCTTCCTGCAAGCACCAGGCCCCAGAATCGGTGATGCGATCGAAACTTTAGGAGGCCTGCTAGACTCCATGACTATTAAATAAGGATTCTGCAGGAAATATTTATGCGCCGAATAACCTATGTCCTAGTCATATCAATGATGTGCCTAGGACTAGGTATTTTAATAGGCCTCCTCTACGGACCTGCAAGTTTATCCATCGGGCAATTATGGGAAGCCCTGATGCACAGCGGAGAAAAAAGCCCTGAAATCATCGTATGGCAATTACGTATGCCACGAGTCGCCATAGCCTTAGTGGTAGGGGCGTCATTAGCGACAGCGGGGGCGCTCCTGCAAATTTCTGCAAGAAACCCACTAGGTGATCCCCAGATTTTCGGGGTTGGAGGCGGAGCTACCATAGCCCAAGCGATGGCTCTTGCAGGATGGATAACCTCTGAAACATGGTCTCTCACTAGTATCTCGGTAGTATTCTCCGTAATCGGGGTGAGTATCATAACCTACTTTTCTGCAAGACGAGATATTACCTCTGCCCGTCTCGCTCTCATCGGAGTTTCCGTCGCTGCTCTCAGCCTCGCAATCGCTACTGGAATCATGGCCTCTGCCAGAATATTCACGCAACAATCTCTCACGTTCATTGGCGGAAGTTTCACTAATCGAGGGTGGGACGAATTAGTAAGTGCTATCCCTTTTGTCTTACTGGGATTGGGGCTCACTGCACTAATAGCAGGACGGCTGAACCTTCTGAGTCTCGGAGACGAAATCGCCCATAACCTTGGTGCCAATCCGAGCAAAACGCGACTTCTGGCAATGATAGCTGCAAGCATATTAGGAGGAATTGCCGTATCCTTGTCAGGCCTAGTCGGGTTCGTAGGACTCTTAGTACCTCATATAGCTCGAATTGCAGTTGGACACGACGCGAGATCAATAATCCTTGTCTCAATACCTCTAGGGGCAACACTGACACTTTATGCTGATCAGGTTGCCAGGCTCACATTCATGCCTGCTGAAGTTCCGGTTGGCATGGTTACCACTGCTCTCGGAGCACCATTAATGATCTATATCGCTAGGCGCGTAACATGAACATATACCTAGACAACATTTCATTCACCTATCCAGACCAAACCATACTGGAAGACGTCAGTCTTACCTTGCAATCTGGAGAATTTGTTTGCCTCCTTGGGCGAAACGGCTCTGGCAAAACAACGTTGATGAAAATAGCAAGCGGGCGACTGAAACCATCTGCAGGCTCCATTACGGTATCTGAGAGGAATAGCCAACAAGTTGATAGCGATTCACTGAAACGCTATTTCTCAATCCTACCTCAAGGAATTCAGGATCCTCCCTATTTAAGCGCAGAAGCAGTACTGCAACTTGGAACGTTTGATCCTAGCAGACAGGTCCCTCTACGAATCAGTCCAGCCAGCCTCAAGTCAGTAAACCATGCTATAGAGGTATGTGAGATCGAGAGATTCAGAAACCGGTCTTTTAACCAGTTATCAGGGGGCGAAAAACAGAGAGTCTGGATAGCATTTTGCCTCGTGCAGGAAAAACCGTTTCTCTTACTAGACGAGTCGTTGCACGCACTAGATTTTATGGCGAAAGAAGATTTCTTTATGATGCTATCAAAATTAGCTGCTGATGGATCCGGCGTTATACTGAGCACCCACGACGTTGCGTTAGCGAAAAAATATGCTAGCCGCATCGTCTACCTCAATGACCGCAAAATAGCGTACGATGGACCAGGTGGCGACGATCTGGAAAAGGCAATTGAGATAGGATCCCCCCTGCTGCCTTAATTCATTCCCAGACTCCACCCCCCAGATACTTCAATATTGGCCCCGTTCACCTCTTTAGCATCTTCCCCTGCCAAAAAAAGCACAGCCCTTGTGACATCCTCATAGGCCACAACCCTTGCTCCATCGGGACGGATTCCATTAGGCAATACCCCGGGAGAAACCATATTGACCGTCGTACCTTCACCGCACTCAAGAGACAGAATCTTGGTTAGCATGAACAATCCTGTTTTAGCTATGTAATACGGAGCGGTTCTCTTCCTGAGTAGCAAACGATCAGCTCCAACAGCACCGATGTTAATTATCCGTCCATATCCCGGTCCCATAGATTCTAAGACTCGTCTTGAACAGAAAAATGCAGCATGCAGGTTACTTTCTACGGTAACCGAGAACTCGCTGTCTGAAGTTTCCATGAGTGGCTTGAATATGAAGTCCCCGACGTTGTTGATCAGAATGTCAACTTCGCCATAATCTGACCGGATACTCTCAAATAAACGATCCACCTCTGGTGGTTGGGTAACATCTGCCTGTATTATCCGAGAACTCGCACTGAACTCCTGAACCAGCAGCAATGTTTCTTCAGCTGCCAGCTTATCCGAGCGGTAATTTATAATCACTGTTGCTCCAGCCCTAGCGAGTTCGATAGCGATTTGTCTCCCAAGTCCTTTCCCTCCTCCCGTCACAAGTGCCAGCCTACCTGCAAGCTCAACCGTCATCTAGCTAAACCCCTTTCACTACTCTTCCATACTCGGAATACCAAGGTACACCTTGAATTATCCAAATGAGTTGATTACTATCATCTCTAACATTATCCAATACAAGTATATCGTCAAGTAACTATTTACAATGTTGCCCATTCGCAAAACGACGGATACCGGGATAAGGAGGCAGGACATGGGTGCTCTTTCAGGTATAAAGGTGATTGATCTGACGCAATATATAGCAGGTCCGTATTGCACGAAAGTGTTAGCAGCCTACGGAGCAGATGTGATCAAAATTGAAAGGCCTCCTTCCGGAGACCCTGCCCGCAATCTCGCTCCCTTCATGGACAATATCCCTGGCATAGAGAGAAGTGGGCTTTTTCTCTATCTCAACACTGGGAAAAAGAGCATTACTTTGAACCTCAAAACGGAGGAGGGGCGAAAAATATTCCTCCAGCTTGTTAAAGATGCGGATATAGTAGTTGAAAACTTTGCTCCCGATACCATGGAGTCACTTGGGCTGAGCTATGAGACGCTGCGCAGTCTAAATCCCAAAATCATGATGACATCCATATCAAATTTCGGCTCAACGGGTCCTTACAAGAATTACAAACTCACTGACATTGTTATGTACGCTATGGGTTTGACAATGTACGGAACCGGATTAATCGACAGGGAACCCCAGAAACTCGCACTGACTATGATTCAGCATCAGGCGGGAATGATTGCAGCTGCAACTACCGTTGGAGCGTACCTAGGCCGGGAGATGCACGGGCTCAGTCAACACCTGGAAATAGCTCTCATGGAGACGCAATTGGGGTCCATTGATCGAACTGCAACACAAGCAATTGGATATTCGTATTCTGGTAACGTGACGATCAATAGAGCCGGAGCAACCGCCAACGGAATCCTTCCATCAGGTCCATATCCGTGTGCAGACGGCTATGTCAATTTTTCTGGGATAAATCCTATGTGGTGGCCTCGTTTCGTCCAAATGATTGAGATGCCCGAACTGAACGACGATCCTCGGTTCCAAGAAAAAGATTTTAGTTTCGTCTATAACCTAGACTACAAAGACGAAATTGATGCACTGCTCATGGGCTGGTCCACACAACTCACCAAGAGAGAAGTCATGGAAAAAGCACAGGCAGCAGGTATGGCAGGTAGCGCTATCAACTCTATGGAAGATGTCTATAGTGACCCACAATTCAATTTTAGGGAATTCTTCGTTGACATCGACCATCCTGAGACAGGAATTATCCGCTACCCTGGTACCCCAGCTCAACTAAGTGAAAGCCCAGCGGAATTTGGACGCGCCCCCTTGATCGGTGAACATAATTCAGAAATTTACTGCGCCACATTGGGGTATGCACCTGATGACCTACCGTTACTACGGGAGCAACACGTCATCTGACCATATCGTTACCCTCAGTGTTCCTGCCGAAGATAATTTATTGCCTCCATCATAACGAGGCAATCCACTTCATTATAGTCACCGATCTGATGCATCAGTTCGTAATCGAGCATTGACCCTGAACCTTGACTCGCTGATTCGTGACACCAAAATGCACCAACCATAGCACCCAAGCCATCGGCAGGGCCTTCTTTCCACAGGGTGTCAACAAACCCATGACTCTTGAATGCTTTCGCTATACTCTTTAGCCCAAAATCCATAGCACCCTTCACCACAACTGGCTCAGCAGTCATGACTTCAGTATAAAAATCAAACCATGCTAATTCAGGCCACTCTATATCCGGATGACGAGAGGCAACGGAATTATATTCTGCAGCTAAGCTCATCCGCTCTGCAGGCGACCAGTGAAAAATAAGTGGCAGGGGACCCTCTGGATCAATGGCATCTTTAACCGTAGCCATATGAGCAAACCACTCTTCCAAAATACGCCGCTCCTCACTAGGCGTAAGCAAACTGGCAGTAAATTGTCGAAAGACCCACTCCCCACGCTCCATATGACCGCAACCTATCATGAATATCATAGGCGTTCCCGCTCTCTCAGGCATTTTGCTAAAATCATCATTCAGATCAGAAACACTTTCAAAATCCACATAAAATTCAAGAGGTTTCTCAGGTAACCACTGATCCCTAGCCGATTCAATGATCCGGGGAGAAACAATAATTGAGCCCTGATCCCGATTGACCTGGAGTATCTGATCTAAGGTTTCGAACTTCTTGCCAGGCGTCATGCCCACAACTTCAGATGAGAGCTTAGGATCGGTCCATTTCGTCACCCCTTGAGCGTGTGCGTAGCTCCTGGCAGCTATCCCTACATTCCACAGCAGTGTTAGCTCCTGCAACTCTTTAGCAATTTCACCTTTTGCCTGATGCCAGGGGCTATCCTGAGAATTCCCCATATTAGGGTACAGTTCAGGAACAGAGGGAGTGGGATGCACAGACCAGTTACCGCCTTCATTTCGCACCTTCCTTACCCAATCAACTGCATCCCGAGCAGCATCTTCAATGTGCATATTGCGGCCAACGGTAGTATCCATAGGGATTATGCCAAGCCTCTCAATACACGACGTCCCACGAATCATTTGCCGACCTTTCCGAACTTGCCAACTCCTCCCGATCACAAACCCATTCAAGGGGGTAAATCCTTGAATCCTGCCAAGCGCTGCATTATACAGAAACACCTGAACTTTATAGGCAGGGGCAGATCCAACATTCATAAGAGTGCCAGATCCGGTTAAATGAAGCGCTGTGAACTTGATATCGACTACGCAATAGTGCTGCGACATATTGCCAACACCCGGAGCTCCGTGACCTATATCAATCGCACCAGCCTGTTCCGGAAACAATTTGGCTAAAATGTCACTCCGCACAAGCAAATCAGGAGTTCCATAGGTCTTAGTATCAGGATTTCGCAGCACCCCTTGATAAATTATCTCCGCTCCATCACGCATCGCTTGTGCAGTCTGTATACTGACATCTAAATCCCTGACAGCGTATGGATCGCTAGATATTCTCTTCACGACGGCCAAGGATTCGATTTGCTCCATTACTGCTTCTTCAAACAAGCGTCCCTGAGCAAAAATAAGCTGCGTGAAATCAGTCCTCACATCATATCCAGGATAGTCACGATCCTGAACAAACCCTTTGGGGGAACCATGCATAGCCAACCAATCCAATAACGGGTCTCCCAAAACATAATTTCGAGTGCGCGTCGCGGCTATCCACTCCCCCCATTCACTTCTTGAAGTAGGGTTGATTTCCTTATTATCATTATCCAGCCACAGTGCTTCCAGCCCAATAACCATCGTGCCTTACACTCCGTTGCTTACTACTTTGGCAAAGCTTACTACCTACTACACGATATGGGTAGGTATACTACTTGATCCATGTGAAGGCTGCATTCAAGAATCTCGACGCCTTATCAAAAAGTACATAGGATATCCCCAATGAGGTATGGTATAGCTGGTGCAATTCAGTGGTCTACCAAACACTATGCTTTCAAGAGGAGAGTGAATATAATGGCACTATATTTTGGATATTTCCAACCCAACGAAGCCTATTCAGCATACCGTGCACAAAAAATTCTCTCAGGAGAATGGGCTGCACCCGAGCCAGGGAAAAACCCGGACACCGCGATGGCTGCTAAAGTTCGTGGATTCCCTGAATTTCTCAGTTCGATTGGAGTGAGTCTGGTTGGTTCCTACACCCCGGTAGGACAAAATGCGAGTGATACTGCCCCAGGAGTTACAATCGTTGAAACCGATGATCCAAGTAAACTCAATCAGATCGCAATGTACTATCAGCCGTATCTAAACTATCGTTTTCAAACATACCAACAGGTCCAGAGACCTAGTTAATGCTAATGGATGAGGTAAACAACTATTAACGCGGGGAACTCGCTGGGTTGCACCATCTGAATGGAGAAACCAAATTGAATAATGAATCTATACCATTCTTTCTCATGCTCGCATCGGTAGGAGTTATTTTGTTCTTCATTCATAAATCGGGTCTAGGCCGAGGATTGTCACGAGGAGAAGGACGGATTTTTCGCATTCTCTGGGTTATCTATGGAATAGCTATGATTCTCTTCGTGATAAGCGAATCCATCATCAATTCCCGAACTACTCAGTAAAAGATACATACGGGTTCGTATCACGTCCCGAATGCATACAGTTATTCGAGGTATAAAACTAACTATGCAAAGAGAAACTCTTTGGAAAGTTTTCGTGGCATTAATGGGTTTATTGTTTATCTCCAGCCTACTTATACCACTTATCCCAATCCCTACATGATAAAACGATATTAGGGTACCAATTGATTGGGCAAAATCACACCAAATCCGATCCATCTCTGTGGCTAGCATTGGTCAGGATAGCGTATGCTGTAGTCGAGAGTAACGAGGA
>Ga0310344_10002412_pt1 | contig 14040 bp, 15 predicted proteins | sample HC15DNA20200_MG_FD_203801 | JGI IMG/M metagenome (GOLD analysis project Ga0310344, IMG submission 203801) | Marine microbial communities from station ALOHA, North Pacific Subtropical Gyre - HC15-DNA-20-200_MG | ecosystem: Environmental > Aquatic > Marine > Oceanic | place: Pacific Ocean: North... | reverse complement strand
CCTATTTTTGGTAATGCTCCACGCCGTTTGTATACTAAGAATAAAAGGATAGCAGCAATGGTGAGCAATCCAAAATAAATTGTTGGGAATTCGAATATTAAATCCGGACCTTCAGTATGGAGGGGATATAATTTTCCATTCATATTTGGTGGATCACATCACCCCTTTAAAATATTTTCGCATTTTAAATATGCCTTAAAAAACTTTTATTCATCCTGAAACCCGATAAAAATAAATGGGATCTGCCAACAGACAATCTGTTATCCCAAAAATCGATTCTACTCTTTTATCTATTTTATTAGTATCTGCTATTGGAGTACTCGGGGGCCAACTCGTATCCCCCGCACTCCCAATTTTGATGCAATCTTTGGATATCCCCGAGCAACAAATTGGATTAGTCATGTCTGTATTTTTCCTTTCAGCTTTTGTTTCAATCCCCATTATTGGAGTTCTAGCAGATGTATACGGGCGCAGAAAACTCACGCTGATCGGTTTAATCATTTTCGGCGTGTCTGGAACTCTAATAGCTTTTGTAGATTCGTTTCTATATCTGCTTATTTTAAGAACATTCCAAGGAATCGGATTTGCTAGTTTAAGCCCTCTTGCAGTAACTATCTTGGGCGATCTATATAAGGGCCACATGGGATCTACGGTTCAAGGGATACGTGGTTCATTCCATGGTATGGCTGTCCTTTCCATCCCTCCTATTGCAGGATTTCTAGCAGATATATCTTGGAATTACCCATTTCTACTATACTCCCTTTCTCTCCCCGCGGCAATATTGATATTTTTTGCCCTCCCTGAAACTTACGCTCCAGATTCTAGCCCTGCCATACTTTCTACCTTCAAAAATTATTGGTCTTCCATTCGGCACGAATTAATCAAACCCAATTTGCGGATCCTTTTTGGGTGGCATCTAGTTGGTTCTTTGTTAAAATCAACTGTAATCACTTTTCTTCCTATATTCATAGTTTTTTCACTAGGTCACAGTGCATTCATGGCAGGTGCAGTCTTGTCGTTTAGAGGTTTCATTCGCATTTTTAGTTCTCCTTTATCCGGTTTCTTAGTCTCTTATCTTTCAAAATCCGTTGCAGTCCGACTTACACTAACCCTTGCTGCAATTTCTATCGCATTAATTCCATTTTCCAATTCCATTTTGACTATTTTCTTTCTAGTTGGCATCTTTGGTATTGCGGATTCTTTGTTTATCCCCATTCTAAATGACACCGTCGCAGCTTCTACTACCTCTAAACACAGAGGCGGAATTGTCGCAGCCGTGAACACCAGTAAACCACTAGGAAAAGTAATTGGACCTATATTGTTTGGTTTGATCCTAGCTTATTATGGATTCACAATTTTGTTTGTTAGTGCAGCCATCTTATGTTTTGCATATATCTGCATCTCTTATCTGTCCACCAAAACCTCCCCTTTGTCATCTTTTTGAACTAAATAGAATCACTCTAATATCTTACTAAATCTACTTAACACATATACAATGACAGTTTACGATGTCATCGTCATTGGAGGTGGTCCCGGGGGCCTGTCCACCGCCATGTATACGACGCGCCTTGGATTCAACACTGCCATCATCAATCGTGGAGGTGGGCGCGCTGCTATGATGCGCAACACTCATAATGTTATTGGGGTTCTTGAATCTGTCTCTGGAAATGAATATCTCTCGACTTCTATAGAACAGTTACAGGATTATGGAGTTACTTATCTCAAAGAGTTCGTTACTAGTATAACTCCCCTTTCTACATCCGAATCTATCTCCTTCCAAGTACAAACCGAATCCGAAATTCACACCGCAAGTAGGGTCGTTATCGCAACAGGATTCAAAGATATTCCTCCAAAACCCCCTCTCCCTAGAACTGGAAGGGGTCTCCATTATTGCTTGCATTGCGACGCACACATGTTCAAAAACAAATCGACATATGTCATGGGACATGGACCAAGTGCCGCCCATGTTGCTATGACTTTACTAAATTTCACCGACGAAGTCGATTTACTTCTTCGGGGAGAAAACCCAACTTGGGATGGTACTTTAGACCAACAACTCCAATCTCACCCCATTGATATAATCAAAGAGGATATCTCGTCCATAGAAAATAATTCTGATGGTTGGCTCGAGGCGTTAGTTTTCGAAGATGGAACTCGGAGGGAGTATCATGGTGGGTTTGCGATGTATGGTTCTGAATATAACAATAAATTGGCTATAGATCTCGGCTGCGAACTCGATGAAAAGGGTCAAATAAAAGTGAACAAAGATGGATTGACCACCACTCCTGGTGTGTACGCAGTAGGAGACATAACCCCTGGCCATAAGCAGATCCCTGTCGCAATTGGAGAAGGGGCAAACGCTGGAATTGCTATTTATCTCGAACTGCGCAAATTTCCAAAAAAGTTTCCCCCCTCTTGACAAGAATCTATGTCATTTAAATTCTGGAATTACTTCTCCCCCAATCGTCTCGATACAATATTCCATATCTGAGAATCTTTGACGCAAATCGAATACAATATGGTCAATTCCTATCTCGTGATCTACATATTTTGATATCTCTTGAACAATGTCTTCCGAAGTACCTGCCATGACCAATCCTTCTAAATCTTCTACAGTTTCAAAAGATCCCTTTTCTGGACGTTTCCAGTATTTTCTCTTATTTGCAAGTTTCAATAAATTATCTATATCTGCCATCTCCACAGCGGTTTTCATATCTTTAGCAGGACTTACATCGGGTATTACCCCTAGTGTTGGCATTTCCCTTCCCATGTCGTCCGCCTTTTTCTGCATAGATCTTACAGCAACATCCCACGTCTTCAGATTTATCCTACCCGGCAACCACCCATCACAATATTCCACCGCCCGGTTAGGGGATGCAGGAGTAGACCCACCCGACCAAATTGGAATAGATTTTTTTGGTCTTGGGTATATTTCTGCATATTCGATATCAAAAATTTCTCCTTTATATTCTGTACTTTCTCCTGTCCAAATAGATTTCATTATCTCTACATTTTCTTTTACTAATTGCTCCCGGTCATCAAACGGCCGCTCCAAGAATTCTCGTGGATAACTTCCCGTTCCTATCCCGCAAATAACGCCTGCATCACACAGATAGTCTAGCGAAGCCCATTGCTGTGCCAAATGGACAGGATGTCTCTGTGGATTAATTACGGCGGTTCCTAATTCCAATTTCTTCGCTACTGAGGCAACGTGACCCAAAACAGTAAATGGTTCTAAAAATGTTTTATCTGAATCTTCATGCGCATGAGGTCCAAATACCAAATGATCTCGGGCCCATGCAGAATCAAAATTATACTCTTCTGCTAGTTTGCACGTACTAGTTATTTTCTCCGACGATGCTATACTTCCAAAATGCGGAATCAAAAATCCAAACTTTATTTTCTTTTTCATATGTATTCGACCAAATCTTAGTTGATCATTCTTTCATTAAACTAATTTTTAACTTCTTCTTTTTCAAAGCCTCTTCTAAGACTCGTATTGACATCCTCATCACGATACGACCCCAATCTAGCATTGGACCAATTTTCTCCCTCTGGACTAAATAATTTTCCTTCTTGGTACCACAGTGCCTCTGGATTAACTACCATCTCTAAAGCTTCTCCTTTCAACGCTCTTACAATTTCTTCATTACCCCATGTTATACACCTTTCTTCTCCTGTAGGCGTTGTGGCCCCATGATGGGGTGAACACACTATCCTTTCACAACTCAAAGCGGGACTATTCTCGGGAGGTTCTGTTTCAAATACATCTAAACCAGCTGAATAGATCTCACCATTCTCGACCGCATTAACCAGTGCTTGCTCATCAATAATCGGCCCGCGAGCAGTATTGACTATGACTGCGGTATTTTTCATACTTTTAAATTCTTTCGCTGAAAACATGTGATGTGTTTCCGCTGTAAGCTGACAATTTACACTTACACAATCGGACCGTTCAATTAATTCTTTAAACCCAACTCTCTCTATTCCTAACAATTCAAAAATATCTTTCCCAACATATGGGTCATACCCAATAACTTTCATTCCCAGTGCCTTCGCCTTTGGAACTGTGGTCCTCCCAATCTCTCCCAACCCAACAACCCCGAACGTTCCATGCCCCATGTAGTTCACATTTCTTCTATCCCCCCATCCATTATTGTCTCTCATCGATTTATCTGCATATGGTATATCTCTAGCCGCAGCTAGCATCAGTGCGATTACATGCTCTGACAGTTCATCATTCACATAGCCTCGCATAGATGAAACTGGAATCCCATGCTCATTTGCTGCTCTGATATCTACATTGTCAAAACCTGCCCCATTCCTAAGTATGAGCCTGCAATTTTCTAATGATTCTATTACCTTTCGAGTGATTGGAGCTTTAAACGTAACTACCACTGTGGCATCTTTTAAACCCTCTATGAGATCTTCCTCAGTCTTAAAGTCCCCATATATCACTGTACCTCCTGCACGTTCAACTGATTCCTTATATGGATCAATTTTAGGAAATCTTCTTTCTGTAACAATAACTTTCATCGCATTACCCTACTACCTACCTTATATTAAAACTTGCATTGGCACACCGTTTTATAGTGTCGTAACACAACCTCTAATTATATGACCTTTAATGGGGAACTTGGACTCCAATTCACGATCCACATAGCGAATCAATATAAAGTCCCCCAAATAGTCGAATTAGCCGAACTTTCTGCCGCGGAAAACTTTTCCCAAATATGGGTAAATGATAATCTTGGGTACCGAAATCTCTACGTTGTTTTAGCGGCCATAGCGACCAAGGTTCCTATCAAAATTGGAACTGCGGTTACAGTCCCCTTTTATAGAAATCCTATAGATTTCGCAGATATCTTGGCATCTTTAACTGAATTAACCGATGGGCGCGAAGTCAGCGTTGGGATTGGAAGGGGTAGCATTGCACAAACCGGAAAGGAAGTATCTACCCCATCTCCTTATTCTATGTTATCAGAGACGGTCACTTGCGTCAATCAACTTTTAAAAGGAGCAAAAATCAATTTCAGCGATTATCCCTTACTTACTAGCTATTTTAATCTCCAAGAAAAAGGAAAAATGCAGATGAGATTCTCTCCCCAAGCACCTATTAAATTTTATCTAGGCGGATATGGTGACATGGCGATGGAAGTTGCTAGAAAATACATGGATGGAGTCATTTTAGGAGGTATGTATCTCCCTCTTCTCCGTGCAGGAAAAATAAACGAACTATATGCTAAATTAAATCCAAAAGAACCTTTTGTTGGGGCTGTAGATCCCTCACTTTTGGCAGAAATAAATGTCTCCGTTGATTCTGATCATAAAGCGGCAATGGAGTTTCCAAAACCCTACGTAGCACACGCACTCATGACCCTCAAAAAGACTGGTTTTTCCGATTCTGATTTTCAATCTGTAGGTGTCAAACCAGAAAATGTAACTAAAATATACGATGCGTTCAATGGAGGTGCAACCATTCAAGAAGCAGCTAAATTAGTTACAGAAGAAATGGTCAATGCCACATTCATTGCCGGTGATGCGGACGCTTGCATAGAAGGTCTCGCTCAATGTTTTGATTCGCCTGAAACACAGCAGCTAAAACAAGTCGTCTTAGCTAAACTTGGACCCGACTATTCCCAATCCATCAAAACACTTTCCCAAGATGTTTTGCCCTCCCTCTAACACCGATAAAGATAGGTTCCTTCCATTCTTATTTGATGGTGATAGTACACATGTCCCTTGAACCTAAAAACGATCAAGAAATACAAGACCCAAAATCTAGAGTGCGAGCATTACAATCTTTATTAGTAGAAAAAGGCCTACTTTCTCATGAAGCAATAGATGCGGCAATCTCTGCCTACGAACACGATATTGGTCCTCAAAACGGAGCAAAGATTGTTGCCAGAGCATGGGTAGATGCAGATTTTAAAGAGAGGCTTTTAACAGACCCCGTGTCTGCTATTGGGGAGTTCAATTTTGAAATGGGATCTCAACATGTACAAGTAGTTGAAAATACAGACAAGGTCCACAACGTTGTCGTTTGTACTCTTTGTTCCTGCTACCCTTGGTCTGTATTGGGACTGCCACCAACGTGGTACAAATCCCCTGAATACCGTGCACGAACCGTTCTTGAACCACGATCTGTACTCCAGGAATTTGGACTAGATCTAGATGGGGACATAGAAGTCAAAGTCCATGACTCTAGTGCCGATATTAGGTATATGGTTCTCCCCCAACGGCCACCTGGAACTGAATCTTTAACCGAGTCAGAACTTGCCGCCATCGTAACTCGAGATTCCATGATTGGAGTTTCCCAAATCGTGGTAACTTAGTGGGACTCTCTATTATGACATCTTCTATCCCTTTAACTCTACAAAAACATGCAGAAGAAATCCTAAGCAAACTTTCCAACTTAGGGGGATTTCCCCAGACTCCCAGTGGAAGTCCTCTATTCTCGGAACCCTGGCAAGCTAGTATTTTTGGCATGGTGGTGACATTACATGAGGGCAATCTTTTCCCATGGGACGACTTTCAAGAATTGTTGATCCAAAGAATTGAAAATACCGACCCCTCCCATCTGCAGAACGAAACAGACTGGGTATATTATTCACTTTGGATCGAAATACTAGAACAGATCTTATCGAACCAAAACCATATGGAAATTTCTGAACTTGACAAGAGGGCTCTTGAATTTGCAGAAGGCATTCGAGATGCTTCTGAGTTTATTATTGGGGGCCATTCACATTCACATGAGGGCCATTCCCATCCCCACTAGTTCGAAGCCATTATAATAATCAGTCACCTTTTGATATCTATCGGGCCCGTATCTCAGCCAGGTTAGAGAGATCGGCTCATAACCGATTCGTCACCGGTTCAAATCCGGTCGGGCCCATTATCGCCCTGGCTATTTTAATAAAACAAAATCCCAACCCAAACTAAATTTTATCTCTATTTAAAACACTGATTTCTTAAGAATTTGTACGCATCTTCACTAGGTTTTTCTGGGCTTCCTTGTAACTCCGGATGGTTTTCTGGGTGGTTCGCAATCTCATATGGATTCCCTTCATATGCAACAACCCCACCTGCCATGTTTGCGAGTATTTGAAGATGAGCTGCTCTTTCCAGTATGAATAAATTACTCACTGCTTCTGCAACCGTTCTCCCTACTGTCACTACTCCATGTCCTCGTAGTAAGAGTGCCGAAGCATCTCCCAAACTCTCTGCAACTGCCTCTCCCTGCGCGACCACATCTGGTGCATTTGCTTCAATCAACATTGGGCCTGCATCATGTACGGGGACTTCCCCCAGTCGAACAGCCCGTATTGAAGCCGGAATCAAAGCAGAGCTAGACATACTCAATGCAGTAGCGTGAATTGGATGCGCATGCACACAACTTTTGACATCTTCTCGAACTGCAAATATACTAGTATGAATTACGTCTTCTTCTGGTAGCTCCAAATTCTTTGGATTCTGCTCTCCAGTTTTCAAATCAACTACAACTATCTGATCTGGCGTCATAGATTCCATCCCTTTTCCATCATGATGAAGATGTGCCGGCATTAGAGCAAGATCTCCAATTCTATATGATACATGACCTGTGTATAGTTCGGCCAACCCTGCCGCAGCCACCACATTACATGCATCCGAAACTTCTTTTTTTGCAGCGTTCAGTTCGCTTGCAGACAATCGAGTTTTTACTTGGGATTTTCCAACCATTGTTTGAGACATAGCCACAAAATCACTGTCTCCCTATATGTAACTGTCGATGATTACCCCGACAATAGACGAAATATTTATCTAAATAGCAAGACACCTGTCATTTCTCCCTAAAAACCAAAACCCACAACTAGTGATTTTCCCCCATTTATTTTATCCAAACCATTTAGTACATATCTTTACATCCCGATCTATCATTCATGTCTGAAAAATTTCTGCATGCTACTTTTGCTGGAGGATGTTTCTGGTGCATCGAGGCTGCATTCTCTCAATTTAAAACGATCGGCCCGGTCAAACCCGGATACTGTGGAGGAGAGACTACAAATCCTACCTATGATGAAGTCTGTTCTGGACAAACTGGCCACGCAGAAGCTGTACAGCTCTCCTACGACCCCAATTCATTTTCCTATGAAAACCTCCTTGAAATTTTCTTTGCCATACACGATCCAACCCAACTTAATCAACAGGGACCTGACATTGGATCTCAATATAGATCTGCAATTTTCTATCACAACCCCGCCCAAAAGTCGGCCGCAGAATCTTATGTAAACTCATTAACTGAACAAAATTCATATGACAATCCAATCGTGACTGAAATATCTGAATTATCTATTTTTTACGAAGCAGAGGAGTATCACCACGATTACTTTTCAAAAAACCCTTCCAATCCTTATTGTATTTTCAATACCCTTCCAAAAATGATCAAGGCGAGAGAAATATTCTCTGATATGTCCTCACCGGGCGATTAATTAAAGTCTGATTATCGCCCATCTTTAGCTATGTTTAATATACCGGACCTTGCCACTGTCAAATCCCGTGAAAAGTGGTTTCAGGAAAATAAACAAGAACTATTTGATTATATTTATTCAGTCAAGAATGACCCTCGCCAAACACTGCGCGTTCTCGCAAGGGTCCAAGAAGAATATGGTGCAGAAAGTCAGTTCATCCAAGCCGTTGACTATGCAAAAGAAGTAAAAACATATGATAATGCCGTGCTAAAACAGCTTAAGAAAATACAAGAAGAACATTTGTTGTGCATGAACTCAATTAATGATCTACTTCAAGAAGATTAATTCAGACCGATAATCGAATCCATTAGGACAATGCGCTCGCCGGGAATTGAACCCGGGCTTAGGGCTTGGAAGGCCCTAGTCATACCACTAGACCACGAACGCTTACTATACTTATTCTCTTCCCTCTGATATGGATCTTCCCATTTCCAAGGGCCCCCTCTTCATCGAATTTCAAATATGACCTCCTAATCAGTACACCCTTCTCCTTCGAATAATTAGTTCCAACAAATGACTTCTCTTTCTCTCTCAAAACGATTTCTTTTAATTTTTGGCATGATCCTGATCTCATTCAATTTCCGTCCCGCCATCGCTTCTGTTCCTCCCCTCTTAGAGTTGATCAAAACGGATCTAAATCTGAGCTACTTCATTGCTAGCCTATTAACTACCATCCCTACTCTTTCAATGGGAATATTTGCCCTTTTAGCAGTCCCATTTTCTCGATTTTTTGGACGGGAAAAGGCAATTTTTTATGCTGTTTTTTTAATTGGAATTGCAACCCTCTCTCGACTTTGGGGTTCTAATCTATTTTTGCTTCTTGGGACTACCATAGTCCTTGGTATGGGAATTGCAATTGCCCAAACACTGCTTCCCTCTTTTGTAAAAACATATTTCCCAAATCGCGCAGCAAGTGTCACCGGAATTTATGCAACTTCTTTAACTCTAGGGGCCGCAGTTGCTGCTGGTTTTTCCGTCCCCTTGTTAACATTCTTTGGGGACTGGACATTTTCGCTTGCATTTTGGTCTATTTTTGCAATTATCGCTCTGTTAGTTTGGTTTCCCCTCACACTACAGAAACGTTCTGAAACTCCTCCTACTGCATCTATTTCTTCTGTTTTTCCAAAAACAACTTGGTCCCACACTTGGGTCTGGGCAATCTCTTTATTCCTCGCTCTTGTGACTCTCCTATTCTATTCAGTATTATCTTGGCTATCTCCTCTGTATATGTCTCTAGGTTGGTCTGCAAACGACGCGGGCTTATTACTTACTGTATTTTTATTAACCCAACTACTTGGAACTGCAAGTATCTCCGCTCTAGCAGATTCAAATATCGATAGAAGGCCTTGGATTTTCTTTAGTTTGGTCCTAAGTGCCGTTGGGCTGTTTGCTATTACAATGTTTCCTCTTTTGGCACCTTATTTGTGGGTCAGCATACTCGGGATTGGCCTGGGTGGCATTTTCCCCCTTTCTATGACGTTGCCAATTGACTATTCCTCAGATGAGAAAACAGCAGAAAAACTCACTTCAATTGTTCTTTTTTTCGGTTATTCCCTCGCCGCAATAGGCCCTTCCGGAATGGGGCTCATTCGCGATATATTTGGGGACTATTATCTCGCATTCCTTTCTCTATTTTTCATTAACATCCTCGCTTTGATATTCACCTTCAAATTCAAACCCGGCATTTCAATTGATCTCCCCGATTAACCCTTGCTCACAACGGCATAACAATTCCCTTCATTTGAGTATATGTCTACTACTTCCAATCTGCTGGCATTGACATCCCTCTCAAATTCTTCTATATCATAAATGTGGTAATACCGAGGAACCACAGTCCCGTCTGGAAGGGTCCAATTAACAAGTGTATCAAAACCTTTCCCTTCCTCAAAACGTTCATGATCTGTACACCAAGACCCCACAATTGCAGTTCCTCCTTCAACCAACACTCGCTCCAACTCATTTAAACTATCAATCCTACACTCTGTAGTAGGCAGATGATGTATCGTCGCAACATAAACTCCTATGTCTACACACCCTGTCTGAACTGGCAATTCCATCACATTCCCCCGTATGGGATTCACTTCAAACCGATTACTCTTTCCTCTATTAATAGTTTCAAGTAACATCATCGAGCTCATATCAACCCCAACAACCCTTTCTACACATTCCGATAGTAGTTCTGAGTGTCTCCCATTTCCACAACCCATATCAAGAGCGATGTCTCCTGACAACTCTTCCAGAAATTTCCCCACTTCTGGCCACGGATGAAATCTAGTTTCGGAAAAATGTGACCCTATTTTCTCATATGTCTGCATAACCCCTTTGATGACTTCGTAATCTTCAGAAAGTTCACTGTGTATCCTCTTTTCAGGCATCTTCTCGTAGTACTATACTCCCCTTCTATTTGATATTATCCTACATTGTCTGACATTAAGTGTAATCAAAAAGACTATTATCATCTCTCTCTAAACGGCTCACAATGGTTGCTATAGTACCACTCCAGTTCGGCATTCCTGGTGGAATGGAGCTCGCTGTTATCTTGCTCATCGCAATACTTCTATTCGGAGCAAACAAGATCCCACAGTTAGCCAGATCCACCGGACAAGCAATGGGCGAATTCAAACGAGGAAGAGAAGAAATAGAAAAAGAAATCGGTGATTTGACTGGCGGATCTGATTCTGACTCCAAGAAGGCAGATTCAAAGAAAGATTCAAAGAAAGATTCAAAGAAAGAATCTAAAGATTAACATCCCTTCTATATACTCTCCATTTTCCATATGACCCACCGTATGGTAACGCCAACATCCCCATTCATCATCGATGAAAAGAAGTAATTGTAAATAATACTCTGTTACCAAGGACACGTGGCCTAGCCAGGATAGGGCGAGAGGTTCCTAACCTCTAGATCGCGGGTTCAAATCCCGTCGTGTCCGCTGTTCAAACTCTAGATCGATGCATCAGCCTTAGATATTCATTTTCCTGTTCCCAGAATATCTCAACTAGTGTCTCTGCATATGCCTGAGTTACTATGACGTCCCCTTGCTCAATCGAACCTGTCTTATGAATTGGCCTACCTCTTCCTTCTACTGTAATCAATACACTTTCTACCCCGATTGGCTCTCCCGAAATATGTTTTATTGAAACATGCGTGGAATTAATTCTTTCAATATCCCATTCTATCCCTGGCATATCCCTTTTTTGAACTTCAGGAGTTTCTGTTATCTGAACTGCTATCAACAACAAACTAAGACCAATCCCCAATATGAGTACAATTTTTCCGATTTTTATCGCCAACTTAATAAAATTTATATCTTCCATTGTCTCTTTATTCCTTCCAAAGTCCCTCTCTTCTAATCATCCTCTTTATCCAACTTCCCACCCAAAGGGCATGTGTCTATTGATATCTATCTCGCTGCTCTAGCTGCAGCAGTCGTCTGGGGGATCGACCCCGTATTATCCAAACGTGGAATGGCCTATGGAGGGCATGCCCTTCAAGCAGCCTTTGCTGTCATAACTGTTGGGACTATAATATTCTGGTCTGCCCTTTACATCACCCAGGGTTTAGATGCTATACTCAGCATATCCCCTCGCATTGCGTTAATCTTCTTAGGAGGGGGAATTCTCGGAACTACAATAGGGCGAATCTCCTTTTATATTGGCATTGATAAAGTTGGAGCTAGCATCGCAGGAATCGGTGCTTCAACCCTGCCGGCATTTGCTGCCATTCTAGCCCTCTTCCTATTAAGTGAACCACTCTCAACCATTCATTCTGCGGGGATTCTACTAGTCGTCGTTGGACTTTCACTTCTCGCTACCTCCAAAGGTGGAAATATCTCTGGTTGGAGCTTTCAAGATCTAGTATTACCCGTTTTTGCCGGATTCGCATTCGGCTTAGGGCAAGTTATACGACGATTTGGCCTCGTAGAAACCCCTGCAACTGTGCTTCAGGCAATAGCTTTAAACGACACTGCAGCCTTTGTCGGACTTTTTTTATTTTTATTTATCTTCCGACGCGATCTCTTGCGCCCCCCTTCCCTACCTGCAACTGGCTATTTCATCGCTGCTGGAATTGTATCGTCTGTCGGCCTTTTCCTGGCATTTACTGCTCTTGATCTTGGCCCTGTTGCCATTGTGTCTACTTTAATTAGTACCGCTGGATTATTCACGGTATTACTCTCTTTCCTCTTCCTTCGTGACCTTGAACGCATCACACAGAAAGTGGTCATAGGTGCCCTTTTCGTTGCCTTTGGTGCTGGAATAATGATTTATTTTTAATTTTCGCCACCCGATTCGATATCCTAAAACAACCGCGATGTGATATTTCTATATTGTGAATAAAACATTTGAAGAATTTAAACAAACTTTCTTTCGATCTTTTTCCTTGTCAAGCCCTTTGATGGCTGAACAATTCTTCAATACTTTAATGCGAACTGTCGATATTTTTATAACTGGACTTTTTTCCCCTGCAGCAATAGCTGCAATCGGAATCGCAGATGTCTATGCTCAACTCTCCATGAGGGTTGGTCATGGCCTTGGCGGAGGTGCAATCGCACTATCTAGTCAAGATACTGGCGGACGAAATTTCACTAGTCGGAATGAGGTAGTTTCTCAATCTTTATTACTTGGATTCTTCCTCGGTATTCCCCTTGCGCTGATTGGAATCCTATTCGGTCAAAATGCACTTGACCTCCTTGGAGCTCCCGCCGAGGTATCTAGACTCGGTGGACTCTATTTAGCAGTGGTTCTCTTCGCCGCTCCCGCAGATATAATTACCATTGTTGGGTCCAAAGCTCTCCAAGGAACGGGCGATACTCGCACCCCCACTTACATACTAATTGCCGCAAATATACTCAATATTATTGGATCTATTTTACTTGGACTTGGAATTGGACCATTCCCCGAACTATCGCTTTTAGGAGTCGGGATGGCCACTGCGATTGCACATTATTTTTCAGCAATACTGGTCTTATTCGCACTCGTTTCAACAGGGGTTTTAACAACGTTCAAATTTCCTCGAAATCTTATCATCACCCGCCAACTTCTCGTAATAAGTACTCCCCAAATGGTAAGTGGAGTCATTACCACTGCTGTCTATTTTCCCTTTAATGCATTGCTTCTACTCTTTGGAACCGAAGTCACTGCAGCATACCATATAGGTCGAAGAATGTATCATCAATTAACAGGCCCATTTTATAGAGCTTACAGCACCGTTTCGAGTATAGTCGTTGGGCAAGCAATTGGGAAAGGAGATCTCGGGCAAGCAAGATTTGAAGGTTGGTTCACCACTGGGATTAGTGTAGTTGTCCTCACAATTGCAGGTTTTATTTTATTCATCCAATCCGAATTCCTTGTAAGCTTCTTCACTTCAGATTCTCTAACTATTTATCATGCCACCAATTTTGCAAAAGCATTTTCCGTTGCAATAATATTCGTCTCTCTTTATTTCTCGCTAGCAGGCGCCCTCCAAGGTGCTGGAGATGCGATGACGCCATTTATAGCTAGGACCACTGGGTTCTTTGGAGTATTTTTGGGTT
>Ga0310344_10002411_pt1 | contig 14042 bp, 8 predicted proteins | sample HC15DNA20200_MG_FD_203801 | JGI IMG/M metagenome (GOLD analysis project Ga0310344, IMG submission 203801) | Marine microbial communities from station ALOHA, North Pacific Subtropical Gyre - HC15-DNA-20-200_MG | ecosystem: Environmental > Aquatic > Marine > Oceanic | place: Pacific Ocean: North... | reverse complement strand
CTATCCATTGCTGCTTCTGAGAAGCTAGACATCTACGGTGAGGTTTCATTCCTTACAGATGAAGTTAATGATACAGCTTATGGTACAAAGATAGGCGCTAAGTTTAAATTCTAATGGCTCATCAAAACAGTGCTATGAGAGCAGGGGTCACCTCTTACTCTCCTGAACCTGAGAAAGTTGATACTAATCCTAGTGATCAACAACCCCCAGGTGTCGATGAGGATGACATGCCTCAATCTCTAGAAGAAGCTCTTCTCGGTGAGTAAAATTAATGAACTATGGATAGTAGTCTTCGGATTACTATCCTTCATTCTATATGTAGAATGGTCTCATGTGATCTATCATGAGAAGGCGGCACCTCATTGTGCCTCCAGCGAGATTAGTTTAGCGGTAAAACTGTAGCCTTCCAAGCTATTGTCATCGGTTCGATTCCGATATCTCGCTTTGGCTTTAGCCCTGTACGCAGGATACCTTTAGCCGTCTAGACGGTGGGAAAGACCACAACAAATTGATCAAAAAAATTTCAGCTGAGAACGTATATATTTAAACTTTATCCAATTTAATGGCACATCAAAATAGCGCCTTGGCATCAGGCGTCACCTTCGGTGGTGTTAATGCCAATCAGGCTACTCCTGCTAATTCGTCAACGACTGACAGGAGAGCCCTTTATCTTAAGCTATTCTCAGGTGAGTTATTCAAAGGTTTCCAAAACAATACAATTGCTAGGGACTTAGTGATGAAGCGATCACTAAAGAACGGTAAGTCTTTACAGTTCATTTACACTGGTCGCACCACTGCAGAATACCATACACCAGGGAATTCAATACTAGGTAATGGAGATAATGCACCTCCAGTTGCCGAGAAGACTATCACTTGTGATGATCTTTTAATCTCATCCGCATTCGTTTATGAGCTCGATGAGACACTTGCGCATTACGATCTGCGTGGCGAAATAAGTCGTAAAATCGGCTACGCTTTAGCAGAAAAATATGATAGAAAGATTTTCCAAGCTGTTACTAAAGCAGCTCGTAAGGCTTCACCAATTGCTAAGACTAATTATGTCGAGCCAGGTGGTACTCAGGTACGTGTAGGTACAACTACAAACGGATCTGATGCTTACTCTGCTACTGCATTGGTAAACGCATTCTATGATGCTGCAGCTGCACTAGACGAGAAAGGAGTTAGCACAGAAGGACGTGTAGGTGTACTTAACCCACGCCAATACTATGAGCTAATCCAACAAGTCGGTGAGAATGGACTAATCAATAGAGACGAGCAAGGTACAGCACGTCAGAAAGGACAAGGAATCGTTGAGATTGCAGGCATCAAGATCTACAAATCAATGAACATCCCATTCTTCGGACGTTATGGTACTAAGTTCGGTACAGGTTCAGCAACCAACCCAGGTGTTACCGATCCAGGTAATAAGGGTGACTTCGTAGAAGTTGAAATGGTTGATGAAACTGCAGGTTCAGGTGCTGTTAAGACCGTTAATAACTACGGTAATGGTACTTCAGACTTTGAAAACTCATGTGGGCTCATCTTCCAGAGAGAGGCTGCAGGGGTTGTAGAAGCCATTGGCCCTCAAGTACAAACAACTAGCGGGGACGTATCAGTCATCTACCAGGGTGATGTTATCCTCGGACGTCTCGCCATGGGTGCAGACTATCTTAACCCAGCTGCTGCTGTTGAACTGTTCGCTGGAACAGCAACTAAGCCAGCTGCATTCGGATAAGATTAAAATTTTTAACCAACATATGGGGAGTCTTCGGGCTCCCTTTTTTTTACAGATTTTTATATGGCTACCTCGACAATTGACACCGATACCGAACTATCCGCAGTGAACTCAATTCTGGGTAGCATAGGTCAGGCTCCAGTTACAGAACTGAATTACGAAAACCCAGAAGTTTCATTCATATATAATATGTTGAATGAAGTTAACAAGGATGTACAGAATGAAGGCTGGCATTTTAATACAGAATATCATATTAAAGTTACACCTGAAGATGGAACAAAATATATAACTGTACCAGCTAATACATTACGTTATGACATACATGATGAATTTACAAATCATAATAGAGATGTTGTTACTAGAAATGGTAGACTCTATGATCTTGTGAATCATACTGATGAATGGGATGAAGATATATATGTAGATGCAATAACATTATATGAGTTCTCAGATCTACCTAATATATTTCAAAGATATATTACTTATAGAACTGCTGTTAGAGCAGGCGCTCAGCTTGTATCTAATCCTCAACTAGTTGCTTTATTACAACAACAAGAATCTACTGCTAGAGCTGCATGTATGGAATACGAATGTAGTAAAGGAGATCATTCATACTTTGGTATTCCCCATGAAAGTTCTTATAGATCCTTCAAACCTTTTCATTCTCTGAGGCGTTAAATGGCAAGTATAACACAAACAATTTCAAGTTATGCAGGTGGTATATCTCAACAACCAGACGAATTAAAATTACCAGGACAAGTTAAAACAGCTGTAAATGTATTACCTGATATAACTGATGGATGTTTAAAGAGACCTGGTAGTAAATTAGTAGCATCTTTAAGTGATAATGCTACAGCTACTTTAAATTCAACTGCTGATGGTAGATGGTTTCATTATTATAGAGACGAAACTGAACAGTATATAGGACAGATACCTCGTAGTGATGGTGATGTAAAGATGTGGAGATGCAGTGATGGTGCTGCTATGACTATTGCTGCACAAGGAATAAGTGGTATTACTGTTGATACTGCAGGTAGTGGATATACAAATGCACCTTTAATTGCTATTACAAACACAGAAACGTCAGCATCAGGTTCAGGTGCATCTGCTGTAGGTACTGTAGTTAATGGAGAAATCACTGATATAACTATAACAGCACCTGGAAAAAATTACTCTGAAGGTGCTACTATATATGTACATGGAAATAAAGGAGGTTGGGCTATTGGTGTAGCTTATGTTACAGGTGATCAAGTTACTAATAATGATTATCTTTATACCTTAACTAGTGGTAATCATACATCAAGTGCTGGAGCTCCAACCCATACATCAGGGTCTGTACATAGTGGTGGTGGTACATGGGAATATGCTGGTGTTGTAGCTGAAGCTACTGCTACTACATACGCAGGGACGCTATCAACATTAAAAACATACTTAACTCATTCAGACGATCAAGATATACAAACTTTAACACTTAACGATTTTACTTATATAGTTAATCGTACTAAGGAAACAGCAATGGAAGATACTATAAAACCATTGCGACCTCCAGAAGCTTTTATAGAATTAAAGAAAGTTGCATATGCTAGTCAATATCCATTGAATGTATATGATAATTTAGATATCCGTGATGTAACAACAGCTACTAGAGTATCCGTAGAACGAGTAGTAGATTCTGCTAATAGTTGTTCTAGTAATGCTATGCCTGGTTCTGGTACATTACCAGGTACAGGTAGTTATACAGGTTTCTGTGGTGGTGGATCTACTTCGTCTCATGAAGATGGTTACTGCCCAAATGTTGCAACAAAAATTTTTGCTGTAACTCCTGGGCAACCTTGGGAGTCAACTACAGATTCTAATGGAGTTTCCAGTACATATTCATTTTATAGAGATGGAGCAGAAGTTGGTGGTACAGAAGTACAAGAAAAAATTATCACATTAGTTGCTAATACAACATATACTTTTGCTGCGAATAACAGTGCAACAAATATAACAGTAAGTACAGGTGATAACCCTAAGATACAAGATTTTGTCGATGCTATAAAAGCTACCAATACTTATCAAGATGCTAATTACCCTTTATCAATAAAAGTAGAAGAAGGTTCTGAAACTGCACAAGTAATGGAACAGCAAACATTTGCTTGGCCATGGTCTAGTGGGTATTGGCAATCATGGGAAAGCAATCATAAAAATTTTCTTGCAGGAGGACAGCGACTGTATAGGGGATCCTATCTAATGGTTAAATCAGCTTATGGAGTAGCACACGGTTTTAAACAAACACCTGGATATTCTAACTGGCCAGCTACTTTAGATTCAGATGGTTCTCCTGGGTCAAATATAATACTTACATATAAAGAGGTTACAAGTGGTGGTACAGCAACATTTAATTCTAGTTATTCAACTGAAGTTACGTCAACTTTAACTCGGGCATCATCAAGTGTTACAGGTAAATTAGTTGTAACATTTAAAACTACAGGAGATAAAGATGCTGCAACTTTAACACCATCAGGTGGTTCAGCTATAACATTTACTGAAAGTAATTCAGTATCACCGCTACTGGATGATGCTCCTAAACATCTTTACTTTCGTTTAAGTACAACAGGTCAAGCTGTACCTCAAGGTTCATCTACTTCTCCAGTATACCGATGTAGATATACTACAACTATAGATCTTCTCTATGGTGGTACGGGATGGAAAGCTAATGATTATTTGTATGTATGGATGAAGAATGCTAAATATAAAATAACTATAAATGAAGATAGTACTTCAAAAGTTCAAGCAAACTTAGGTTTAATCCGACCCGTACCTACTTCATTTGATTCAAAAACTACAGTTACTCCTGAAAGTGTTATAGGTTCTATTCGTGGTGAATTGGTTTCTGCCAATGATGGTAATACTTTTAAAACTGATGAGGTTCAACAAATAGGTAATGGTTTATATTTAACTAGACCAGAAATTGATCCAGGTACAGGACAAACTTATGGTAAGTTTAATGTAAGTACATCATTGACTGAATTGATGAATGTAGTTAGTGATGGTGTACAAGATATTGCTGACTTACCTTTAGAATGTAAGGATGGATATGTTGTAAAAATTCGTAATAGTCAAGCTACAGAAGATGATTATTATGTAGAATTTGTAGGTCAAAACGGAAGAGATGGTAAAGGGTCTTGGGAAGAATGTGCTAAACCTGGTAGACAAATTAATTTAGATAAGACTACTATGCCTATACAATTAGTTAGGCAAGCTGATAGTACATTTCAATTAGCTCAAGTTGATTGGGATGAATGTCAAGTAGGTGATGATGTTACAGTACCAGTACCTTCGTTTATAGGTAAGACTATAAATAAAATGGTCTTCTTTAGAAACAGATTAGTTATGCTCAGTGATGAGAATGTAATCATGTCTAGACCTGGAGACTTCTTTAATTTCTGGCCAAAATCTGCAATCACTTTTTCTCATAGTGATGTTATTGATTTATCATGTAGTTCAGAATTTCCTGCTATTGTCTATGATGGTATCCAGGTTAATGCTGGATTAGCTTTGTTTACAAAGAATCAGCAATTCATGTTAACTACAGATAGTGATGTCTTAAGTCCTGAAACTGCTAAAATAAATACCTTATCTAGTTATAATTTTAATCATAAAACTAACCCAATTTCAATGGGTACTACAATAGCTTTCTTAGATAATGCTGGAAACCATTCACGTTTCTGGGAAATGGCTAGAGTATTACGTGAAGGTGAGCCTGATGTTATTGATCAAAGTAAAATTGTAAGTAATTATTTTGATAAGGATTTAGTTAAGATTTCTAATTCAAGAGAAAATGGATTGATATTCTTTAGTAAGAAAAATGATAATACATTATATGGATTTAGATATCTTTCAACAAGTGATAAACGTTTACAACAAGCATGGTTTACTTGGAATTTCTCTGGTGCTGTACAACATCATGCAATATTAGATGATGCGTTATATGTTATCATCAGAGATAGTGGTAAAGATACGATGCAAAAATTATCTATTAAACGAGATACAGATACCACAACTGTTACTGATGATTTAGATACTGTAGCAACTGCTGATGATATTACATATGATATCCATTTAGATAATAGTAAAGTTATACCAGCTGCTGATGTGATGTATGCTAGTGATGGTAGATCTAAGATATTCTTACCTGATGGTTTTAATATACCTCGTCCATCAACTGATGATAAATATAGAAAATTAGTTGTTTATTGTCATCAAGCTGATAGTACTTCAAGTTCTAGTCAAACTGTACAAGATTCCGATCTAATAGGTAGTTATGCTGAAACTATATATCAAGGACCAGACAGCGATGGAAAATATATGGTAGCTTGGGATGGTGACTGGACTGGTCATGATATAATCTTAGGTTATCTATTTGAGATGGAAGTAGATTTCCCAACCTTCTATAAAACACAAGTAGGTCAAGATTCAGCTAAAGCAGATATACATGGATCTTTAGTTGTACATAGAGTGAAAATAAACTTCGGTGCTAATGGAGTTTATACTACAACTATTACTAGAACAGGTAAACCAACTTATACTGAAACATGGGAACCTTCACCTGCTGATTCTTATAGATCTAACCAAGTAGCAATTACTAAACAATCTACTAAATCAATACCAATATATGAAAAAAATACAAATGTAGATTTTAAACTGACATCAAGTCATCCTTCACCCGCTACTTTGTATTCTCTTACATGGGAAGGTGAATATACGAATCATTTTTATAACCGTGTCTAATTACATCCACCAACTAACAACGGAGGCTGCTATGGAAGTAGCCTCTAATTTATTACCAGAAGATTATAAAGAGGTCACTGAGGGTCATGGACATGATCCTAAAATTGCTATACCTCTTGCAGTGAAAGATAAAGACTCTGTATATTTCAGAGTTCCTAATGGTGAAATAGCAGGAGTAGCAGGAGTACATTCAAACGGGCAGATCTGGATGCTTTGTACACCATCTATTCTTAAATATCCAGTAACCTTTGCTAGGGAAGCAAAGCGTTATGTAGACAGTAGACAAGAGAAGTTACTTTGGAATCTTGTAGATAAACGTAACAAGGTTCATCTTAAATTACTTCGGTTCCTAGGGTTCAAATTCTTACGTGAATTAGAATACGGACCTAACCAATTAACCTTTATAGAATTTTGTAAATTATGTGTGCACCAGCCGTAATGGGTATAGCCTCCTTCGCTAAAGGTGCGATGGGTGCTATGGGAAGTGCAGCTCAAGCAAAGGCTAGAAATAGAGCTGCTGTACAAAATTACGAATATCAACTCAAACAACGTGAAGCTGATTGGTATCAACAGTTAAGTGTATGGGGTGCTAAACGTAATAAGTATTATGCTGATTTAGATGAAAATGATATGGCAGCGCAACGTGGTTATACTGAAGCGCAGCAAGGTATGAATGATATGTTTGCTAGAGCTGCCCATAATAATGAAAAAGCTTTGAAAGATTTCTTCCAAAAGAGTGGAACCAAAGGTTATGGAGCAACTGGACAAACAGGTCGATCAGCATATCGTAGAGAGATCCTAGATATAGGAGAATTAGAAAGAGTAGCAGGTAGACAATTATATGGACTAACTAGATCTGAAGAAATGTATAGAGCTAATGTAACTAACATCAGGAACCAACAGAGAAGTGCTCGTAATAAACTTTATTCTAAAGTTGCGTTTGCACCTGTACCTGATATGGCACCACCACCTCCACAAATGGAAAATGAATCACCAATGATGGGGCTACTTACAGCTGGTATAGGTGGTATTACAGCTTATATGGATGCAAAGGATTAAACTATGACATCATCATTTCAAGGCGGGTCATTCAGACCAATGGAGCAAGAAGATTATGTCTCTGTTAATCAAGAGTTCGCCAACCAACAGGCTAGAAGCCTAGATAGAGTACAACAGTATTTACGTCAGGAAGACCAACGAAAGGTTAACATGGCTGGTAAAGACTGGGAAAAGTTAAGTGAGTTTTCAGGAGCTTTAGGTAATTTAGTAGCTAAAGGTGCACAAAGACGAGATGAGAATTTACGAGCTCAGGCAAATGTTCAATATATGGAAGGTGTCTTCCCTCCAGAAGCTTTCGATGCTTATCAAAAAGAAAAAGAAGAATTAAAAGAGGGTTATTTAAAACTCTCTACTTGGGCTGAGAAAAAAGGGTTTGATTGGGAACTTAAAGAAAGATTTAAAAATCTAACTCCTTATAGACAACACTTATTATTTGAGCAAGCTGTTGCTGCTAAAGGACAGACATATAACTTAGATAGTATACCTGAGCTTAATAATGCTTTAAGTTCAGATGAATATAACTCAGCTTTAAAGAAATATAATAATCAATTCTATCAACAATTTGGTGATATCAAGGCTGCTTTAGTTGAAGAACATGTTAATAAACATGTCAGAACTACACAGAAAGCACATCTAACAAAATGGAATGCTAAACGAGGCGCAGCTGTAGCAGCTCAAGATTTAGAACTTGCTGAAAATGTAGCTACTACTAGTATATTAGCAGCCCAACCTTTTGCAAATACTTATATAACTACAAGATTAGGAGCAACAGGAAGTCATCGTGCAGCTGCTGATGAGATGTTTGTATTTGCTAATGCTCAAGTAGATAGTGAGCTTGTTACACCTGATGCTTTAAAAGTAATGGGTGAAGAACAAATCCCATTAAAAGGTCAATTTGAAGAGGATGGGGTTACACCTAAAACTATAGCATTAAAAGATCACCCTGCTTACAAAACAGATTTTGCAAAATTAGAACTTAAAAGAATTGAAGTTGAAAATAAAAAATGGAGAAGATCCGAACAAGCTAAAAATGCTAGATATATAAAAGCTGAAGATGATAATCGTACAGAGATTTTAAAACAAATAGAGGCTGATCCTACCAAACTTAATGATCAATGGTTTGATGCTGCACAAGAAAAACATGTAAAAGAGCATGGTAAAGCAAGTCAAATGATTGCTGCATATAAACTTTATTTCAGTTCAGATGCAACTACTGATAAAAAATTTACTGATCTTGCGGAAGCCTTACAAGAGATAGATGGTCTTACAGAAGAATTTCTTGATAGACCTGAAGTTCCTGTAGCAGTTAAAAAGAAATTTAGACCTGAAGCTCAACGTCAAGATAAACTTAGAGCTGCAGGTTTAGGGGTATATGATTATGAGCATTTTGAAGCAATGGCTGGTAATAATGTACCAGAAGAAATGAAACAGCATAGTGATGTTAAGAAATTAGCTAAACAATTACATGTACGTTATAAAAGTTTAGCTAAAGAATTAGCTTTAGCAGGTGAAGAGAATTTCCATCAAGAAGCAGAACTCCGAGTCAAACAATGGGCTGATCCATTTACAAGTGATATGACTAGTAAAGGGTTTAAATGGGAGAAAATAGCCCCTAAAGCAGGTATAGCACCATTAGAAGCAGAACATCTTGAAGAAATAAATCGGATAAAAGGAGGACTAGGATCATTAGGTGTAGCTTCTTTAACAACTCCATTACAACCTTTGAATGGAGAAAAGAGAACTATTTATGGAACTGAGTCTGAAATAGCTAGTTGGTCACAAGGTTTTGGTGAACCAGGTTGGAATTATCACCCTACATTAAAGTGGACAGCATCACAATTAAATGATGCAAATGGTCATAAATTACATCCTCTTACAGTATTAAATCAATTAAGAAAAACAGTTGGTTTACCAGAATTAGGTAAAACTGATCAAGAGATTCTATTCAATAGATTATCTGCAGAAGCTAAATCTGCTGTAGTTAATAATCCTCAAAACTCAACTGCTATTAATGCAAGAGCTATGTGGGAAATTGTAGACCCTAATCCTGATATTAAAGGAGATGAATATATCATACCTTTAGTAACTAATTCAACAGCAATAGATGCTGCAGCTGAAGCTAATGGTATACCAAAAAATGAATTAGCAATGGCAGATTATGCTGTAAAATTAGGATTAGATATTGAACAAGTAAAAACACCAGGTACATGGGAATATAATCAATATAATTTATATGGTCTCGCTCTAAGCTCAAGTCCAGAATCTAAGCAGAATTTTTTAAGAAAGCTGAGACGTCCAGGACTGTAACTAAAAGAATAAAACAATGACAACAAATCCTTTAGATGCGTTATATAATGCAACTCCTCAGATTTCTGATAGTGATCGCTTAGATTTATTAGATGAAAGCGAAGCTCAATCAGAGGATACGGGGCAAGCTCCGCAAGCAGAACAACCCATCGAAGATGCTTCTACGGAAGGGCTAACAGATAAAGAACGTTTTGATAAAAATATAGATGAAGGTAAATCTTTTGGTGAAGCCTCAATGGATAACTGGGCAAACCAAAAACCAGGCTGGGATAATCCATCTGCTTATCCTGCAGCTGCTGGCGCAGGTGTAGTAGATTTTGGTATTGGATTAGTTAATAAAGTTATTCCTGGTACTGAAAGAGATTTACCTCATCTACCTCAATATCAACACGAAGGTTTACAAGCTGTTAGAGATATTTCATCATTAGTTGTACCTACTTTATATATTTCAAGATTCTTAGGAGGTAAAGCTGTAGCAGCTGATAAATCTCTTAAATGGAAACTAGGACAAGATAAGTTTGTACAATGGTTAAGTAAAACAGGTCTTAATGTTGGAGTCGGTGTAGCTGTTGATGAAATAGCACCTGTCCAAGAACGAGATCATAATGCTGCAGGTTGGTTAAAAAAATCTTGGCCAAAAACCTGGGGATGGGTTCCTGATAATTGGGCTACATTAGATACTGATAGTCCAGAAACTAAACGATTAAAGAATAGAAATGAAGGAGCCGCTATGGGGTTTCTTTCTGATCTTGTACCTACTATTGGCCGTTTATTTAAAGGTAGAGCTAAATTAAAGCAAGCTACTAATTGGGTTCCTCAAAATGAAAAAGGTGCGAATTGGTTAAAAAGTAAAGGTAAAGAAGTTAAATTATCATCTGATCCTGTAGAGAATGATTTATTAAAATCAGCTAAACGTAGATACGATGAATTAACAGAATTAGGACAATCTAAAATAGATGATGGAGTTGATCTTACTCAACCTCAACTAGGTGTACATGATGCTTTTGATTACAGTGAAGAAGCTATAAGATCTTCTGATGAAGGTGGTATCGTTGCAGCTGGTATAGATCAAGTTAGAATTGTTAAACAGATAGACACTAGATATGGTAGATTAGCTAACATCTTTAGTCCTAAGACTTTACGTGAGGTTCTTTCAGGTAAACAAAAACCTATGGATCTTATGAAAGACTTAGGTAAAACATTGAAAGAAACTGAAGTTAATTATAAAGGTAGTAAAGGTCAAGTTGCTAAACATTCCGACTCATTAGCAGAAGCCGAGAGATTAGGAGCTGCTTTATATGATACTGATTTAGAAGGAATGAAAGAAATCCTACGACCCTTATCAACAGTAGATGCCCTAACAGGAGCAAGGAAGCTCTCCAAACAAGCCTCTAAGGGCGTCATACAGGCGATAAAGAAGTACAGTGATGATTTCATCAATATTGATACAGTACGTGCTCAGGGACTCACAGCAACTTCTCTATCAGGTCAAATATCAGACATTGCAGAAAGCTCAAGATTAATGAATGGATCACCCGCCATGGGTAGAGCTGAAGAATTAGTATTAGATAGAATTGAATTCTTAATGAATCTTCAAGGTCAAACCTTACATGTTAGTCGAACAGCTACAAATATTAATGATATTCTAAATCGTATTAAAAGAGCTGGAGATGAATTACTAGGTACTAATGCTGCTAAAACGATCAACGAAGAAACAAATCGTACTTTACAAGCCTTAGAACGTATTGCTAATGAATCTAAACAAACAATTGAAACTTTAAGATTAGTTAAAGAACAACGCCCTCAAATGCTTGGACCATTAATGTTAGCTTATGAAGTTACTGATGGTAAAGTTAAATCTATGTCAGCTTTAAATACTTATATCAGAAATACAACTGGTACAGTTTCTAAAGCATTCTTTGATGCAAGAGCTGATATGCCTTCTGCATGGGTACAAGGTGTCTGGGGTAATATTTATAACTCTGTTTTATCTGCTGTTGGTACTCCATTAAAAGCTGCATTATCTAACACAGTATTAATGATTGAAAGACCACTAGCTACTTTTGCAGGTGCAATTCAATTCCAAGATTGGGAGACTTTAAAACGTGCTCACTATATGTATAATATAGGTATGGGTGAAACTTTAACAAGATCTTGGAATCATATGAATCAAGTTTTCAAACGAGCTTCAGTTGATCCAGCCTCTGTAGGTTATATAATGCGTGACGATATTGCAAGGCAAAATGCTCGTCAAGTAGAATTATTAAGAACCTTTTCTGATGCTGCTGAAGTTGAAGGAAACTTTGGTCCTTCAATTATGACAAACCAGATTGAAGCATTAAATGATTTATCTGATCATCCTGCATTAAGATTTAGTGCTAATGCTATGTCAGCGTTTGACGGATTCACAAGATCATTTATTGGTAATATTGAAGCTAGAGGTAGAGCCTATGATAAGATAATGGGTAGTGGTGGTAGGATTACATCAAAACGTGTTAGAGCCATGGCTAGAGAAGTTTATGGTGAAATGTTTGATGAGACTGGTATGATTACAGATTCAGCTGTTGAATACGCAAGTAAAGAAATAGCAATGAACCTGGATAATAATGCTGTTGCTGCAGTTAATGAATTAGTTAAAACTGTTCCTGCTGTTAAACCATTCCTCATGTTCCCTAAAACTTCAATCAATATGATGAGGTTTGCAGGTTCTCATAGTCCACTTGGAACATTTGTTGATGATCTAAATGCATTTTCATTACCATTTAATCAAATGGATGAAGTGAAAATAGATGAATTACTTAGTTCTAGGGGTGTATCTTTACGTGGAAATAAACAAGCTGCTTATGAAACTATACGTGCTGAATTAAAAGGTAGAAAAGCAATTGGAACGTTAGCTGTTGGTACAGCTGCTATGTTATTTACTACAGATAGACTTAGAGGTAATGGTATATATGATAAGACTAGGCAAAGAACTAGAAGAGAACTAGGTTGGAAACCTAAAACTTATAAAGGGTTAGATGGTAAATGGTACAGCTATGATAACTTAGGTCCAATTACAGACTGGTTATCTTTAACTGCTGATATCATGGATAACTTTGATACCTTAGATGAACCTACATTAGAACTATTACTTAATAAAGCAGGATTTGTATTAAGTGCTAACTTAACTGATAAAACCTTTACAGCTGGTTTAGAACCTTTAGGAGATGTATTAGCAGGTAATCCTGCCGCAGCTGCTAGATGGGCTGGGTCTTTTGGTAGTGCTTTATTACCTGGTAGTGGTTTTAGAAATGAATTTGCTAGACTTATAACTCCACAATTAAAAGAAGTAAATCAAGAACTAGAACAGATTATAGCTAATAGGAACCCTGGACTTAAAGGACAATTACCTGATCTTTATGATTGGATGGATGGATCTAAAGTTGGAGAACCTATGAGTTTCTGGACTCGTGCTTGGAATACTTATTCTCCATTATGGAAATCTAGTGAAGCTATTACACCTGAAAAACAATTCCTTATAGATATTGAATTTGATGGTAGACCATCTCTAACTACTAATGGTAGAGGTGTTGAATACTCTCCTGAACAACGTTCTGAAATTACTAGAATCATAGGTGAAGAGAAATTATTTGCTAATGAAGTTAAACGTATCATGAAGTCTAAAACTGGACAACAGTTTAGGAAACAATGGTATGATGCCGCTAACAAAGGTGTTTATATGGATCGTAAGATTATGGGGCAAATCCAATTAGACTTACGAAAAGCTCTTAGAACCGCACAGAGTATTGCTGAAATGCGCTTAAGTACTCGTGAACAAGTATTCCAACAGAGACTAAAAGAAGAGCGGATTGAGAGAGCAACTAAAGTAGAAGATATAAACGAGATTTTAAATTTACAAAGAAATTAATCTACCCGCCATAACTATTAACAACACAAAACATGGCATTAACTTATACGGATAATGGTGGAGGAGCTCCTGATGGGAGTGATTTAACCTTCACCTATTCCTTTGAAACAATTAAAACAACTTCTGGAGGAGCCAATGCAGAGGTCAAAGTATCTCTAGATGGTGAAACCCAGGCTACAACTAAATATACTGTTAATAGTAGCCCTGCTAGTATAACATTTAATAATACAAGTATTGATACTGCTAAGCAAGAAAGTACTG
>Ga0310344_10002409_pt1 | contig 14044 bp, 13 predicted proteins | sample HC15DNA20200_MG_FD_203801 | JGI IMG/M metagenome (GOLD analysis project Ga0310344, IMG submission 203801) | Marine microbial communities from station ALOHA, North Pacific Subtropical Gyre - HC15-DNA-20-200_MG | ecosystem: Environmental > Aquatic > Marine > Oceanic | place: Pacific Ocean: North... | reverse complement strand
TTTTTTTGATGTCATTATAACATTAATTGACATTTTTTTACATGCATCAAAAATTCTTTTATCATCAGTTGCAACAATTGAATTATTTATGCTTTTTGCTTTTATTACTTTTTTCCAAACCATATTAATCATTGGTATGCCATTAATTAAAGCCAAGGGTTTGCCTGGAAATCGAGATGAGCTCCATCTTGCTGGAATTACAGCTAAAACTTTCATTTTTTATTTTTTAAAAATTTTTTATCTTTAAATACTTTGTTATATTTTTAATTAATTCAAAAGATATTTTTCTTTGTGTGCTTTCTGTCATAGAACCAACATGAGGTGTAATAAAAATTTTTTTGTTTTTTAAAAATATATGAGAATATTTTTGGTTTCTTTTAATCTCATATGGCATTTCTGGAGCAAGAATATCTAAACCTACACTCAATATTAATTTTTTCCTTAAACCTAAAAGAACAGCTTTTTCTTCAATAACTTGGGCTCTAGATGTATTTATTAAAAAAATTCCTTTTTTTATATATTTCAAACTCTGAGTATTAAACATATTTTTATTACTTTCATTAAGTCTCACGTGGAAGCTTAGAATATCTGAATTTGACAATAATTTTTTAAAATTATTTACAAAAGTTCCGTTTAACTTTTTAAATTGTTGTTTTTTTTTTGAAAATTTGTCGTACCCATATAATTTACAGCCAAAAGGTTTTAATCTTTTTGCAACTTCGATTCCAACGTTACCTATGCCTACTAACCCAACTTTTAATTCTGAAAGATCCTTAGATAAAAATAAATGCCGTCTATAATCTCCTTTTGAAATTGCCGTATTCAAATCAGGTAATTTTTTTATTAATAATAAAATTAAAGAAATTGTTAATTCAGCTACTGATTTTGAATTTAGAGTAGGCGTAGAAAAAAATTTTATTCTTTTTTTTTTTAATAATCCTAAATCTATATTATCAACACCTGTGCCTGCTCTGGCAACTATTTTTAAATTTTTTGCATTTTCTATAAATTCTTTATTAATTTTAATATTTGATTTTATAAAAATAACATTATAACGCCTTACATTTTTAAATATTTCTTTTTTACTTTTTCCAGCATCTATATATACATTACTAAATTTTTTTAATACATTTATTCCATCTTGGTGAATGGATTCAAGTATTCCGATTAAAGGTTTTTTATTCATAAAATTAAATTTATTAAATCATCAATTAAAAAAATATTTTTTTTATAAGATTCTGATATGCTTCCACTCATTCTTGGGTTAATTTCTATTAATTTTGGATTATTTTTTTCATCAAACATAATATCAAAATCTAACAAATAAGATAAATCCATCTTTTTTACTATATTTTTACAATATTTTAAAATTTTTGGATCTTTAACTACCGTGTGACCGTAGTCGGGATTTGCAGATATTTTCCTTTTTCTAATTACTATTTTTTTTAAATTTCCTTTTAATGCTAAAATGTCAATATCATAAACTGGTTCAATTAATCTTTCGGTAAGTAAAATAGGAAATTTTAATTTAATTTTTTTTTTTAAATTTTTATTAAATAATTTAAAGTTTGTATGAATCTCCCTTGCACCCTTATCAGGATTAAAAATTCCTTTATTTTTGTCATCTAAAATATACACTCCTCTCCCACCTCTAGAAATTGGTAATTTAATTACACACGCTTTTTTTTTTTTTGAATAATCCTCTAATGATTGCTTGAGACTAGAGTAGTTTAATATTTTTTTCCACTTATAAAACGGTATTTTTAAATTTCTCATATAATTACATAAATTTATTTTAGAACTAATTTTATCTAACTTTTTCTTTTCAAGAATTGGTAAAAAACAATTTATTTTTTTCATTTTTTCTTTATTTTTTATTAAAGAAAAAACTTCTTCATCCGCACCTGGTAAAACCAAGTTCACTTTGTGCTTTAAACAAATGTTATATATTATTTCTTTATATTTTTTATGTTTTCCCGGTGGCACCTTGTAGAAAAAATCAACATATTTTCTATTTTTAGTGTTTTTATTAATGTCTGTTCCAATAATTTGATAATTATATTTTGTACTTTCTTTTATTTTTTTTAAAAAAAGTTCTTTTGGCTGATGACCTATGCAAGTTAACAATACTTTAAATTTTCTTTTCATAAATATTTGAAAAAATTATAGGTTTTTCTTTTGTTAAATTTCTTTTTAATTTCTTACCTAATATCTTATCGAGATTCTCTACGCCTATTGCATTCTTTTTTTTATTTAACCTTTTAAAAGATAAATCATTTATTCTTATTATTTGTTCTTTGCTTAAATTTCTGTTTGCTACTATATATCTCCTCATAATATTTCTATTTTTTTTTTCTTTAATACTTAAATTTTTTTTATAACTACCCAACATTTTCTCAACATTATTGATTTCTGTTATTAAATGTTTTAGCTCTTTAGGCTCACATGATATTTTATGATCAAATGAGAATCTTTTTTTATTCAATGTGAAATGTTTTTCTATAATTCTTGCACCTAAGACTATTGAGCAAATAACACTCTTGCTATTTAAAGAATGATCTGAATAACCAATAGGAATTAAAGGGTATCTATCCATAAAAAATTTTATTGTTGATAAATTTAAAAGTGAATCTGGTGTTGGATATAAAGAACAACAATGCAATAAAGCTATTTTATTAACCTTAATTAATTTCAAATATTTCAAAACCTTATCAACTTCTTCTATTGTTGCTAGTCCAGTTGATAATAAAATTGGTTTATTTTTTCTACAAATATTTTTTATTAAATGATAATGATTTAAAAGACCTGATGATATTTTATATCCTGGTGGATCTAATCTTGAAAACCAATCTAAGGTTTTAACATCTCCGATTGTTGAAAAAAATTCAATCCCTACATTTTTTGCATATTTAAATAAGCTTATTGTTTGTTCCTTATTAAAAAAAGATTTTTTAAATATTTTGTAAAATTTAGTATTTTTTGCATAATTTTCATCTGGATCAATAGTTTGTAATTTAACAGCATCTGCGCCTGATTTATATGCCTCTAAAATCATTCTTTTACAATTTTCAAAATTTCCTTCGTGGTTAATACCAATTTCAGCAATAAAAAAAGTTTTTGAATCCCTTCCAGCTTGTTTGCTTCCAAATTTAAAATTTTTTAAGAACATAAAAAAAAAAAATTAATAATTATAAATTTAATATATTTTTTGCAATTCTAGTAGAACCTTCAAAATCGAATAATTGTTTTTCTTTTTTTTTAAGTATTTTTTTTTCGTTATTGAAGAAATTATTAATTTCTTTTATAAAAAGATTTTTGTTTATCTTATTCCAATTGCCTAAATACTTAACTTTTTTTAAATTCTTATATTTTTGACAATTTGTTAATTGATCTTTTGATGTTGAAATAATAAAACAAGGTATATCAAATAAAATAATTTCTTTTGCAGTTACACCTCCAGATACAATAGCAAAATTAACTTTATCTATAACATCAGTTATACTTGAATTAGTTAATAAATTTATGGATAATTTATTTTTTTTTGAATATTCAAGAATTTTATCACAATAATTATCTTTTCTATTTATTAATAGTGTTATATTTAAATCCTTTTTTATAAATCTTAAATATTTTATAATTTTAAAACACAACTTATGTCTATCAAAACCTCCAAAGGTTATTAAAATATTAGAAATATAATTTTTTTTAAATTTTCTCTTTTTTCTTTTTAATTTAGGATTAATTAACGAATATTTTGCGCCAAGTAAAAACTTACATTTTTTATTTTGAATATTTATATAATTTTTTTTCTTTCTATAAAAATTCTGATCAATAATTAAGTCTGCTACATGTTTTTTTTTTGGAAAATCTTCAATAAAAATAATTTTTTTTGTAAGATCTTTAATTTTTTTTTCTAAAATAAAAGGAAATTGATAATTATCAACAATAAAATAATCGCAATTTAATTTTAATATTTTTTTTTTAATTTCTAAATAATTATCATTCTTAATAAAAAGTATCTTAAAATCTGAACTAATGTAATTTTTCAGAAACAAATTATATTTTTTTAATAAAAAAAAACATGTAATTTTTTTTTCTTTTAGTTTCTTTGCTAAAAAAAAAGATCTCATAATGTGGCCATTGCCAATATTTGGCCCACCATCGCATCTAAAAATAGCAACTTTTTTTCTCAATTGAATTTATTTAAAATATGTTCAGATGCAAGTTTTCCGGCACTTTCCAATTCGTTATCTGAGAATTCTTTAATTAATTCATCTCTATAATTTCTTTTTTCATCCCAGAGTTGAAATATTTTGTCTATAGGTTGTGACAAAAATTTAGTAAGATTTTCAAATACTTTTTTATCATTATAATTAAAATAAAAAACAGAATTTATCATTTTTTTTTCTATATCGCTTCTTAATGGCATAAAATCCACATTTATATAAACTAAAGGTAATTTGGATAATAACGCCCAACCTAATGTGCTATTAGCAGAATATGTAAAAACTACTCTTTTAGAATAATAGAAATAGCTTGCATCAATATTTTTTTTTAGAATAGATATGTTTTTAAAATTACTAATTTTTTTTTTTATTAAGTTTTCTGATAAATTTGCAGGAGTTGGATATAATTTAAATAAAATATTATGAGGTAAATTTTTTAAAACCTTATCTATAATGTTAATTTCTAAATTAATTCTTTTAGTATCACTCCATAAATTAAAAGGAATCTGAGATCTTCTTAAACCTGTATAGTTTGAATTTGAAAAAAAAATTATTTTATACTTTGGGTTTTTAAATAAAATTTTATTTTTTTTATAAACTGATGGAACGCCAACACTTGTGTGATTACCTCTTGAAACCTTATTAATTAGAGTTGTTCGTATTTCAGAATTTTTATTATAAACAAAAGTTTGATCCGCTATTGGTTCATAACATGTTTGCCATTTATCAAATTCTGGTTGCTTCCTAACTTCTCTTGCATGCCCATGTTGAAAATTGAATATTGGAATTTTTTTTTTAATTAAAATTTCAGATAATGCTACAAAAGCATTATCAATTAAATGCGTTGATAAAAAACATTTAATTTTAGAATAATTAAAATTTTCTAGAAAATAATTATCCCAGAAACTATAATTATAATTATACATTTGAATAAATAATTTTAATTCACTCTTAAAAACTTTAAAAACAATCTTTTCTATTTTTTTTGTAAGATATTTTTTAAATATTTTTTTTACATCTTTCTCAACAACATTAATTTTCTTTAATAAATTATGATCAAGTTCAGCAAATTTTACAATGTTCCTTTTAGGTAATACCTTAAATTTGTATCCTTGGCGTGATAAATATACAGCAGTTTCTCTTAAAAATGGGCCATCTAAACCCAATATAATTAATCCCTTAGTTAAATTCAAAGGACAGATTTTCCATATTTCTCTCCATATTAAGAATTCAAAATTTTTTAAACCATTAAAAATTAATCTTAATATTAAGTTTGGTGATTTAAGATTAGATTGAAACTTTTTCTCTGAAATTTTTACCTTTTTTACTTCTAAATTTTTATTTTCTTTTAATATCTTTTCTATAGGTAGATCTAAAGTTCTTTTAATTATAGAATTTTTTAATTCATTTTTTATAACAATAACTTTTTTTGTTAAATAAGAGTCATCAATTACAGTAGAGAATCTTAATATATTAGAAAAACCAAGAATAAAACTTGCATATTGTACTGCAAAATTATGTGACAATCCTTTACTTTTAATCTTTTTAACAACCTTTTCAGATAAATCTCCCAAATCAGATGATAATGGTTTGATAATTGATATATTTTTTTCATCAAGAGTGATTTTTTTTTCTTTTATACTTTTATCTAATAGTAATTCTGGTGATGCAGTGCAAATTATTTTATTTAAATTTTTGTACTCTTTTTTTAAATAATTCCAGGATTCTATTGTATCTATAAAACAAAAAAGATTTTTTTTTTTCATCATTATATTTTTTTCCAATTTCTTGGATCTATTAATTTGTTTTGATTTGCGGAAAACTGAGAAAAATCTATTTCTTTTTTTCTTTTTTTTTTTAAAACTGCAATAATATTTTCAAGTTGTTCATAACTATCAACTCCAACTATAAAATGATCTATATTTTTTTGTTGTACAATAAAATAAATACATGCTTCTATCATACTAATTTCAACTTTGTTAAAAAAATTATATATTTTTTCTAGTTTTTTTTTGATGGGGGAAAAAAACTTTGGTAATTTCTTTATATCATTAAGTAATAATCCTTGCAAAAAAATAGATCTTGCATGAAATTCAGTCTTTTTTTTAAATAAAGAAAAATCAATATCTAAAAATCTTTGATCAAGAATATTTAAAGGAAATTGGACGATATCTGGCTCAAATAAATCTAATATTTTATAAAATTGTTCTGGACTATATACTGAAATACCTATTTTTTTTACATAACCATTATCTTTGTATTCTTTTAATAAATTAATTATATTAATACCTCCTGGTTTTAAAATATCTTCAAAATTATGAATTAATAAACCGTGAATTTTCTTTTGCTTTATATTTTTCAATGAATTATGAAAATGTTTGTCAATTAATTTAATTTCAGTTTCTGAAACAATCTTTGAACTTATATTTACAGTTTTAGTAATAATCTTAAAAAAAGAATTTTTTTTATAATTGCCAATCTTTTTTTCAGAATCTAAATAATTCGAAGATGTATCTAAAATTGTAATGCTGTTTTTCTTAAGTAAATTTAACATTTTATTTACTTCAGTTTGTTTTTTTATTATGTTATTCGCCAGTCCATAAGGTTTACCAAACTGAACTGTTCCTAATCCTAATTTTGAAATATTATTATTAAGCAACTTATTCTTTTTGTAATTGTTCTCTTACTTGAATAACAGGTGTAATTATTCTAGAGTTTCGCAAATTTTTAATCAAATTTCCTTTTCTTAAAATTTCTGAAATTTTTGAAAAGGACATCTCATATGCATTCAAAATTGTTTCCAAATTAGCTTTATTATGAGCAAAACAAATATTGTGACTATTTGAAATCAAAACTCCATTCTTAATCATTAAGCTTTTAAATAAAGTCATGAGCTGAAATTTTGTATAATTTTTATAATCTAAAAAATTTAATAAAATCCAAGGATCATAACCTTTTAACTTTATAAATTTATTTAATTTATATTTGTTTATTAATTGATTAACTTTTACTTTTAGATTTCTTCCAAACTTCCATAGATAATCTACAACAAATTCTTTTTCCATTTTTTCAATTACAGCTAGCGCAGCAATTAATGATAATGATTCGCCTCCAAAAGTTCCTGAAAAAAAAATCTTATCTATATGTTGCATATATTTTTTTTTTCCAACAAGGGCAGCAATTGGCATTCCGTTGCCCATGGATTTTCCAAAACAGGATAAATCCGGTGTTACATTAAAGAATGATTGTGCGCCTCCTAAAGAAAATCTAAAACCAGTGCACATTTCATCAAAAATTAAAATCGCTTTATTCTTTTTAATAATTTTTTTTACTTCATTTAAATAAGATTCTTTTGGTTTTTCATAATTTGCTGGCTCCATAATTACAGCTGCAACCTGTTCTGGATATCTTGAAAAAATTTTTTCGAGATCCTTTGTAGAATTATACTTTATTGTGTGTGTTAATCTCTGGACCTGATTAGGAATACCTCTATTCATTGATGTTGAGCTTATAAACCAATCGTGCCATCCATGATATCCACATACTACAATTCTTTCTCTTTTTGTTAGAAATCTTGCTAATCTAATTGCTGCAGTAGTTACATCAGAACCATTCTTTGAGAATCTAACTTGTTCAGCAGAAGGAATGTGTTGTTTTAATTTAAGTGCTAGCTTCTTTTCAAGTGACGTTGCTAAACTAAATGAAATACCTCTATTTAATTGTTCTCTAATTGCATAATCAATATCTTCATCGCAGTATCCTAAAATAACAGGCAAAAGGCCACAAACTAAATCTACATACTCATTTCCATCAACATCCCATACTTTTCCACCCTGTCCATGAGTTAAAAAGAGTGGTGAATTTCCCTTTGGCCAATTAATATATGATTTACTAAAAGTTTGACTTCCTAAAGAAATTATTTTTTTCGTTTCATTAAATAATTTTGTAGAATTAAAAAACTTCTTTTTTATAAATGCACTTGATTTTATATCTTTATTTACATTTTTTATTTGAATAACATCTCTTTTTATTTTTTTATTAATTTTTAGAACTTTAGGATTCTTTTTTAAATAATCAATAATACTTAAATATGGTATCGGTTGATGATCTGAAAATTTTTTTACAATTTCCTTCATTAGCTTATAATCGCTTTCAAAATCAATGGTTAATCTAAATTTATAAAAATCTTTAAATGGACATATTAATGATTGTATGTTGAATATATTTTGATTGTTTTTTATCCATTTTGTAACATGTTCTCTATCAGAAGGTAGTTTAGCATTATATTTAGCTTTCTTTAGTGCAGAAAATTTCATTACTTCACAATCTAAACCATCTGGCCATGTAATAGGAATTGTATTTGATGTATAGTCAGCTTTTGTATTATCATGCAAAAATAAAACTTGGTTGCAAATTTCAGGATCTAAGAATGGGCAATCACCGGTAATTCTAATTACATTTTTAGGATTTTTCTTTTTAACAGCTTCATAAATTCTTGACAAAACATCTGTATTTTCTCCTTTAAATAAACTTATCCCTTTATCACTACATAATTTCTCAATTAATTTATCTTCTTTCAACGAAGTAGTGGCAACTATAATATCATCAATATCCCTTATTTTTTTTGAAGCCCTTATCACCCATTCTAAAATAGATATTTTACCTAATTTTAATAAAACTTTTCCAGGTAACCTTTCTGATCCCATTCTTGCCTGTATTACAAGAAGGTTTTTTATTTTTTTCATAATTTTATTGAGATTTTACGTAGAATTTTTTGTTCTTAATAAAAAGTAGCCTTCGGCAAAATTAATTCCTACTTGTGCTCCTCTATAAATCGCAAGAGCTTCTATTACTTTGGAAGATCTTGGATGTGGGTATGATTTATATTCTTTTCCATAAGCTTTCATAGCAGAAATTTTCTTCTTTATTGTTTCTGAAATATCAAAAAAACAATTTGCAGGAAAAGGTTTGACAAAATTCCATTCAGTACTCGAGAGTACTTCAAAAAGATAAATAGATTTTATAAATTTATTTCCATGAGGTCTTGTTGCTGCTAAAACAGATTTAAAAGTTATTTTATGATCAATATTAACATCGTTCATATAATGAGTAAAAATAACTGAAGGTTTAAAAATGGAAATATGTTTTTCTATTATTTTTATTAAATTTAATCTTGGTATTGTATCCAATTGACAACAAGGATGATTCTCGAAAAATATATTTTTTTTATTTATACCAAGTATTTTTAAAGCTTTTATGGAATTATTATTTCTTAACTTTATCTCCTTAGTTATATTTCCTAAATTTTTTTGATTAATATTAAATCTTGATGATACACCTTCAGATAAAAAAACTATTCTGGTTTCAACACCTTTATTTCTTAAAGATGATATTGTACCGCCACAACCTAAAACTTCATCATCCGGGTGTGCTGCTATAATTAAAATTTTATCCTTTTTATTAAATTGCATTTCTTTCTAATAAACTATTTTTCAAATGATTAAGTTCGTCATTTATAGATGGCATTTGAATTTTCAAATCTTTCTCAATTTTTTTTACTGACATATACATATTTAAAGGCCTTGGTGCAGAAAAATTTATTTTTTTTGCACTTACAAAACTAAATAAATCTTTTTTAAATCCTAACTTTTCTACAAACTTATATAACAACATACCTTTGCTGATTTTATTCTTTGAACCTAAATTATAAATACCTTTTAAATTTTTTTTTAAAATTATTTTTTTTATTAACATGCATAATGTTTCAACATATAATGGATTAAAATTTATATCTGTAACCAAATTAGTTTTTTTTTTTTTCTTTATCATTTCCATTAACCAATCTATAAGTGAGCCATTATTATTTGGGAAATATCCAAAAAAATTTGTTCTTAAAATAATTGCATTTGTTAATTGGCAAACTAATTCTTCAGATATTATTTTTGATAGTGCATAAAGATTTAATGGATCAATTTTGCTTTCTTCTGAGTTTAGTGTTTTACTGTTATAAACTTGATCAGACGAAATATAAATAAATTTAACACTAGAATTAGTTTCTAAGCACCAATTTACAACATTATTTGTAGCTAATATGTTTGTCTTATATGCTAAATCAAAATCTTTTTCGCACAAATCTACATTAGTTAATGCTGCTAAATGAATGATAATATCTGGATTAAATTTATTTAGTTGTTTTCTTAAATTCGAATTATCCAATAAATCTATTTTTTTAAAATTACTTATTTTTTTTTTATTACTTGTACCTAAAATTTTGAATTCTTTTTTTAAAATAGGATATAAATAAGATCCCAATTTCCCAGAAGCCCCTGTTATAAAAATTTTTTTCAAAATATAATTAAATAATATTTTTTTTAATACTATCGTTTATAAAACTTTTAATTTTATTTTTTGAAATCCAGTTAGAATTATTTAAACTATCGTATCTAAAAAGTTCATTAACTTTTTTTAAATTTTTATAATATTTTTTATATTTTAGTGCAGTTATTTTCTTACTATCAATAAACTCTGGAAAAATAATATATCTATTTTGGTTTTCATATGTAAAACCTGAATAATCCTCTGGAATTAAAACTTCATGAACTTTTTCTCCAGGTCTTTTACCAGTAAATTTAATTTTATTTGAGGGAGCTAGTGCTTGAGCTATATCAATAGTTTTTATACTAGGCATTTTAGGAATAAAAATTTCACCTCCTATCATATGTTCTATACATGATAAAACAAATTGAACCGCATCATGTATTGATAACCAAAAACGAGTCATATTTTTATCTGTGACATGTATTAATTGTTTTTTATCTTTACTTATATTTAAAAAATAAGGAATTACGCTACCTCTTGAAGCTATTACATTGCCATATCTTACAACTGAAAACTTTGCATCTTCAGTTCTTGCAGATTGATTAGAGGAAATAAATATTTTATCAGCTGCTAATTTTGATGCTCCATATAAATTTATTGGATTTACAGCTTTATCTGTAGATATTGTAATTACTTTCTTTATTGATGAAGATATTGATGCTCTTACAACATTTTCAGCTCCTTTAATGTTAGTATCAATACATTCAAAAGGATTATATTCAGCAGTATCAATTTGTTTTAATGCAGCTGCGTGAACAAGTATTTCTATATCTCTACAAGAAACTTTTAATCTATCTAAATTTCTAACATCCCCAATAAAAAAACGTAAACATTTATTATTTGGATGGTTTGCTAGTTCTTTTTGTAACTCAGATTGTTTAAACTCGTCCCTGGAAAAAATTACCAATCTTTTAGGATTAGAATAATTTAAAACAGTTTTAACAAAATAACTGCCAAATGATCCTGTTCCTCCAGTTACAAGAATATTTTTTTTATTTAAAAAATTATAATTAAATTCTGATTTCATATTATTTTTTTTTTTCCATAGCTGCCGCACTCTTGGTGAAAATCATCAAAAGAAATATAATTAAATGGTACTTATTAAACAGCTTCAATTTTCTTTTTCGAAACCCAGCAATATAATTCTCTTCCAAACAAATTAATTAATAATCTAACATAGTTAGCTTTCTCTACACCAGTAGAGATACCGTCAATTAATTTTTGTTTTGAGAAAAGAAATTTAAATTTATTATTTTTTTTCATTGCTTTAATATATTCATAAAGATTTATAACGCCATTTTTTAGTTCGTAATTTTTTAAATCTTTTATAAAAAAAATTGGTAATGAAGAAGTATATTTATTATTCATAATTAAAGAACTTACTCCTCTTAAGTAATTAATTTTAATCCAATCATTATTCTTTTTATTAAAAGAAACAAAAATATATCTAGGAAATAATGGTTTTAATACTTTTTTAGTTTGTCTTGCATGAGTTATAGTTTTTAAATATTTGGGGCAATAAACTTCAAACCCACTTTTTTTAATATTATTTAATGCAAGATCTTCTAAATTGTAATGTGTTTGTACTACAAACCATTCTTTCATTTTTTTTCCTCTTCTTTTCCAATTCCTAATATTTTTGGGTAAAAAATAATATTTTTATTAATACTTTTATTTAAAATATCATGAGAAGTCTGCGGATTATGCATATCAGTAATCCAAACACAATCATATGAAATTTTTTTTAAATCACTTTTATAATTTTTTTCTAAACCTGTTGATCCAATAAAATTTAAATTAAAATTTTTTATAAATAAAATTGCTATTTCAGTTAAATCTCCTTCTCCAAACAAAAGTACTTTTTTATATTTTTTCTTTTTACATAGTTTAATTATTTCTTCAAATTGGTCTCTCGTTTCACGAAAATATTTAAATGTAGAATAAAGGTATTCTGCTGTTAATTTGCTTTTTATTGCAAAACCTTTGGGGGTCAAGTAATAAGCATATCTTCTTACAGGAACAGTTTTTACTTTAACCCAACCTTTTTTAATACATCTTTTTAAATAAGAATTAGCAAGTCCTACAGCTACACCTAATTTAAATGAAATTTTTAACTGTGTGGTATCGCTTTTTTTTTCAACAATATCTAAAAGATTTAAAATTATATCTTTATTAAATGTGTTTTTTATGCTTTGATATTTTTTATTTTTTAACATTCATGTAATGAATTCATAATATGAATATATATAGCAAATAACATATAAAATACAATATACTTTATAATAAATTTTTTTGTATATTATTAGAAAAAATGAAAAATTTTTATTTTCACCCTGGTTGGCCAAAAACTGCCACTAAATCGATACAAATTGGTTTATTTTCAAAATTAAAATCGTTTAATTTTTATACAAGAAGAAATGTTTCAATGCATTCGTATTACGGTCATAAAGTGCTTCGACCATTTCTATATAATACTAAAAAAATTAGTCCTGCTATTGTAAAAAAAAGAATATTTAAAAATCTTGATATAAAAAAAAAAACTATATATTCAGATGAAGTTTTTCTAGCAAATTTAGTAAATAATATGCAGAAAGAAAAATATAATCTTAGCTTAGAAGGAGTTATCAAAAAAATAAAAAAAATAATACCTAATCCATATTTAATTTTTACAATTAGAAATCAGGAAGAATATATACGGTCTTGGTATAACCAAAATTTTCATAAAAATAAAAATTTTAGTAGTGTAAATTTTTTAAAATTTATTGATGAATCTTTAAAAAATAAAGGTGTTATAAATTTAGAAATGCTCGATTATTATAAAGTAATTAAGACCTTTAAAAAATATTTTCCAAAATCTAAAATAGAAATTTTATTATTCGAAGACTTTACAAGCAATTATAATTTTTTTATAAGAAAAATTGCGTCAATTTTAGATATCTCTGAAAAAGAATTTACTAATTTCAAAAAAGTTAAAGCTAATACTTCAGATTCAAGAAGAAAAAGATATTTTTATAGATTATATACTAATTTTAGAATGAATTTTTTTCCTAATTTTCAATTTTCTAAGTTTCTTGGATTTAACGCTTTAACAGATAGTCCTATTGAAAGACATTATGGTCCAGTAGAAAAAATAACTAATTTTATGGATAAACTTTTTCAAGGCAATAAAGTTGAAAAAATAAATACTAGAATTCCAAAAGATATTAAAATGAAAATAAAAACAAGATTTTCTTCATCTAATAAAAAGTTGGGTTCAGAATTTAAATTAAGTTTAAAAAGATATGATTATTTTTAATTTTTAGTATTCTATTTTTAAATTATATGACTTTATTAAAAGGATATAAGGAAACAAGTGATAAAACAGGTGAATTCTATGGTGCCTATTCACATGGCAATATTTATTATCAATTAAATTCTAAAAAAGGTTTAAATTATGCAAA
>Ga0310344_10002406_pt1 | contig 14057 bp, 8 predicted proteins | sample HC15DNA20200_MG_FD_203801 | JGI IMG/M metagenome (GOLD analysis project Ga0310344, IMG submission 203801) | Marine microbial communities from station ALOHA, North Pacific Subtropical Gyre - HC15-DNA-20-200_MG | ecosystem: Environmental > Aquatic > Marine > Oceanic | place: Pacific Ocean: North... | reverse complement strand
TCTCGTGATGACCGGGTGGTATGAGAACACTGCGGACAACCCACTCACTGATTCTGAGATGTATTACGCACGCGGTAACCGCACTGTGGATGAGATGTCACACGCTTGGATTGCCGTATCGCACTTAGATGAAGAAGGCTATGAGCGCATCAAGACTGAGAGAGAAGCAAAATCCAAGGTAGCGAGTGATGATGGAGGCGGAAGCAACTAGAGCTATCCGTATTTGAATTCAAATGGTTCTCCTAAGCTAAACGGAGAAAGGAAAAGCAACTGATTGAAGGAGCCTTCTTAGATGAAGGCTCCTTCAATCGCTTTTAGTCCAAGTGAAGAGTGAAGGGAGTAGACATATGGAAAGTCGTATAAGCCACCTAGGTCTAGTTGTAGGCCTGACCATGCTCATGGTAATCCCTGCTTCAGCACAACACCCAAGCAACTCTCGTTACGGCAACGGACAAAGAATGCCTCTCTCACCAATCCCAACTACAGGTGAACCAGTCGCACCATTTATGGAGGGATGGTATGCTAACGATGACGGTACTTACTCCATTTCATTTGGGTTCTTCAACCTCAACACTGAACAAGTCCTCGATATTCCGATAGGACCAAACAACTTTATCGAGCCCGCTGAATTTAATGGTGGACAGCCCACTCACTTCCCTTCGGGACGCTCGCGAAGAGACCGGGGGGTATTTTACGTTACAGTTCCTGCGTCGTATGGGGACGGAGAGCAGAGAGTTACATGGACAATCACTGCCAACGGCAAGACACACTCAATCCCTGCCCGAGTTGGCTATCCACCTCTCCAGCTGGACTACGGACCTAGAGCAATGGGTTCGATACCACCGATGGTCAGCTTTTCAGACTCCGGGCCAGAAGGCCAGCACATCCAGGGGATATGGTCAGAACCGCGCACAACTACTGTGGGCTCCTCCATGGAATTAAGTGTCTGGATTAGAGAAGTCTCGATACGCGCTTCATTTGATAAGAGAAATGCTGATATAAAGCCTGCTATCACCTGGTTCAAGTATCAGGGTCCAGGGGGCACAGTCACTTTTGATCCTGGTAGAATCGCCCTTGGTGAAAAGGAGGGCCAGGCAACCACGAGTGTCACCTTTGAAGAGCCCGGGGAATACATCCTGCGTGGACGTGTTGATAATTTTAGGGCCAATGACAGCGTAGCAGGCGATCAATGCTGCTGGACAAATGCATACGTGCCGGTAACGGTGACTGCCGGACAACCCGACAGAAACTGACCTTCATATCCTGTCACTGTCGAATTCTCAAACCGGACTAACCAATAGGGGAAGTCAAATGCAACGCATACTTACCTTCACTGCACTTATAACTTTAGCAAGCTGTGCACCACAGGACGGGAATCAAACTCAAGTAGATGGAACGACAAGTATCGAGCCATTTAAGGTTGGCACTTTTGAAATCCAAGGTATTCCAACCGTTGGTATCGTTCTTCGTGATGCACTCATCGTGGATATCGAAAAAGCGAATACTGCCCTTGAAAGCAACGGCGGATACGAAGAAATCTTGATGCCAAATGATATGCTTGAGCTCATCTCTCGTTACAATGACGAACTCAAGCCACGTTTATACGGAATCGTAAATAACGTGATAGGCAATGACCTGCTCGAAGCAAATTACGTTCACGGCGTTGAAGATGTGGACATCCTTGCTCCCATCATGTATCCCAGCAAGAACATGAATGCCGCGGTCAACTTCTATACCCACGCATGTGAGGGCTGCACCCCGGAGCAGCTGGCAGCGAGAACTCAGGAGCGAAAGGAGAATCGGGGAGTGCCGTACCTCTTCCTGAAACCAACCCGTGGCGCGGTCATCGGCAGCGGCGATGACATCGTGATGCCATATGGCCGTGACCGAATTGAATGGGAGGTTGAGCTGGCTATTGTATTTGGCCGTGAAGGCAAATACATCTCTGCAAGGCGAGCCTACGACCACGTATTTGGCTACATGGTTGCCATGGATGTATCCGATCGTGGCGGACGTCCTCCGGGGGGATCCAGATATAGTCAGGACTGGTTCGTCGGCAAAGGCCATGACACGTTTGCTCCCCAGGGACCATGGATCGTTCCAAAGGAATTCTACGGAGATCCGATGGAGCGGCTCCACCAGAGCCTGGTCATCGATGGGGTGACCGTTCAGGAGGCTAAGGCTGGCGACATGATCCACAACATCCCGGAGCTAATCGAGTACGCATCGTCGCTCATCACTGTATTTCCTGGTGATGTCCTGCAAAGTGGCACCTCTGGCGGAACAGGTGCTGGCCGCGTCGAACGCGCGACAGGGTCAGGGTACCTGCAGGCTGGTGAGACAATCAGTGCTACCATCGAGGGAATAGGCACACTAACGCACACCGTCGTCGCTGAGGAGAGCGTTCCAGACGATCTATCTGGTGCCCAGCTACCGCCAACTAGCAGCTACAGCGGAAATAACAGGTAGCCGCTAATCTCTCTCAGCCAATTCAGTCCTGATCACAGTAACAGAGGGGGTTACGGTTCTTATAACAGACCGTGACCCCCACTTGTTTTCAGTACTCGCTGATATTCCAAACCCTGGCTGGCATGACTTGGACGGCTACCTGTCAGCAAATAGATAGCTAAAATACAAATACCTGATGAGCTAATCTTAGCAGAACTATTGAAAGTGCTTTGCGTTTTTAAGGAAATGATCAGTAAACTAGGTAGTGAATAGCCAACGGATGTATAGTAAGAGTGTCAGGCTATTTCATACTCATTTGGATTCTCAACACACGCGATGGAATAAACTGGAACTCAGTGCTCAATTAATCTTGTGAAGAATTCGGAGGTCACGATGGATAGAAGACAGATTAACCGTTGGAAGACATCGACTACGGTTGCACTACTTATATTCTTGATCGAGGCAGTGGTCCCCCTAGGATTCCCCGCTCAGGAACTCGAGTACGATATAATACTTCGAGGAGGACGTGTATTTGATGGTGCGGGAAACCCGTGGGTACACGCTGATGTCGCGATTAAAGACGGGCGCATTGCCCTAGTAGGCTCCCGGTTAAGAATCAGTGCAAAAAGGGAAATCGACCTAGACGGCCTGTATGTCATGCCCGGTATCATAGACGTGCACTCGCATGCCAATACCGGATTTGATGATGAGGATCCTAGGGCCCGCGCTACGATTAACCACCTAATGCAGGGAACAACTACCGTAGTAATCGGTGAAAACGGCAGCGCATGGACCCGCGATAGCAGTATCAGAGAGAAGGCTGAAGAGTGGTCCCAAAATGGTATCGGTCCTAATGCTGCTATGTTGGTAGGTATCGACAGCGTCAGGCACCAGGTTATTGATCGCCATGATGTAAAACCCACTGCAGAAGATCTATTAGAAATGCGTGCCTTAGTGAGGGAGGGTATGGAAGGAGGAGCATTTGGAATCAGCTCGGCTCTCGACTATTGGGATGGCCACTTCACCACCACTGAGGAGATCATCGAACTAGCTAAAGAAGCCGCCGCCTATGGTGGTTTTTACTCTAGCCATATAAGGAGCGAAGGGACCCGATCTCTCTGGTGGGTTGAAAGCGATCCATCTCGTCGCATCACCCATCTAGACGCAGTTAGGGAAATCATTCAGATCGGTCGAATCGCAGATATTCCAGTCCATATAATGCACATCAAGTCCACAGGAATTCCGTTTTGGGGGAAAAGTCGCGCCGCGACAGAACTCATGGAAAAAGCCAGGGCTGAGGGCGTCAATATCACTGCTGATCAGTACCCATATACTTTCTCTAATCCTGATCGCACCACTGAATTGTTTAAGTGGGAGGCCTACTTGGGTGAGACTGGGAGAGGACTAGAAAGAACAGAACGGATGGCACTCATCAAGAACCGCATGGCAACTGATCCCATTTTTTCTAGTAAGGTGGAAAAAGACGTCTACCATGAAATTCTAGCACGTGGTGGTGCTAATCGTATGTGGATAACCAGGTTTGAGACCAACCCAGCATACGTGGGGAAAAACCTCGAAGAGCTTGCCACACTGAGACAAGAAAGCCTCTTCGAAACAGGTAAGTATCTGCAGTTAGAAAACGCTGCCAGAATCTTGGCTTATACAATGATTGAGGACGATCTTGAGCATTATCTGACAAGGGACTACATAGCTCCGGCTACGGACGGCGGCGTTGGTGCCTCCACGCACCCTCGCGCTTTCGGAACCTTCCCACGTGTATTGCGACGTTACGTGTTTGATAAAGAGGTCATCACCCTCCCATTCTTCGTTCGGAAAGTGACGATGCTACCTGCCAGCATCCTGGGCCTCAATGACCGTGGAATGATCAAAGAGGGTTATTGGGCTGATATTATGGTGTTCAACCCGGAAACTATCCGTGACAAAGCGACCTTTGAGGAAAACCTGTACAGTGAGGGAGTCGAGTACCTCGTTATCAATGGCAAACTCGCCATTGATAACGGGCAGTATACTGGCGCACTGGCGGGTCAGGTACTCCTGAAACGATGATCTGAAATAGAAGGGCGCCATATTAAATAGATATATAAAGGCCAATACACTTGTTGATTAGTAAAAAGACCTAAAGGTCTGAATATTGAGCTTGCTGCCTACTGAGATCGGATGGACAAATGACTAATTCTCGCCAAGATGTCATTCGTAAGATGGCTACCAGATTAGCGGCAGCCAGTGCTGCAACTTCCGCTATGGTCGATGCATCTCTCCAGAATGCGTTAACCAGCGCGAACTCTGAATTACTCCTAGATGAGGACATTGATCATCTTGAGGCTGCTCCCATCGGTTACGATCGACTCCCACTAGAATGGCACCAAACAAGGTCTGGCAAGCTTAAGGAGCGCCTAGCTAACAGTAGAGCAGTAGATGCAATCTTACTCAGTACTGACCAGAACATCGTGTATTTCACCGGCTGTTTCCGTGGAAGCGGGGAGCGCCCTACTTGGTCGCTATTACGAACTTCGGAGGAGAATACCGTCTACTGGTATTCTCCTGGTATCGACCGTGATCTGATCGAGTCCTGGTGGAGTACTGAGAACGAATACTATTTCGGATACCCACACGCAGAAGGCGGTTTCCCGAATCGGGGAGAGGTGGTCCAAGGACCCACAGCGGACCTTTTTGAATGGATGCTTGAGGGGCTCAGAAGCCGCGGACTAGGTGGAAGTACAGTCGCTATCGACTGGACCCTGTCTGAATCGCAAATGGGTAGTATAAAAAAGGTGATTCCAGGCACCCACTTCGTGAACATCCAGGATGAATGCCTAAGGATGCAACAAATCAAAACCCCAGAAGAGCTGAGCCTCTTGCAACGAGCCTACGGATACTTTGACCAGGTCCATGCGTTTGCTCGGGACTATATTCTCGAACGGGGTACTGACCTTACAGACTTTGAATTGGGACAAACCCTTCAGGAATTTGGGATCGAACTCCTTATGAACGATGTGATTACAGATGGCCGGCCCCACTCTGCAGTTGGTATCGAAGTGACCTCTAACTACGTGAGATCTGGAATAGCAAGCGCGTATCCTCACCCGAACCAGTTCTTCCACCAGAAGCTAGAACGCGGACAGACTATGTACGTGAACTGTGATATTAAGCTAGGCGGAATGGGGGGTGAATGTTACCGAAACTATCTGATCAGCCCATGGACTAATGAGCAGGAACATATGTGGGATGTAGTAGCAGAAACGATACAAATTCAGGAAGAAGAATCGAAGACGGGGGCTGTATGCTCAGACATCGCTGCTAAGATCCATCAACATCAGGTTGATGCTGGCATGGCAGATTTTATTTACCACCGTCCAGCTCATGGACAGGGCCAGTTTTTTGTTGGCCACCAGCCTCCCTTCATATCACTCGGAGACTATAGCGTACTTGAAGAGAATATGACGTTTAGTATGGAACCTGGCTTATATGACGCAGCACGAGGGATCGGGATTAACCCCAGTGATCAGCTACGGGTCACGTCCGAGCGTGGAATCCGATTCTCTAGCGTGCCATTCTCAAAAGAATGGAGCCTCTTAGAGCTTTAGTGCTCAACAAACAAAGCAATTATGGTTGTTTATTGATCCAAAACTCTCAAGGAGCGCAACCGCTTTAGGAAACGGCGGCAACCGCTGTCCTGGAGAATTTGCCATATCAGCGGTCGTCTGTCCCTTCCGACTTACCACTGTGACGTCCGCTCCATTCTCAACCAGGTAACGGATTACATCAATATCACCGCGTGCAGCCGCGTGATGGAGGGCTGTATACCCATTCTGGTCTCTGGCATTCACATCTACACCCAACTCATCCACAAGATATCTCACCGAAGGAAGCCATCCTCCTGGTGCATGTCGGTGCACGTTTCCTTCAGAATAGTTTTCACCGTATCCTACTCCTGAAGCAGCGTGAATTGGGTAGGTGCTCGGACCACCTGCGGGCACCGGAGCCAGGCCGCTGGGGTCAAGTTCATCATCCTCGTCTCCATCCTGATCCGGTACTGTATCTCTTGTTGGATATTGGCGGTCCGGACCCTTCTCGGTAGCTATGCTCGGATCGGCGCCATAACTGACTAACAAACGCATAGCACTGACATCCGTCCCATACGCGGCACGCCAAAATGGAGTGGCTCCGAGTCCGTTCCTTCCCGACCATTTATACCAAAGATCCTTGGTAAGTCGCATATCAGGATCCGCCCCTACTTCGAGGAGAGCAGTCATTAGTTCTAGATATGTAGTGTTCTGAAACTCGTGCCTACGGGGCTGGGCGTACCGAGACTTTGGTGCCCATTCAAGATTGATCGCTGCATATAGAGGAGTAGCTCCCGCATCGCTTGCCAGGTTTGGATCAGCCCCTTTGTCCAAGAGAATTGAGGCAAGATCAAAGTGGCCGTTAACTGCTGCAATCAATAAAGGGCTGGTACCATCCCCCTTACTTTTGACGTTGATATCAGCCCCTGATTCTAAGAGAGCCAAAGCAGCTTCAACATGTCCTGCTCTCGCAGCATGCAGCAGGGGATTTAGACCACCCCATCCGCCTACTGCTCCTGCCTTCTTCTCGTCTTCGATCTCTTCGTCCTGTAAAATTCCAGCACGCTGCACTCTTCTGGCGGCCCGAACCGCCGCTTGGACCTGCTCTGGACTGGGTGTCCAGTCAGCTTCTTCATCAACTTCCTGACTACGGAATTGCTGTAGTACCTCCGCCAAACGCTCAGCCGCTAGTGCATCTACTTCTTCACGCTGATCTACATCAACCGTCCAAGAATGCAGAGAAACATCAGCACCCAGGCTAACAAGCACCTGGATTGCTTCTTTCCGATTTTGACTAGCGGCAAAAATTAAGGGTGTGTGACCCCAGCTCCTCTCCCGTGCGTCTATGTCAGCACCATGGTCTATGAGAGCACGTATGACCTCAGAAGCACCAGATTCAGCACCCAAATGAATAGCCTGAACCCCTGTAGTGGTAGTAGCTAAGTCAACTCTGCTTCCAGCTTCTAGTAGAGCCCTAACTATGGGCGCACTGCCAGTCTTACTCGCTAAATGGAGGGGGACATACTTCCCTATGCGCGTGCCTGATTCCAGGTTGGCGCCAGCATAGATGAGAAGTTTGGTCATCTCCAGATCACTGCGCTCAGCTGCCCAGTGCAATGCGGTCATTCCATCACCATGAGGAGCATTAATATCAATCCCCTGGGTAATTAGAGTCCGCAGTACCTCAAGATCACCCGCTCGAGCCGCATCAGCAGCCGGTGACCTCACTGGAGCAATGGATACCGTTGCACCCGTAAGAAATAATATTGCTACAAAACTACCCAGAGTTTTCAAGTATAGATCATTCATCACGTCTCTCTATTCCCCAAAAATTTCACATCCCAGAAAGCACAGCCCGGTATCATCCGTACCCTCAGGATGATTCGCTGTCAGTTGTCATAGGTTGTGGATAAGTCAACGCAAACTCACCTGTGCTATCCCCAAATGCACTCATATCATCGAACCCAAGATCTTGGAGAAGAGTCAGGTATGCATTAGCCATCGGAGTTCCATCCGGAGCCTTGAGGTGAAGATTCCCTTCAAGTATTCCACCCCCCTTTCCAAATAGCACCAGAGGACACCTTCTATGGTTGTGAAGATTAGAATCACCCATAGGAGATCCCCACATTACAACACTCTTCTCCAATAGATTTGCGTCACCTTCCATCGTGCTCTCAAGCCTCTCAAGGAAGTAATCCATCATACTCATTCTGTATTGGCATATTTTATTGAAGTCTAGAATACTTTCTTCATTTCCACCGTGGTGGGATGCCGAATGGAAGGGGGTGCTTGAGCCACTCTCAGGGAACATCCTGCTTGATGCATCCCGCCCGGTCTTAAAAGAAATCACACGGGTCATATCCATCTCCATGGCTAAAACCTGGAGATCAAACATCAGTTTCATATGTTCTGAGAAAGAGTCAGGAACTCCAGGAGGAGCCTCTGGCAATTCTCGGATCTCACCACTGCTACTGTACGTCTCTACCCTCTGAATTCGGCGCTCTACCTCCCTGACATTCTCTAAATACCCTTCAATACGCTGCCTGTCTTCGTAACCTAGCTCTTTTTTGAGCATGCCTACCTCGCCAGCAACCCAATCCAAAATACTGCGGTTAGTTCGGCGCCGAATAGTCCGTTCGGCATTACTTCCACCAGACCCAAAGAGGAGATCAAATGCAGCCCGAGGGTCTTGAATCATCGGAAGAGGTTTACTGGGTGACGCCCAACTGATGGAATCAGTGTAGGCACAGTGATAGTTATACCAACACCCCCCAGCTTGATCTAACCTTTCAATACAAAGCTGTAGAGATGGCAGTGCAGTATCTTGTCCATATCGGTTAGCATAAAGCTGATCTAAAGAAACCCCACAATAGACGTCGGATCCTTGGGTTTGTTTGGGGTGTGACTGAGTAAGAAATACCGCAGTTGAACGGAAATGGTCACCCCCAATCTCTTCCGAGTTAAATGCCTCTGCCATACGTGCATCAGTATTACTGACTATCGTGGTGTAATCCTGCCACCTTCTAAGTGGATAAAGAACATTCAGAGGATCTAGTTCGAAATTCTTACCGACATTAGTTGGAGCAAAGAGGCCCTGCGTAGAAGCCCATTCGTTACAGCCAGCCACTCCGTGGACTTCCTCAATACATACAAGTCGAGTCTGGTCCATTTCCCGCCTCATTCGAGCGCCAAGACGACCAGCGGGAATCATGGCATCTAATAAAGGCAAAGCCACGGTTGCTCCTACACCTCTTAGCATTGTGCGACGTGAAATGTGTTTCCCTGAAATGTACATCAGTTGGCCTCCTCAAATACGTCGGTATCTCTATCTGTACTAGGGTCTTCCACTGCAGATGCCTTCTTCATCTGGAAAGCACCGCTCTCAACCACACCTAAGATGAACGATGAAATACTGTAACCTTCTTCTGCCGCTTGTTTGGCAATAGCACGGACCGTTGGCTGATCATAGTACTCAATTCTTCTTCCTAGAGCATAGGCCAGCAGATTTGTAGTGAAGGTTCGCACAAGAGGTAACGGCCTCTGCAATAGAGCATCACTAAGCTGGATCGGTGTCCCTATCTCCGTTCCGTCGTAAAATTCAGACTGAGTGTCCACAGGACTTCCATTTTCACGAATTCTCCACCTTCCAGTAACATCAAAGTTATCAAGGGCCAGCCCAATGGGATCCATAAACTTATGGCAGGAGCTGCAGGCTGGACTAGCTCGATGAAGCTCTAAACGCTCACGTGTGGTGAGTACGCGTCGATCCTGGATTCCTCTCGTCTCTTCAAGATCTGGGATGCCAGGAGGAGGAGGAGGAGGAGGCGTGTTCATTAGCGCCTCCATGACCCACTTGCCACGTAGCACCGGAGATGTTCGTGTTCCAAAAGAGGTTAGCATTAAGACACTGCCATGACCCAACAACCCCCTCCGCTGCATCCCCTCTGGGTAATCCACTCTACGGAAGTGACTGCCGACTAAACCTCCGATCCCATAGTGCTCTGCTAACCGCTGATTGAGGAACGTATACTCGCCCGTAAAGAGCTCCATAATACTCCGATCTTCTTTCACTAGATTATGAAAGAACAACTCTGTTTCCCTGCGCATGTCACTAGCAAGCTGCTCCGTAAAATCCGGGAACCAAAATGCGTCGGGGCGAACAAGGTCGAGGTCTTGCAGCCGTAACCATTGGGCGGCAAAACGTGTAGCAAGTGCTTCGGCCTTCGGGCTTCTGAGCATTCTAAATACTTGCTCTCTTAGAATCTGTGGGTCAGAGAGCCGGCCACGGGTTGCCTCCCGCACCAACTCTTCATCTGGAGGCCCAGCCCATAAGAAGAACGATAGCCGTGATGCCAAAGCCAGATCATTTAAACGATAGCTCTCACCTGGCTGGATTCCAGCAGGTTCGGGTTCTATCCGGAATACAAAGTGAGGACTCGCCAAGATTGCCTCCAGCGCAGTGCGCACACCAATCTCGAAGCCATCAGTCTCTGCAAAACTATCATAGAAGTGTGACATAATGTCCTCCAGCTCTCGGTCTGAGAGAGGACGACGGTAAGCTTCCGTTGCAAGCCGTGAAATAATCTGCTCTGCACAGGGCTGTGCCTCTTCTGGAGTGGTCGGACGACATGAAAATATTTCCGAACGGGTACTGGCTTCCGAGACTCCACGAGAATCTCTGGGTCCCACAATGGTCATGTCTCTCAAGTGAGGGAGCAATGTCACTCCATAGCCCACAGCCGCTCGAGTCCCAGCTAGCGATGACTCATGCGGTTGAAGTATGTCATCATAAGCCCCCCCTACATTCTCGATGAACGCCGCGGCTACCCGCCTATGCCCGGCACGAATAGAAATTGGCTCAGTCTCCATTATCCAGTTTGGGCCTAAATCTGCATCAATATGCAAGACTTCCAGTTCCAGCAGGCCTACCCTCTCTCCGTCAATCGAGATATCCAGATCCTCATAGCGGGCCTTGTCGCCAGCCCAGAAAGAAAACCTGAAAACATATTCACCATCAGCTGGAAAATAATGGTCGGTTACGATTCCCCCGCGAGTACCAAAAGGGGCACCCTCAACCCGCTCCCAAGCGTGCTGAGACTCGTATACACTTACTCGATAAGTAGCGGATGTTTCAGTAGCATTAGGTTCACCCAATGCTAAGCGGCTCACTTCATTCGCGGCAGTAAGGTAAGCATCCAGGAGAGTAGCAGATAACGTCTGAGCCACTGCCATGTTATCAAAGTTGGCCAGATATGAATCCAAAGGAAGCCATTCTCCGGCATCTACTTTCAAGCCTAGAAGATCCTCGATTGCATTAGCGTACTCGGTGCGGTTTAATCTTTGGAAAGTTCGGAAGCCGGGGTTTGGATTCCGGTCAGATGCCCCATCAATGGTCTCTTCCAGGGTTTCTACGAGTGCAAGCAAGGTGTCTGAACTTGGGCGTCTAGCTCCTGGAGGCGGCATCATTCCCGCCCGTAGCTTGTTAATCATCTTCTCGCCAGTCTCTGCCTGCTCTACAGCTTCTCCTACGTTAAAAGCTTGAAGAGATAGGTTTCCCCTTAGGGCTCGGTCGTTATGGCAACGGACACAGTACTGCTGTACTACCCCTGTAAGGACCTCGGGAGAAACTTCAGAAACATTAGCGCTCACTGAAACTGATCGAGTATCCGGGGTAAGCTCGCCTAAATCCCTGACAGGAATTCCCCAAGCTAATAGGACACCGAAACCCGCTATCGCAGCGTAAAGACGAGTCATTTGCAACCTTTCTCGCAGCAAGCCACTGACAACCTCAAGATCATCCCATCAGTTTCAATCATTCACACTCACACTAACGAATGGGCATACCAGAGGAAGATTTCTGATATGCCCATTCGCCATTCGTTATAATCAATCAGTTACTTCACATACACGCTCTGTGTCATTGCGAGAGTGAGATTCTCGTTTTGTGCAACCTCCTCAGGAGCTGGTGGCCAACGAAGATGCATCCCGGCCGCCACATTTGGTGCGAGCCATCGCGCTGGTACAATTTCGTAGTACCGCATATCCTGCCACCGATGCAATTCCAACCAAAACTCAGCCTGTCGTTCATGTTTAAGTTGGGTATAGATCTCATCAGCATCACTGCTGGCAAAATCTTGAAGGTCAGACACAGTAGTGGCTGAAGGTGGCCACCCTCTATTTGCGCCTCCTGCATAACCAGCAGCGGCCACTCGAGTGGCTGCTGCTGCTCTCACTTTATTGATGTAGGTTACTGCCCCTGCAAGGTCGCCAGCCAATAGTTTGGCTTCCGCGATAATGAGCATCGCTTCAGCGGCTCTGCTCTGCGGGAATTCACTATTTGCTTCAGGATACTTCAGGTTCACAGCAGTCAAGCCGAACTCAGACCCCATATCCTCAGTGGCCTCTGCCACATTTCCGACAGAGTGCGGTACACGTGGATCCCAGTTCCCGGTAACTGGATCGGGGAGGAACAGATAAACACTCCCGTCGAACCGGTTAGTACCTCCATTGGGTCCACCTAAGAAGGCATTAGTGTTTGAGCCTCCCGGAGCACCAAACTGCAGGGCTAAATTATAATTCCCACTCGCTGACAAAGCGTTTTGAGCAGCTGACTGTGCCTGAGTCATATGACCCATATCAGTGCTGTTCTTTAAATGCATATTTTCGAAGTAGAGAGAACGATATCCTCTTGCAACCATTCCCAATGCTGCGGCCTGAAGATTTGCGTCTACCCCACTGGCAGCACTCGCAGCCTGCTCAAAGCGTGAGATCGCATCTTCAATTACATCAATCGGGCCACGCGGCGAATCAGTTTCGTCATAAACAATCACATTGTAGTGATCTGCCATCAAAATCCGAGCGAGACCTCCAAAGAAATAGGCTTTCGCTAAGCCCTTCGGGTCACCTCCTGCCGCAGCAATCTTCGTAGCAACCTCATCTGCGAGGAACCGAGACTGGGCGAGTCCACGCCAGTGGCCCTCCACTGCTGAACTCGCAGCAAGGCGATTCCCTTGCATGGCATCGACATTCTCCAACTGAGTGGAGGGGTGTAGCATCTCATCAGCAAGTAACGCACTCCGCTGGCTCAAACTCACAACGTCACCTGCAATATTTGCCTCAGGAGTGTGTGAGAGGGTCGCCAAGAGCTCCGGACGCTCTAAATCTTCATCAAGAAGACTCGCCGGATTCTCTACGTCGAAGAAATTGTCACAACCGCTAAACAAGACCATTAACATGCCAGCTACAACAACACCTCTAGGTCCACGTTTTACATAGTTCATGCTGAAACGCTCCGGTATCTGTTCGTAGGTCCCTAACGATTCCATTATCATCTCCACCCCCCTCAAAATTGGGTCCGGATGGAAAGGACGAACCGTCTGGGCGCCGGGGTCTTTAGATAGTCAACGTTTTGTAGGAAAGCGTTATTGGCCTCAAGCCCCCGCGTTCCAGGATCGATCCAACCCAGTTTAAAGTCGTTGAAATAGTCACTGAACACGTAGACGTTCTTGACGCCCAAGCTTACTGTCGCACTCGAAGCACCAAAGCTAGACGCAAGAGATTCAGGCAACCGGTAAGCTACGCTTAGCTCAGCCCACCTTAGGTAGTCTCCGTCAAATATTGTGTTAGCGATAATCCCGTTATGCTTCCTACCATATTCATCCACTAACCTTGCTTTTGTCGCGGGATCAGTACTCGGATCAGCAACAGCCTTCTGCACCTCAGCCATCAGCTTATTTGACTTGAGTGCCATGCGGAGGTGCAAAGTTTCGTTAGACTGAACGAAGCCAGCTGCCCCCTCAAATATATTTTGGATAGTTAGCGGGCCAATATTAACTACAGCCCCGAAATCGATCATCTTGTTCGGCTGTGGAATCCCAATGACAACCAAGGAGTCTGACCCGGCTGCATTTTTCAGCGTGTTCGAAGAGATCTGGTTAATACTGGTGATCTGGTCGACGGGCACGCTGGTTTTATAGGGCTGCGAAGGATTTGCAATTGGTGCAATCCAAATCCCAGGCCACAGTC
>Ga0310344_10002405_pt1 | contig 14059 bp, 11 predicted proteins | sample HC15DNA20200_MG_FD_203801 | JGI IMG/M metagenome (GOLD analysis project Ga0310344, IMG submission 203801) | Marine microbial communities from station ALOHA, North Pacific Subtropical Gyre - HC15-DNA-20-200_MG | ecosystem: Environmental > Aquatic > Marine > Oceanic | place: Pacific Ocean: North... | reverse complement strand
GGTGCGCGTTCCAAGGCCCGGAGATCGCCAACTACCGGGTGGTCGACGCGCCTTGCGGTATCGTCGATGTGTTGCCCACCGTGCTGCACTTGCTGGGAATCGAGCCGCCTCGCCCGGTCGATGGCCGGGTGCTCGAGGAGATAATGGCGGAGGTGCTTCCCGAGACGCCGATCGAGTCCCTGATCGTGAATGCCGGGCGCATGCGTCTCGAGCGGCGCCAGTACGCGGGCTCCGTCTATCTGGAGCGAGGTTTCGATATCAGCTGATGACCCCTTTACATTTCCAGAGCATTGCCGATGTCGCCGAGCAGATGCGCACGCGTGCCTTGTCGCCGGTCGAGCTCACCGAGCACATGCTTGCCCGTATCGAGAGCGTTGACGGTCGGCTACGTGCGTATTGCACGGTGATGAGTGAGCAAGCACGAGCTCAGGCTGCGCAAGCCGAGCGGGAGATTGCCGCCGGACGCTATCTAGGGCCGCTGCACGGCGTCCCCATCGCGGTGAAAGATCTGTGTTTCACGTCCGGTGTGCCCACCATGGGTGGCACCGCCGTGCTGCACGATCACGTTCCGACGTTCGATAGCACGGTGGTCGCGGGTCTTGCTGACGCCGGTGCAGTGCTGCTGGGTAAGCTGAACCTTACCGAGGGTGCCATGGGCGGGTACAACCCGGCCTTCGCGGTGCCCGAGAATCCGTGGCGGCAAGGGCATTGGCCGGGCGCGTCGTCCAGCGGCTCCGGCGCGGCTACGGCCGCCGGCGTGGCGTTTGGGACATTGGGTAGCGACACGGGCGGCTCCATTCGCCATCCCGCGGCGGTTTGTGGGACCGTCGGTCTCAAGCCCACTTGGGGGCTCGTCAGTCGTTACGGCGTGCTCGATCTGGCGCAGTCGCTCGACCATGTCGGACCCTTGACGCGCACGGTCCAGGATGCCGCGTGGGTGCTCCAAGCAATTGCTGGCGCCGATGACAATGATCCAACGACGCTGCGCAGTGCGGTGCCGGACTTGACCGAGGCGCTAGACGGCGGTGTGCACGGGCTCAGGCTCGGTTGGGATGAGGATTACGCAAGCATCGATCTCGCCGACGACTTCGCCGCCGCGGTGGAAGCAGGGTTACGCGCCCTTGAGCGGCTCGGGGCACGCGTAGTGCCGGTACGTATGCCGGCGCGCTTGCGTGAATACCTCGAAGCTTGGCAAGTGCTCTGCACATCGGAGGCTTACGATGCCCATCGTGCGTTCTTCCCCGAGCGGGCAGCTGAGTACGGGCCTTGGTTCCGGGAGTGGCTCGAAAGGGGCGCAGGCTACACGGCGGCAGACTACGCGCACGCCCACCATCTTCGGCTCGCGTGCGTGCGGGAGCTCGAGGAGGTACTGAGCGACGTTGATCTACTCGTATGCCCGTCCACCGCCCGTGAGGCGTATCCGATGCCGCTGGAGGATGCCTACGGGCCCATTCCGGTGGACCGGGATGCTTGGGCTTCGCGCTACACCGTGCCGATGGACTACGCCGGTGTCCCGACGCTATCGATGCCGTGCGGCTTGTCGCGAAGCGGTTTGCCGCTGTCGCTCCAGCTCGTCGGCCCCGCCCGGTCCGAGCCCTTGCTTGTGCGGGCCGGTCACGCCTATGAGCGAGCGACCGAGTGGCACACCTTGCAGCCTCCGGGCTGGTAGGAGGTCCGGTTGTCCTACCGCTACGTCGTATTGTTCGTCTCGACGTATCTGATCCTGGTTGCAAACGGTACTCTGCTACTCCTCGTCGTGGCCTTGAAGCCGATCGCGGCTGAATTTGATTGGCCGCGCAGCGTGCCTTCGTTTGCCTACTCGCTACAGTTCATCGGGACAGGCATCGGCGGTATCGTCATGGGTTATTGGTCCGATCGGCGAGGCGCCGCGCCCGTGGTGCTGCTCGGGGCGTCCATGATGGGCGTCGGCGCGATGCTGGGCTCGTCGATCTCGGAGCCCTGGCACCTCTATGCCATCTACGGAATCATGCTCGGCCTGCTCGGCCAGGCGACCATGTTCGGGCCACTGATGGTCAACGTGATGCAGTGGTTCGAGGAGCGACGCGGGTTTGCCGTGGGAGTGGTTGCCGCCGGCCAGAGCTTGGCGGGCGCGTTGTGGCCGCCGCTGTTTCGTCACTTCAATGAGACGGCCGGCTGGCGCGAGACGTTCTTCTGGTTCGGCCTATACGCGTTCGCAACGGCGGTGCCGCTGTGCTTTCTCTTGGGTCGCCGGCACATTGGCTTGAATCCACCTGGACGGGCGAATGCGTTGCCGAGCCGTCGCTCACCGCGGCGTCCCGACCTAGGCTTACCGGTCTGGATGATCCAATGCATCCTTTGTATCGCCATTGTGGGATGCTGCGTGTCCATGTCGATGCCGCTTGCCCATCTGGTGGCGCATGCGAGCGATCTCGGGCACGCAACGTCGCGCGCTGCGGAAATGCTGTCGGTGGCGCTCGCAGTGACCCTGGTGGTACGCCTAGCCGCCGGCACGCTGCTCCTCGACCGTTTCGGCGGCCTTTCTGCGCTGCTGATTTTTTCGAGCACGCAAGCCGTTGCGCTAGCGCTCTATTCGATGGTGGACGGGCTGTGGGCTCTCTACCTCGTTTCGGCATTGTTCGGGCTCGGATACGGCGGCATCGGAATGTGCTATCCCATCTTGGTGCGTGAGTATCTACCTGCTGGCGAGGCCGGCTGGCGTCTGGGTGCAGTGAACTTGTTTGGTGCGCTCGGCATGGCGTTGGGCGGATGGTTAGCGGGTTTCGTCTTTGACCTGGGGGGTGCGTACGCGCCGGCGTTTGCAGTGGGGGTCGGGTTCAACGTCGTAAATATGGTCATCATCGCGGCGTTGCTGCTTCGTAACCGAAGCCGAGGTAAGCTCGTCCCTCTTCCCGCATAGGTGCGGATGTTGATCTAGAGGGAGTCGACATGGATTTCGGGCTCTTCCTGCTGTTGCAGTCGCCGAGCGCTCGGCCGAGCCAAGAGGTGTTTGATCGCGGCACGGAGATCACGTGCTTGGCCGACGAGTTGGGGTTTTACAGCGTTTGGCTCGCCGAGCACCACTTTTCTACCTACGGTTACCTGTCTCGGCCGCTGATGTATGCCCTGCACTTGGCGAATCGGACCCAGCGTATTCGGGTAGGCACCGCGGTGGTCGTGGTGCCGCTGCACAATCCCTTGGTTGTGGCGGAGGAAGTGGCGACCGTCGATCTGCTGAGCGGCGGCCGGTTCGATCTCGGCCTGGGCCGTGGCTATCAGCACTACGAGTTCGAGCGGTTCGGTCAGGACTTAGGACAGAGCCGCGCCCGTTGGGAGGAAAGCGTCGACATCATGCTGCGCGCTTTCTCCGGTGAACCTTTCAGTTACTGCGGTGAGTTCTTCCAGATCCCCGAGACATGCGTCTTGCCGACGCCGTCTCAGCAACCGCATCCGCCGATTTGGGTCGTGGGACAGAGCCCCGAGTCAGTCGAGGCGACCGTGAATCGGGGATTCAATCTCGTTACCGGCGGATTCGGCGTCTCGCTCGACCGCCTGAAAGAGTTTCGTGCGCACTACGACACGCTTATCGCGTCTGCTGCACCGGGTCACGAGCGGCGAGTCAGCACCCAACGTCCGGTGTACGTCACGTACGACGAAGCCGACGCGCGGGCTGCGGTGGAGCAAGCGCGCTGGAACATGCGGGTGACCTTGTCATTGCGTAAAAACACTGGGCGAGTCGAGCGTGGTCGCGCGATCCCGATCCCTTTCGAAGGCGAGCCGACGACCGACGAGATGCTCGAAAGCCACCTTGTGATCGGAACGCCCGAAACCTGTGTCGAGCGACTGAAGACACTGCGTGACGTCATGGGCATCGACCATTTCGCCGCCAACGTATGGTTCGGGGACATGCCCCAAGACAAGGTACTCAAATCCATGCGGTTGTTTGCCGAGGAGGTGATGCCTGCATTCGCTGCCGGCTAGCTGCCTTCCCTGCGTAGCGTTACGCGCGACCCGTCCGTAGCCGATCCCTGGACCGGTGACTCTGTTGGGTGCCCCCGCGCAGTTGGTGAAGTAAGGAGGTATCCGCTTAGCTTTGCCGGCCGCCTAGCGGCCTTTGTCTGTTCCTCGGCCGAGCGCGAGTGCCCATTAGCCGATGAGCGGTGTGGCGTTAGTGGCTTACGCCATCCAGTGCTTGAAGCAATGGCTCCACTGCCGAGCCGTAGCGGCGCCACCGCTCGACCGACGACGTATAAATTGGCTGACGGACTTGCGCTAGGCTTGCTGTGCGCACCACCCCGCCCGAGCGATGGGGGGACAAGCACGCCGCTTCGAAGGGGAGCCCGCAAGCCTCGAGAAGCGTGCGCGTTTGACCTTCCGGGTCATCGACCAATCGTTCGTATTCAACCTCCACGAGCGCAGGGCCGTAGAGATCGCGCCAATGCGCCATCAGTGCTGTGTAGCCCGAGTAGTACGCTGCAAGCTCGGTGATATCGTAGGCGAATGGTTGGGGCGCCGAGAAGTAGGTGACGTAGCACGACAAGCAGGTGTCGATCGCGTTGCGCTTGCAATGGACGATCTTGGCGTATGGGAACAGTGTGCGAATCAAGCCCAGGTAGAGAAAGTTCGACGGCATCTTGTCAGTATGCCAGCGCGCTTCAAAGCCAAGTTGCGCGCTCCGGCGGACATACTCCGTGGCCATCCAGTCCCGATCTTCCGCAGTGAGGCGGTTGACCACGCTCGGATAGCTCGCCTTGCGACGTTCCCCGCACGCGCGCACCAAATCCCCGAGAAACGTAAGCTCCCCTCCTGCATCTACTTGGGAGTGGCTCGACAAAATGGTTTCGACCAAAGTGGTGCCCGAGCGCGGCATGCCGAGCACGAAGATCGGGGCAGGATGCGGGGTGCTGCTCACCGGGAGCGGCTCCAGGCGGGTAGAGCAAACCGCCGCGATATCCACTAAGTAGGCGTGGCTCGCGGCAGCGTCGTGCGTCAACGTCGCGCGATGGAGGCGATTACCCTCGGAGAACTTGTTAAAGGCCTCCTCGTGCTGCCCGGCGTCATCGAGGGCCTTGCCCAAGCCGAACGCGAGTTGCACACGGTCGCTGGTTTTCAATTCGGTGTCCGCCCAAAGCGCCTCCATCGCTGCGGTGTCCGCGTCGCCTACCTGGTGGGGGCGCAGTAGAGCAAGGTGCCGGTGCAAGCGAGCGTCGTGCGGCCGCGTCGACAACGCCGTTCGGTACGCGGCTTCGGCGGCCTCGAGCTGGCCGAGCTCCGCCAGGGCCGAAGCTAAATTTCCGAGGGTGCGGGCGTCGTCAGGGCGGGCTGATAAGGCGCGCTCGTACGCTTCAATCGCCTCTTGGGTGCGGCCGAGGCGTTGCAACACCCCACCGAGGTTGTTCTGTGCATCCGCATTGTGGGGTTGGATCTCAACGGCGCGGGTGAGCGCTAATTGGGCGGCTTCGAGCTCGTGCAGTGCCGAGAGCACAGCGCCTAGATTGACGTAACCTTCGACGTCGTGGGGCGCGAGCTCGACGACCGTCTCGAATGCGGCACACGCGTTTAGAAGACCGCCGGCTGCTTGTTCTGCAACCCCTAGATTGAAGAACCCCCGGGGGTCTCGTGGCGCGAGCTGCGTGGCCTTGCGGCACATGTCGATCGCTGCGTTTAGTTGTCCTGCCTGGGTGAGGAGACCGCCCAGATTGACGAGATAGACGGTCTCCTCGGGCGCACGCGATATCGCTTCGCGCATGCTCGCGAACGCCTCGTCTCGGCGGTCGGTCGCGAAGAGCAGAATGCCAAGCGCCTGCAACGTCGGCGCATGATCGGGAGCAATGCGCAGAGCGGCCCGGTATCCACGCTCAGCTTCGGGGAGCGCTCCGGCGCGGTGTTGTTCCCGCGCTAGAGCAAAGCGCTGCTCGACATCCACTCCCCGGTTACCCGGCGCTTTTCTTCCTGCTCGACCTCAGCTCGGACCTCCCATGCTCCGCCACGTCCGGTCGAGCGCGGTGGAGAATTTGTCCAGGATCTCGTCGCACTCGGTTTCGCTCAGGATGAGCGGGGGCGCAAAGGCGATGCTGTCGCCCATTGCGCGAACGATGAGGCCGTCTTCCTGCGCCCGGTCTTGCAAGCCGGCCCCGATCTTGAGGCTCGGATCGAACGGCCGCTTGGTTGCCTTGTCTTCGACGAGCTCGACGGCGGCGACCATACCGACGCCGCGAACCTCACCCACGATGGGGTGATCGGTGAGCTTGCGCAGCCCGTCTTGCAATCGCTTACCCACCGAGCGAGTTCGGGTGACGAGGTCGATTTCCTCGTAGATCTTCAGGGTTTCGACCGCTACCGCGGCCGCCACGGGGTGTCCGCCGTACGTAAAGCCATGCCCGAACGGCATGTCTTCGGTGCCCGACTTCAAGCCTTCGTAAATCGACTCCTTGATAAGGACCGCGGAGATCGGCAGGTACGAGGAGGAGAGCGCCTTCGCGCAGACGAGAATGTCGGGTTGAATGCCCATGGTCTGGCTGCCCCACATCTCGCCCGTTCGGCCAAAGCCGCAGATGACCTCGTCGGCAATGAATAGGACGTCGTGCTTTTTGAGTACTGCCTGGATTTGCTCGTAGTAGCCGGCCGGCGGAACGATGACACCGCCCGCGCCCATCACGGGCTCGGCGAAGAAGGCAGCGACTGTATCGGCGCCTTCGGTCTCGATCATACGATCCAGCTCATTGGCGCACCGGGTGGCGAACGCCTCCTCGGACTCACCATCTTCTCCGAAGCGGTAATAGTGTGGGCAGGCGGTGTGCAGTACGCCGTCGAGCGGCAAATCGAACAGCGCGTGCATGTTCGGCAGGCCCGTCAAGCTCGCCGCCGTACGGGTCGTGCCGTGGTAGCCCTTGGTGCGGGCAATGATCTTTTTCTTTTCCGGTCGCCCGACCGCATTGTTGTAGTAGTGAACGAACTTGACGGCGGCGTCGTTCGCCTCGGAGCCGGAGGATTGAAAGATGACCTTCGACATCGGTACCGGCGCCATCGCGACCAAGCGCTCGGCAAGGTCTACGATTGGGGTGTGGGTCTTATAGTTGAAGGTATGGTAGTACGGCAGCTCGAGCATCTGCTTGTATGCCGCTTCGGCTAGACGTTTCTCGCTGAAGCCGAGTGAAGCGCACCACAACCCCGCCATTGCCTCGAGGTAGCGTTTGCCTTGGTCATCCACGACGTATACGCCGTCGCCTCGCTGCACGACTAACGACCCTGTTTCTTCGTGCTGACGGAAGTTGGTATGGGGGTGGATGTGATACGCGACATCGCGCGCGGCAGTTGAATTCGGGCGTGGGCTCATTGCGGTCTCCGTCATCGGGAACTCGGGACACAAATTAGGGGACATGCTACTTTGCGTGCTTGAGAAACTAGCACGTCCTTCCCTCGTGTGTCCCGGCCTTTGTCATAGCCGCCTAAGGAGCATTTCGTCGATGTCGACCACGGATCCCACCTCCCAGGTGTCAAACAAAGTCGAAGCGCGTGTTGCCGAGCTTGCCAAGGCGGATGTTTCGACCCCCGAATCGGGGTTTCGGCTGGCGGCGGATTCCCATCCGGTGTGGTCCAGGCTGAACGAGGTGGGGACCGAACTTTGGCTCGATACCGGCGACTTGGACGATGCTGAGAGGCTCTGGAGCGCTGAGTTTACTGCGCTCACGACGAACAACACCCTGCTCAGCAAGGAAGTGGGGAAGGGTATCTACGACCCGTTGATTCAAAGTGCGGTCGCCGACCTACGGGCGCTGGCTCCCGAGCTCGATGACGAGACCCTCGTTGGCGAGGTGGGGATCTTGCTCAACGCGCATCACGGCTTGCGTCTGGTCGAGAAGTTCGGCTGCCGGGTCAGTGTGGAGCTGCATACCGATCTGGCTCACGATCTGGCGGCGTCGCTCTGCGTAGCGCGTCGGCTTCATGCGGCGTGCCCTAGTCATTTCATTGTGAAGGTGCCCTTGACCCCCACGGGCATCCTGGTCGCGCGACGGCTGGTGAACGAGGGCATTCCAGTTAACTTCACATTGGAGTTCTCCGCGCGCCAGAACTACGTGGTCGCGCGTCTTGCCAATCCGGATTACGTCAACGTGTTTCTCGGGCGGCTCAACGCTTTCGTAGCTGATCACGCGCTCGGTGATGGCCGCATGGTAGGCGAGAAGGCCGCGCTGGCCTCTCAGCGCGCGCTGCTGGAGCTGCGCCAGCACGGTGGCCAAACCCGGCAGATCGCCGCGAGCTTGCGTGAATCGGAGCAAGTCCTGGCTCTCGCGGGCATCGATGTGTTCACTATGCCGATTGCGGTTGCCGAGGGAATGCCGGCGCTTGAAACGGCGCCCTCCAGTATCGAGTCTCAGGTGGAGACGGATCCCGCAATCAGAATTGGCGGCGACGTGGACCTCGCGGTGCTCGAATCCCTGTGGGAGGTACCTGTGCAGCTCAAGGCGAGCGTCGAGGCGCTCAGCCGTGAGGACCTTGACAAGTTCACCGGGGAGCAACTCGCTGAGTTCCTTCGTCAGCGCGGGCACGGGGATCTGTTTCCGAGGTGGACCGACGCCGATCTGGCGTACATCGATGCCGACGGCAAGATTCCGAGCTACCCTCGGTGGCGCGAAGCAATGGAAACGGGTGCGGTGGGCCTCGATGCTGCGTTGAACGCCGCGGGCATGGCCTCCTTCGCCGGCGATCAGCGAACGCTCGACGAGCGCATTCGCTCGTTTCTCTAGCCGCTTTCCGGCGGCTCGTCGAACGCAGCGATGTAGGGCAACATCCGGTACTCCTCGGCCCAGTCGAGACCATAGCCCACCACCCATCGATCCGGTATGTCGAAGCCGAGGTAATCGAGCGCGACTTCCTCCTCGAGTCGATCGGGCTTGCGCAGGAATGCGCACGTTGCGATAGAGGCTGGATTACGGGTGGCGAGTAAGCTGGTCAGATAGTTGAGCGTCTGGCCGGTATCGACGATGTCTTCTACGATCAGAACCTGCTTGCCCTCGATGCTTCGGCGCAAGTCCATCACCAGGCGGACCGCGCCCGATTCCGTGCCCATGTCGTAGCTTGAAACTGCCATGAACTCGATGCTTCTGGGGATAGTCAGGCTCCGCGCGAGATCGGACAGAAAGACGAATGCACCCTTGAGTACGCCAACCATGACGAGATCCGCGCAGCCTGCGTAATCGCGCGAGATTGCCTGGCCGAGCATCTGTACCCGGTCCGCAATCACCTTCGAGTCCAGGAGCACCGAGAGGCTGGGTGGCACCGTCGACGACGGACCGCTCATTTGCGTAGGCTGCCTCGTACGCCCTCGACGTAGTAGTTCATCTGCGAGAGGGCTTCATCGGTGATGACGGATCCTGCTGGGACGCGCACTACCCCGGTGTTGTCTACTACGGGTCCGGCGAAAGGGTGGAACGTGCCCGCGCGCAGACGGTCCTCGGCCGCCCGCACCCGGGCAACCACGGTGGCGGGAACGCGCTCGTGAATGGCTTCAATCTTGACCATGCCGTCCTTCATCCCGCCCCACACGTTGCTTGGTTGCCAGGTGCCGGCCCGAACCGCTTTGGCCACCTTGATGTAGTGAGCGCCCCAGTGATGCGTGACCGCGGCCAGGTGCGCGTTGGGGCCGTACTTCGACATGTCGGAGTGGTACCCCACCGCGAGCACACCTTTCTCCTCGGCAGTTTGCACCACCGCGGTAGAGTCTGTGTGGTGGGTGACGACATCGGCTCCTTGGGCGATCAGCGCCGCGGCCGCCTCCCGCTCACGGCCCGGGTCGTACCAGGAGTTTACCCACACCACACGCATTTCGGCGTCGGGGTTCGATGCACGCATCCCGCGCGTGAACGCGTTGATTCCCATCACGACCTCTGGGATCGGAAAGGCGGCGACGTAGCCGGCGACCCCGGTTTTCGATTGCGAACCGGCGATCAAGCCTGCGAGGTAGCGGCCCTCGTAGAAACGAACGTTAAACGTGCCGACGTTCGCCGCTCGCTTGTAGCCGGTGGCGTGCTCAAACGCAATCTTCGGAAAACGCTTTGCAACTTTGATGGTCGGGTTCATATACCCGAACGAGGTGGTGAAGATCAGATCGTAGCCATCCCGGGCAAACTGGCGGATAACCCGTTCTGCTTCAGCACCCTCGGGCACTTTGTCGACGAAACGCGTGGCAACCTTCGGCCCCAGCGCGGCGGTGAGAGCCTGGCGGCCTGTCTCGTGTTGGAAAGTCCAACCGGCGTCGCCGATCGGACTGACGTAAACGAAGCCCACTTTCAGGGGTTCCGCTTGTGCTTGTATACCGAACACAGTGCCGGATAGGAGCGCGAGCGCAGACAGCGACCCTGCAGATACTATTTTTCTCGTTGCCCTCGCGGCCCAGTTCATCTTACCCATGGTTCTGGTACGTCCCCCTTAGTTTTCCAGGCGCGGATGATACGCTTTACCTAACGCCGCCGGCGCGTTTTCCTGCCCACGTGAGCGACGCGAAAGCATCACCACCGCGACGATCGTTGCCAGATAGGGTAGCGCTGAGAGGAGCTCTGCGGGGGCCGATAGTCCCAGGCTTTGTGCGTGAAGCTGGGCAATCGTGAATCCGCCGAACAAGTACGCGCCGAGCAGCAGCTTCCCGGGGTGCCAGCTGGCGAAGACCACGAGCGCGAGCGCGATCCAACCGCGCCCGGCGGTCATCCCTTCCGCCCACAGCGGCGTGTAGGCAAGGCTCAGATACCCGCCCGCGAGTCCCGCGAGGGCTCCGCCGAAGAGGATTGCACCGAGCTTCAGGCTACGCACTGGATACCCCAGGGCGTGCGCCGAAGCGGGGTCGTCTCCCACCGCGCGCAGGATCAGACCCGTCTTGGTGCGCGCCAGAATTACGGCAACGGCGCCGGTGAGCACGATCGTGCCGAGGGCAAAGGCATCCGCCCCGCCGATGAGTGGTGCGAGCGGATCGATCGTGCTCGCGGTGTACTTCAGCCCGATCAGCGCGCTCAAGCCCGTACCGAAGAGGGTGAGCGCGAGGCCGGTGACCACGTGATTGGCAAGACATCCGAGCACCAGGGCAGCGAAGAGCGCGGCGAGTGCGACCCCGGCGCCCATGGCCGCGGCAAAACCGATGCCCAGGCTTCCCGTCTCCACACAAGCGGCGAAGCCACACACGGCGCCGAGGAGCATCATCCCTTCGAGCCCGAGATTGAGAACCCCGGCGCGCTCGGCGACGAGTTCTCCAAGGCCGGCCAGCAGTAGCGGCGTGCCGGCGGCGAGCACCGCAGCGAGCACTAAGAGGGCGGATTCGGGGCTCATAACGCTGCCGTTTCCGGACACGTCGGCACTTTGCCGTTTTGCGCCGGACGAACGGGTTCGAGGCGATACCGGGCGAATAGGTCCGCTGTTAGCAGGAAAAAGAGTAGCGTGCCTTGCGCTAGCCCGGTGATTGACGAAGGCACCGAGAGCCGCACTTGGGCCGTTTCCGCTCCGAGGTAGAGCCAAGCGATAAGCAAGCTTGCGAGCCCGATGCCGAGCGGGTGCAGGCGTCCGACGAATGCGACGACGATCGCTGCGTAGCCATAGCCCGGCGAGATGTTGGGTAACAGCTGGCCAATCGGTCCGGCGACCTCTGCCGCGCCCGCGAGACCTGCGGCTGTGCCGCCGGTGAGCAAGCCGACCCAGATGACGCGCGGAGCGGAGAAGCCGGCGTATCCGGCGGCGCCAGGGGCGATGCCCGCAACGTGCATCTGAAACGCAAGATAGCTCCGCGCGCCGAATGTCCAGGCCGCCGCTAGCGCAAGCACCGCGAGCCCCGTGCCGAGATGCAACCGCGTGTCGTCGAGTAGCACTGGCATGAGTGCTTGGGGCGGAAAGAGGGCCGATTCCGGGAAGTTGTATCCCGCGGGGTCGCGCCACGGCCCGTGCACGAGGTAGGAGAGCAACAAGAGCGCGACGTAGCTCAACATCAGCGAGACCAGGATTTCGCTGGCGCCGAAACGCGCCCGAAGCCAGGCGGGCACGGCCGACCATGCCAGACCGCCGAGCCCGCCGGCGAGAACCATGGCTGGAAGCAGGAGCGGCCCAAGCTCGGGGACATATAGCGCGAGCCCGCTTGCGGCAATAGCACCCAGCACGAGCTGGCCTTCCGCACCGATGTTCCAGACGTTGGCACGAAAACCGATGCTTAACCCCGACGCGATCAAGGCGAGTGGGGCGGCTTTGACAAGGAGCTCGCTAAGGCCGTACCAATCGCGCACCGGGGCGAGGAAAAACGCGTCGATTGCGGCTGCTGGAGAGATCCCGACTGCGCCCCCGGCGAGCAGCCCACAGGCGAGGGTCGCGGCGATGGCGGCGACGGGCGTTGCGAGCAGTAACCACCGCGGCGACGACTCGCGGGGAGCGAGCCTACAACGCATCGGTGCTGCCCCCCATGAGTTTGCCCAGTTGCTCGACGGTGACGGCGTCGGGCGCCAGCGTGGGCGAGAGACGGCCGCGGTACATCACCGCGATCCGAGTGCTCAAGGTAATGAGTTCCTCGAGATCTTCCGATACTACGAGCACGGCTGCTCCCGCGGCAGCGAGCGCCAACAAGCGGCGGTGGATTGCTGCAGCTGCGCCGACGTCGACACCCCATGTGGGTTGCGCGGTCACCAGAACCTTCGGCGCTTGTCCGAGCTCACGTGCGAGGAGAAATTTCTGCAAGTTGCCACCCGACAGGGTGCGTGCAAGCGCCGAGGGGCCGCGGGCCTGGACGTTGAGGTCGCTGATGCACTGTTGCGTGTACGCCATCGTGTGGGACGGTCGTATCCAGCCACGCGCTACCAGCCCCCGGTCCGCGGCGGTAAGCAGCACGTTCATCGCTAGGGACAACGACGGCACACTCGCGCGGCCAAGTCGATCGTCTGGCAAATAAGCGAGGCCCCGTCTCCGGCGCTCTGCCGGGGGTCGGTGGGCTACCGACTCGCCCCCAAGCACCACGGTGTTGCTTAGTTTGGTGGGCAACGTATGTTCGCCGCTGAGGATAGCCAAAAGCTCGCGTTGCCCGTTTCCTGCGACGCCGGCAATGCCGAGGATCTCCCCCGAACGAACCTCGAGGGACACGTCTTGCAATGCAAGGTCCCCGTCGAGCGCTGGCGGTAGCGTCAACTGGTTCACGCTAAGGCGGGGCAATCCCACGTTCCGGGGGTTGGTGGTCGCCATGGGTGCCGGTAGGGTGCCGAGCATGAGCCGGGCGAGCGACGCGTCGCTATGGCGGGCGGGGTCCACCGCACCGGTGACTTCTCCGCGCCGCAGCACCGTCGCCTGGTCGCACAATGCCCTGACCTCACCGAGCTTGTGACTGATGAACAGCACCGCCGTGCCGGCCTCGGCGAGCCGTCGTAACGTTTCGAACAACTGCTCGGCCGCATCCGGGGTTAATACCGCGGTAGGCTCGTCGAGTATGAGGAGCTTTGGCGCGGGTGCTGCTCTGGCCAGGCACCGGATTATCTCGAGCCGTTGGCGTTCTCCGGCGCTCAGGGTGCGAACTTTGCGTTCAGGGTCCAAGCTGAGCCCCCATCGCTCGCTTGCGGTGCGCAGCGTATCTTCCACCTTAGTCCAGGCGAGCCGGCCCGGGAGCGCCAAGGCGAGGTTCTCCGCCACCGTCAGCGTTTCGAACAGAGAGAAGTGCTGAAATACGACCCCGATGCCGCGACGGGCCGCCTCCCGGGGATCGTGCGTGCGGACAATATCCCCCCGCCAGTGCAGGGCGCCGGAATCCGGTGTTTCGAGTCCGTAAACGATCTTTACCAAGGTGCTTTTGCCCGCACCGTTCTCGCCCAGCACCGCGTGGATCTCACCGGCGCGTACCTCGAGCGTCACATTCCGCAAGGCCGGGACCGGCCCGAAGGACTTCGACACGGCGTCGAGCGCGAGCACGGGTGGCTCTATTGCTTGGGTTGCTCTGCTCATCGGGGGGCGGCGGGGTTAGACTTCGAACGATTGACCAACTAAGGAGTGAGAGAGGCTGTGGCACAAACGGAGTTCGAGCTGCCGTTCGAGAAGTACGCGGTCGGGCAATCAGTTCCGCGGACCGAAGATCCTC
>Ga0310344_10002404_pt1 | contig 14060 bp, 10 predicted proteins | sample HC15DNA20200_MG_FD_203801 | JGI IMG/M metagenome (GOLD analysis project Ga0310344, IMG submission 203801) | Marine microbial communities from station ALOHA, North Pacific Subtropical Gyre - HC15-DNA-20-200_MG | ecosystem: Environmental > Aquatic > Marine > Oceanic | place: Pacific Ocean: North... | reverse complement strand
GCGAAGAAACCGGTCTGCATTCATCATCCTGATCAGATACGCCATCCGTTCTTTTCGAGCGGCGGCATCCTCCCGGCTCGACTTGTGAGCTTCGATGACAGATCTCAACTGCTCGGTGTCTTCCCCCAAATATCTTTCGTGGACGGAATCGCCGATCCTATATCGGTCATACCAATATTGGCGATCGTTTCTCTTGCGCAGAGTTGGGGCTCCAACGATGCCGGAAACATCCTCCATCAGATGCTTTTCGAGCAGGTCGATGTAGGCGGTGGTTGAAGCCATCGAGTGTCGTCTGATTTCCATTTTGCCACACATAAGTTTTATTGTGTGGTATCTACCTGAAAGAAAGACAATGGTCAAATTCCACCACACGAAATTAACTGTGTGTGGCAAGGTGTGAAATCGGAAAACTTCAAACCAGGGAGCCAAGGAAAGCAACACCTGAAGCTTGCCAAGGCAAGTGGTTAGTGAACCGACACGACAAATCGATAACTCGCACCAGCATCTGACCACGCTGGGAACCAGTGAGACGCACGACAGGGCGTTTTTTCTGACCCGGCAAAAGGACGGAGTTTTCGGTCACCCGGAGGTTTGTGGAGCAGCCAAAAGCTCAGACCAGGATGGCTCCTTAATTAAAATACAATGTATTAAATTATACCAAGAAAGTTATAGCGCTTTTCTATGGTGGCTGCGCCACCATAGAAAAGCGCTATTTATCTATTAAATACACATATGGTATATATATAATGGGATTATACTAAACCTATACTATACCAAAGCAATCATCAAGAGGAATTATCAGACATACACTCCCTGCTCCTTCCTCAGGACTCTCTTCAGAAAAGCTTCGCTTTTCTTCGAGGTCCCTCGTCAGTCGCAGGGAAATTTACTAAGAGTAATAGAAACGCAAACTGTCTATTCATGGAAGGGATTCTTTACTAGAAGCCCCCTCGCAACTCCGCGCCCTCTCCGGCAACCAGCGAGGCCAAGCCCGGCGGCACAATGGCCTCCCTGGTTCGGAAAGACGAAGGCCGCTGCCTGTCAAACGCAACCGGGCGAACACCACACGAAATCGAAGCCGGGCCCCAAGACCCAGCCCCGAGCTTCTCCCAGCCCATGTATCCGCCAAGCCAAGTCCACAGGATTCAGGAAGTCCCCGGAAAGCCACGGAGAGCGTCACTGAGGCCCGCTTGCCCCACAGGGCGCCCAAGGTCACAAAATCCCCCAAATGCCGCTCAGAGCCCCTTACAGGCGCTCTCAGGGGTACACACGACTCAAGCGCTCACTGGGCGGAGATCCCTGCGGCTTTCAAGGGCGTTTGCTCACCCAAATCGACTACCTTCGAAACTCAGTTATCCAGACACCGAGCATTACGGCGGTCAGCTTGACGATCGGCGCTTGGCATTAGGATGAAAGCCGGACAAAGCTGGATCAACCTAACCGCGACTCTGCAGGCGCGAGACACTCTTAGAGAGTCTCCCCTATAGGCTGAGACTTTTCCGAGACTTGTCTGAGACTTGTCTCGAGAGTCTAGACGACGAAAACTCAAAAAGTGCGCCAAGGTACAGGGTGAGCGTAGGTCAAAAAATTTGCGTTCCGGAACATAGGGTAAAAAAGAGGCAGTTGGTCAGGCCTTCAGTTTTCCCGAATTTGAGGTACGAGCAACAGTCATATTGCCTGCATAAGCACCACGGCAACCAGGCCCTCCGTTTGATACAGCGGAGGGCCTGATTTCGTTAGGGGAGGCTGGAAGAGTTAGGCAACAACGTAAATGCCGACCATTTGGCCATCGTCGCCATCTATTTGACCGTCGAGATAATGACGACCGTCATCACAAGAAATGAAAAGACGATCTCCGTCGCTTTTTACAAGAGCTTTCCCTGCACGCATGCAGGTAAAGCCATTATCAAGAATGACCTCGTCGCCAGGTTTGATTGAATTAATGTTTGCTTGCTTCATGATGATAGTCCTTGAGGTTGGCGGGGTCAGCCGAACAGGATCAGCCAGCCGACGAACAGGATGGGGATGACGATAGGCGAAATAATGGTGCCTATGATGAAACCTGTCACCAGAGACCGGAGAAACTCGTTTGGGTCTTTGTCGGACATGGTGCTACTCCTTCTGTACAGACTTCACGCCCGGGTGGTTCCAGAGTGCAGCGAACGTATTGGGGGTCACGTAGAAGGTACCGTTCTTACAAACGTACTGCTCGTCTGTGACGGTCAGCTCCGCCCCATCGAGCTCGATGACAGTGCCTGGTTCGACTTCGATTATCGGGACGCCGTTGAACATGGTACTGGTCCTTCTGGTTCAATATGGCCGCGGCGGGCTGACCGCGTTGATCTCGTCGATGAGCTGCGCCAGCTTACGGCGATCCACCTTGCGATGGATACCGCCCGCAACACATGCTCCGATCGCAGCCCATAGAACATCACCCCACGTCATAGCACGGCTCCTTCTGAATGAGATGCAGGGTATTTTGTCGAACGCCCCCTGCGGCGTTACATCTTCTAGGTGCAGGTGCCTCTGAATAAGGTGCCGGGTTCGTGGCAGCCGCCCGGCGCGGCCTATGCAGGCCAAGACGAAGCCCGCCACAATCTGGTTCAGGTGGCCTCTCCGTCAGCCTCTACGCAGTTGGTGGCCTCGAAGCCGCTGCAGTAGCTGTGGTAGTCCGACCCGACTGGATCCTCCATCTCGGCCAGAGTTTCCAAAGCGAAGGCTACTGCCTCTTCCTGGTTCTTGGCCTCGATGGTGACCTGGAAGGTGTCGGTCATCTCGACATCGACGTGATATTTGGGCATGTCAGTCTCCTCCGTAGTTGGAGCGGTAAAGGGCTGCTCCGAAGAGCAGAACTAGGCCGAGGATGATGAGGTACATGGTCAGGGTGATGAGGGTCTGTGCGACGCCCAGGACCACGGCAATCAGGATGCAGAACCAGGCGATTACAGTGAGAAATTGAAGCATCAAGAGATCTCGTAATCGTGGGCGGCATCTAGGGTCGGATCTTCGACTTTGCCGATTGTCATTGCGGGGGAGAGGGGCCGAAGCGGATGCGCAGCGCCCTTGACCGGACGGTACAATGAGGCGACGACGCGGCAGTGTGCCAGGGAAGGGGTGCCGGTTTTTTGTTGCCGGATGCAGGGCGTCGCCGTGGCGACAACACCATTTGCTGATGCCTAGGCATGGCGCGCAAGCGCTTTGACCTTATATGTCAGATTCTGCTATGATCGAGCATTTGGAGGACAGCCTCATGCCCAACGTTCATCTGACTGACCCCATGCGGGAATACGTGCAGGGGCAGATCAAGTCTGGTGCCTACGCCAACACCAGTGAAGTGGTGCGGGCCGGTATTCGTCTTCTGATGGAGAAGGATGGCGCGCGGCAGTTCTACGCGCTGAAGGCCGACCTCGAGGATGCCGCCGCCGAGGCCGAGGCGGGCGAGTTTGCTGACTTCGATCCGAAAGCCTTCGAGCCCGACGCCTTCACGTCATAACCTTTATGACGGTGAAACTCTCCCACCTGGCGCGACACGATCTCGAAGACATCCGCTCCTACACACTGGAACGGTGGGGCAGGGCGCAGTGGTTCGACTACTACCGCGGCCTGGTCGCCGCGCTCGAGAAGATCGAAGCCAACCCGAGGGGCGCAGTCGCGACCTCTTCCGCAAGGGAATGCGCTCGGTTAACTACGGCCGACACATCATTTTCTTTTCACCCGTTGACGCGGCAGGCGGTGAACCTGTCGTCTTGCGCATCCTGCACCAGCGGCGACATCTTCCGGCGATGGTCTACTACGACGACCTGGACGACGCATGATTGTCGCGGTGTCGCCAATGCGAGTTTGGCCGACACTCATTAGCTGTTGGCGTGTCGCTGACTGCACACGTGGGCAGGGAAGGCCCGGCCTCGCGAACGGGTTAAAACAAAAAGCCGGACAGGGGGAGTGTCCAGCTTTTTGAAAAACGTGGGTGTCGCACTTACTCGAGCTGCGGCACAATCTCGTGACAGGTCGATTTCTGTTTTTGCCGAGGCTGAAGACCCCTAGGGGGTATAGGTTTTTTAGGTACACGGAGGGGTCTGAAATTTTTTCAGCCCATAGGTGACAGCACTAGGAAATCTCTCTGCACCTGCCCCCAATGCTTCGATCAAAGCGGTAGAAACGGCGACAGTATTGATCCAATAGACCTGAACTCACCTAAAGGCCGGAGAGAGTCAGAGAGAGTCGGAGACCAAAAGTCTCGAGCCGGATTTAAATCGCGCGTGTTGGGTATTAGAAGAACCGTAAGGGCCGGAGGCGATCTGTTCGGAGAAGGGACATTTCTTTGATCGGGTCTACACGATGTTCCGCAAAGCGTTGGTAGAACACCAGCGCCTGCTGGATCTCGATAGCAAGCTCGTCTCTCGTCTCAGTCTTCCGGAACTGTCGCACGTCTCTGGGCTTCACTACTTGACCCGGATAGAGGCTTACAAGATAGCCTCTCCTCAGCGACCAAGCAGGCCCATTGGGCTACAGGGCAAGGATGACGATCCGGAAAGGGACCGAAATGCAAATTGAAGGAGACCAGCTTCCTGCTGCTTCATTAGAGGCCAAGCTGAAATCAGCACTTGATGAAGGCACAAAACACCTCAGGGCAAAAAATCTTACTGACCTTAGAAAGTGTATTGAGCAAGCCCGTAAAATAGCCCCCGACGATGGGCGTGTCCTGCATTTGGCCGGGCTCTACGAGGTTGAGAGACGCAACACTGTTCAGGCCGAACAACTGGTGAGAGCGGCTCTCTCCAAGCGACCTGAAGATGCCTACATCATGCATAATCTCGCGACAGTCCTGATCAGTCAGGGGAAGTTCGAAGAGGCAACGGAGCTGCTGAGAAAAGCCGTCTCAGCGAAGCCGACATATGCAGAAGCCTACCATACACTTGCCAAGATCATGAAGTTCGAACCCGGTGATCCGCTGATCGAACAAATGGAGACTGGCATTCAAAGCCCGGGCCTTTCTAAAGTCGATGTCTCTTTTTACGGCTTTGCTCTAGCAAAGGCTCTCGACGACATCGGAGATCCCGCCCGCGCTTGGATGGCGCTGGAAAAGGGTAATGCCGCCATGGCTGGATCCACTACTGTCGAAGACGATCGCCAAGGGGTCGACAGGGTAAAGAAAACGGTCACCAGATCGCGATTGGAAGAGGGCGCGCAATCGGGGTATCCCACCCGCGCGCCTATTTTCATCGTGGGAATGCCGAGATCCGGAACCACTTTGCTCGAATCCGTGATCGCTGATCATCCTCACGTCTTCGGTGCCGGCGAGGTTACCGCCGTAAGGCCGCTCGCGCGCAAGATGGCAAAAAACCTCGAAATCGAAGGAGATCTACGCGGACACGCGCGGCTCATCGAGGCCGCGACACCGACAATCATTCATGCAGGTGGCCAAGGATACCTGGATTTTGTTCGCAAGAAGGCCACGGGCTGGTTTGATTATTTCGTAGACAAGCTTCCCGACAATTCCTTTAATCTCGGACTGATCTCGATGATGCTGCCAGAGTCGCAGGTCGTACATATCATGCGCCATCCTCTGGACATCATGCTGTCGATCTACTTCCAGCGGTTCATCTCTTTATCCTACCCGTTCAGGCCCAAAGATATTGTCGCGCATTATCTGAACTACCGGGATATCATGAACACGTGGCGGGAGATCCTTCCCCTGCCTTTGCTCGAGCTGCGCTACGAAAACCTTGTTCAGGACCGGGAGTTTGCACAGACCCTTCTATGGGAAAAACTGGGGCTCAGCCTCCAGGTCGCGCATATCCCCCGCGCGTCAGGGAATTTCCAACATCAACATACGGCCAGCAGCTGGCAGGTCCGCCAGCCGGTTTACCAAAGCTCACGGGAAAAATTCCGCAAATACGAGAAAGAGATGAGTGCCTTCATCGAGGCCATGGGAGGCATGCAGGCCATCGAAGCCGAAGTGGCAGAGCAGGAACGCCGATGCGCCCTGCGGGCGGCTGCAGCGGCCTGATGCGGGCGGAATAAGTCTGCGCTTCGGAAAGCCTCGCACGACCAGGATATCCTTATACCACAAGAAAAGCCCCCGGCGATGCCGGGGGCTTTCCGCATTCCGGTAGGCCAGAGAGTTTTATTGCTCGGTCTTGGGCATGTTGTCGTTCAGAACCTTGGCGTAGGCATTTCGCGCCGTCTGCAGCATGGAAATTTCCTGCTGAAGATCCGCGATCTTGCGGTCTGTCAGCTGAATGTTGGTAAGCTGGGCCTTGGCATCATCGGACAGGCTGTCCAGCTCATATTCGACATTGTTGATGGTTACCTTGGGGGTTTCGGCCATGTCTGTCTCCGTATTTTGAAGCGTGTCTTTTAAAAGCAAGAAGCTCTTAAGAAAAGAGCCACCCCGAAAGGTGGCTCCAGCCTTGGTCATATGGGGCCGGAAGACCCGGCCCCACGCTAGGATTTCTTAGGCGATAGCGATGTAGCTGGAGTCGAAATCAGTGAGCCCTTCGAACTCAAAGACTTTGCCCCAACCGTCATCAATGTCATCGGTCACGAGGTACCCGTTTCCGTTGTAGACACCGAAGTAGTACTCAGCGCCACCGGCAAAGGCTATCTCTGCGGAATCTCCCAAGTCAGAAAGCGACGCTTCAGGCACGAGGTTCTCTTCGTAAATACCAGGATCGGCCGGATCGGAGAAGTTGCCAGCATTGAACACGATAGTATCCCCATCACCAGCACCATCGAAGTTCGAGATACTGTCAATGTTCGTAAAGTCACGGTTAAAGCTACCATCGTTGAAGCCCAGAGCCGTGTAGTCCAGCGTATCCGCGTCAGCATCAACACCAAGATCAATGGTATTCTGACCGCTGATGTCACTTTGGCTGTCAAAGAGCACGGTATCAGCGCCAGAGCCAGTAGAGACCTCGTTGTCCCCTGGGCCGACAAAGATGAAGTCGTCTCCATCACCAGTGGTGATGGTGTCATTTCCATCGAAGGTTGCCACCAGCATCGGATCCGTACCCAAAGTCGGGTTCACCGTATCCGCACCAGAGGTCCCCTGGATGAGGTTGCCAACAACCTCTGTACCGGCTTGGCCATCACTCTCGACTTCGATGAGCGTGGTCTGCGAGACGCCCTGCTGGATAGCAGTCAACGTGGTCGGAGTTCCGTTATCGACAGCGGTGCTGCCATTGAACGGGGTGACCAAGCTGATGTTGTTGTCGACATCTTCCGCTGTGAACACAAACTCGTTCTCAGCACCAGCAGATACCGGCCCAACAGTAAGCGGATCATCCACGCCAGTCACGGTGATGGTCAGGGTTGCCGTATCGGTCGCCCCTTGGTCATCCGTCACAGTGTAGGTCGCCACAACGTCTGTGGTCTCACCTTGAGCGAGCGACTGGTAAGCTGCATCGGACGCATCGAACGTGTAGGTACCGTCACCGTTCAGCGTGAGGCCCGCAACAGCAGCGTTCAGCGAGTAGGTCGCTGTCGAGCCGTTGTCGACATCACTGTCGTTGACCGAAACGTCACCGGTTGTGGTTGCATCCTCGTTCACCGCGTCGGTGTCGGCCACAGCCACAGGAGCGTCGTTCACACCGGTCACGGTTACGGTCAGGGTTGCCGTGTCGGTCGCCCCTTGGTCATCCGTCACAGTGTAGGTCGCCACAACGTCAGTGGTCTCGCCAGCCGCAAGCGACTGGTACGCCGGATCCGAGGCGTCGAATGCATAGGTTCCGTTCGCATTCAGCGTGAGGCCCGCAACAGCAGCGTTCAGCGAGTAGGTCGCCGTCGAGTTGGCGTCCACATCGCTGTCGTTGGCGGCGACGTTACCACCGGTAACCCCATCTTCGAGCACTGTGTTGGTGTCGTTCTGAGCAACCGGTGCGTCGTTCTGGCCTGTCACGGTGATGGTCAGGGTTGCCGTATCGGTCGCCCCTTGGTCATCCGTCACAGTGTAGGTCGCCACAACGTCAGTGGTGTCGCCGGCATCGAGATCCTGGTACGCTGGATCGGATGCATCGAACGCATAGGTGCCGTTCGCATTCAGCGTCAGGCCCGCAACCGCAGCATTCAGCGCGTAAGTGCGCGTCGCACCGTTGTCAACGTCGCTGTCGTTCAGCGAAACGTCACCGGTTGTGGTTGCATCCTCGTTCACCGCATCGGCCTCAGACACTGCCACTGGCGCATCGTTCTCGCCAGTCACCGTAACGGTCACGGTTGCTGTATCGGTTGCACCAAGTTCGTCTTCCACCGTGTAAGTGAACGTCGTGGCTGTGGTCTCACCAGCAGCCAGTGCTTCGAAGTCACCATCGGTGTCAAACGTCACATTGCCGTCTGCATCAATGCTGAACTCACCGCCATTGGACCCCGATGCTGCGTCCGGCGTCACGACCAGAGCTGCAGTCGCTGTTTCGACATCCACGTCGTTCGCCCGTGCATTGCCGACAAAGGCCGAGCCGTCATCTTCGTTCGCTGCGAAAAAATCATCGCTAGCGATAGGCACGTTGTTTGCAACGGAAACCACATCGCCTGCTGCGATGCCGGTTACACCGTCCAGAACGATCTGAATATCATCCGCGTTGAGCGCGCCATCGTCGTTAACGTCAACCCAAAGCGTATTGGTGGAGGAGTCGTACACGACCTGAGCCGTGCCGGATCCCGCACTAATACCGCCAACGGCAGCGCCGTAGCTGTTGAAGTTGCCGGCGAAGGACACAGCCAGACCGCCCATGACGTTCTCGTTGATGTTGATCGTGTCCGTCCCGCTGACGAAGTTTGAGATGGTGTCAACATTCGCGGCCGAAGATTCGAGCACGTCATTATAAACGGCAATGTCTGCATCGCTGTCGGCCCCGAGATCGAGATTGTCAGCGCCCAAACCACCATTGAGGATGTCGCCACCCGTCCCACCAGACAGGTTGTCGTCTCCGCCGTTCCCGGACAGGTTGTCGATGCCGGCACCGCCGGACACGTCGTCTGCCTGGCTCGAGCCGAGCAGAACGTCGTTGCCGCCGGCAAGATCGATGTCGACATTGTTGGTGCCGGTCAGGTTGGTGCCATCGATGGTGATGTTATCGTTCGCACTATCCTGAATATCGATGACCGGAACAATCGGAACCGTGCCGCCACCTGCGACGGTCTGGGTGAACAGAGCATCGTTCAGCGTCAGGGTCTGAGACAGTGCGACACCGGCTGTATCATCCAGAATATTGATGGTTTCAAAGCCGTTGGTGCCAAAATTGAAAACACCGCCGCCGCCGTCGATCGTAACGTTCAACACATCATTGGCGGTGGTGCCGCCTTGGAAGAAACTGCCGGGGAGCGAGCTGGTCACCGTGTTGACCGTCAGTTCGGCACTATGCGCAAGATTGGTCCCGGTAGTCCCACCGAAGGACAGCGGGCTACCAGCGGCGAGGACATAATCGAAAGCCCCATCCGTGTTCACGGTCAGCGGGCCGGAGAACCCATCCCCGATCGCAACATCTGTGTAGCCAAACGCACCGGTATTAGTGATTGTATTGATGGAGGCACCGTTAGCGATCCCGTCGAGTGTGACCTTGCCGCTGCCGTTGAACTGAAGTTCTTCAACACTGTTCAGGCCATTGAACCGGCCATCACGCAGATCGATCGCACCAGCATCCTGGTTCACGAACATGGTATCGAAGCCAGCACCACCGTCGAAGACATCGGCAGAGGTGAAGTTGCTGTCGTCGATGAACAGGCCGTCATTCCCCTCACCACCGATTGCAGTGGTCACACCGGAGCCGGCATTCATGACGTCGTTACCGTCGCCACCGTCCAAGATGTCGTTCCCATTGCCCCCGGAGAGGATGTCGTCGCCACCGTTACCTTCCAGAATATCGTCCGAATTCGTGCCTTCAATAACATCAGACTGATCCGTGCCGAGAACGTTGATGCTATCAACACCAGGGTTCGCAGCACCAAGGAAGTTTCCACCGCCCGTGGTCAGGCCGGTCGCATCGATCGTGGCACCATCGGTGTCCACCTCAACATTTACATTCCCGGTGATTGCGCCGGAAAGGGAGACCGTTCCGCCCGGATCGAGCGAGACAATACCCAGATCAGCGTTGTCATCGTTGAGGAAGATGTCGAGATCCGCGCCGGTCACATCGATATTGTTGCCAGTGATGTCATCACCGAAGCCCGGGGGAAGATCGCCGGAAGCCGTATCGTTCGAGCCCAGAAGATGCAGTTGAAGCGGGCCGGAACCCGGCGCTGCTGTCAGAGTGATATCGTTGAACGAGTTTGCAGCAACCACAACATCCCGGTTCTCGTCGAGACCGAGGATGGTGACATTGTTGACATCAGCATCCACATCACCTGCTCCGAGGGGACCCCCGGCTTCCGAGAATGTGTCCTGAATAATGATCGCGTCAAAATCGCCGCCCAGAAGGCCGTTATCGATCAGGACATTTTCAGAGGTGTTGTCCCAAACATCCACAACCAGGTTTTCGAAACCGGACGTGTTGTTGGCCGCAGCCAGGAGCGGGCCACCACTGTAGTCGATCGTTGCGCCACCGGTGTGATGCACTTCCCAGATATCGGCAGAACCGCCGGTATCCGTAGCACTGTCAAATCCATTGAGGTTGGTGGCCGACTGCACAAGACGGTCGTTGTCATCCGTACCGAACGTAACGTCGTTGTTTGCACCAAGCGCGTTGGACGCCACAACCGTTGTCTGAGCATTACCGCCCAGGAAGGTCATGCCAGTGTCGGCATTGAGCTGATCCAGCATCAGCGTTCCGGTCAGTCCCGTCGCATCGACATTGGTCACGTCATTGAAGATATCGTTGCTGTTCGCACGGGCGCTGGTAACGTCTGCGGACCCCGAGAGCATCAGGCTTGCGAGACCCCCGGTGCCGTTCACACCGTTCAGGGTGCCGCCAGGACCACCAGTGATGTTGAAGGGTGAGCCGTTCAGCTCAAGATCAACAGTGGTAACGGAATCACCAACATTTCCGAAGAAGTTTACGCCAGCACCGTTGGAGTTGTTGAACACCGCCTCCAGAGTGGTCGGCGCGCCACCGGACAAGTAGTCGAAAGTGGTGATGCTGGACGTGCTGTTGAACTCGACACTTTGTGTTGCTGCACCGTTGTTGTCAGCATTGTTCGCGAACCGAACATTCGTATTCCCGGTGGCCTCGTTCACGACCACATTCACCGGCGCCTGAACGTTGGTGAAGTTCAGCAGGGCGGTCGAGCGATCATTCACGAGCGTTTCGACATCACCGGCATTGACCAGGTTCACGAGAGACGGCGCGCCCCCGAGAGCCTGCGCTGAAACGGTCTCGATATCCGTGAGGTTCGGAATGATGGTGTTGTTCTGAAGGATGACCTCAAATCTATCGTCACCCAGGCCGCCATCGGCTTGATCGGCCGCACCCACAGTGTGGACACCACCCGCGACAATTGAGCCGCCGATGAACGTATCATCGCCCACGTCACCGACGAAATTGTCAGCGCCCGCAGTGTAGATGAAGGTGCCACCAGCCGGAGACCCTTCTGCAGTACCGGATACGTTGACCCAGGCGTCGGTCGTGGTTCTGAAATCATCCACGGTCAGGCCTTCGAAAGTCACGCTTGTATTTGCATCGATCGTCAGAACGACACCGTTGGGGGTGTCGGTCATAGCCTCGATTACCTCCGAGGCATTTGCGAACAGGCCGGTCGCAAAAAGATCGAGAATATCTTCACCCAGGGTGAAGTCGGTCACGGTGTCATGGCCGTTGCCGGAAATAAAGCCGACCACGTCAGCGCCAGCGCCGGTGGTGATGATGTCGTCGTCTGCGCCACCCCACATGGTATCGTTGCCGTCGCCACCGAAGACGATGTCGTTGCCGCCACCGTTGAAGATCAGGTCGTTGCCGTCGCCGCCGCGGAGAATGTCCACACCATTGTCAGTGCCGCCATAAATCACGTCGTCGCCGCCGCCGCCGTTGATTTCGTCATTGCCGTCGCCGCCGCCGAGCGTGTCGTTGCCGCCTGCGCCGTAGACGATGTCATTGCCCGTCCCGGCCCATGCAATGGAATTACCGGTGCCTGTGATCAGGCCGTCATAAGCGTTGCCCGTCGCACCGGCCAGAGAAGCATCTGTGCCGTCGTTCGAGTAGCCGCCGGTGATCAGGAGGTCGTTGCCATCACCACCAAAAAGTTCGTTGGAGCCGTCGTCGCCGATCATACCGAGGTCAAGTGCGCCGTCATGGTTGTCACCGAGGACAATGTCGTCTCCCGCGCCAGCACCAAGCCGGTCGTCGCCATCGCCACCAGAGACGATGTCATTGCCAATGTCGCCCGGCCCGGCGTAGCTTTCGTCGTTGCCTGCAAGTGCGTCGATGATGTCGTCGCCGGGGGTACCAATCAGAATATCCGCCCCTGTCGTACCGGTAATGTCAGCCATTTCTTTCTCCTAGCTTTAAGCCACTCTTATGTTCTCGCGAAACGCGCCGTAACATAGGTCTCTTCGCAAGTATCAATCACTTGGCTCACCTGTCAATAAACAAAGGCTTACGAACCAAGTAGAGCTTTCTTCCCCTCGTTATCGGGCAAATGCCATTTGGGTATCCTGCCCAACCCACATATCGTGAGTATCTGCGAAGGACAGTAAAAACAATTCAGGTCATGGTTCAAGCAACAGTTCATTGTAATTTAGTCGGTGATCGGAAAGGGCGAACGGTGAGGCAGAGATACAACAGTGTGGCGGCAATGTGGCTGCGACAATAAAAAGGCTATGCGGTAGGTTCAGAAGGCCCTGAAGTCATCTTGGACCTTAAACTGCGGCCTGACGGGCTCCGTATCCCGCATAAAGGGGCGGCAACAGCATCATGAGGACGACATGCTTTTCAGCTTCGCGGCAGGCAAGCCCTGCGCGTGCAGAAGTGCCACGGACCGACTGTCAGGCACGACAATACGATCATAGGCATACTCGTAGGCCAGAGCCAATGCCGGCGCGTCGTCCGCATCCTGGTCGAGTATATAGAGTACGGTTGTACCCCCCTGCCGGCGCACCGTCCCCATCAAGCGGGACGTCTCGGGACAAGACACCACATAAACGGTGTCGAGCCCTGCCATGAGAGCCAGCGCACGATCATCCAGCGCAACATCTGCGGAGCCGGGCAAGGCGACCCCGTTGAAGTGGCGCCGCGTGACGTCGCGCCCGGCAAAGCCATTCTCGCCCAACAGAACAACACGATCGATCTGCTCGCGCAATCCGGCAAAATTGGGACCGGTGCTTTCCGCCATCATAAAGAGCGTCACCTGAGTACCTTGCGCCCGGTCCGCCTGTACTCTTTTCAATACGTCGGCAAGTCCCGCAGTTTCCGTGCTGGTGACGACCACGCCAAGCTCACGCCCTGCTTCCGGCCGCCGCGGCAAAGGAGGGACACCGCCAAAAGTCTTGCGTAGAATCAGGTGCTCCTTGCCGCGTCGGGCGATCGAAGGCTGCCGCCAGCCCCATCGTCTTTGCCCCGCTGCGCGATAGGCAGATTCGTGAAGCCTGATCAGGGCCTCGCGCAGAGCCTCCGTAGCAAGCGGAGGAGGCGTCCTTGCCGGTTCAGGTATCTCCATACGCAGGGCAAGCCCGGAGCAAGGGGGGCCATTCTCCCCTGACACATCATCGAAGAGCAACGGGACTGACCCCTTGAGCATCGTCGCCACGGCTTCCGCTCCAAGCATCCAGAGTGCTGCTGTATCGGAGCGCGGGGTACAGGGATGCGACGCGATCTGCCCCGGCCGGGACGGCGCGGCTAGGCGCGCGCATACCATCTCGTCCGCCCCGATCATGCTCTCCAGCCGCCACAGTGCCCAATGCACCACCCCCGCCTCGGACAAGCCAGTCAGGAATTCCTCAGAGGTAACCAACAGGAAGGGGGGAACCCGAACCTGCGCCGGCGCCGTGCGGCTATGCCACCACATGCGGACATACTCCGCTTGGCTGATGATCTGACCGGGCTGATTCGGATCCGTCACGAGACGCACTTCGTCACGACCCGAGCACCACAGCGCATAGCGTGGAGCTTCGTCATGCTCGAGTCTCAATTGCGTGG
>Ga0310344_10002403_pt1 | contig 14061 bp, 15 predicted proteins | sample HC15DNA20200_MG_FD_203801 | JGI IMG/M metagenome (GOLD analysis project Ga0310344, IMG submission 203801) | Marine microbial communities from station ALOHA, North Pacific Subtropical Gyre - HC15-DNA-20-200_MG | ecosystem: Environmental > Aquatic > Marine > Oceanic | place: Pacific Ocean: North... | reverse complement strand
AATTATAATTTATTTCATTCTAATCACTTTGATGCAGAAAAAAAATATAATAAAAAAATTTCCTATAAAAATCAAATCCAATGGGGAATGGTTATATCAAAATAGTTTAATAAAAAAACAAGTCTTAATAAAATTATTTGCATCTGTTTTAATTGCAGATGGAAAAGGGAATTTTTATTTAGAAACTCCTGCTGAGAAAGGAAAGATTGAAGTTGAAGATGCCCCTTTTATAGCAACTGATTTTAATATAAAAGGTTTAGACAAAAATCAAGAAATTATATTTAAAACAAATATTGGAGAAGAAATTATTTTAAGTAAAAAAAATCCTTTGTTTTATAAAAAGGTTAAAAATATTTTTATTCCATATATTAATATTAGAAAAAATATAAATGCTAAAATAATAAGATCGGTTTATTACCAATTAATAAATAAATTTATAGATAAAGATTCAAAAAATAATTTGAAAGTAAAAAGTAAAGGACATGAATTTACATTAAAATAAAAAAAATTATGGAATCGTTAAATATAAAAAAGTGGCAAAGAAATAAAGATATTAAATTTATATTTAATATTTTAGATGAAAAGAATGAAGAAACACGTTTTATTGGTGGTTGTTTAAGAAATTTAATTTTAAAAAAAGAAACGGGTGATATTGATATTGCAACAACAATATTGCCAAATAAAGTTCTTCAATTATTAAAAAAAAAGAAAATTAAAACTATTACGAGCGGTATTAGTCACGGAACAGTTATAGCAATTATAAATAAGAAAAAAATTGAGATAACAACATTAAGAAAAGATATTAAAACAGATGGCAGACATGCAAAAGTAAAATTTACTAAAGACTGGTTTATTGATTCAAATAGAAGAGATTTAACAATAAATGCCTTATCGTGTAGTCTAAATGGTAATTTATATGATTATCATGATGGTTTAAAAGATCTAAAAGAAGGTAATATTAAGTTTATAGGAGATGCTGAAGAAAGGATTAAAGAAGATTTTTTAAGAATACTTAGGTATTTTAGATTTTATGGGTTATATGGGAAAAAAAAAATTGATAAAAATGATATAAAAGTTTTTAAAAAGTTATCGTCAAATTTAAAAAAACTATCGCCTGAAAGAATCTATTCTGAATTTAAAAAAATATTATTATCTGATAATTTGTATGAGGTTTTAAGTTTAATGAAAAAAAGTAAATTATTAAAATATATAATTGTTGAGGATAATGATCTTAAAAGAGTAAAAAATTTAAAAAAAATATGTAATTCAAATCAATTAATTGATTTTTCTACATTAATATCAATTCTAATAAAAGAAAAAAATTTGTTAAAAGTGTTTAACAATATGAATTTGTCAAACATTGAAAAAGAAAAGATAAAAAACATTATTACTTTTAGAAAAAAAATTAATTTTAAATTAATAGGAAATAATTTGATAAAATTTGTACATATGTATGGAAAAGAACTATGTTTTAGTTTATTAATTTACGATTATGTAATATCTCCAAATGAATCTAAAAAAAAAACATATTTAAAATTTTTTTCATTTATTAATGGTTGTAAAATTCCAAAATTTCCAATTTTTGGAAAAGATATTATAAATAGAGGGATTAAAACAGGACCAGTTGTGGGCAAAATATTAAAATCTGTAGAAGAATGGTGGATTGATAACAAAACAAAACCATCAAGGAAGGAATGTTTAAAAAAAATTAAAGAGTTTTGCTAATCCCAGTTTGCTACCGGTGGCATAGACATTAATATTGCTTCCACATTACCACCTGTTTTTAGTCCAAACTGAGTTCCTCTATCATATAATAAGTTAAATTCAGCATACCTACCTCTTTTGATTAATAATTTTTCTCTGTCTTTTTTAGTCCATGTTTTATTTATATTATTTTTTATAATTACAGGATATGTTTCCAAAAAACATTTTCCAATATTTTTTGTAAACTCAAAATCTTCTTCCCAATTATTTGTATTAATATAATCAAAAAAGATTCCACCAGCTCCTCTTGTTTCTTTCCTATGTTTTAAATAGAAATATTTGTCACACCATTTTTTAAATCTTGGATAATATTTTTTATCATGTATAGAACAAGTTTTTCTTAATGAATTATGAAAAAAATTAATATTTTTTTTGTCTGGTATAGCTGGCGTTATATCTGTTCCACCTCCAAACCATGATTTCGAAGTTATAATATGTCTTGTATTGAAATGAGCTGCTGTTATATGAGGAGAGTGTAAATGTGCAACTAGAGATATACCGCTTGCCCAAAACTTTGGACTTTTTTCACATCCAGGCACTTGTTTTCTAAACTCTTTTGAAAAACTTCCATAAACTGTTGATATATTTACCCCAACTTTTTCGAAAATTCTTCCCTTCATTAAAGAAATTTCTCCCCCACCTCCTTTATTATTTTTTAATCTTTTCCATTTTTTTTTAATAAATGTTCCTGGGTTTTTTTTAATTGATCTATGTTCAAATTGATTTTCAATTTCAATAAAGGATTCACAAATTTGATCTCTAAGAGTTGCAAACCAATCTATCACTTGTTTTTTATTTTTATTTATAAGCATTGTTTCAATAATTTACTAAACTTAGAATTGATTAATTAAAAAAAAGAAATATTTTCATTATTAGTACTTATTATTTAATATTGAAACATTCTATATTAAAATTAATTGATTAATAAAAATAAAATATTCAATTTGAAACAAGATAGAAGAAATTTTTTAAAATTAACCACAACCTCTATGGCTGCAGTTGGATCAGCATTTGCTATATGGCCATTTATTGATTCTATGAACCCTTCTGCAGATGTTTTAGCTTTAGGAGTAAAAGAATTTGATTTATCGAATATTAAGGAAGGATCTTCTAAAACAGTTAAATGGAGAGGTAGACCTGTTTTTATTAAACATAGAACAAAAAAAGAAATCAATGATGCAAGAAGAACAGATTTAAGTAAACTTAAAGATCCGGAAAAAGATGAAGATAGGGTTGTAAAACCTGAGTGGTTGATAGTTGTAGGAGTTTGTAGCCATCTAGGTTGTATCCCATTAGGGCAAAAAAGTTCTGATGCAAAAGGGGACTTTGATGGATGGTTTTGTCCTTGTCATGGGTCGCACTATGATTCATCTGGAAGAGTGAGAAAAGGACCAGCACCAAAAAATTTGTTAGTACCAAAATATAAATTTATTAATGAAAAAAAAATAAAGATAGGTTAGATGGCAAAAAAATTTAAAAATAAGACTTTAGCTTGGTTAGATTATAGACTCCCTATCTTTAGCGTCTTAAGAGAAGCTTTAGTTGATCACCCAACTCCAAGAAATTTAAATTATTGGTGGAACTTTGGTTCATTAGCAGGAATCATTTTAGTAATTATGATTGTATCTGGCTTATTACTATCAATGCATTATGTTGCGCATGTTGATTTGGCGTTTGATAGCATAGAACATATTATGAGAGATGTTAATTATGGATGGTTAATAAGATATATTCATAGCGTTGGAGCGTCCATGTTTTTTTTAATAGTTTATATTCATATCTCTAGAGGATTATATTATGGGTCTTATAAATCACCGAGAGAGGTTTTGTGGTGGTTAGGTATTATAATTTTTCTTTTAATGATTGCCTCTGCTTTTCTAGGATATACACTCCCATGGGGTCAAATGAGTTTTTGGGGCGCAACTGTAATAACTAATTTGTTTTCTGCAATTCCTTTAGTTGGAGATAGTATAGTTACTTGGTTATGGGGAGGATTTTCGGTTGATAACCCAACATTAAATAGATTTTATTCACTACATTTTTTAATACCATTTATTATCGTCGGGGTTGTTTTTTTACATATTGTTGCTTTACATAAATTTGGTTCAAATAATCCAACAGGTATCGATCTTACTTTAAAACAAGAAAAAATACCTTTTCATCCTTATTATACAATTAAAGATTTTTTTGGTTTTGGAGTTTTTTTTACTATTTTTAGCATTTTTATTTTTTTTCTTCCAAACTCATTAGGCCATCCTGTTAATTACATTCCTGCTGATCCTTTGGTTACACCGGAACATATAGTTCCAGAATGGTATTTTTTACCTTTCTATGCAATCTTAAGAGCAATCCCATTTAAATTATTGGGCGTACTTGCAATGTTAGGATCAATTTTAATTTTATTTGTTTTACCGTGGCTAGATACATGCAAAGTTAGAAGTTGCAGATTTAGACCTATATATAAACAATTTTATTGGATATTTATTTTTAATTTTATTGTTCTAGGTTGGGTTGGATCAAAAGTACCAGAAGGCCATTATTTAATTATAAGTAGAATCTGTACAACATATTATTTTGCTCATTTTTTAATTATTTTACCAATTCTTGGGAAGTTTGAAAAAACTTTACCTGTTCCATTAAATATTTTTAAAACTTTAAAAGTAAAGAAAAAATAAATAAACGATGAAAACAATTTTTTTTGTAATATTTTCTTTTCTCTTTTTAATTCCTGTTTTACATAGTGAAGAAAAAATAATTTTAAAAAAACAAGACTGGACTTTTGAAGGTATATTTGGAATGTACGATGATTTATCTTTACAAAGAGGCTTACAAGTTTATCAAGAGGTATGTTCTGTCTGTCATAGTATGAAAAGACTTCGTTTTAGAGAATTAAAAGATTTGGGCTTTACAGAAGATCAAATAAAAAAATATTCTGAAACATTTGAGATTACAGACGGACCTAATGAGTTAGGAGAAATGTTTACGCGTCCTGGCGAACCAAGCGATACTTTTGTTTCGCCATATAAAAATAAAGAAGAAGCTAAAGCATCTTTTAATGGAGCTTACCCACCAGATTTATCATTATTAACAAAAGCAATAAAGAATGGTCCTGATTATATTTATTCTTTATTGACTGGATATGAAGATCCACCTAAAGATTTTGAATTAACTGATGGCCTTTATTATAATCCTTATCATGACGGCAAAGTTATAGCAATGCCACCTCCTCTTTATGATGATGCAATTGAGTATATTGACGGCACAAATGCTAGCTTGCATCAACTCTCCTATGATATAGTTAATTTCTTAAGTTGGGCAGCTGAGCCAGAATTAGAAAAAAGAAAATCAATGGGTGTAAAAGTTATACTTTTCTTAATTGTTCTTACCGCACTTCTTTATGTTACAATGAAAGAAACATGGTCAAGGATTGAAAAATAAATGGAAAATTTTTTTTTATTAGCTTTTATTGGTGGAAGCGGAATTTATCAAATTGAAGAATTAAAAAATCAGAAATGGATAGAAGTAAACACTCCTTGGGGCAAACCATCAGATAAAATATTAAGTGGAAATATAGAAAATAGTAAAGTTTTATTTTTACCAAGACATGGAAGGACACATATTTATAATCCGAGTGAAATTAATTATAGAGCAAACATTTATGCTTTAAAAAAACTTGGTGTTACAGATATAATATCTCTTTCTGCCTGTGGTTCATTAAAAGAAGAATTATCTCCAGGAACATTTGTACTTGTAGATCAATTTATAGATAAAACTATTTTAAGAAAAAAAACATTTTTTGAGGAGGGAATAGTTGCTCATGTCTCAATGGCTAATCCAACAAGCAGGCTTTTAAGAGATGTGTGCGAAAAAGCTTTACAAAAATTAGAAGTAAAACATAAAAACATAGGAACATATATAGCAATGGAAGGCCCACAATTTTCAACAAAAGCAGAATCTGAAAGCTATAGAAAACAAAAAATAGATGTAATTGGTATGACTAATATGCCAGAGGCTAAACTAGCAAGAGAAGCAGAAATAAGATACGCTACAGTTGCAATGGTTACTGATTATGATTGTTGGTATAGCCAGCACGATGATGTTGATGTAGAACAAATTATTAAAACGTTAAATAAAAATTCTAATAATGCAAAATCTTTAGTAAAAAATATTATAAATATACTTCCAAAATGTATAGAAGAGTACCCAAAAGATCCTGCAGAAAATATTCTTGATAAATCTATAATAACTCAAAAACAAAACTGGAATAAAAAAACCAAAAAAAAATTAGATATAATTTTAAAAAGATATTTGGAGAAAAATTGAGAGTTAAAGGAAAAAATTACAAATCAATCTGGTTAGATAACAAAAAACAAGTAGTTACTGCAATTGATCAAAGATTGTTACCACATCAGTTTAAATTATTATTTTTAAAAAATATCAAAGATATAAAAAAAGCTATTAAAGAAATGGTTGTAAGAGGAGCTCCGCTTATCGGAGTAACCGCAGCATATGGAATATACTTATCTATGAAAAAGGATCCAAGTGATAAAAATTTAAATTATTCTATTAATTTTTTAAAAAATGCAAGGCCAACTGCTGTTAATTTATCTTGGGCATTAGAATTCATGAAGAAAAAATTACTAGATGTAGAAATATCAAATAGGCATGATGAATCGAGGAAAATTGCTGAAGAAATTAGTGATAATGATATTAAATGTTGTAAAAAAATTGCAGAAAATGGACTGAAAATAATACGTAATATAAAAAAAAAGAAAAAGAATAAAACTATTAATATTTTAACTCATTGCAATGCAGGATGGTTAGCAACAGTTGATTGGGGAACAGCCCTATCTCCAATTTTTTTGGCACATAGAAAAAAAATAAAAATTCATGTTTGGGTAGATGAGACAAGACCAAGAAATCAAGGTTCATCATTGACCGCATGGGAGCTTTTACAAGAAAAAATACCTCATACAATCATCACTGATAATGCTGGCGGTCATATAATGCAACATGGTATGGTAGATATGTGTATAACAGGTTCTGATAGAACTACAGCAAATGGCGATGTCTGCAACAAAATCGGAACTTATTTAAAAGCGCTTTCAGCACACGATAATAAGATACCTTTCTATGTTGCTTTACCATCAAGTACAATTGATTTAAAATCAAAAAATTATTTGAAAGATGTTCCTATTGAAGAAAGAAATCCAGACGAGTTAACCCATATAAATGGTTTAAATTCTAAGGGAAAAAAAATAAAAATTAGAATAACGCCAAAAGGTAGTAAAATTAGTAATTATTCATTTGATGTTACTCCAGCGAAATACGTAACTCGTTTAATAACAGAAAAAGGAATTCATAAACCGACAAAAAATGAAATTAAAAAAATTTTTTTTAAATAAAAATGAATAAAAAAGAATTAGTTAAAGTTACTAAATATTTAAATGATAAAGATATAAACCGTGGATCATCTGGAAACTTAAGTTATAGAATAAAAAATGGCTTTGTAATTACACCATCATCAATTCCTAATGATAAATTAAATGAAAAAAGTTGCGTTGAAATGTCTTTTACTGGAACTTATAAAAATAAATTAAGACCTTCAACTGAATGGCAAATACATAGAGATATATATAAAAAAAGAAAAGATATTTCTGCAATAATACACACTCACCCAACATTTTCCACAGCTATTGCTTGTATGAATATAAATATACCACCTTTTCATTACATGGTTGCAATAGCAGGAGGAGAAAATATTCAATGTGCAAAATATGCAACTTTTGGAACTGAACAACTTTCAAAAAATGTTATAAAAGCTTTAGAAAATAGAAACGCATGTTTGATGGCAAATCATGGATTAATTGTTGCTGCTAGGGATCTAAATATTGCAACTAAATTAACTAAGGAAATTGAAAGTTTATCAAAACAATATTTACAGATATTAAAGTCAGGAAAAAAACCAGTTCTTTTAAGTAAAAAAGAAATGAAAAAAAATATAAAAAAAATTAAAAGTTATAGCTACGGAAGAATTTAAATTTAAACATTAAATAAAAAATGAACCACATCTCCATCTTTTATTAAATATTCTTTTCCTTCTTGCCTGGTTTTTCCGTTTTCTTTTGCACCTTTTGAGCCCCCATATTTTATATAATCTTCATATGAAGTTGTTTCAGCACATATAAAGCCTTTTTTAAAATCATTGTGTATAACGGCTGAAGCATCTGGAGCAGTCGAATTTTTTTTTACTGTCCATGCTCTAGTTTCTTTTTCACCAGCTGTAAAATATGTAATTAAATTTAATTTATTGTATGATGATTTTATAATTCTATCTAAACCAGAACTATTCCAATTAAGCGAATCTAAAAATTCTTTTTTTTCTAATTCATTTTCCAATTGAGCTATTTGTGACTCTATTTCTGCAGATATAGAAATTATTATAGCTCTGTCATCATCTAAATTACTTTTTATAAGATTTATATATTTGTTATCTTCTAATTTTTCTTTTTCATTAAGATTACAAATAAATATTTTTGGTTTTGTAGAAATTAAATTAAAAGTTTTTAAAATTTTTTCTTCATCTTTATTAAAATTCAAATTTTTAAGTGATTTTTCATTTGTTAAATTTTTTATTATGTTTTCTAAAATTAAAATTTTTTCTTTATTTCCTTTATCTTTATCAATTGCTTTTTTAAGTTTTTTTAACTGTTCTTCAGCACTTACTAAATCTGACAAAATTAACTCGTCTTCTACTATTAGCATATCTCTTATAGGATCTAGAGAATTTTCGATGTGATCAATATCAGGATCATCAAAACATCTTACAACATGAAGTATTAAATCAACTTCTTTAATATGTGATAAAAATTTATTTCCAAGGCCCTCTCCTTTCGATGCCCCTTTTACTAATCCAGCAATATCAATAAAATTTAATTGAGTAGGGACAATATTTTTTGAATTTTCAATCCCACCAATTTTGTTAAGTCTATAATCCGGAACCTCAACTATAGCTTTATTAGGTTCAATAGTGCAAAAAGCATAATTCGATGCTTTAGCGTTCTGTGAATTAGTTAAGGCATTAAATAATGTTGATTTTCCAACATTCGGTAATCCAACTATCCCACAAGAAAATCCCATTTATTTTTCTGATAATTTATTCATTAATACAGATATATCATTTACATTAGAACTAACTAAATACTGTAAAAATGAAGTTATTCTATTAATTGAAAAAAAAATTTCTTTTTCTTCTTTTTTTTCGAAGTTTTTTAGAACAAACTTATCTACTTTTGTATTATCTTTAGGTCTATCAATCCCAATCCTTATTCGTTTATAATTCTTACCTATTATTGAATTAATATTTTTTAGACCATTATGTCCACCATCTCCTCCTCCAATCTTAATTTTAATTTTTCCAAGAGGCAAATCTATATCATCATGAATTACTATTAAATTTTTTATATTAATTTTATAAAAATTTAGAAATTTTTTTATCGACATTCCTGATAAGTTCATAAAATCTTTTGGTTTCAAAGTAAAAATCTTTTCATTTAAAATTTTTCCTTCAAATACTTCACCAAATTTATTCTTATTTTTTTCCTTAAAATTATATTTTTTGACAATTGTGTCAATTGTCATATATCCAATATTATGCCTATTTTTTTTATATTTTAATCCCGGATTACCTAATCCAACTAAAAGATACATTGTTTTTTTTAAAAATTATTTTAATGATAATAAATTTATTTCTTAGGGTCTTCTTCTTTTTTTGTTTCTGATTCTTTAGTTTCTTCTTTTTTTTCTTCAGATTTATTTTCTTGTTCTTTTCCTTCGACACCTTCTTTACCTTCAGTTTCCTCAGCCCCTTCTTCTCCTTCACCCTCTTCTGCTTCTGGTTTTTCTTCTTCTACAGGCATAACTGTTGGTGCTGCAATAGTTGCTATAGTAAAATCCCTATCAGATATTTGAGGAACCACATCTTGTTCTAATTTTATATCACTCATATGGATAACCGAACCTACCTCTAAATCTGTTAAATCTGCTTCTAATTTTTCAGGGATATTATTAATTTTACAAATTAAATCAATTTCTCTTCTAACTGTATTTAAAACTCCACCACTTTTTAAACCTGGAGATTTTTCTTCATTAATAAAAATAATAGGAACAGATATATTTATTTTTGATTCATTATTTACTCTTAAAAAATCTATATGGATAAGCTTATCATTTAAAGGATCTGTTTGTATTTCTCTTGGTAAAACTTTTATTTCTTTCTTATCTAATTTTAAGCTAAAAACAGTTGAAAAAAAACCAGTTTTAGATAATTCTTTAATAATCTTTGGATATTCAATTGCAATATGTGTTGGTTCTTTTTTATCACCATATATAATTGCAGGTATTTTTCCCGTGTTTCTCAGTTGTTTACAATTACTTTTTCCTGTTTTATCTCTACTGATAATATCTAAATTAATTTCTTTCATTTCATAATATTAAGAAAGTAATTAGTTTATAGTTAAATGCATTAAAATTTCAAGATTTTAATGTAACTTTATTTAATCAAATAAAACTGAAACAGATTTTTCTGTACTTATTCTTTTTATAGCATCGCTTAATAAAGGAGCTACTGACAAAATACTAATTTTTTGAGAGTTTTTTATATTTTGCATTGGTTCAATACTATCAGTGACCACAAGTCTTTTTATTGGTGATTTTGAAATTTTAACTATTGACTCACCTGAAAATACACCATGAGTTATATATGCGGCAATTTCTTTTGCACCTTTCTTTTTAATTGCTTTAGCAGCATTACACAATGTTCCAGCAGAGTCCACAATATCATCAATAATTATACATATTTTATCTTTTACATTCCCTATTACATTCATAACTTCTGATTTTCCTGGGCCAGGTCTTCTCTTATCAATAATTGCTATATCACATTTTAATTGAGTAGCCATTTCTCTAGCTTTTGTAATACCGCCAACATCTGGTGATACGAAAGTGACATTTTTTTTGTAATTCTTTTTAATATCTCTAATAAATATTGGTGAACTGTAAAGATTGTCAGTAGGGATATCAAAAAAACCTTGTATTTGTCCTGCATGTAAATCTAAGGTAAGAACTCTATCTGCACCAGCATTAGTTATTAAGTTTGAAACAAGTTTTGCTGTAATAGGCGTTCTTGGTCCAGTTTTTCTGTCTTGTCTAGCATAACCAAAATACGGAATAACAGCAGTAATTCTTTTTGCAGAGCCTCTTTTTAGAGCATCAATCGTAATCAATAATTCCATCAAATTATCATTTGCTGGGTATGATGTTGATTGTATTACAAAAACATCTTCCCCTCTCACGTTTTCAAGTATTTCAACAAAAATTTCCATATCAGCAAATCTTGTGATAGTTGATTTGCAGAGCGTTTTATTTAATTTTTTTGTTATTTCCTGTGCTAAAGTATTATTACTATTACAAGTTACTAATTTCATTTATTTTTTATCCCCATCTATTGATATAACTGAAAGACATCTTCCATAATCTTTTTCTTTAGATATTAAAGATCTTCGATAGCTAAAAAAGGTTTCTTTATCTTTAAATGTATCAAATGTTCTGAACAAAATTTTTTTAATACCAAGATTTCTTATTTTCTTAACAATGTAAGATTTTAAGTCAAAATTTATCATATTTTTCTTTATTAAAAAAAATTTTTTATTTTGTGAATTTTCAATAATAAATTTCCTAAAAAAATCATTATTTACTTTATAAGACTGTTTTCCAATACAAGGTCCTATACATGATACTATGTTGTTTAATTTGGACCCACATTCAAGCATTAATTTTATAGTATTTATTAAAATACCATTTTTTGCACCTCTCCAACCCGCATGAACCGCGCAAACAATATTTTTTTTATAGTCAAAAAAAAAAATGGGGGCGCAATCAGCAGTTAGAATTCCAAGAACAATTTTATTTGATTTAGTTAACAAAGCATCAGCATTAATTATATTATTAACTGAATTTTCATCTACTATTTTAATTTTATTGCTATGAAATTGATTTGGAATTATAAGTTTTTTTTTATCTAAACCAATTTTTTTTAAAGCTATTTTTCTATTTTTTAACACATTACTTTTTTTATCTTTAGAACTTAAACCACAATTTAGAGATTTATAAATACCCCTACTTACTCCCTCATTTCTAGAAAAAAAAACACAATTAATCTTTGGGTATTTATTAATTTCTTTGAAAGTAAACATTTTAAAATCCTATCAAGTTATTTATTTTTTTCCCACTAATTGAAATTACATTAAATATTTTTCCCATTTTATTTTCATTTATTAAGTGATCTAAACTATTTATTATTATCTTTTTTTGCCTTTTAGTTGCATTTTTAATAAGAATTTCAGCTCTTTGTAAAATACCTAATTTTATAAGGAACTCTTTTTGATTTATTGGACCATAATTTTCTAAATTAAATTTCCTTGAAATTTCTTTAATTGAATCAAAGTTTACATGAGTGCTTATATCTGAATTTCCAATGTTTTTTAAGGGGCTAGTTATTTTTTGTTTTTTAATACTTTTAAGTGAATTTCCAAAGTTTTTAGTTTTTGCATAATCTACTATCAAGCAAATACTTTTTGTTTTTTTTATTTTATTAAATAAATTTTCTAGAAAACTTATCATATTATAAGGAATCTCATAAATTGTTCCTATCTTTTTACATTCTTTATTTTTTGGAAGAAATTTTTCAAGTATTGTTGGGTTATTTGAGTAAGAAATAAAAAAATTTTTTTTTATTTTATCATAATTAACCATTCTTTCTCTCCATCCTTTTTTTGTTAATTCTATTTGTTTAACTGGTAAAGCATCAAAGAATTCATTTGCAATTAAAATAAAAGGTGTTTTTGAAATATCATCCAAACTTTTGATCCATTTAATTTTTTTGAATATTTTTTTATCAAATGTTATTAAATTATTTTTTTGAATCTTTTTTAAAAAAGGACTTATTTCAAAAAGATAAATCTGATTACATTTTTTAATAAATTCTGGATTTAATTTAATTACTCTTATGAAATCTTTCATTAAAAGACCACTCCCAGGACCTAATTCGACCATATTAAATTTTTTTGGCTCTCCCATTTTTTTCCAACAAGCTATGCTCCAAAGGGCAAGTAACTCACCAAACATTTGACTAATTTCAGGTGAAGTAATGTAATCTTTTTTTTCTCCGAATGGAAAATTATTGTTGTAGTAACCAAATTTTGAATTTAGATTTGCTTCTAAAATAAAGTCTGACATACTAAGTGGCCCAAAATTTAAAATTCTCTTCTTTAAAATTTGTTCTAGATTTTTCATTTATTTTTTTTTAAAAAAAGTGAAATTCCAATAATAAAAAAGAAAATGGAATAAATTTGTCCTAAACTTAAATTGAAATATTGTAGTCCTATATGCGGATCAGGTTCACGAAAGTATTCACAAATAAATCTAAATAAACTATAGAATATTAAAAATAATGAAGATACCAGCCCACTTTTATAGATTATTCTTTCTCTATTTTGAAAAAATAATAAAATTAAAAATAATACAAATCCTTCTAGAATTGCTTCGTAAATTTGGCTAGGGTGTCTTGGAAAGTTATCAATATGTTTGAATATAACACCTATTTTTTTTTCAGTTATTCTTCCAACCAATTCTCCATTTATAAAATTTGCAAGTCTTCCAAATAGAATACCTATTGGCGCCGCACATGCTGCAAGATCAGAAAAAATAAAGAAACTAATCTTTTTTTTTAAACTAAAAAAAAAGGTACTTATTATTATACCTATTAAACCACCATGAAATGCCATCCCTCCTTTCCACACTTTGAATATTTCTAGAGGGTTATAGAAATAATAATTAGGGTTATAAAGTAAAATATAGCCAATTCTTCCGCCTATTATTACCCCGATAATAGAAAAAAAGAAAAAATCATTTATTAAATTATTATTTAAATTTATTTTATGTTTAGAATTTAAATATTTTATATATTGAAATCCTAGAATAAATCCAAGTATATATGCCATTGAATACCATCTTATATCTAACGGACCTATCGAAAAAATAACTGGGTCTATATTGGGAAATATAATTTTAAGTCTCCATTATTTATAAATTATTTTTATTTTCCTTAACAAATAAACTTATTCCATATTCAATATTTTTAAATTTTTTTTTGTATCCATATTTCCTCAATTTTTTTATATTCGCTTTAGTATAGTATTGGTAATGTTTTCTTATATTTTTTGGCGTATCAATAAAATT
>Ga0310344_10002402_pt1 | contig 14062 bp, 11 predicted proteins | sample HC15DNA20200_MG_FD_203801 | JGI IMG/M metagenome (GOLD analysis project Ga0310344, IMG submission 203801) | Marine microbial communities from station ALOHA, North Pacific Subtropical Gyre - HC15-DNA-20-200_MG | ecosystem: Environmental > Aquatic > Marine > Oceanic | place: Pacific Ocean: North... | reverse complement strand
TTATGCAAAAATTTATAGGAGGCATTGGCTGCTTTTGGGATGAAACTGAATATCAAGGTATTCCTGGTATAATTTCTACAGAATGTGGGTATTGTGGTGGAAAAAATCCAAATGTTAGTTATGAACAAGTTTGTGGCGGGAATACTGAACATATAGAAGTTGTTAAAGTTATATTTGATCCTAAAATAATTTCTTATGAAGATATAACTAGATTATTCTTTAAAATTCATGATCCGACAACTCTCAATCGTCAAGGTCCTAATGTGGGTTATCAATATCGTTCTGAAATTTTTTACACAACTGAAGAAGAAAAAATATCAGCTCAAAAAGTACTGGATGAAGTAAATAAGAAACTTAATGGTAAAGTAGTTACAGTTATCAGAAAAGAAAAAAATTATTGTAAAGCAGAAGAATACCATCAAAAGTATTTTGAAAAACGAAGTAAAAGATGACTTTGGTTTCAACAGATTGGCTAGATGAAAATTTACATAAAGTTAAAATTATTGATGCATCTTGGCATTTAGATAAAAATCGAAATGCAATTGAAGAGTACAATAAAGAACACATAGAAAATGCGATTTTTTTTGATTTAGATAAAAACTCTAATCAGAAAAAAAATTTACCTCATGGTCATTTTCTTCCATCATTTAATGATCACGAAAAAATTATTTCTGAAATGGGAATTTTAAATACTGATAGAATTATTATTTACTGCTCTAGTGATTTAATTTCTAGCTGTCGTGCTTGGTTTCAATTTCTTTATTTTGGTCATGAACCTAAATTAGTTTCTGTTCTAAATGGAGGTATGAAAAAATGGAAATTAGAGGGAAGAAAAGTTACAAACATAAAAAATAAAATAACTTCGTCTAAGTATACGGCTAAAGAAAATAAAAATATGATTAAAATTAAATCTCAAATTGATCAAAATATAAAAAAAAAAGAGTTCACGATATTAGATGCTAGAAGTAAAAACAGATTTTTAGGATTAGAAAATGAGCCAAGACCTGGAGTTAAAAGTGGTTCTATTCAAGGTTCAAAATCAATGCCACTAAGCAAACTTGTAAATATAAAGGATAATACATTTTTAAGTATAAAAGAATTAAGAGATATATTTAATTCGTGTGATATTAGTAGTAATAAAATAGTAATGAGCTGTGGAAGTTCGGTATCAGCGGCAAGTCTAGCTCTTGCATATTCTTTAATAAATGATGATTATATCCCAAAAATATATATTGGTAGCTGGACTGAATTTGGAAAAAAATAGATGAAAAGATCAAAAAAAATAACAATTGGTATAGTAATATTTTTTTTATTAATCGCCTTAGTTATAATAGGAAGGTATGGGGTTGGGCTTTACTTTAAAAAGAAATTTTCTAAGCGTCCACCACCAGGGGTAATAGTAGAAATTGTTACAAATAAAAGTTTTAGTCAATCTCTTGAAAGTTATTGCACCTCTCTTAGCAGTAAAACAAAATCATATAAAATTAAAAAAAACGAGTTAATAGAACCAATTAATTTTAATAGAAAAGTTATTAAAGGAGATGTTATAGCTAAATTAACTAATAAAAATATTACAGCTCCATTTTCGGGAATTCTAGGTAAAAGGGGTATTAGCGGAAGTAGTTTGGGTTCTGAAAATACAATTATTTTAACATTAGATGATTCAAAAAAAGTCTTATGTGACTTAAAAATACCAGAAGTTTATGCTGCAGTTTTAAAAAAAGATCTAAATCTTAATGCTAAATTTTCTGCCTATAAAAATAAGATTTATAAAGGAAAAGTTGAGTCAGTAGCATCACGTATAGATGCGCAAACAAGATCAATATTAGCAAGAGCAAAAATTAATAATGAAAATTCTGAAATAATACCAGGGTCTCTTCTTGAAATAGAAATATTTTACAATGAAAAAAATGCTTTAAGTATTCCTGATACCAGCGTCATGTATGAAGGTAGTAAAAAATTTATATACAAAATTGTTGGAGAAAATATAGTTAAAAAAACTGAAGTGGAAACTGGAATCCGTAATATGGGAAATCTTGAAGTTTTAAGTGGCCTAACCGCAGGTGAAAAAATAATTGCGGAAGGCTTAACAAAAGTAAGGCCAGGTATGAAAGTAAAACCAATTATTAAATCACAATAAAAAGTTAAAAATGTTTATTACAGATCTCTCAATTCGTAGACCGGTTGTATCAGCAGTTTTCTCTATGATACTGGTAGTTTTTGGCTTATTTGTATTTTGGAAATTACCAGTAAGAGAGTTACCCGCTGGATTACAGCCACCTGTGGTTCAGGTGCAAGTTGATTATCAAGGAGCTTCGGCAGAAATTATATCAAGCGAAATAGTTGAAATAATTGAAGATGTAATTGGTGGGGCTGAGGGAATAAAAAATATAGATTCAACTTCAGAAAATGGGCGAGCTACAATAAAAATTGAATTTAACACATCCATTGATCTTGATGCTGCAACGAATGATATAAGAGATAGGGTAAGTCGAGTTACTGACAATCTTCCAGAGGAAGCTGATGCTCCAGAAATACTTAAACAAAGTGCAGGTTTTACTACTTCTATGTGGCTGTCAGTTTCGTCAACAACTTGGACTGATTTAGATATTGGAGATTACACAAGAAGATACCTGGTAGACAATTTTTCAAACGTTGAAGGTGTGGGAAGAATTTTAGTTGGAGGTCTTCGAGAATTAAGTGTTAGAATTTATATTTCTCCAACAAAACTAGCAGCTAATAATTTAACAGTACAAGAAGTTGAACAAGCTCTAAAGAAAGAAAATATTAGTCTTCCTGCTGGAAGTTTGGAGGCTACTAATATTGATTTAACTATCAATCTTGATAAAGCTTACAAAGACTTAACTTCAATAAAGCAATTACCAATTAAAAAAATTCAAAATAGTATTATTAGATTAGAAAATATTGCTGAGATAAAATATGGTCCAGTATCCGAAAAAACACTTTTTAAGGCTCAAAGCAAAGAAGGAAAGCCTAATGAAAAAGTTGTAGGCATAGGAATTTATGCAAAAAGTGGTGCTTCTACAGTAGAATTATCGAAAAAAATAAAGGAAAGAATCAAAGTAGTTAAAAAAACTTTACCTGAAGGTTTAAAAATTGGTGTTTCTTTTGATAGAGCTACTTATATTAATGCTGCTATAAATGAAGTGTATAAAACATTAGCGATAGCATTTGTTTTAGTTGTAATAATTATTTATTTGTTTTTAGGTAATTTAAAAGCTGTTATTGTTCCTGCGGTAGCTTTACCTGTAAGTTTAATTTCTGCTGCATTAGGTCTTTGGTTTTTTGATTTATCTATAAATATTTTTGTACTTCTAGCTGCAATTCTTGCTATAGGAATTGTGGTAGACGATTCTATTATAATGACTGATGCAATTTATAATAGAGTAGAAAATGGAGAAACTCCATTAGTAGCTTCTGTAAATGGTTCAAAAAGTGTTACCTTCGCAATTATCTCTACTACGTTAGTTTTGGTGGCAGTTTTTTTACCTTTAATTTTTATAGAAGGATTATCTGGTACATTATTTAGAGAAACCGCAATATCTTTGACATTTGCGATTGTCGTATCTTCTTTTGTAGCCCTAACTCTTTCTCCAATGCTTGGAAGTAAATTTTTAACTAGAAATACAAAAAAATCAAAAATTGTATTAAAATTTGATAATTATTATAAAACCTTTTTAGAATTTTATTCAGAAACATTAGATTATTGGATTAATAAACAAAAATTGATAATTGGATTTATGATTTTTGTTGTATTTGCTTCAATATTACTTTTTAATTTTTCTCCCAAAGAGCTTCTTCCAAAGGAAGACAGGGGTGTTTATTTAGTAATAGGTAAAACTGATGAGGGAAGTTCGTTTCAATATACTGCTGATAAGGCAGAGGAGATAGAAAGAAGACTAATACCTCTGATTAAAAAAGATGGAGAATCTTACAAAAGAGTAATAATGAGAGTGCCAGGATTTGGTAGAGCAAGTAAATCTTATAATAGTTTTATTATAATCGCTTTATTAGATGACTGGAAAGATAGAGATGAAAGTGCAGTAAAAATAATGAGAAAAGCTATAGGTAAAATTGTAACTGTTCCGCAAGCTCTTGCTTTCCCTATATCACCGCAAAGTATCAGAGTTAGTAGTTATAATAAACCAGTGCAAATGGTTTTGCTGGGGAATAGTTATGACCAACTTGAAAGGTGGCAAAAAATTATAATGATGGAATTAAGAAAAAATAAAAACTTAGCTGCTATAGAATCTGATTATTCTAAAAATAAACCTGAAATAAAACTAGAAATAAATAGAAAAAAAGCCCAAGACTTAGGAGTTTCTATCCAATCTATTGGGTCTACTGTTAATACACTTTTTTCAGGTAAAACTGTAACAAAGTTTAATAGATTGGGGAAAGAATACCCAATTATACTCCAAGCGGATATAAAAAATAGAAAAAAAAGTGAAAGCCTAAGTAAAATTTTTGTACGCTCAGAAACATCAGGAAAGTTAATATCATTATCAAATCTAGTTGAATTTAAAGAAGTGGGATCAGCAAAAATTTTAGCTCGCTACGATAGACAACGTGCTGTTACAATTAGCGCTAGATTAATTGGTGATTACACACTTTCTCAGGCATTAGAATATCTTGAAAAAACTGTAAGTAAAAATGTTCCTGATGCTAGGATTGAATGGAAAGGTAAATCTGAAGAACTTAAAGAAACTAGCAATGAATTATTTATCATATTTGCTTTAGCTTTAGTAACTGCATTCCTAGTAATGGCAGCTAATTTTAATAGTTTTATTCACCCAGTAGTTATCATGTTAACAGTTCCTTTGAGTGTGTTTGGAGGAATAATTTTTATTTTACTTTTTAATTCTAGTATTAATATTTTTTCACAAATAGCATTGGTCATTTTAATTGGAATTTCTACAAAAAATTCAATTTTAATTGTTGATTGGGCAAATCAACTAAGAAGATCCGGAAAAAATATTCAAAGTGCTGTCTTGGAAGCTTGCAAGAGAAGATTTCGTGCAATTATAATGACATCTCTTTCTACAATGATTGCAATGATTCCTCTATTAGTTGGCAATATAGGCCCTGGCGCTGGTGAAGGAAGTCGTTTAGCTGTAGGCGCAACAATATTTGGCGGAATGTTAATATCAACTTTTTTTACTCTATATGTTACTCCTACAATGTATGTCCTTCTGACAAAAAATACAAAAAGAATTGATGCTATTGATATTCAGTTGAGCAAAGAATTTAGAAGATAATATAACTTTTCTTTAAGATTGACTTGCATTCCTGTAATTGATTTTTATATATTTTAGCTTGCCTTTCTACATTTTTTGCAAAAATTATAGCTTTTTTATCTGTCTTATAAGCTTTATTTTTATATGCTTGCCATCCTAAATAATAATTTAGATACATATTTCTAGTATCCGTAAAGGAAATTTTATTAATTTTATTTGTTTTCCAAAAGTACCACCCTATAAAATCAGAACTATTTTTAAAACTTATGCGAAGCGCTCTTGGTTTTTTATTTTCTTTTTTATAAAGTTCCCAAGTTTTATTTACTGCTTGACTAAACCCAAGACTTGAACTTGGGCGTCGATAAGGGATTATTTTAAAAATTTTTTTTCTTTTTGGTTTAGCAAATCTTTTGAAACTACTTTCTTTATTAATTACAGCTAAAATACTTGATATAGGAACTCCCCATTTTTTAGATGCTTCTCTGGAATACTTTAAATAAAAATATTTTTCACTAAAAATTTTACATGCATCTTGAGGATATTTGGGAACAGAAGAACAAGCGGTTAAAAAAAACAAAACTATCAAAATAAATTTATTTGTTTTATAAAAATGAATCACTTCTTATTTTATATAAGAATTTAATTCATAATTCTCCTCCATTTTTCCGGTTTTATAAAAGTTCCTCTCCATAGACCTAACTTGTTTTCTTTGGCATATTTTTCATCTAACACATATTTTTTTGAATATTTTATATATGCTATTGCATAGCCATTTTTTACGAGCCATCTATTAATATCTTGATTTTTAATATAACAAATTCCAATATTTCTTTTATATTTATCCTTTTTATCTTCAAGTACACATTTAACTTTTTTATTTTTTAATTTATTAAATAATGCTGAAGTTGATTCTTCTCCACATTTATAATCTTTTTTAAATTTAAATATAAAAAAACTTAAATATACCTTTTGACAAATTTGATCTTTTTCAGGTGCATCAATACCAAAAAGTCTTATTTTTTTTTTATTTATTTTTATTGTATCTCCATCTACAATTTTTGCTTTTCCTGAAATATTTTTTTCATCACAAATAGAGATTGTTGGTAATAAGAAAAAAAATAATAAACTAAATAATCTCAGACTTAGCTTTTTCATTAAGCTCGCCCATTTTTTTTCTAATTTCTTCATCTGAAAAATTTTTATCTTTTAGATCTGTTTTAATCTTTCTGAAAACATCTTCGTCACCTGCTTCTTGAAAATCAGCTTTAATCACAGATTGTATATATTCCTTTTCTTGCTCTAGATCATATCCAAATATTTGTGAAACCCATTGACCAAGATATTTATTTCTTTTTGCAGCAATTTTAAATTGAAGCTCTTCGTCTCTTGCAAATTTTTTTTCAAAACTTTTTTCTCTTTCAGAAAATTTATCGCTCATAATTTATTAACTAATAAATAAATCTTTATAACAAAATATGCAACTGTTACACCTAAAATATTACCAATTAAATCTTCTATTTGAAAAGACCGCTGGGGAATAATAAGTTGTAAAAATTCCAAGACTAAACATAAAAAAAACATAACATATACTAATTTTTTAAAATTTTTGTCCTTTAAATAGATAAATAATCCTAACAATGAAACAAATAAATAACTGACAAAATGGTTAATTGAAGTCCCAAAAGGATTTTTAATTAAATTAGGTTGATGAGTCCAATCTCCAAACAATATAAAACCAATTAAACTACCTGGCCAAAGTGAGATTACTATTAAAAACAATACAGAAATATTAAAAATAATTTTTAAAATTTTGTTCACTTTATTATTAATATACAACATTTATAATGATACATATTATATTTTTACAAAATGAATAACTTAATTTTAGTCCGCCATGGGCAATCTCAATTTAATTTAGAAAGAAGATTTACTGGATTTTATGATGTTGGTTTAACTTCTCAAGGTGAAGCAGAGGCAGAACTTGCAGGAAATTTGATCAAAGAACTAAATATCCAATTTCATGCATGTTTTACTTCTAACTTAATAAGAGCTTCAAATAGCTTAAATATAATTTTAAAAATTTTAAATTTATCAAATTTTGAAGTAAATAAAGCGTGGGAATTAAATGAAAGACATTATGGAGGACTTACTGGTTTAAATAAAGACGAAACAATCAAAAAATATGGAATTGAACAAGTAAAGATTTGGAGGAGAAGTTTTAATGCATCACCACCTAAAATGGAAAATGATCATCCATTAAAAGATAAAATAAATTCGAAAATTTCAGGAGAATCTTTGAAAGATACCTTTAAGCGTGTAGTACCCTACTTTAATAAAAAAATAAAACCACTTATTTTAGAAAGTAAAAATATTTTAATTGTTTTTCATGGAAACAGTTGTAGAGCCTTATTAATGGAAATATTAAATATATCTGAAGAAAAAATAATAAATTTTGAAATTCCTACCGGTAATCCCTTGTTAATAAGATTTGAAAATAATTTTAAAGTTAAAGATTTTAAATATCTCGACAAAAAAAGAGCTAAAAAAATATTATTTAATGTTTAATTTATTAAAAACTTCTAAATTGCTAACGTGTAAAAAATTATTATTGCTCTCTATAGCATGCAATTGTTCATTTTGAATTAATTTATTCCAAATTTTATTTATTGAAAAAACCTTATCTTTTATATTTGAAAAAATTTCAGGATTAACAATTTGTAAACCTGTATATATATATTTTAACTCTTCATTTTTTTCTCTTTGAATAAGACCATTTTTTAAATTAAAATCACCTTTCAAACTCTTGTCAAAACTTTTTGCTTTATCTACTACCAGTAAAAGACATTTTTTTTTATTTATTAAAAAATCACTTTCCATTTTTTGGATTTCTTTAATATAATCTAAGTTCCATAATGTATCTGGATTGATACAATAAAAATTATCATTTAAATATTTTATGGCATTGAGCATACCTCCGCCTGTATCTAGAATTTTGTCTTTTTCTTCAATTATATTAATTTTTAAATTAAATTTTTTTTTTTTTATATATTCTAAAATTTGATCTCCTAGATAATGAACGTTAATTACGATTTCATTTATTTTGCAATGTTCAAGAAAATCTATTGTGTTAGTTAGTAAAGTCTTTTTTCCAATTTTTAATAATGGTTTAGGACAATTTAATGTAAGTGGTTTTAGACGCTTGCCAAAACCTGCTGCGAGGATCATTGCTTTTTTTATCATTATTTTTATTAATAAATATTAAAAATGAATTGGTCTTTTATCAACTGCTAATGCAGCTTCTTTTACACCTTCGCTGTGAGTAGGATGGGCGTGGCATGTTCTTGCAATATCTTCTGAACTTGCGCCAAATTCCATTGCAAGAGCTAATTCAGCTATCATGGTACCAGCTAAAGCACCTATTATTGAAACTCCTAAAACTTTGTCACTTTTTTTATCTGCAATTACTTTGACAAAACCTTCTGTTTCATTATTAACCTTTGCTCTAGAATTAGCTAGAAAAGGAAATTTTCCAATTTTATAACTAATATTATTTTTTTTTAATTCTTCTTCAGTTTTACCTACCATTGCTACTTCAGGATTTGTATAAATAACAGCAGGAATAACATCGTAATTTACATGTCCTGCTTGACCAGCAATTATTTCTGCTACGGCTATTCCTTCATCTTCTGCTTTATGCGCTAGCATTGGCCCTTTATCAATTGCATCGCCTATCGCATAAATATTTGTTATTGATGTTTCAAATTTATGGTTAACTTGTATTTTATGTTGCTGATTTAATTTAATACCTACTTTTTCAATATCATCTCCAATATTTGGTTTTCTTCCCACTGCAACTAGAACTTTGTCAGATTCCAATTTTTCACTTATAGAACTTTTGTTATTAACAAAATTTACCTCTGCTCTATCTTTTGTAACATTTATCCCAGTTACCTTAGAATTCAGTTTAAAACTAATTCCTTGCTTTGTAAGAATTTTTAAAAATTCACTAGAAATATCCTTGTCCATACCTGGAATAATATGATCTAAATATTCAATAACTGTAACGTTTGAACCCAATCTTTTCCAAACACTTGAAAGTTCTAAACCAATGTATCCGCCCCCAATTACTACTAATTCTTTTGGTGCTTTGCTAAAAGATAAGGCTCCAGTTGAAGAAACAATAGTTTTTTCATCAATTTTTACTCCTGGTAAGGATGTTGGAATAGAGCCTGTTGCAATTATTATATTTTTTGCTTTGTAAGTATTTTTTTTTTTAGAATCGTCTATAACTAATACAGTATTTTTATCTAATACTGATCCCTTTCCTTTTAAGTGAAAGATTTTATTTTTTTTAAATAAAAATTCTACTCCTTTAGTAAGAGTAATAACTGATTTATTTTTATTTCCCATCATTTTAGATAAATTTACTTTTAGATCTGTAGTTTCAATTCCTAAATTATTAAATTCTTTTTTTGCTTTGTGGTATAACTCTGATGCATGAAGTAGGCTTTTCGAAGGTATACATCCCACATTTAAGCATGTTCCTCCTAATGTTTTTCTTGATTCAACGCAAGCTGTCTTGAGGCCCAACTGAGCTGACCTTATAGCAGCTACATACCCTCCTGGGCCAGCTCCTATTACAACAACATCAAAATTATTATCCATTATTAATCTTTTAGAGATCTAAAAATAATCTTCGTGGTTCTTCAAGACATTCCTTAATAGTTTTTAAAAAAGAAACTGCTTCTTTTCCATCAATTATTCTGTGATCATAAGATAAGGCTAAATACATAACTGGTCTTGAAATTATATTTCCATCCTTGACTACTGGCCTTTCAACAATATTATGCATGCCTAAAATACCAGTTTGAGGAGGATTTAATATTGGAGTAGAGAGCATTGATCCATAGATTCCTCCATTGCTTATTGTAAATGTTCCTCCTTGAAGATCATTAATTGTAATTTTTCCCAATCTAGCTTTTTCAGAAAGTAAAAATATATTTCTTTCTATATCGGCAAAAGAAAGTTCATCGGCTTTTTTAAGTACAGGAACTACTAATCCACGATCTGTACCAATAGCAATTGAAATATTGTAATAGTTTTTATAAGTAATGTGATCTCCTGATATTTCTGCATTAACTGCAGGAAAATTTTTTAATGCCACAACAGAAGCCTTAACAAAAAACGACATAAATCCTAATTTAACTGAATATTTTTTTTTAAAATCTTCTTTATAGTCTTGTTTCATTTGCATGATACTATGCATGTCTACTTCATTAAAAGTTGTTAGCATCGCCGCATTATCTTGTGCTTCTTTTAAACGTTTAGCTATAGTAGCCCTTAACCTTGTCATTTTAACTCGTTCCTCAGGACCGTGCGTGGTTTTTCTTTTGGAAGGTTGAGGAATATTCCCCATTAAATTTATTAGGTCACCTTTGGATATTCTTCCTGATTTTCCTGTTCCTTCGATATTTGAAACATCTATATCATTTTCTTCAACCATTTTTCTTACTGCAGGAGATAAATTTTTTTTAGTTTTTGGAGGTATATATTTAGCTTCTTCCTTTTCACCGTTATTTTCTTCAGCCAATGTAGCTAAAACTAAAGTCTCATTAGAATTTTCATCTTTAACATTTTTTGTTAAAGTTTCCTCTTCTTTTTCTAAAGTTAAAGTTTCCTCTTCTTTTTCTTTTAATTTTTTTTTCTTAGATTTTTTTGGAGGTATATAAGATTGTTTTTTAGCTTCAACTGGTTCTATTTTTGTAGTTTTTTTTGAAATGATTTTACCTTCGTTAACTTCACCTAGTAAAGCTCCTACCTCGACCGTATCTCCTTCTTTTACTTTTATTGAAGAAAGTGTTCCTGCTAAAGGAGATGGCACCTCTACATTAACTTTGTCAGTTTCTAATTCTACAAGTGGTTCATCTGAATCAACTGAGTCTCCAACTTGTTTAAGCCACTTGGATACTGTTGCTTCAGTCACTGATTCTCCCAAAGAGGGTACTATAATTTGATTCGGCATGTCTAACTAAGTACCTTATGCAAGATCTCTTTCTGCTGTGCAAGATGTTTTTTAAGATATCCACTAGCAGGAGATGCAGCAGGTTTTCTACCAATATATTTAACCTCTCTGTTTTCTGCTTTTATATAATCCAAACTCCACTGAATATAATTTCTTGCAGTATTCCATGCTCCCATATTTTTAGGTTCTTCTTGACACCAGTAAAACTTAGAATTTTTCTTGAACCTTTTTAATTCCTTTGCAAGTGATTTGACAGGAAAAGGATATAATTGTTCTATTCTGAAAATAAAAACTTCTTTATTTTTTATTTTTTCTCTAGCTTCAAGAAGGTCAAAATAGATTTTGCCAGAACATATAATTACTTTTTTTATTTTTTTATCTTCATTAAGTTGGATTAAACTGTACTTTTTAAAATCTGCATGATCGTTAAGAACTCTATGAAAAGTATTTTTTTTAGTGAAATCTTCTATATTTGAAATACATCTTTTATTTCTTAATAAAGATTTTGGTGTCATAATGACTAAAGGTTTTCTAAAATCTCTATGTATTTGCCTTCTTAAAGCATGAAAATAATTTGCTGGTGTAGTGCAATTCATAACTTGTATATTTTCTTGGGCACATAATTGCAAAAATCTTTCTAATCTAGCTGATGAGTGCTCCGGACCCTGTCCCTCATAACCATGGGGCAATAGCATTACCAAACCATTTGCTCTAGCCCATTTTCTTTCAGCAGATGTTATAAACTGATCTATTATAACTTGTGCTCCATTTGCAAAATCTCCAAATTGCGCCTCCCAAACAACAAGGGTAGTTGGTTCTGATAAGGCATATCCATATTCAAATCCAAGAACAGCCATTTCTGAAAGTAAGCTATCTATTACTTCGTATCTTTTTTGTTTTTTTGAAATATTATTTAAAGGAGTATAGTAACTATTATCTGTTTGATCTCTAAGAACTGAATGACGTTGGCTAAAAGTTCCTCTTCCAGAATCTTGACCACATAACCTAACGGGATATCCTTCCTCTAATAATGTAGCAAAAGCTAATTGCTCAGCAGTTGCCCAATCAAATCCCTTCCCTGTAAGAAACATTTTTTTTTTATTTTCAAATATTTTTTTTATTGTCGGATGAGTATCAAACTCTTTTGGAATTGTTGTAATTCTTTCTCCAATTTTTTTTATTTTTTCAATTGATACACCAGTAATTCCCCTTCTATCTTTCCCTCTTTCAGGTTTGTATCTTGACCAAACACCTGCATACCATTCTAGTTTAGGTTTGTATTCTTTTGCTGTTTTAAATTGATCTTCAAGAAGACTTTTAAACTTTGATTTCATATTATTAAATTCTTCTTGAGTAATAGTTCCTTCCTTTATTAATTTATTTGCATAAATATTAAGAGTTGTTGGATGCTTTTTAATTTTTTTATACATAATCGGTTGTGTAAATGAAGGTTCATCCCCTTCGTTATGACCAAATCTTCTATAACAAATCATATCTATTACTACATCTCGATTAAACTTTTGTCTGAACTCCATTGCGATCCTTGCACAATGAACTGTAGCTTCAGGATCATCTCCATTAACATGTAAAATAGGAGCGTCTACCATTTTTGCTAAATCAGATGGGTAAGGCGAAGATCTTGCAAATCTTGGATTTGTTGTAAATCCAATCTGATTATTAACAATAATATGTATTGTTCCTCCAGTGTTGTGACCGGGAAGTCCTGACATGGCAAAGCATTCGGCAACAACACCTTGACCAGCAAATGCAGCATCCCCATGAATTAAGATTGGAACCACTTGACTTCTTTTTTTATCTTTATGAAAAAATTGTTTGGCACGAGTTTGCCCAAGAACTACTGGATTTACAGCTTCAAGATGTGAAGGGTTATCCGCTAAGGATATGTGAACTAAATTGCCATCAAATTCTCTATTTGATGAAGCGCCTAAATGATATTTCACATCCCCTGTAGAATCTGCACTATAGGATGCGTACTCTCCGGCAAACTCATTAAACATTCTCTTATAAGATTTCTGCAACACATTTGCTAAAATATTTAATCTACCCCTATGTGGTTGACCAATTTTAATTTCTTTAACCCCTAATTGTCCACCTCGTTTTATTAATTGTTCTAGGGCTGGCATCAAAGATTCTCCTCCATCTATACCAAATCTTTTTGTGCCCACAAATTTAACCGCTAAAAATTTTTCAAAACCTTCGGCCTGTATTAATTTATTTAATATAGCTTTTTTTCCATTAGTGGTAAATTTTATTTGATTTTCTTCTTTTTCCATTCTCTCTCTAAACCATATTTTTTCAATTGGATCTGAAATATGCATGTATTCCACTCCAATAGTCGAACAATATGTTTTTCTGAAAAATGAAAGAATTTCATTAATTGTTGCATATCCTTTGTGCATATATGAACCTAAATAAATTTTTTTATTATAATCTTGTTTTTTAAACCCGTGATCTGCAGGATGCAGATCTTCAAGATATTTTCTTTCCATCATTTCTAATGGATCAAGATTAGCTATAAGATGTCCTCTAATTCTATATGCTCTAATTAGTGCAATAGCTTTTACAGATTCTTCTTTTTCTTTTTCACTACTAACATCTAGATCTATAGCAGCATTATCATCTTCAATATGTTTTTGTTGATAGTTAATTTCTAAATTACTTTTTTTTCTTGGTGACCAACTTGGTCCTAATATTTCCTTTTTAATAATTTCCTGGTCTTCGTTAAGTCCATCAAAAAATTCGATCCAACTTTTAGGTATAG
>Ga0310344_10002401_pt1 | contig 14066 bp, 6 predicted proteins | sample HC15DNA20200_MG_FD_203801 | JGI IMG/M metagenome (GOLD analysis project Ga0310344, IMG submission 203801) | Marine microbial communities from station ALOHA, North Pacific Subtropical Gyre - HC15-DNA-20-200_MG | ecosystem: Environmental > Aquatic > Marine > Oceanic | place: Pacific Ocean: North... | reverse complement strand
ACCGCGTTCGAACGCACGACTCGTTACTCGATATTTTTCATTCGGAGCTCTCAGGTCACGAGGCATTCCGAATTCGTCATCACTCATGAGATTCCGCAATTCGACGATAGTATGCTTCCACACGCTCGAGGTATCGGGGAGGAATATTCTCCCGTCGGCCCTGAAGAATCTCACGTTTGAGGTCGGCAGGCAAGAGATACCAGCGCCGACTCTCGGGGCTACCCTCACCGAAAATCGCGTCGAGAAGCTCTCGATCGAAGCGAGCGTCCGAGCTCTTGTCGACTCCCTCGCCGCTCGCTTCCGAGGCCAGATCGGCCTGCTGGCTCGATTGTCCGGAGAACGCTTCGGATTGCCCTGGCGGGGATGACGATGATCGGGACCGACTCAAGCTCCCGGCCGCCGCGCGAATGGCTCGGTCAAGGGCCTCCGCGGCTGAACGCTGGTACATGGAAGCACGCCGGGTGCTTCTCCGTTCGAGCTCATCGCCGGCCTGCGACATTTTCTCGAGAGCATCTCCGAGCTGGGGAGCCGACTCCCTTCCAGGTGTGCCCTCTCGAGGTGTCCCGGCATCCTCTCCAGAAGGTTCCGACGACCCGGTAGATCCCCCCGCAAGCTCTCCCTGGAGAAGGTTTCCCGTACGCCCCAACGCCTTGACAGCCCGCACGCCCGGGTCGTCATCGGAGAGCTCCAGATGGGGGCTTCCTGATTCATAAAGCCTTTTTTCATCGTTTTTTAAGACATCCAAAAGGCGGTCGATTTCCACCAAAACCTGGACACCCAGGACGCGCTTGGCGACCTCGAGCCGGGGCTCGCCTTTCTCCTCACCCTCCTCGGGCGGTGGGACATCAGCGGCCGTACGGATCAGGCGGTCAAGTCGGTCACGAGACTGCTCGACATTCCGTCTCAAGACACGCTCACGCCGATCGAATGTCCCGCGGTCCGTGACTTCACGTTCACTCAGGCGACCAAGCCGATCGCGTATCTTGCGACTGGCCTTGCGAAGCTCAGCGACGGTGTCATGGGTCTCGGACAGCGAGTCCACGAGCTCCCCGACAGCGCCTCGATTCGCCCCGAGCGAGCGCAACGCTCTGTCGAGCTCGTCCCGCGCTCGAGTAGCGCCGTTGCGCTCGAGACGCTGACCCGCTCGAGTCAACTCCTCACTTGCCTCGACAAAAGCACGTGCGGTCTCAGCGTTCCCGTCCGCCAACTCCGAGTGCAAATCTCGAAGCTCGCGAGAGGATCCATGAACATCGCCAATCAAACGCTCGCGAGCACTGGCGGCACTGGCGTCCTCCTTCCGACGCTGATCGTTGACTGCTTCAATATGCGCCTCGAGCTGCTTGAACTCTTGTGTGATGCGATGCCTCCTGGCCTTGAGCACTCGCTTCTCTCGAGCATCCTTCTCGAGTTGTACAGCGCGGGAGGTCTGCGTCAGCTCTCGGTTCAGTCGATCGCGCTGCTCGCCAGTCTCGAAGTCTTCGATCGCCCGCTTCTGCTCACGACGCTGTCGGTCGTGAGAGAACCGACGCTCACCGGTACGAACACGGTCGACCAGAGAGAGAGCACGGGCGCGCAAGTTTTGTACTTTGGAGTGGGCTTCCTTGCTTTCTTTTTCCGCGGCAATGGGATCCACACGCTCTCTCGTTTGTTGAAACTCCTGCTGTGCCACCTGCAGTTTCTCCACGCTCTTGCGCAATAGAGAAAGAGCCTTCTCGGGCTCATCCTCGAGAAGCTCTCTTGCCTCACGGGTGTAACTCTCGGACTCCCGGAGACGATTTTCCGCGTCCTCGAGTGATCGAGATTCCGAGACAGATCCCTGCGAGAAACGACGCGTCAATTGCTCAATTTTTTCGCTGCGAAGATCTGCCGACTCCCGCTCCAGGCTTTCAAGATCCGAACGCAGTCGGTTGAGCTCCGCGCGCATTTCGAGAGCTCTTTGCTGTCTCTGACGGTTGATGTCGGACTGCACAGCAACGTGAGACTTCACCTCCTGCTGAAGCGTCTCCAACGAATCTACATGGAGATCTCGCAGAGCCTCCTGACCATCAGGAGACCGCTTCAAGACCTCGGAGAGACGCTTTTCAAGCCGGCGCTGATCTTTACTCAGACGCTCGAGCTCGGCACTTTCGCGGAGCTCGGTTTCCTTTACGAGCTCCAGTTGACGATCTCGCAGCTCCCGGAACTCCTCGACCTCGCGGTAGAGTCTGGAAAGCTTGTCTTCGACTCCCAGATCGCCAGCAAGCTCGCCGGACTTACCCTTCGGGGCACTGGAAAAATGTCTCTGAAGGCGCGACAGAGTCTCGGTCCGTTCCTGCTGGCGCGGAAAAATCCGCTTCAGAGCCTCCTCCCGAGAATCCTCACGTGCGACAGCCGCGAGAAGCATATCAGAAATTTTCGGCTCTTGGTCCTCAAGGGCCAGCGCGGCCGCATCCAGATCCTGTGCACGTTGCAACTGCTCGGAGTCGGCCAGATCGAGACTCGCAGCCTCGCTCGCCAAGTCCTCGCGAAGCTGCTCCAAATCACTTTCGATCTCACGTTCGAGATCGTGCAGACGCGAAAGCTCGCTCTCGACCTCTCCGGACTCCGCTTCCTCCATGCTCTCCTCGAGCGCTTGCGTATCCTCATGGGCTTCTCGAGTACGGTCGAGGAGCTCTCCCACCTTGCTCGTCATATTTGGCAACAGAGCCAAGAGCGCGCCGCGTGCCGCGTGAATTGAAGTGGTCTCCTCGGCAACCAGCCTCTCGATCCGCTCTTCCACACGAGCAAGAGATCGCAGAAATCGCAACTCTCGTTCAGGCGGCTCACGCTTGCCCTGAGCGCGGACGGCATAGCCTCTCTCGAGGACGTGCATCTCGATCGACTGGAGAATACGACCAACGGCCTCACCAAAGTCCTCCGCCTGACGCCCCGGAGACTCCTCAACGAGCGTACGCATGGCCGCCCGGAAATACCGAAACCTCTGCGCTCCTTTCTCGAGAAAACTCTCGTGGAGTGGATCGGACATATCTTCAAAACGCCGGAGCTCTGCCGCAAGAAACCGCACAGTGCCCAGAGAGCGCGAAAGTTCCAAAATAGCCAAATTCCGCCCGACAAACCGGAGCCTTTCGGCATTCGTCACGAAGTCCCCGGTCGTATCCAGAGAACTGGAGAGTCGCGAGAGTGCCACAAGCGCCCGGGCACGGTCGTTGGACTTGACGCTCGACAAAAGCTCTACGCGAGCGTCACGACGGGCCGACTCCATCGCAACCTCGAGCACGCGCAAGACCAGGGATAGATCGTATACGTATCGAGAAGACTCGACACCTCTTGCGGCAATCACCGCATAACTCCATTCGAGCTGTCGCGTGAGTGCTTCCAGCCGTGCTTGCTCATCGGCACCGCGAATCTTGGAGTCCTGCCCGGCGACAAACCGCGCCAGAAAGGCCCGGAACACCTCCGGGCCTTTCGACGGTTTCTCGTCGAGCTCCGTGTAAGCATCCAAAGCGAATTTCCGCCAGAGCGCGTCGACGTCCCGGAGATGCCCGGCCAAATCAGCGATCTGGGCAGAATCACGGGAGTGCCGCTCGCGACGCCGCTCTCGCACCAACGAAACGAGGTCAAAAACCCGCCGATATCGTTCCATACTCTTCAAGGTCTGCCGGAGATCGAGGCCGAGGATTCTCCAATCAAAACTCTCTCCGCGTCGCCTCGTCGACTCGAGAGATTCGAGCAGACGTTCGGCCTCGGTACGCAAGTGCGCCAGCAACTCTTGATCACGTCGGGCGTCCAGGAGATCCAGGGGAAAGCCGAGAATCGACGTCAGGTGAGTTTCGAGCTCGAGAGATAGCCCTTCGTCTGAAGAGATTGCCAGGTCCCGGGATTCGCCAAACGCTTCGACTCGCGCCGAGAGCAACAAAAGAGACTCGGAGAGTTGCGCCACGACCTCGAAGTCCAGCAAAAGCGAAACCGACTCCCGCGCGAGTCGGTCGAGGTGAAGTCGAAGCGGCCGCCAGGTATCAAACGCAACGCGATACAGGTCCTCCGGCGCAACAATCCCCTTCCACCGCTGATCGCGAGTCAACTCCGCCAGGAGATTGGCCCCCGGGCGCGCGTGCACTTCAAGAGCCCGCTTCAGGTCGTCATGAAGGCTCTCAAGATCAGCGAGAAGTTGAGAGTCGGCAACCCCCCTGATCTGCTCGGTGTTTTGCACCACACCCTCGCTTATAGCTGCTTCGAGGGTCTCGAGCCCGCGCTCCGCATTGGCGATCCATACCAGAGTTCTTTCGTGCAGACGCGCGAGATTCGTCGCCTGTACTGATCTGGACCTCGACTTCCAGATCGTGCCAATGTTTCTCACGTCCCGATTCAACGAGCGAATCGATGCGACAGCTTGACGATAGTATTTGACGAGCTCGGACCGGGCGAGCAGAGCGTCTTCCTCGTAAACCTGAAGCGTGCGCGCCTCCGTGAGCGTCGTGTTTCCCCCGAGGTCACGCGCCTCGTAACTCCACATCACACGGTCTCCGGTCGAGAGCCCGAGTGGGCGAAGGTCGACATCGTCACCCCCTACAAAGCGGCGAGCGTCGTCAGCCAACGGGAGCTCCTCGGTAACGATATTGACCTTCCCTCGGCCAAATTCGATACGACGACGAAGACCTGCCAGACCGTGCTCATCGTCTGCCTCGATGGAGACTCGAAGGATCGCCCTGGAAGACACCAGGCTGCCATCCTCGGGCCCCACGACCGTCAGAGCGGGAGGGATGTCGATTTCGGCCGAGATCTCAAAGAGTGGACTCCAACGGTTTACGACCCCCGTTTCCGCGGCAGTCAGGACAACGCGATAGCGAGCACGTCCCTCGATTTCCAGGCCTCGCAACACGGCGCCATTCCCCTGCACTTCAAGCGTTAGCTCCCCGCGCTCACCACCCTCGGTCTCTAGTTCGAGCGAGGCGGCACTCAAGGACTGAGTCGTCTCGATTTGAAGGTCAACACGCGACCCTTCGAGGTAACGCAAATGGCCATGACTCTCCTGTGCGACCTCGACGTCTCGGGAAAGATACGACGGGAATGTCACCGTCTTCTTGAAGGAGACAACCGTGGGAGGCTCACTCACCCGCTGGGCTGCTGTTTCGGGCTCGCTGTCGTCGGACCTTGCCGGCAAGACATCCGCCAGAACTGTCGAAGGCGCAAGAACTTCTTGCAGGCCCCGAAAGTATCCGAGCCCCGGAGCCAGGGCCGCCATGAGGTGTGCAACAATCACCAACGCGAGCGGCAGCAAGGCGCGTCGGGCAGCCGATTCGGCCAAGGGGTAGATAGAAGCCGAGACCACCGAATCGGACGACTCTCCTGCTCGGCGCTGAACCTCCTCTCGCATGTCCAGTGAGTCCCGACGAGCCTCTTCTTCGAGAGCCGCAAGCTCTACGGCCGACAGGAGCAAACCGCGTGTCTCGGGACAACGCCTTTCCACGTCGCGAACAATTCGGCGGATCGCTAGCGGACGCAGAAGCGGCCAGATCACCGCGACCAGCAGAAAAAGCACCGTGGGAAACCAGGTCAAACCGAAGAGGAACCAGCGCAAGCCCGGCGAGGAGTCAAAAAGGAGGCGGCCCGGAACCACAGCCAGAAAAACCAGCGTGAGAAAGATCGCGACCCCCCAGACGGCACCACTCACGCAACGCTGGGCACGCCAACGTCTCCGCCAGTCGCCCAGTCGTCGACGCAATCGGGGATCCAATCCGTCATCGCCAACGTTCGTTCTCCTGACCGTCATTTCGAAGAGCTCGGTGCCTGGAGGTTAGAGATTAGAAGCCAAAAGACAACCTGGCTCTTATCTTACCTTCCCCACTCGATAATCTCTTCCGTGGATCTCGAGGGATTGGTCGTCGCAGACGCCCGGGATTTCGGGGCCATGGCGGTGGCGGTGGCGGCGAGCGAGACGCTTTAGACCTTCTTCTTCAACTTGGTGGGCTTTTTGGCCGCCTTTTTCCGGGCCTTCCTCACGGACGTACGCCTCGCTGGCTTCGAAGCCGATCTGGCCACGGACTTCCTGGTAGAAGCCGAATCAGGGAGATTTTAGTCAGTCATCCGTTGGAAGTCGAGACCCGTGGGACTCTGGTGGACCCGGAGGTCGAACTCCGGCAAAACGGCGAGAAGATGGTCAAAGATGTCCGCCTGAATGGATTCGAAGTTCCCCCAGGCCTGATCGTTGCTGAAGCAGTAAATCTCGATCGGTAGCCCGGTATCGCCGGGGGCCAGCTGGCGTACGAGCAGCGTAAAGTTGTTGTGAATCTTGGGATGATTGCGCAGATAGTGGAATACGTAGTGCCGAAAGGTACCCAGATTCGTGAGGCGTCGCCCGTTGACCGTGACGCTGGTGTCGACATCATGCACGCTGTTGTAATCGGCAATCTCCGTCTGGCGAGAGCTGATGTACTCCTTGATGAACTCGATCCTCTCGAAGCGCTCTAGCATCTCGTGGTCACAGAATTTGACGCTGTTCATGTCGATTGATATCGAACGTTTGATGCGTCGACCTCCTGACTCCGACATCCCACGCCAGTTCTTGAAGGAGTTCGAGACGAGGGCGTAGGTGGGAATCGTCGTGACGGTCTTGTCCCAGTTTTGCACCTTGACGGTGTACAACGAAACATCGAGCACATCGCCGTCCGCGCCGTATTTGGGCATCTCGATCCAGTCACCTCGACGCACCATGCGATTGGCCGAAAGCTGCAAACTGGCAACAAAGCCGAGAATCGTGTCCTTGAATACCAGCATGAGAACCGCGGTCATGGCGCCGATGCCGGTAAAGAATCCCCAGACGTCCGTTCCGAGGATGGTTGCGAGAATCAAGACCAGGGAAACAAAGTAGATTGCTCCCTTGATCACCTGCGCAATGGTTCGAAGAGAAAACTCTCTCGCGACAGGATAGGACTGATAGATATTCAGAGCCCCCTGAATAAACGCACTGGCGGCGAGAGTTCCTGTCGTGATCATCCACACGAGGCTGAAGCGCTCCAGAAACGTCTGCCCTGCCTGCCAGTCAGGCGAGATGACCTCTCTCCCATAATAGATAACGATCGCCGAAGACAAATAGGACAGACGGTCGAAGAACTTCGCCTCGACAAGAACATCGTCCCAGCGCGTGCGGCTCTTGCCCACGAGCTTGAAAAGCACGCGCAGGAAAACCTTGCGGGTGATCAGCAGGACGATGGCAGCGGCAAGAAGAACGCCAACGACGACAATCGCGTGTCTCAGCCACAGGGGAACCTGCGCGGGCCACTCCAGCAGAAACATAGCCGGGACATCTGAGTTGCCCGTAAGCTGTGAAATGAGATCGAACATGGTACAGCCTGCCTCTCGTTCGCCGCGAGGGCGAGTTTTCTCGGAACATAAAGGGCCAACGCGCCCATAGAGCCTATTTCGAGTGAATTGTCACTTGTCTTGAATCCGATTCAAGGCCCTGTCATACAAGTTCTTACACGGGCGATCCGGCGACCCCCCAACGGGGAGGAGCTCTCTCGCCTGCCTCTGGAGGGCAAGCGAACCCCCACACGGCAAGTCCACGAATCCAGAGCCCCTCGTCAGCGACCGAGAATATCCCGGCCCGGCCCCCCAATCTCCCCGACATTCGGTCGCGCAAAACGACGGCTTTTCAGCTTTCGTGCCGAGCTGGAGAACATAACGCTGATCAAAGACACCGTCCTTCAAGACAGAGAGGACACCGAAGGTCGGGAGCTCAAAGAAGGCGAAGAGGGCTTTGGCCGCTGCATGACCTCAGATCGAAGAACGGAGTGGGCCGCGCAAATGGCCGGTCGTGGCGGGTCCCGCCGGCGCTATAATCGGGGCGCGCTCGCCACGCCATTCCGGGATTCTGATAAAGATCCGCCGCCGATGTCGCGATTAGAGAGTCGGAGGCCCTAGACATGAGACTCGAAGACAAGGTAGCCCTGATCACCGGAGCGGCGAGTGGCATCGGACGGGAGACCGCCCTGCTCTTTGCGGCCGAGGGCGCACGGGTCGTGGCTGTGGATATCAACGAAGACGCCTGCCGTGAAACCGCCTCTGCGATCGAAAAAGACGGCGGACAGGCGCTGGCGCTTCGCGCCAATGTCGCTTCCGGCCAAGATTGCGAGGCGATGGTCAATACCGCCGAGGAGACGTTCGGAAAGCTGAACGTTCTCTTCAACAATGCCGGCATCATGGACCCGGGGGACGATGACGCAATGGCGACGTCGGAAGAGGTCTGGGATCGCACCATGACGATCAACCTCAAGGGCGTCTTCCTGGGCTGCAAGTACGGAATCCCGGCCCTGCAACGCGCCGGCGGAGGCTCGGTCATCAATACCGCGTCCTTCGTCGCCATCCTGGGTGCCGCGACTCCGCAGATCGCCTACACTGCCAGCAAAGGTGGCGTGCTCGCGATGACGCGGGAGCTCGCTGTGATCCACGCGCGAGAGAACATTCGCGCCAACGCCCTCTGTCCTGGACCCTTGCACACCGAGCTGCTGATGAAGTTTCTCGATACCGAGGAAAAGAAGCAGCGACGCCTCGTGCATATCCCGGTCGGGCGCTTCGGGCAGGCAAGCGAAATGGCACGAGCCGCGCTTTACCTGGCATCCGATGAGTCGTCTTTCGTGACCGGGAGCACCTTCACGGTTGATGGCGGCATCACCGCCGCATACGTAACGCCGGAGTGACCCGTCTTCAGGCAAATTTATTACCGGGGGCGACACTCTGCCTGGCCGAAATCACCGAATTTCGAGCTCTGAAACACCGTGGAACAAACAGTAGAGCTCTGACTGTTTTGATCACAAGTCACAGGTCTTTTTTTACGGAAATTTTTTCCCGAGACGCAGTCGAGCACCTACAATCGGTTTCCAGGCCGAAATTGAAGGGGTTTCGATGAACATGACAATCTCACCTCAGCTTTACCGCTCTGTTCGTCTGTTCGTTGCAGGCGTCTTCCACCTGACTTTTTCGACCGTCGCGATGGCACAATCCTTCGTCAATTTTGAATCCGGTCACGTGCGTCCACTCGCGCTCTCACCCCAAAAAAATCTGCTCTTCGCCGCGAACACCCCCGACAACCGCGTCGAGATATTCTCCGTGAGCGAGGCCGGCCTCACGCATCTGGGCAATGTCGTCGTGGGACTCGAGCCGGTGGCACTCGCGACACGGACCGACGAGCTCTGGGTAGTGAATCACCTCTCCGATAGCGTCTCTGTCGTCGACACAGCCGAACCCACACAGGCGTTCGTAAAGGCAACGCTTCAGGTTGGCGACGAACCACGGGATATCGTTTTCGCGGGCAGCTCTCACGAGAAGGCCTTTGTAACGACCGCCCATCGCGGGCAAAGCCGTCCGGGCGATCCCGAATTGACAACGGAGGGCGTCGGCCGCGCAGACGTCTGGGTCTTCCGGATCGACGATCTCGATACGACTCCTGATATCCTCACGCTTTTCACCGACACTCCACGTGGACTCGCCGCGAGTCCCGACGGCACGCGCGTCTACGCGGCCGGCTTTCATTCGGGCAATCGCAGCTCGGTGCTGGCCGATTTGGCGGTCGTCGGAGATTCCTTCAACATCGCGGGACTTTTGAATATCGGTTTCGACGATGGTTACTCGGCGCCCGGCATGCCCCCTTTGCCACCCGGTCTTCACAACGAGAGCGGAGAAGAACCGCCCGATACGTCAATCATTGTTCAGTTTGACGGCGAGAAGTGGATCGACGACGCGGGACGCGACTGGTCACCACGCATGCGACTCGACCTGCCCGACAAGGACGTCTTCGCCATCGACGCCACCCAAGATCCACCCATTGAAGTCGGGGTCGCAACCGACGTCGGCACGATCCTCTTCAACGTCGCTGTGCACCCCACGAACGGCAAAGTTTACGTGTCCAACATGGAATCCAAAAACTTGACGCGCTTCGAGCCCGTGATTAACGGACACATCGCCGAAAATCGCGTCACGGTTATCGATTTCGAATCCGACGGCGAACCGGATGTCCAGCCGGTTCATCTCAATCCACATATCGACTACAGCAGCCCCTTTGGCGACGCCAATGAGATCGCCCAGAGTCTCGCGTTTCCCCTCGGCATGGAGTTTTCGAACGACGGTCAGACCCTCTACACCGTCGCCTTCGGCTCTCGCATGCTCGCTATCCTCGATGAAAACACGGACGTCTCCGAGCGTGTCGAGGTGGGGGGCGGGCCCAGTGGCGTGGCCCTCGACGAGGGACGTGACCGCATCTACGTGCTAAATCGTTTCGACCAAACGATCGCCATTGTCGACACGAATCTACGCAGTGTACTGGACACGGTCGAGCTCGGTTACGACGCCGAAACACCCGAAATCCGCGAAGGGCGCCCCCTACTCTATGACGCACGCAACTCCGGTCACGGCGACTCGGCGTGCGCGAGCTGTCACGTCTTTGCGGACTTCGACAGTCTCGGCTGGGACCTTGGAGACCCGGGTGGTCGCGTCGAGGACAATCCTGTACCGAGAGTTGGCGTGCAGGGCAACGACGCACTCTCCGACTTTCATCCCATGAAGGGTGTCATGACCACACAGAGCCTGCGCGGCATGATGGGCGCTGGCGCCATGCACTGGCGCGGCGATCGCATCGACGCGGATGACCCTTTCAACGAAGAGAAGGCCTTCATGACTTTTCGACCGGCGTTTCGGGGACTTCTGGGAATGGAGACCGCATTGCCCGTCAGTGAAATGGAAAAATTTCGCGACTTTATACTGACCGTAGAATATCCACCAAACCCCATCGCCAACATCGATGGCACGATGACGGCGGAGCAGAGGCTCGGTAAGCAAATCTTTGATTCGAACGGAAACCGTCTCGGGGCGGGTGGTGATGGCGATGCCTGCGCCGACTGCCACACCCTTCCCCTGGGCACCAACGGACGTGGCTCTTTCGAAATCCTGACTCAGGACTTCAAGGTCGCTCATCTGCGCAATCTCTATCAAAAAGTCGGGATGTTCGGCTCACCGGTCCCGCTCCAGACCAACAACTTTTTCGAGCTTCCGAAGACGCCAACGGAGCACGTCGGTGATCAGGTGCGGGGCTTTGGCTTCTTGCACGACGGAGCCGTCCCGACCCTCTTCGACTTCTTTCGCTTCCCGCTCGCACAGTTCACTTTCTTGAGTGAACCCGGACGCACCGGAGACCAAAAAGTCCGGCAGCTCGAGTCTTTCCTGCTCGCCTTCGACACCGGGCTCCCTCCAGTCGTCGGACAGCAAGTGACGCTCGATGCGAACAATATTTCATCTCTCCGGGGGCGCTTCTCGGTGCTGCGCGATCGCGCGCTCGCCGGTGACTGTGATCTGGTCGCACACGGCACCTTCGAGGGACTCTTGCGCGGTTTCGTCTTCGAGGGTTCGGACTTTCAGTCAGATCGCGACATCCAAAGCCTCTCCGAGAACGACCTGCTTGCCGCCATCCACATGGACGCTGCCGTGTTGACTTTCAGCGCCGTACCCGTCGGAAGCGGCACGCGCATCGGTGTCGACCGTGACGAAGACACGTGGTTCGATCGCGATGAACTCGACGCGAGCTCCGATCCGGCAGACCCGGAAAGCATCCCACAGGGATCCATCTTCCGACGCGGTGAAGCCGATGACAGCGGCAAGGTAGACTTCAACGATGCGATCCGCGGTCTGGAATACTTATTCCTCGGCGATTTTATGCCCACATGCTTCGACGCCATGGATTCCGACGACAACGGTAACGTGGATTTCACCGACTCGATTCACAGCTTGACCTTTCTCTTCCTCGGAGGCGTCTCGATTCCACCACCGGGGCACCTCGTCTGCGGCATGGACCCGACCATCGACGTGCTCGACTCACCGATCAACGGGGAGCTCGGCTGTGAGAGCTATTTGAGCTGCGATTGAGCGGTCGCCCGACAAGTTGCCCAAATCACCCGGGAAGCCCATCTCCAAACCACTCGTGGCTGGACCCTCGTTGTACGAACACAACGAGCCTGCCTTCAAGGACCTCCGCCGAATCGAGGCCTCTCAGAAGATGAGATAAAGCGCGACGTAGGGCAACAGTATGAGAATCCCCCAGAAACGCAGGTCGCGCCAGAGCGCGCGATCGGGAGCGCCCTCGTAGACAAAGTCGCGACTGAGAAAAAACGCCGCGATTCCCGGTATCAACAAAAGCGCCACCGCGCAAGCCGTCCAGCTCCAGGGCGGCATCGCTCGAAAGAGTGCATCCGCAGGCGCGAACACGACCTCTAATACACGCGCCACGTGTTCATTGAAAAACTCACTCAAGGTCATGGAGCTCCTCCGGGCGATTTCGACTTCACGACACTGCCATAGACGAGCCCCTCGATCTTTTCGGGCGGTTCTGGCCGGGTCAGCAGACTGACAATAACAGTCACTGCGAGGCTAAACAGAAAACCCCAGACGGACACGAAGAGAAAGGGATCATTCGAGGGAAAGAGACGCTCCCCCATGTAGGAGAGCGACACTGTACAGGCAACCCCGAGAATGAGGCCGGCCTCTCCTCCGAATCCCGTCGCGCGGCGCCAGAGAATACCGAGCAACAAGACCGCCAGCACCGGTCCCTGAAAGTACGAGAATGCTGTCTGAATGAAAACGTAGATCGGCTGATCGTCGTTCTCGAAATGTCGCGCGGTCAGCGCCGCGACCACCATGAGCACCGCGGTCAACAAGCGGCCCAGGACGAGAGTCTGCGAGGAGCTCGGCCCATCGGCCTTGAAAAATCGATGCCACTTACCATAGATGTCCGTCATGAAAATCGTCACGCTCGAGTTGAGGTAAGAGTCGACGCTCGACATCAGCGCCGCCAAAAACGCCGCAAACATCAACCCGCGCAGACCCACCGGTAGAATTCGAGCGACGAGCGTGGGCACGGCACGGTCCGGGTCTTGAATATCGTCGTAGAGGGCCAGCGCGGCGATGCCCGGGATATAGATGATAATGGGAATCAGCAGCTTGAAAAAAGCGGCGAAGATCATGCCCGCCTTCGCGTCCCACTCGGTCCGGGCACCGAGTGTCCGCTGAACAACGGCCTGGTTGGCCACGAAATAGGACGTCGAGAGAACGACACCCAGACCGAAGACGATACCACTCCAGGGATAGGGCGTTGGCGTGTCATGCGGCAGTAGCAGGGTAAAGTGGTCATCATGGACTTCACCGAGAGCGTGAATCTTTGCGACCATACTGTCCCAACCCCCGGCTTCCACGAGACAGAGCACCACGAGGGCGACGCCACCGACCAGCATGATGACCATTTGCACAACATCGGTCATGACCACGGCGGTGAGGCCGCCAGAGACGGTGTAGATGCCAACGATCACAACCGTGAGCCAGATCGAAAAGTGCACGTCCCAGCCAAGAATGGTCTCCAGAAACTGGGAAGTCAGCCAGAGCATGACGCTGAGATTCACCGAGAGGAACGTGAGCCAGATCAGGGCACTGAAAATCTGGACGCGCACGTTATAACGTCGACCGAGGAACTCCGAGACGGTGTAAGAACCCGAGCGCCAGATGAAGGGGACAAACACAAAAGCCGCGATGAGCATCGCGGGCATGGAACCGATCCAGTCAAAGTTTGCCTGGGCGAGCCCGTAGCGGTACGCGGCACCGGCTCCACCAATGAAGTCAAGCGCTCCGATATCGCTGACAACGATCGACATGCCAATGGCCCAAAAGGGCAACGCCCGCCCCGCAACAAAGAAGTCCTTCGCCGACCGCACCCGCCGCCCGAACCAGGTGCCAAAAACGAGGACACCCAGAAGATAGGACAGAATGATCGCCGAATCAATGACGCCGAGGGTTTCTGCCGGGTCGTTCATGGCCGGAGGAGCCTATTCAAACAGAGCAGCGTCGGCCCGGGGCCGCGCACAGCGATATTCCGAAACTCTGCGGCCGAGTCCCGAGACCAGGCGCGCGAGCGAGAAGGCACCAGCAAAGCGGCTGGTCGAGCGAGCGCGGCAAAGGATCGCGGCTTTGCAGCCGACCCTACCGTGCGTCGCTCACGGCTCGCCCCAGTGAAATCGGGTCCAAGGTTAGTGACCCACCGCGACCCTGTCAACAGG
>Ga0310344_10002400_pt1 | contig 14072 bp, 14 predicted proteins | sample HC15DNA20200_MG_FD_203801 | JGI IMG/M metagenome (GOLD analysis project Ga0310344, IMG submission 203801) | Marine microbial communities from station ALOHA, North Pacific Subtropical Gyre - HC15-DNA-20-200_MG | ecosystem: Environmental > Aquatic > Marine > Oceanic | place: Pacific Ocean: North... | reverse complement strand
GATCGTACCGTCCATATCGTGAGTAACATCTTAATATCCAAAGTAGAGGACGATTTTATTATAGCTTCGGCAAATTGTTTAGTGCATTCATTTGGAAAGCACGGAAGTCAAAACCGGGCGAGCCTTTACGATTTCAAATTAAGAAAATTAGGTGGTGATCTCAAAATTTTTCAGAAGAAAATTACTTTAGTAGACGACCAGCTAGAGGGGCCGGTCGATATCTATCATCTTTAGGGCGGTTGTTTCGTGCTTGCAGTATGTAAAATTAAAGAGGGTAAAGGGGGCATTGCCATTGAGGATCGGGAACCACGAGATCCCGATGCAGGCGAAATTCTAATTAAGGTTGCCGCTGCGGGAATTTGTGGTACCGACATGCAAATTTATAACTGGGCTCCCCGTATGGCCCGTAGGATGCGGTTGCCCCGTGTCCTAGGCCATGAAGCTTGTGGATATGTTAAAGATATTGGTAAAGGTGTTTTGAACGTTAATGTTGGTGATTACGTCAGCCTGGAAAGTCATGTTTACTGCGGCAACTGTCGTCAATGTCGCTTGGGTAATGAACACCTTTGTCTTCATACTACTTACCCCGGTATAAATTTTGATGGTGGCTTTGCCGAATATGTTACGGTTCCATCTCAGATAGCTTGGAAAAATCCAAAAGGTTTACCGGTAGAGGTCGCGGCGATGATGGAACCGTTTGGGATTTCAGTTCACGCCACTCTCGCCGGCGCTGGTGTTGCCGGACGCTCTGTATTGGTGAATGGTTGTGGGCCAATTGGATTGATGAATGTAGCAACGGCTCGAGCCCTTGGTGCTACTCGTATAATTTCCTGCGATATTAATCAGCTTCGACTTGATATGAGTGAACAAATGGGTGCAGATCGGTCCGTAAATGCATCTGAAGAAGACTTACATGCAATTGTTATGGATATCACTGGTGGAGAAGGAGTTGATGTTGCCATTGAATATTCAGGTTCCGAGAGTGGTTTTAATGCCTGTTTTCAATCACTTTCTAAAGGGGGAGACTTAAGATTGGTGGGGGCACCGCCAAAGGCAATTCCAGTTGATTTTACACAATGGTTATTAAAGTGCCCCGATATGCAAAATATACATGGCAGACGCATTTGGGATAGCTGGCAAGTCGCCTCGGAGCTTGTTTCGTCCGGATCCGTTGATTTAAGTCCTATACACAGTCACTCTATTCCACTTTCGGAGGGTGTCTCGGGTTTTCAATTGATTTTGGATGGCAAAGCGTTAAAACCGTTAATTGTTCCTTAATTTAACCAGAATACCTAAAATTTATGAGTAAACATTACGTCACTTTAGTTTTTGAAGATGGCCGCAGTGAGCGGATACACGCCGATGAAAATGACACCATTTATATGGCTTGTTTGCGTAATAAAATCAGAATTTTAACCGATTGTCTGGAGGGGGCATGCGCCACATGTAAAGCGCATTGTGTGGAGGGCGATTACGATTTAGATGATATTTCGGAGGAGGCGTTATCTGAGGGTGAGGCAGCCGAACGTGAGGTTCTTACATGTCAAATGCATGCGCGATCAGATTGCGTTATTGAATTTCCATATGAATCTCGATTAGCCATAAAACAAGGACCCAAAATTTGGAATTGCGAGGTGGTTACTATTGAGCAGGTGTCTTCTACGGTTGAACGGCTAGACATACGAATTGTTACTGAAGATGACGATGTACTCGGATTCTTGCCGGGACAATATGTTAATTTATCGGTACCCGGGACAAATGATTATCGTTCATATTCATTTGCAAATTCTCCTCATCAGACCGGAGTATTAAGTTTTTTCATCAAAGTGTTGGAACATGGTGTCATGAGCGATTACGTGCGTGAACGTGCGGAGCCCGGTGATCCAATCACGATGAAGGGTCCCTTTGGTCACTTCTATTTACGGGATCCCGTTCGACCCATTGTAATGGTGGCAGGGGGCACAGGTTTAGCTCCGATGCTATCCATGTTTGGTCAAATGGTTGAAATAGGAGCAACAACCCAGCCTATAAACTTGTTGGTTGGGGCAAATGAACCTTCAGAATTATTTAGCATGGACTTATTCGAGTATTATAAATCCCGCGGCCTATCATTAAAAACTGAGATAGCGGTCGTTAATGCTGACCCGGGGTGGTCAGGTTATGTAGGGCATGTTACCGATCTTTTGCGTGAGGACTTTATCAATTTAGAGGCCGATATATACCTTTGCGGCCCTCCACCCATGATCGAGGCGGCTGAAAGCTGGCTATCCGCACGAGGAGTTAACAGTAGGCTAATTCATTCCGAAAAATTTCTTCCGAGTAGTGCATAAGATGTCAAAACCGATAGTTATTCGAAATGGTCTTGTAATAGACGGTTCTCGAGCGGAACCATTGAAAGCAGATGTTGCTATAGACGAAGGACGTATAATTGAAATTGGTAATGATATTTCCAAAGGCGAGGCTGAGATCGTAGATGCCACTGACAAAGTTGTTTCTCCCGGTTTTATTGATATCAAAACACACTCAGATTGGACTTTGCCCCTTATGCCTCAGGCGGAGAGTAAAATTCGTCAGGGTGTCACCACTGAAGTGATTGGACATTGCGGGTATTCCTGTGCTCCAGCGCTTCCAGATAAGGTAGATGCACTATCAGAGTACCTTAGTCCAAGTGCACCGTGGTTATCATTTAAGGAAACTAATTTTAATGATTACCTAAACCATTACCCAGCATTATCAGTCAACGCGATTCATCTTGTCGGCCACAATACATTACGTCTCATGACTATGGGTTTAGAAGATCGGCCTCCGACACCTGATGAATTATCGCATATGAAAGGGCTTTTAAAGGAAGCTCTGGCATCTGGAGCTCTGGGCATGTCGTCTGGTCTCTTCACAGCCCCTGGCTCATTTTCTGAGACAGAAGAACTAGTGGCACTCGGTAAGATACTTGAAGGGAGTGGTGCTTCTTACTTCACTCATTTAAGGAACGAAGGTAATAACGTCTTTGATGCAATTCAAGAAACGATGGAGTTTTCTGAACAGGTTGGCGTTCATGTCCAAATTGTCCATATGAAACTTTCAGGTTTGGATAATTGGGGCGGAGCCCGTAAGGCGATGAACTTATTTTCTGAAGCAAGAAATAAAGGAATTTCAATCGACTGTGACATATATCCATATACAGCTGCCAGCAATCCCCTTCGTAATCTTATGCCGGCTTGGTTGCAGGAGGGAGGAATAGAAGCAACCTTAACAAGGCTCGTAAACCCAGACATGAGAAAACGACTACGAAACGAAATTGATCAAGAAGGTCTTAACAATTTTGGAAGAATACCATCTTGGGAAGCTGTTCGTATTTCTATATCACCTAACCTACCAGAATATGCGGGTAGGACTATAGCAAGTTTGGCTGAGGAGCGTGGTATAGATCAGTTTGAAATGGCTTTGGATTTTATCGTTGAGGACCGTGGTCAGACCCGTGTATTGGTGGATTCCATTTCTGAAGCCGATGTAAGAGCGTTCGTTCAAGACCCTGATGTAATGATTGGCTCGGATGGTAATTCGGTCTCTCCAGAGGGAACAACAGGGCAAGGCCGACCACATCCTCGATTTTATGGTACCTTCGCAAAGGTGTTAGGACATTATAGCCGAGATTTAGGCTTGTTATCACTTCAAGACGCCATCTATAAAATGACGGGTTCTTCGGCAAAAGCATTAGGTCTACGCAATAGAGGTCTTCTTAAACCCGGTTTTAACGCAGATATTACAATTTTTGATCCACAATCTATCGCTGAACGGGCAACGTATGAGGACCCTCATCAATATGCTGCCGGTGTTGATACCGTTTTGGTTAATGGAATTAAAACTCTACAGGGTGGAGAACATACAGGAGCTCTAGCTGGGAAAATTTTACGCCGTCAACAAGATTTCAGTAATTCCAAATTAATCTAACTTTGAAAGTATTGACTTAATCATAAAAATCCTTATTTCTATTGTAGACCAATCCGGTACTAAATATTAGTACTGGATTGGTCCTATTTATAATTGTGGATATTTTATGATTAAGCTAAGCCGTTTGGCAGACTATTCTATTGTTTTAATGGCGCAATTAGCCGGCCATCCATCGTCCCTGATGCAGGCTCCTGATCTTGCTTTGGTTACAGGTCTTCCGGTGCCCACTGTAGCCAAGACATTAAAACTTCTCGCACACGCTGGATTGCTTGAATCCCAGCGGGGGGCCAAAGGTGGCTATGCTTTAGTGCGCGCGGCAGAAGAAATTCCTGTTACTGAAATTATTGCCGCCGTCGATGGTCCCATAGCCTTGACCGATTGCACGATAGAAGACGATGGGGTTTGTAATATAGAGGCGTTATGCCCAACAAAGACCAATTGGCGTAAAATTAATGATGCTGTGGTCGGTGCTCTCCGATGTGTGACACTAGCAGATATGACCCCACAAATTGCCCCTATTGTTCCGCATCGGCCCTTTGAACCTACTTTAAACCATGCTGGTCAGGGAGGAGATGTTGGCTGAAGTAGGAACACAAACGGCTGAAAAACTTGCTGAAAACAGAGAGTATAAATATGGGTTTGTTACAGATATTGACTCGGAGTTTGCACCAAAAGGACTAGATGAAAGTATTGTCCGTTATATCTCTGAAAAAAAAGAAGAACCAAAATGGTTGTTAGAGTGGAGACTGGAAGCATATCGCAAGTGGCTTGATATGAATGAGCCCAGCTGGGCTTTAGTTAATTATCCAAAAATTGACTATCAGGATTCTTATTATTTTGCTGCACCAAAGTCAGATAAAGACGCACCAAAAAGTTTAGATGATGTAGATCCTAAATTATTAGAGACTTATGATAAACTGGGGATTCCTTTGCACGAACGGGCCGCGTTGGCTGGGGTAGCGGTAGACGCAGTATTTGATAGCGTCTCTGTGGCCACAACCTTTAAAGGTAAGTTGGAAGAAGTTGGAGTAATTTTTTGCTCGATAAGTGAAGCGGTTAAGGAACACCCAGAATTGGTTCAAAAGTATCTGGGGTCTGTCGTACCACAATCTGATAACTTCTTTGCGGCTCTCAATTCTGCAGTCTATAGCGATGGCACGTTTGTTTATGTTCCTAAGGGCGTAAGATGTCCAATGGAGTTATCAACATATTTCCGGATAAACGCCGCCAAGACAGGGCAATTCGAAAGGACGTTGATAATTGCCGATGAAGGTTCCCATGTCAGCTACTTGGAGGGATGTACGGCGCCTATGCGCGATGAAAATCAACTGCATGCAGCTGTAGTGGAGCTTATTGCATATGACGACGCCGAAATTAAGTATTCTACGGTTCAAAATTGGTATCCGGGGGATGAAGATGGAGTTGGCGGCATATACAATTTCGTTACCAAGCGTGGTTTGTGCAGGGGTAAGAATTCTAAAATTTCCTGGACACAGGTAGAAACCGGTTCGGCTGTAACTTGGAAGTACCCGAGTTGTGTGCTTGAGGGAGACAACTCAGTTGGTGAGTTTTATTCCGTAGCGTTGACGAATAATTTTCAGCAGGCTGACACTGGTACCAAGATGACCCATTTAGGCCGGAATACATCAAGCACTATCATTTCCAAAGGAATTTCGGCTGGCAAGGGACAGAATACATATCGGGGTCTGGTTAAAGTTCTGGGTAGTGCGGAGGGCGCTAGAAACTTTACACAATGTGATTCTCTCTTGATCGGCGATCAGTGTGGAGCCCATACCGTGCCTTATATTGAAACTGGTAACCCTACTGCTCAGGTTGAGCATGAGGCAACCACATCAAAAATTAGTGAAGATCAAATGTTTTATGTTATGCAACGCGGCCTTACTGCAGAAGAAGCTGTTTCATTAATAGTAAACGGCTACTGCAAGGAAGTACTTAAGGAACTTCCGATGGAATTTGCGGTGGAAGCTCAGAAACTTCTGGCAGTCAGTCTTGAAGGTAGCGTTGGGTAACAGGAGTTTTGAAAGGGTATTGGTTAAATGCTTTTAATTAATAATCTCCATGTCTCAGTTCAAGGAAAAGAAATTCTGCGCGGTGTCAATTTGGAGATAGGTACCGGAGAGGTGCACGCCATTATGGGACCAAATGGCTCTGGAAAAAGCACACTATCATATGTGCTCTCCGGTCGTGAAGGTTACGACGTCACTGAGGGCGAAATTTTGTATAACGGTAAAAACCTGTTGGAACTTGATATACATGAACGTGCGGGTGAAGGGTTGTTTTTGGCTTTTCAATATCCAGTTGAAATTCCGGGTGTATCTAGCATGAATTTTTTGCGCACCTCTCTGAATTCGGTACGTGGCTATCGAGGGGAAAAAGAAGTCTCTGCCGTCGATTTTCTGAAGTTGGTTCGAGAAAAAGCGCGCTCGTTGGGAATGGATGATAAATTACTGCAACGACCAGTGAATGTTGGATTTTCTGGTGGAGAAAAGAAAAGAAATGAAGTCTTACAAATGTCTCTATTAGAACCCAATTTAGCAGTGCTTGATGAAACAGATTCTGGGCTTGATATTGATGCTCTTAAGGTTGTTGCTGATGGTGTTAACGCGTTGCGTTCGCCTAAACGTTCAACACTACTTATTACCCATTACCAACGACTTTTAGGGTATATAGTTCCGGATTTTGTGCATGTTCTTGCTAAGGGTAAAATTGCCACTTCTGGCTCTAAGGAACTTGCAGTTGAATTAGAAAAAAAGGGGTATGGAGCTTTCGGGTTTGACAAAACCGAAGCAGCTTAATTTAAAGGTTCCAACTTAATGTCAAGAACTCAACTTCATCCTGACTCAAGAATTGAATATCACGAGTCCTATTTTGCGGCCTTGCGTGACCAACTGCCAGGGGCCAGTATTTTGCGAAAAAAAGCTATGGAGGTTCTGAAGCGTGATGGGCTTCCAACGCGTCGTACGGAAACATGGAAGTATACAGATCTAAGGCAGCTATTTCGTTCGGAATTTAGACCAGCGGCACATAATAAAATTAAAAGAGACGCATTCGAATCCTATATTGTGGAAGGTTCCCATAGCATTGTATTTGTCGATGGATTATTTTCTGCCAGTTTATCTTGCTTGGAGGGTCTAGCAGGGAAAGCAGAATTTGAATCTCTCGCTGGTTTTTTAAATGGGAAAGATGACCGTGACCCGTGGCCCAGTATAGTGGATATCGAAAAGGCGGGGCTCGCGGCTCTCAACACCTTATTAATGAAAGATGGGGTGGTTTTTAAAATAGCAGACGGTGTGTCTATAGACCGCCCAATCCAGTTTATCTTTGTAATGTCAGAGAATTCTGCGGCAGAAATGCACTTGAGGAATTTGGTGACGGTGGGGTTAAATAGTCAGGCGACAATAATTCAGACATATATTTCGATCGGGCAGTCAACCAGTTTTTGTAATGTGGTAACTGAGTTAGTATTAGAAAAGGATGCGTACCTCCGCCATATAATTCATCAGGATTCAAGTGATAGTAGCTGGCATATCGGACAGGTTGCCGCGAGATTAGAAAGTAGGGCCCATTTAAATAACTTTGTTCTCTCTTCAGGAGCCCGTTTAGCCCGCTCAGAAATATCTGTTGATTTAAATGATAACCAGGCCGATTGTTCGTTAAAAGGTCTCGCAATGGTTCGTGGTAGGCAGCATTGTGACAATACTACCGATGTAATTCATCACAAATCGCATTGTCGAAGTAGTCAATCCTATAAGAATGTATTGGATGATTACTCTAGAACTGTTTTTCAGGGACGAATTTTCGTTTCACCGAATTCCCAGAAAACTGATGCGCACCAAATGAGTAGGAACCTATTGCTTTCCCGAGGCGCTAATGCTGACAGTAAACCGGAGCTGATAATTCATGCTGATGATGTGAAATGTAGCCATGGTGCGGCTGTCGGGGAGCTTGATCAGGATGCTCTTTTTTATTTAAAGACGCGCGGAATAGACGGACCAACGGCACGCAACATGATTGTACATGCTTTTGTTTCAGATCTCTTAGAGGGTATGCCTGAAGATCATGTCAAAGAATACCTTAAAAGGTTTATCAATTCATGGCTTCGGGATATTAAGCAATTTAAGGAGGTTGCGTAAGGATGGCGACAAAAATGGATAGTAAAATTCATCACAATAAATTTGATGTTGATCTTGTTCGTCTAGACTTTCCCATTTTATCTGAACAGGTACATGGCAAGCCATTTATTTATTTTGATAGCGCGGCAAGTTCTCAAAAGCCGTGCTCGGTCATAGACGCGGTTTCTAACGTTTATAGGAGAGAATATTCCAACGTTCATCGTGGCGTTCATTATATGAGTCAAAAGGCGACAGACGCTATGGAGGCGGCCCGGAAAAAAATATGTAACTTTATTAATGCAGATAATATCCGCGAGGTGATTTTTGTTCGGGGAGCTACTGAGGGGATCAATCTGGTAGCATCTAGTTGGGGTCGCAGCAATCTCAAGGCAGGGGATGAAATCATTCTTTCCATGATGGAACACCACTCAAATATAGTGCCTTGGCAAATTATTGCGGAAGAGACCGGAACCCTAATTAAGGTTGTACCAATTGACGATAAAGGGGTGTTCGATATGGACGCTTACTTAAATATGTTGAGTAACAGGACTAAATTTGTAGCGATTACACATGTTTCGAATGCGCTTGGAACCGTATTACCAGTTTCTGAAATCATTGGGACTGCACATGAAAAAGGGGCTAAGGTCCTTGTAGATGGCTGTCAGGCTGCGCCTCATTTAGAACTCGATGTTCGCGCTATGGACGCAGATTTTTATGTTTTTTCCGGTCATAAAATTTACGGCCCAAGTGGTATCGGCGTACTTTATGGAAAAGAGGAAATTCTTGATTCTATGCCTCCCTATCAAGGTGGGGGGGAAATGATCGACGTTGTTACATTTGAAAAAACTACTTATGCGGATTTGCCGTTTAAGTTTGAAGCCGGAACGCCTCATATATCTGGAGCAATCGGCATGGGTGCCGCGATTGATTACATCAATTCCGTTGGTCTTAATAATATTGCGGCGCATGAAATGGATCTACTTTCCTACGGCACAGAAAAACTCAAGGGAATAAATCGTTTGCAAATTATTGGGGAGGCACCTGAAAAAGCAGCCATATTGTCCTTTAACTTGGATGGGGTACATCCTCATGATGTAGGAACTATTATAGATATGGAAGGAATTGCGGTTCGTACAGGGCATCACTGTGCGCAACCTGTAATGGAACGCTTTAATATCGCTGCCACAATTCGAGCTTCCATAGGTTTGTATAATCGTCGTGACGAAATAGACGCCTTGGTAGCCGGGCTACAACGCGTTAGGGGGATTTTTGGTTAATGAGCGGTAGTCTAAAAAAACTTTATCAGGAAGTTATTCTTGACCACAGTCGCCATCCAAGAAATTTTGGCACTATGGCAAAACCTGATAAAAGTGCTAGCGGCAACAATCCACTTTGTGGAGATAAGGTAACCGTTTTTCTAACGATAGAAGGTGATAATATATTAGATACGAGTTTTGATGCTAGGGGTTGCGCAATTTCTATAGCTTCTGCATCAATGATGACGGAAATGGTCAAAGGTAAGTCAATAGAGCAGGCCAAGACGCTATATGAGAAGTTTACTGCCATTGTTACGGGTCAAACCGGCCCATCAGGTGAACTTGCGGACCTTGAGACACTCTCTGGTGTTAAAGACTTTCCAACGAGGATTAAATGCGCGACTTTATCATGGCATGCAATGTCAGCTGCACTTGATAATTCAGATAAAGAGGTCAAAACCGAATAAGTTATTTGGCAATGTTGTCCATGAAAGACGATTTAGAGAAATCAAAACCAAAGGAGATGTTTCTTTAATGGTTACGAAACAAGGTGAAAAGGATGGGGAGGTATCTAGTGCCAATGATTCTGGTCATGCTATTGCGCCGCCATTTTCTTCTTCAAATCACGGTGAAGAGTATAATATTAAAACAGATATAGATAACTATCAGTTTGAAGGTAGAGTAATTGAAGCGATTTCTACCGTTTTTGACCCAGAGATACCGGTTAATATTTACGAATTAGGACTTATCTATAATATTGATATAAATGGTATGAAAGATGTACATATCGATATGACTTTAACATCACCCGCTTGTCCAGTGGCTGGCACTTTGCCCGGTGATGTAGAGCGAGTGGTGAAAGACGTGGAAGGTATTGGTGGAGTTTGTGTCGAACTTGTCTGGGAGCCTGCTTGGACCCCTGACCGGATGAGTGAGGCTGCAAAATTAGAGCTAGGGTTTATGTGAGGTGTTAAAAATTGAAAAATAAAGAAAATTTTCAAGGAAACCCCTCGGTTTTAAGTGTTACTAATGCTGCAATTCTGCAGCTTAGAAGACTAATTAATTCACACGAGCCAGATGCAGTGGGAATACGGCTTGGCGTGAATGAAGGCGGTTGTAATGGCCTTAGTTATGCGATGGATTTTGCTAAAGAGAAAAGTGCGGCAGACGAGGTTTTGGATTTGGGTGGTGTTAAACTTTTGATAGATCCCATGGCAGTAATATACCTCGTGGGCACGGAAATGGATTTTGTAGAGGAGAAAATGGGCTCTAGTTTTGTATTCCGAAATCCAAATGAATCGGGCCGCTGCGGTTGTGGAGAGTCTTTTAGTGTTTGACCTTTAATTTGAATAATTTTTTTCAATGGAATGAATTAATCAACAAATAGGTCCTGTATCTATCTGCCCGTAGAAAAATTTAGAGATCTGACCGTCTAAGTTAGGCAGGATTTTAAGCAAACGCCTTAAACCCGATAAGGGTAAAGGTATCTTTAATGCCTGTAAGAGTTTGGATGTTGTCCGTCACGAAGTGCCCTATATCAATATTGTCTTCCAGATAGGCTTTCATCAGTAAATCATGTTCTCCGGAAATTGAATGCACCTCAGATATACTTTCAACGTTCAAGATAGCTTTGTCAGCTACCTCGTAGGCTGTTCCTAACTCACATTTGCAGAATATAAAAATGGTTTGCATGGTTTTGTTCTAGTCATTTTTGTTTACATTAGATTTTAACATAAATTTGGGCACATGAGAGCCCATGCCAACTACGTTATTTTCGTCCACTTTATCATCTCGATCAGGTTTTTTTGAAATCTTTTCGGGACCTGGTTCCGTTGTTTTTTTATTGTTGTGCGGTCGGGAACTCAAGTTTTTTGTTGAAATTTGTTTTTTACCACGGGAAGTTCCATTATTTTTTTTGTTCGTTCTTTTCTTTCTTTTCAGTTTAGACCCTTCACTCTGAATATCTGTTTTTTTAATTCCATCAAACGTGATTGGTGAAATTGTCTGCCCAATTACCTTATATACAGCATCTAAAAACTTCCCGTCATTATTAGTTCCTATTGTCAGGGCACGGCCTTTACGGCCAGCTCTTCCAGTCCGGCCGATACGGTGAATGTAGTCTTCGGCATGAATTGGTACATCGAAATTAAAAACGTGTGATACCTTCGGTATATCCAGGCCACGGGCGGCCACATCACTTGCTACGAGGAGCGTTGTTTCACCCTTTTTGAAAATTTCTAAAGTTTCTAAGCGTGCCGGCTGCGACATGTTTCCATGTAATGCAGACGAATTAAACCCATGTTTTTGTAGGGATCGATTGAGGATGTCTACGTCTCTTTTACGATTACAAAATATGATTGCATTTTCTACACTTTCCGAAACAATCATTTTTCGTAAAGCGTCACGTTTGATGTAATCTTTGTCTTCTACAATCGTTAGAAACTGTTCTACTGTCTCTGCAGTGGCAACTTTTGGTGAAACAGTTATTTCTTTTGGGTGAATTAAAAATTTATTAGCTAATTTACGAATTTCGGAAGGAATGGTGGCAGAGAAAAATAACGTTTGTCTAATTGGCGGCAATAACATGACTATTTTTTCAACATCGGGCATAAAGCCCATGTCCATCATTCGATCAGCTTCATCTATTACCAAGATTTTAATATCTGTTAGGAGTATTCGACCACGTTCAAAATGATCAAGTAATCTACCCGGGGTTGCTATCAGAACGTCGACACCTCGGTCAAGTTTGGAATTCTGTTCTTCGAAAGATACACCGCCTATAAGCAAAGCCATAGAAAGTTTTTGGTACTTACCATATATCTCAAAATTGTCAGCAATTTGAGTAGCCAATTCACGGGTCGGTGTAAGTATAAGTGAGCGTGCCATTCGGGCTCGGCTGCGCCCAGCGGAGAGAATCTCAATCATTGGTAAAGTGAACGAAGCAGTTTTGCCGGTGCCGGTTTGCGCGCACCCCAAAACATCGCGTCCCATTAATACAAAAGGAATAGCTAGTTCTTGTATTGGGGTAGGGGCCACATAACCGGCGTCGTTAATTGCACTAAGTACTTCGGGACTTAGTCCTAGATCATCAAAAGTCATAACGAATTGATTGTTTATACCTAACTAAAAATTTATGCTTCCTTTATTTGCTGTTAATTTCATCAGAAGTCAAACAACGTTGTTACATATTCTTTAATTTGTTAAATGTGCTAGAGTGGTTTATTTCCGAATTTACTGGATCTTATGATGGGAAAAATTTTAACTAAATCGCAAATAGATCAATATCATAAGGAGGGCTTTATCTCTCCGGTTCGTGTTATGTCTGAAGAAGATGCTTTAGCTCTTAGGAAAGAGATTGAAGAATTTGAGACCTCCCAAGGCAAGCCAATTTATGGTACACAAAAGACTAAGGCGTTTTTACGATTTTCCTGGGCATACGATCTCGTTGTTAATCGAAACATTTTAGATGTTGTCGAAGATCTTATTGGTCCTGATATTCTATGTTATCAACATGGAATATGGTTTAAAGAGCCAGAGTCTGGTTCGTATGTTAGTTGGCATCAAGATGCGACTTATTATGGACTGAATCCTTGGGAGTTGCTCAGCGCTTGGGTGGCACTTACTCCAGTAAATGAAGTATCTGGTTGTATTCAAGTTATACCTCGGTCTCATAAGGATGGTTGTTATCCGGTGGAGTATACTGAACGCAGCGACAATAATCTCCTCGCCAGTGGTCAAAATACACTTTATGAATTTGATGAAGGGGAAGCCGTTTCGATGTATTTGCAACCTGGTGAAATGTCTATTCATCATGTGTGTTTGGTGCATAGTTCCAAACCAAATCATAGCCTGGATCGACGCATGGGGTTGTCAGCGGGCTATTTGCCGCCACATGTTAAACAAACTACCACTCTAAAGGCGACAGCAATGCTCGTTCGAGGAAAGGATCAGTATGGGAATTTTTTGCCTAATGAATTGCCTCCCACTGCATTTGACGACCTAGGTACTATTGAAAGGCAAGAAAAAGCGGTAGAGTTATACCGGGCAAAGTCGATAGAATGCGGTAATCAAACTGCATGGCGTTTGGGTTAGAATAAAAAATATCTAGATATATAAGTTACCCCTATCAAATTTTGTTGACTCAGTGTTATTTTAACTCGCAGTTAACTTATCAAAATTGATGATGTGATAATTATACGTCTAGCTGTTTGATTGTTTGTGCATTTTTTTGAATGAAGGCCAAGCGTCGTTCGGGTTTCCTTCCCATTAAATCTTCTACTAATGTCGCCGTAGTTTGAGCTTCATTTGTATCATTCAAGGAAATCCCGCTGGGAACCGTTATTCGAACTAATTTTCTTTTTTCGGGGTCCATGGTCGTTTCTTTGAGCTGTTGCGCTGGCATCTCACCTAAGCCTTTAAAACGACTTACTTCAACTTTACCCCTTCCACTAAAGTATTTTTTAATTAAAGTCTCTCGATGTGTGTCATCTTGAGCGTACATAGTTGTTGCCCCTTGATTTATTCTAAATAATGGAGGGATTGCGAGATAAAGGTGACCTTGCTCGATAAGTTGTTTCATTTCTTGAAAGAAAAATGTCATTAGAAGAGAGGCAATATGCGCGCCGTCAACATCTGCATCGGTCATTATTATAACACGCTCATAACGTAATTTTTTTTCATCGTAGTTCGACCGAACACCGCAACCAAGAGCCTGAATTATATCTGTCAATTCCTG
>Ga0310344_10002399_pt1 | contig 14075 bp, 12 predicted proteins | sample HC15DNA20200_MG_FD_203801 | JGI IMG/M metagenome (GOLD analysis project Ga0310344, IMG submission 203801) | Marine microbial communities from station ALOHA, North Pacific Subtropical Gyre - HC15-DNA-20-200_MG | ecosystem: Environmental > Aquatic > Marine > Oceanic | place: Pacific Ocean: North... | reverse complement strand
ATGCAGGAATTAAGCGAAGAGCCTTCTCTGCGCGAAACGGGAACCATCGTTGAAGTGGATCATCCTACGCGCGGAAAGTACCTCACCGTGGGTAATCCAGTGAAGCTGTCCGATTCACCGAGCGAGGTGAGTCGTTCTCCGCTTTTGGGTGAGCACACAGGCGAAATTCTTCAGGAAGTGCTGGGGTACAGCGCTGAAGAAGTATCGGATTTGCGGGAGGCGGGCGCTGTTGGCCGTGAGGACTGCGCGTCCTCGTAGAGAGGCGGATAGGGTACGGGCACTCAGTCGAGGAGAGTGCTTCCGGTTAGTGTTACCGTGCCCTTGGTTTTTTGTCCGTGCCGTTGGCGTATCTGGAGAGGAATCTGTTCCGGATTATTGGAGAACCAGTAATACAGTTCCCTCGAACTGCTCCGGTCAATAAAGTAGCGTGTGGCTGAGATTGCCCGGGACGCAACATTGAGCGTTTCTTCCTCCTGCTCGATAAAGCGATAACTCCGGACGCGGTGACCTTCATGAACTTTCAGGAGAAATTCGCGCTCGCCTTGTGCAAGCATCAATCTTCCCATCAACTCGAAGCTTAAGGGGTCTTGCATGGTGGATTCGAGCGCAAAACTGCGATCTTCACCCTTGGCGTAACCGCTGCTCGCACCTGACGCCCAATCAAACTCGATTCTGATATCTCGCTTCGAATTCGCCTTATCTTCACCGATGAAATAAAGAGAGGGCCGGATCACGCCATGATGCAGAGTAAACCGTGAGACCTCATAAATCGGGCCGTACCCGGTGAGTCTTGCGGCGCCCTTGAGGCGGGTGGTGGATCGCAGGATATACTCTTCCCCGTCTTTTTCGAGGGAAACCGTCCTCGCCGCGCGAAATCCTGAGTAGTTCACCGCATATTCGGACTGAAACGGTTCCAGCAGAACGGATTCGGACGCATTGACTGGACCACAAGAAATCGTCAGCAACAATGCGAGCGCTGTCACAAAGGAGGTTGTTGTCACGAGCGTACGGTATCCGGACGGGTGTATGAGTTTTTGGTTGCCGGTCTTGGGTTCACACTGCGCGGAACTGTGCGAGGCGTGATAAACCGGCGACGACCTTATGAATATACGGGTTCTTACATACAATATACACAAGTGCATCGGAGGGGTCGATCGCAACTACAACCTGGCTCGGATTGTCGATGTGATCCAACATTACCAGCCGGAACTGGTTCTGTTGCAGGAGGTGGCACGCTTTAGCCGGGAATCTTCGGGCGTGCTGCAGGCAGATATCCTAGGCGATGCGTTACAGTTGCCGCATCGTATCTGGATCCCCAATGTTCGTGTCCAGCATGCCCGGGGATACGGCAACGCCATTCTGAGTCGTTGGCCCATTTCAGACGCAGACAACATCAATCTCAAGATTGGTCTCAAGAAGCGTCGTAGCGCCCTATACTCCAAGGTGCGGATCTCTATGCCAGGGAAAAGTGGCGCCCGAGTCCAGACCCGGACTCTCCATCTCTTTAATCTGCATTTGGGATTGTCGGGTATTGAGCGTCGCATGCAGTTGAAGAAGTTGCTGGCTCACGCCCACTTCGATCGTATTTCTCGGGCAAGTCCCGTCGTGGTCGCAGGTGATCTGAATGACGTCTGGGGGACCCTAGGTCGTCAGGTGATGCGGCCCGCCGGATTCCGGGGAACGGACCGCAAACCACGAACGTTTCCGGCCTATGCGCCGGTGCGGCCGCTGGATAGCCTCTATGTGCGTGGAGAGATTCAAATCGCCAGCCTAATGTCATCCCGTCTGGCGCTCGCCCGTCAGGCATCTGACCACTTACCGCTGGTGGCCGATCTCACACTTCCCTGAGGTGTGTCCAAAAAAAAGCGGGGCAAATGCCCCGCTTTTTTTGAGATCCCCGATATCCGGGGTGGAGGTGCGCTTACTTGGTAGCGTCAAGCGCCTGATCAATATCGGCAAGGATATCGTCGATATGCTCGATACCGATAGACAGCCGGACGAGATCTTCCGTCACCCCGGAACTGGCCAACTCCTCCGGAGACAGCTGACGGTGCGTCGTGCTTGCCGGGTGGCAGGCCAGTGACTTCGCATCGCCAATATTGACGAGTCGGGTGATAAGTTGCAGTGCATCGATGAACTTGGGGGCGGCCTCCGCCCCGCCTTTGACGCCGAAACTCATCACTCCTGAACCCCGTCCGCCCATGTACTTGTCGAGCAGCGCTTTATGCGGACTGTCATCCAGTCCGGCATAACGAACCCATTCGACCTGCGGGTGATCTTTAAGGTGTTTCGCCACCGCAAGGGTGTTCTCACAGATGCGGTCCATCCTGAGCCCCAGGGTCTCAATACCCTGCATGATCAGGAAGGAGTTCATCGGCGTCATTGCGGCACCCATGTTTCGCAGTGGTACCACTCGTGCGCGGAGAATATAGGGAGGCAGGCCTGTCTCGGTGAAGACTACACCGTGGTAGGAGACGTCAGGCTCGTTGAGGCGATTGAACCGATCCTTGTTAGCCACCCAATCGAATTGGTTAGAATCGACGATGATGCCGCCTACGATCGTACCGTGGCCGGACATGTATTTGGTCAGAGAATGCACAACAATGTCGCAGCCGTGCTCAAAAGGTCGGCACAGATACGGTGTGGGCACCGTGTTGTCGACGATGACTGGCACCCCATGAGCATGTGCAATGTCGGCGACTTTTGCGAGGTCAACCACGTTGCCGGCCGGGTTGCCAACGGATTCGCAGTAGACCGCTTTGGTTTTACTGTCGATCAGGGCGGCCATTGCGTCCAGGTTTTCGGGGTCAGCGAATCTTGGCTGGATACCAAACTGGGGAAAGGTGTGGGCAAAAAGGTTATAGGTACCACCATACAGCGTAGACATGCTGATGAAATTGTCACCTGCCTCGGCGATCGTCAGCAATGCGTAGGTAGTTGCAGCTTGGCCGGATGAGAGCGCAAGCGCAGCCACACCGCCTTCCATATCCGCGACGCGTTGTTCCAGCACGTCGTTGGTGGGGTTCATGATCCGGGTATAGATATTCCCAAGTTCCGCAAGATTGAAGAGATTCGCCCCATGCTCTGTGTCACGGAACGCATAAGAAGTGGTCTGGTAGATAGGGACAGCGACCGCGTTGGTTGTCGGATCCGGCTTATAGCCTGAATGAACCGCTTTGGTTTCAATTTTCATGTATTCTTCCATCGTGAGTTGTTGGTGTGTGATGCAGTTCTGCCTGCATTTTTTGATACTTCAAAGCGCATGTCGTTGGGATGTTGAAATCACAAGCAAATCCGCAGTTATGTGCCTGAACAAATATACCTTACAGAATATCTCGGAAATAATGGAAGTTTTTTCAATGGGCGAGCGCCCATTGAAAAAGGCTAAAGTCTCGAGCGCCTGATGATCTTGCTGATCCATGAAGGCCAATGGCTGCTGTTTGGCGTGATCCTAGTGGCGCTGGCGATCTCGCTATCGTTCCATGAGTTTGGTCACGCCTTCACCGCGCTGCGGTTTGGAGATGACACCGCACGACGGGCGGGGCGCCTGACGGTAAATCCAGTAGCGCATATCGATCCGCTGGGTCTGTTGATGGTGGTTTTCGTGGGGTTTGGGTACGCCAAGCCTGTCCCGACAAATCCACGGTTATTCAAATCCCGTTACGCGGAACTGTGGGTAGCTGCGGCTGGGCCTGCGATGAACCTGCTGCTGGCCGTAGTCAGTGTCAATGCCTATCTGCTGGCCCTGAAGTGGGGCTGGATTTCCCTTTCCGATCCGGGTCCGCGGCTGTTCTTCATCTACCTGGCCCAGATTAATCTTCTGCTGATGATCTTTAATCTTCTGCCGGTAGGGGCGCTCGATGGTCATTACATCCTGCCGTATCTTCTGCCGCGCAGACTGGCCCAAGCCTATCGATACTACAATGCCCGCTATGGGAATGTTGCACTGCTGGGTCTGGTGGCTTTGGCGATTCTGGGGGTACCCATTTTCTCGACCGTCATTGGGTTAAGCGCAGGCCTGCTGCAGTGGATAGCTTTCGTCTGACGTGACACATCAGGAATAACCATGAGCGCATCAGAAAATGAATCGGTAAAGCCGACCTCACTCGATGAGGCATCCTCCGCCGATTTACTGAAACGGGCGTACGGGCTCGAGACGCCGACTCAGGCGCGGGAGTTATATCGGGACTGGGCAACCACTTACGACATGCATCTTCAGAGCGGGCTTCATTACCGCGCTCCTCAAAGGATTGCCGAGATTCTGGCAGGAGTCTTGGCAGATCGGTCGTGCCTGATCCTGGATGTTGGCTGCGGAACCGGACTCGTGGCAGAGTATCTGGCACATCGTGGCTTTAACGCGTGTCATGGGCTCGATTTTTCTCCCGAGATGCTGGAGGTGGCTGAACAAAAGGGGATTTATCGGTCCCTCATCGAGGCGGATCTGGAAAAGCCGCTGGAGATCGCAGAAGGAAGTTACGACGCCGCCATCTGCTGCGGTACGTTCACGCACGGGCACGTCAGCCGACAGGCGCTCACCGAAATCTGCCGGCTGCTTAAGCCGGGTACGCCCTTCGCCTGCACGATCCATAATCACCTTTGGGAGGAAGCAGGGTTTTCACTTGAGATCGAACGGCTTGAAGGTTGTGGAATCGCAACGCTGGAGTCTGTCACCGAGGAGCCTTATTTCGACGGTGCACCCGCAGATGGCAAGTACTGCGTGCTGCGACGACATTGATCCGCTCTACACGCGGCAGGGGCAACCGTCAAGGCAGGTGCTACAATCTGTCCTGGTCGGCAAAGGAGTCGGCTTGCACTAATATGGCGGCGGCAGTCGGTCTCCCCGGTGGCGAGAGGTTGTGAACCCGGTCAGGTCCGGAAGGAAGCAGCCGTAGCATCCGAATCGGGTGCCGGGGTCGGGCGGGCTGGCGCCGTCTCCATTGCTTCGGATCAGGATTTGGTTTTACGTGAAAGGCTTTACCGAGCCATGACCCCAGTTTTCCCGTTATGAGTTATCAGGCGCTTGCCCGCAAGTGGCGGCCTCGCCGTTTTGCCGATGTCGTAGGGCAGGACCACGTGGTCAATGCTTTGCGCAATGCGATCCAGCAGGATCGGGTGCACCATGCGTTTCTTTTTAGCGGAACCCGGGGTGTGGGCAAAACGACACTCGCTCGGATCCTCGCCAAGGCGGTGAACTGCGAACAGGGCCCACAGGCCGAGCCGTGTGGTGAGTGCGGCGCCTGTCAGGGCGTAGACGAAGGACGGTTCATTGATCTCATCGAGATCGATGCCGCATCGCGAACCCGGGTCGACGATACCCGCGAAATTCTGGATAACGTCCAATATGCACCGACCCAGGGTCGGTACAAGATCTACCTCATTGACGAGGTGCATATGCTTTCCGGGCATAGTTTTAATGCCCTATTGAAGACGCTCGAAGAGCCTCCGCCCCATGTGAAATTCCTGTTAGCGACCACTGACCCCCAGAAACTACCGGCGACGATTCTTTCGAGGTGTCTGCAATTCAACCTCCGCCTGCTGACGGCTCAGGAGATCAGTGGGCAACTTGAGACGATCGCGCGGGCGGAGGAGCTCAGCTTCGATGATGTAGGCCTGGATATTCTCTCCCGCGCTGCCGATGGCAGTGTGCGGGATGGCTTGAGCCTCCTGGATCAAAGCATTGCGTTTGGTAATGGTTCGGTTACCGGCCAGGAAGTACGGGACATGCTGGGCATGATTGAGTCACATCATGTTGACGCAATCCTGCGCGCCTTAGCGGGTAAAGATGGTGCTGGGCTGATCGAAACGGTAGCGAGTATGGCTGAGCGCCCAATCGATTACTCAGGCGCACTCGATGAGCTACTAACGGTATTGCACAATGTGTCGCTGTTTCAGATCCTCCCGGATGTGGTTGCGGCAAAGCAGGCAGATTCGGATCTGGTCAAGGAGTTAGCCTCGTCCCTGTCAAAGGAAGATGTGCAGCTTTATTACCAGATCGGATTAATGGGCAAGCGTGATCTGCCGCTGGCACCTGGCCCGGCTTCCGGCTTTGAAATGACAATGTTGCGGATGTTTACGTTCTCTCCGGACGCCGAAGACGGGGCCGGCGGGGTCCCGAACCCGGGCGGTGCAACATCTGTGTCCCCGCCAGGCGCGACCGGCAGAAAAGCGGCCAAGCAGGGTCCGCGAATAAAAAACACGTCTGGGCCATACGAGAAATCGAACATCGCACCGGACTCAGGACAGGCCTCCGGGATCGAAAAAAAAAGGGCAGGCCGCAACGGAAAGACCAAAACAGATTTATCACTGTCGGACCCTGCCGTTTGGGCCGGGTTTGTTGAGGATAGCGATTTCACCGGGGTAACCCAGGAACTTGCGATGAATCTGTGTCCTAAGACCTACGATCCTGAAACCCGGGTGTTGACGCTGTCCCTGGTTGCGGGACTGGCATCGATGCGAAGTCCTTCGAGGCAGAAGATGATTGAAGAGAAATTGGAGGCATTCTGTGGCGTTTCTGTGCGCCTTGAAATAGCAGATGACGGCGAGATATCAGGGGAAACGCCGGGCATGGCTCGGGCCCGACGCGAGCAGGAAGAGAAAGATGCGGCTCTTAAGACCTTGATGGACGATCCAACTGTCCAGGATCTGGTATCGGCATTCGACGCTACGGTGGTGCCGGAGTCGGTTCGGCCGGGTAAACAACAGAGGAACAGCGAATGAAAGGACCCTTGGGTAACATCATGAAGCAGGCTCAGGAGATGCAGGAAAAACTCCAGGCGGCGCAGGAGTCTCTGGCTAACATGGAGGTCACCGGCGCTTCAGGGGGTGGAATGGTAGAGGTCGTCATGACCTGTCGTTATGATGTGCGCAGGGTTTCCATCGATGATGCTTTAACCAGCGATGACAAAGAAGTGCTCGAGGACTTGATAGCCGCCGCAATCAACGATGCAGTCCGCCGGGTCGAAAAAGTGACCCAGGAAAAAATGGGAGGGCTGACATCAGGGATCAATATTCCGGGGATCAATATTCCGGGGATGAATGGCTAACGGCGAAGCGATTGATCGGTTGAAGGAGGCGTTGCGCCGGCTTCCTGGCGTGGGTCCACGCACGGCTGGACGGATGGCGTTTCACTTGCTCGAGCGTGATCGTGAAGGCGGCAAGGTGTTGGCGCAGGCGCTTCAGGCGGCGGTCGCGGGGGTTAATCACTGCGAGCGCTGTAACAATTTCAGCGAGAATCCGTTCTGCGATATCTGCGATTCGGGAAAACGCGACGAGACATTGCTCTGCGTTGTTGAAACACCAGCGGACCTCGACACCATTGAGCAGGCTGGCGCTTATACCGGATACTATTTCGTGCTCATGGGACACCTGTCGCCTCTTGACGGAATCGGGCCAGACCAGTTGGGCTTTGAGCGCCTAGTGGAGGTCATTTCCCAGGGCGTGGTTGAGGAAGTCATTCTGGGTACAAATCTGACAGTGGAAGGACAAGCGACGGCGGACTACCTGAGTGACTTACTCCAGGCGTACGAGATCAGCGTCAGTCGTCTCGCGCGCGGCGTGCCAGCAGGGGGAGAGCTCGAATATATGGACGCCAACACGCTTAATCAGGCATTTTCAGACCGCCGACTGCTTGTCAGACGTTCGGATAGTGAAGTCTGAAACGGTCCCAGCGTGACGTTTAGCAGAGCTTAGAAAGAATCGGCAAAAGCGCTCAGTCTGCCTAAGAGCCGAAACTGAGCGGCCGCCCGAACACCCCGGGGCGGATGACGCCTTTCTCGAACACGACCCGACCCCCGACAATGGTGTGCGTCGGCCAGCCGGTGAGGCTTCGACCTGAAAAGGGGCTCCACCCTGTTCGACTGAATACTTCCTCATCGCGAACGGTTTGAGTTCCGTCAATGTCGACCAGGGCGAGATCCGCATCAAAGCCCTCGACGAGCTCGCCCTTATTTGCAATTTTGTAAAGTTCGGCGGGACCTGAACACATCCAACGCAGGATCTGGGTCAGGGTACACTTACCTTCCCGCATGGCAGTCATCATCAGCGGCAGCGATGTTTCAACGCCTGGCATGCCGGAGGGTGAACGGGGGTAGGGCTTTTCTTTATCTGCCAGCAGGTGCGGTGCATGATCGGTGGCGATGATGTCGATAACACCAGCGTGCAGTCCCGCCCAGAGTGCTTCTGCATTCTGTGGATCCCGGATCGGAGGATTCATCTGCACGCGTGATCCCAGCACAGCGTAGTCATCCGTATTCAGGAAAAGATGGTTCGGCAGTACCTCACAAGTGACCTGATCGGCCTTGCCCGCGCGCAAACGCGCGACTTCCTCAGCAGTAGACAGGTGAAGTATGTGCAGTCTTCGTCCATATTTTTCGCTCAAATGAAGTGCGCGTTCAGTGGCAATCAGCGCGGTTTGGGCGTCTCGAATTGAAGAGTGAATGGCATAGTCTTGGGTTTCCTTGTCACCCAGCAGGGCGGCAGTACGCTCACGGATCCGGGTTTCATCCTCGGCATGCACAGCGATCAGCCGGTCACCGTTACCGAAAATACGGTCGAGATCCTTTTCCTCGTTGACCAGTAGGCTGCCCGTGCTGGAGCCCATAAAGATCTTGATGCCACAAGCGGGGTGAACGTTATTCAGAGACTCAAGATTTTCTACTGTTGCCCCGATGAAAAAACCGAAGTTGGCGACGCTCGTGGCTTCTCCTCTGGAAATCTTCCAGTCCATCTGTTCCTGATCGATGGTCGCCGGATTGCAGTTTGGCATCTCAAGAAAACTTGTGACGCCCCCTCTGACGGCCGCTCGTGAACCGGAGGCGAGGTCCTCCTTGTCGGTGCCGCCAGGCTCACGAAAGTGCACCTGGGGGTCGATCACGCCCGGTATCAATAGCTTGCCCTCGGCGTCGATCTCCTCGCGCCCGTCGCCGGTGACATGGGAAGCAATAGCGGTAATCCGCCCTTGGGCACAGGCGAGGTCTCCTTCGAGCAGCTTGCCGTCAGGCAGGGCTATGACAGCGTTACGGATGAGAAGATCGTGCATTTTCTAGATATGAGGATGGGAAAAACGGCCTAGTTTAACCTTAGAGGCCTCTCTATTCTTGCAGCAAATCCTGCAACAAAAAACGGCGCGATAGCGCCGTTTTGAAAACAAGGGCGCCTGAGACGGGATGCCTGAATCAGCAGGGAAGGGTCAGGCGCTTTGTTTTTCCCGGATTTCGTTCAGAGACTTGCAGTCGATACACAGATTTGCCGTCGGCCGGGCTTCGAGCCGCTTGATACCAATCTCGATGCCGCACTCCTCACAATAACCATAATCTCCTTTATCAAGATCAATGAGAGAGTCATTGATTTTCTTGATAAGTTTCCTTTCCCGGTCTCGCGTCCGTAACTCCAGGGAGCGGTCGGTCTCCATCGTTGCGCGGTCATTGGGATCGGGCAGGTTGATGGTTTCGTCCTGCATGACTGACATCGTGCGCTCGATGTCGTCAACGAGCTCCTGTTTCCAGGCATTCAATATGACGCGGAAATGTTCGGTCTGAACCTCTCCCATATAGGGCTCACCACGTTTTGGCCGGTGCGGTTTGACGCCGTGGATCAATTCTTCAGAAGATTTTTTCTTTGTCGCTGGCATTGGTTTACACTGAGCGGTATCAAGAAATTCAGTAAAACAGGCCAAGAAGGCGGCGCAATCTAGCAGGTTCCGGGATTTCCCGCAATGCCTGTCGGAAAATTAATTCAACAGGCCAATATGACAATGATTTTGCGCTATTCGCCGACTTCCCCCTACGTGAGAAAGGTCTCTGTGGTCATCAACGAACTGGGTTTGTCGGAGCAAATCGAACGTGTTGCGACAGATCCCTGGAATCCCGAGACCGATCTCACGGTCCAGAATCCGCTGGGGAAGGTGCCGACGCTGATCACTGACTCCGGTCAGGTTCTATTCGATTCCCACGTCATTTGTGAGTACCTCGATCGGCTTCATTGCGGCCCAAGACTGTTTCCATCGGAGCCGAAGGCCCGGATTCAGGCGCTGCAACTCGAGGCGCTTGGGGACGGTGTGCTGGATGCGGCGGTCCTGGCGTTCATTGAGGTCCAGCGGCGGCCTGAGGCCCACCGGTGGACAGATTGGGCGTCGCGCCAGCGTGCCGCGATCGACCGCAGTCTTGCCTGGCTGACACAGCATATGGATCTGCTCGGCGGCCAGCTTCATGTGGGACACCTGACTGTCGGCTGTGCGTTGGGCTACCTGGATTTTCGTTTGGCCGACCTGAACTGGCCCGAGCGGTATCCGGGTCTCGCTGACTGGTGCGTGGAATTCTCGGGTCGGGAGTCGATGCGAGAGACTATACCGTCGGACTGATCGTCTCAATTGGAGGGTTGATTTCTATATAATGGAGGTGAGGTTCGATGGCTCCCTGTTTACCTTAATTTCTTCTCCTAAAGAGTCGTTGCCATTCAGTCGGGCGGCGACCTGACGGGCCCGCAGTCTGCGCCAAGCAAATATATGCGTCTTAAGAAAATTCACGTTTCCGGCTTTAAGTCTTTTGTTGATCCCACGGCGATTACGATTCCCGCCGAAATGACCGGCATTATCGGACCAAACGGTTGCGGCAAGTCCAACGTCATTGATGCCGTGCGTTGGGTGATGGGGGAAAGCTCAGCACGAAAGCTGCGTGGCGACAGCATGTCCGACGTGATTTTCAATGGGTCAGAGGCGCGAAAGCCCGTCGGCAAAGCTTCAGTCGAGTTGATTTTTGATAATGCCGACGGCAAAAGCGCGCAGGCCTACGCCCGCTTCAGTGAAATCTCGGTAAAACGAACGCTGTCTCGAGATGGCACCTCAGAATACTCGCTGAACAAGGCGCAGTGCCGGCGTAGAGACATCACGGACCTGTTCCGCGGGACCGGCTTGGGTCATCGGTCCTATTCGATCATTGAGCAGGGCATGGTCAGCAGGATCGTCGAGGCACGGCCGGAGGAACTCCGGGCTTTTGTCGAAGAGGCCGCGGGCATCTCTCACTATAAAGACCGGCGCCGAGAAACAGAAACCCGAATGCGCCATACACGGGAGAACTTGAGCCGCGTCGAAGATATCCGCAAGGAACTGGATACACAGCTACGCCGGCTGCAGCGTCAGGCGCAGGCGGCCCGGCGGTACCAGAAACTTAAGGATGAGGAGCGGGAGATCAACGGCCAGTTGCTGGGACTGCGTTATCGCGCCCAAAAAGGATCTGTCGAGGAGCAGGCGGCATTAACTGCTCGGGCGCAAACAGATGTTGAGTCGCATCTGGTCCGTCAGCGGGGATTGGAAAACCAGATTGAAAGTCTCCGCGCGAATGAGATGGCGTCACAACAGGAAGTCAGCGACCGACAGGCCACGTTTTACGCAGCAGGAGCTGAAGTGGCCTCTTTGGAGCAGGCTATCGAGCACGCTAAGGAAACCGGCGAACAGCAGCGTGCCGAATTCGAGCGACTCGAAGTCACTCTGGGAGAGATCAAGACGGAGTATCAGCATGACGAGGATCGTATTGAAAGTCTCACAGCTGAAGTCATCGCGCTGACAACACAGCGCGATGAGGCGACTGTTGTCAGCGCGCGAGCGTCAGATCAGCAGCACCAGTGTGAGCGCGACTACGATGATTGGCAGCACCGCTGGAATGAATTCACGCAACAGCTCACGACTCCAATCAAGGATCAAGAGGTTCAGCGATCACGGATCGAGCAGCTCGAATCAGCTGATGCAAAGGCACAGGAACGACTCGCACGCCTTGATGACGAGATTGGCATGCTCCTGAGCGAGGAAGAACGTCTTGAGGTGGATACAGCACGCAGCACCGTGCTTCAGGGAGAGGCGGATCTTTCGGAGGCGGAGAGTCAGGTGGATAAGTCCACTGTCTTGATTGCCGAGATGCGCGATCAAATCACGGCGCGCTCGGAACAGCTTGATGAAGAGCGCCAGCGGATGCACTCTGTCCGAGGTCGTCTGGAATCCCTGCAGGAGTTGCAGGAGACCTCCCAGGATAAGGATAAGGATGAAGTGTATCTGTCTTGGCTTGATCAACGGGGGTTGGCACACGCGCCATCACTCGCTGGAGAACTTCGCGTTGCACCGGGTTGGGAACGAGCGGCAGACGCAGTGTTGGGGCCGAGACTCTCGGGGCTCGGCGTGGGTGACTTGCCGACGATCCTCTCGAGCGATGCGGAGATGCCTAGACAGGACATGTTCTTCGTCGAGTCAGGCAAAACGGCTGACAGTGCTGACAGCCAAACGCTGTTGGCCCATGTGTCATCTGATCGATACGACCTGCGGCCGCTACTGACAGGGGTTTTTGTTGCGAAAGATCTGGCTGAGGCGTTCGCCCGCCGGGGCGAACTACAGCAGTCGGAGTCGATCGTGACCAAAAGCGGTGTGGTCTTGGGCGTCAACTGGGCGCACGTGCCACGTGGACAAGGGCCGGCAGCAGGACTGCTGGAACGGGAGGAAGAGCTGTCTCGATTGTGCGAAGAGGTGCCTGCGATTGAAGGTCGGGTCGCGAAATCTGAGCAGGAACTGGAAAAAATGCGTGTCCGCCTGCATGCGTCGGAGAGTCAACAGGGTTCGGCACGTAACCGCGCCGCAGCGATTCTGCAGAAGCTGAACACAGATCGGCAGACTTATGCGGACCGTCAGGCACGTTTTGACCAGATCGAAGGCCGACGCCAGCAGTTGGCAGATGAGTCGGAAGAGATCGTACTGGAACTCGGTCGCACCGGGAGCGAACTGGATGAGGCGCGAAGACATTTTGCGATCGCAGAAGATGAAACCGGCGCACTTGAACGTCAACGCAAAGACCTGTTGGAAGAAAAAGAAGTCTTAACGCGTACTTTGGCTGAAGCCCGAACCCGGACCCAGGCGGCGCAGGATCGTCGCCATGAGACTGAACTGACTCTTCAGCACAGTCAGGCGTCTTTGGAATCCCATCATTCGAGTCTTGCCCGCCTTCAGGCGCAAAGTGGCCGGATGCGGGAGCGGTACGAGCAACTGAAAGAACAACTCTCTACCGGAGAAGACCCAGGCATAGCAATGGGAGACCGTCTGCAGACACTGCTATCGCAGCGATCAGAGGCTGAGCAGGCGCTGGCCGAAGGCCGCAACCGTCACGCAGCGATTGAGCAGGAGATTCGCCAGGTGCAGGGGGCCCTGTCGGAGTGCGAACAGGAGGTGGCGTCAGCGCGAGAGATTCTCGAGAACAAGCGGCTTAAGGACCAGGAACTGACGGTTCGGCTGCAGACACTTGAAGAGCAGATTGCACAAGATCAATATTTGCTGAGTGAACTCCTTGAGAGTTTGCCGCAAGATGCTGAAGAAAGAGAGTGGGCGGCGCGTTCAGAGCGCCTGGCGCAAAAGATTGCCAATATCGGTCCAGTCAATCTGGTGGCCATTGAGGAGTACGATGAACAGGCAGAGCGTAAAGAGTATCTCGACTCGCAGCACGCGGACCTAATTGAGGCATTGGAGACCCTTTCAGGTGTCATTCGAAAGATTGACCGGGAAACACGTGAAAGATTCAAGTCGACGTTTGATAGTCTGAATCAGGGATTTTCAGACTTCTTCCCCCAGTTGTTCGGTGGTGGTCATGCCGTACTGCAGTTGACGGACGAGGATTTATTGGCGGCCGGAGTAACTGTGATGGCTCGTCCGCCGGGCAAGCGCAACAGCACGATCCATCTCCTGTCGGGAGGAGAGAAAGCCTTGACGGCGGTGGCGTTGCTCTTTGCGCTCTTCAAACTGAATCCGGCGCCGTTTTGTATCCTCGATGAGGTTGATGCGCCTCTGGATGACCGCAATGTCGAGCGTTACTGCAAGACGCTACGCACACTTTCTGAAGTTTCGCAGTTGGTCGTCATTACCCACAACAAGATTACGATGGAGTCGGCTGATATCTTGCTCGGGGTGACCATGGGGGAGCCCGGCGTGTCATCTATCGTATCTGTCGATATCGATGAGGCAGTGAGACTCGCCGCCCACTAACCATGAATCTGCAACTGGCCCTGATTCTTCTTGGCGTTGCCACTTTAATTGGTATCGTGCTCTTTTC
>Ga0310344_10002398_pt1 | contig 14076 bp, 8 predicted proteins | sample HC15DNA20200_MG_FD_203801 | JGI IMG/M metagenome (GOLD analysis project Ga0310344, IMG submission 203801) | Marine microbial communities from station ALOHA, North Pacific Subtropical Gyre - HC15-DNA-20-200_MG | ecosystem: Environmental > Aquatic > Marine > Oceanic | place: Pacific Ocean: North... | reverse complement strand
CATTATAGTCGTTCTCTTGATATCTGCAGATGGAATTCAACCCGGGACCATTTTTATGGTCTATTGACAAATCTCTCATAGTTTCTACAGTTACATTGCCTTCATTCTCTTCTAACATCTCCATAACTCTCTCATACCTGCAATAACTCGAAGGTATTTCTGATCTTGGGCGCGCCAACTGGCTTAAAATCTCAAATTTATTTCCCCTCCCTGTAACTCCATTATCGATCCATCTAGCTGCGAGGTGCGTAAATTCTCCTTCAAGTATGACTGCTCTCTTTGCATCTGCAATGGGGATGCTACCCGGGGAGGACATGGGGTCTGAAAATAACAATGGGGTAATTACTTGGGCGGCTTCTATTGCGGTATCTCCTTGGATCAGGCCTTGTCGCATAAATTCTCCCCTAGATGCTGCTGCCCATTCCTTCGCACTTTTTCCCTCCTCATCGAATGTAATTGTGCGCGATATATTTGATCCAATCGCAACACCCTTGTTATTTATCCCCATTTTTACAGCAGTGGAACCTGCAGCGGCAACCATTAAAACATTATTTCCATCTTCGTGCTCTTCTACTCTAATCACGTTCACTTGCTGATTCTCATAACAATTTTCCCCCGTAAATTCACTGGATCCCTTCTTGTCTGATTGCTTAAAGAAAATGGTCTCTCCTGTCGCAGAGGCCTCTCCGGCGGCAATAGCAACCGTACACCCATCTGGAGTGATATTCTCTTCAAACAAATTAAATGCTAACAGATCTATGTATGTAACCGAAGCCGATTTGGCCATGCTTTTAATTTCCATCTTGGTTAGGTCTGGCAATCGGTGGGAATTTTCTCGAACCGCGGCACGTATCTCTCCTCTATCTATCCCTCTATCTCTCGCTGAGGTCCAAAAATTCTTCAGGTTTTGCCCAATGGCCCACTTAAGCATCTCTCCTCTTTTTTCACCTTTCTTTACAGCTTCTCTCCGATTCATACTATCTGACATTTTGAAAATATTATTATTTTAATTATTTATAGATCTCGCCTTTTATTTATCTATAATTTTTGTATTCTCCGAGCGGTTCCGTTAGTTTTCTTGGAGAGTTCCAAGGCATACTATCTACGTCAACAAGAGTTCCGTACCCTCTTTCACCAACTACTTCTCCGTTCTCATATACGACACTACCTCTAACTACCGTCATTGTAGCTTTACCTGTGAATGTTTCTCCATGGAATGGTGTCGCCGTATTCTTAGAATGGAGGTTCTTCCTATCTAGAGTCCAAGTTTCATTTAGATCAAAGACGGTGAAATCTGCATCAGTTCCAATTCGAAGGGATCCTTTCTCTGGATACATTCCCCAAACCTCTGCGGGTCTTTTACTGTGCATCTCAACCCATTTTTCCAATGTGAGCTTTCCGTCGTTTACAAAAGTGAGCATTGCTGCAACTTCTGATTCCAATCCGACAAATCCTGAGATGACATTCCATGTGTTCTGGAATGGGTCGTCCATTCCTTTCTCCTCATCCGTGTGAGGTGAGTGATCTGTTGCTATGCAATCAATCCCTCCGCCATGGATTCCGATATCCCAAAGCATGTCTTGTTCAATCTGATCTCTGATTGGCGGTTGAATTCGAGCAACATTCCCTTTCTCTCGCATGACTTCTTCATTCCACCAAAGATAATGCGGCATAGTTTCAGCTGTTACATTAATGCCTCTCTTCTTAGCATCGAGTACTTGTTGAGCACCAGATCCAGAAGCCAAATGGAATTCATGTATTGGGCATCCCGTATGCTCAGAAAACAATATAGTTCTTGCAACGGCTTCCCTTTCACACACAGGCGGTCTAGACAATGAATGGTCTATTGGTTCATTCCTGCCTTCTGCTTTAAATTGTGCTTCATAATGTTTTAGGATCTCGTCATCTTCTTCGTGGAATCCTAGCCGCTTCCCAGTTTTTGCGATTGCATGCATCGCATCAAGAAGTTCTCCATCGTTTGGAGGTGGAATTGCTCCAATTGTTGTTCCTAAAAATACTTTGTATCCGACACATCCTGCTTCATTCAATTCATTAACCGATTTAGCATTCGCATTATCAGATGTTATTACACAGTATGATTGAAAGTCAACATAAGCTTTCTCCTCTCCCAATTTAAACTTCAAAAGTAGGTTCTCAGCAGAGTCAATAACCGGTATGCAGTTGGGCATTCCTATGACTGTGGTCACGCCCCCTGCTGCTGCAGCTTGGGTTGCGGTTCCCCAATCTTCTTTATATTCGAGTCCAGGTTCGCGATTGTGAATGTGACAGTCTATGATCCCCGAGGTCAGGTATTTCCCCGTAGCATCAATTTCTCTACTGCCACTTGGTAGTGCATCAGACGAACCTACCGCTACTATTTTTCCGTCTTTTGCAGCTACCCCTGCATTCTCCATCAATCCATCCGGAGTTACTATCGTACAATTCTTAATTACAAGATCTGCTTGCATATACATCATAAATTCCTTTTGTGACAGGTTATATTTATCGAAACAAATATGCTCTATTTCATATTTGATTACCTTTTTAACAAATGGATCTCGTACTAGGCCTATATGAGACCCAACAATTGGATTCGTACATCTTTGATCCTCTTAATAACTATAATGCTAATTATCCCTGCCCCTGTACTCGCATCTGCACAAGGGAACCCCAGTATAAGTGTATTCTTACCCGAAGATCGTGTTTCACCTGGGGACGAAACAACCCTTTCGTTTTCCATCCTTAACGCTGGTCAAATAAGCGTTGGTGGTGGTGCAAGCGCCGAAGCCCGAGTCACAACTGCCAGAGATGTAAAACTGACCCTATCTCCTGGGGATGCACCAATTCAAGTTCTAACTGGAACTGTACCTGTTGGAAATGTAGCAGAAGGTGAAAGCGACCCCGTTCCTGTCAAAATTTCTGTTAATGAGAATGCTGCTCCAGGGACTTATTCACTCCCTGTAGAAATAGAATATGTCTATACTTTCATAATCTCAACAGGGGATGCAGACAGCCCTGGACATTACCAGAGAACAAAAACTGTAACTCAGAATGTCAATTTGATAGTTGAACCCCAACCCTCCTTCGAAATAGATCAAATCACTCTAGGGCCAGTTCTCGATGGATATGGCCCCCTCGATATTGTTCTAAGCAATGATGGAAGTGAGACTGCTACAGCCGCCACCATAACTCTGACCTCTGAATCATCTCAACTCACTTTCACTGGTGCCCACGGTTCTCAAAATGTAAGCGCATTTGTCGGGGACATGCCACCCGGAGATTCCCAATCTATCCAATTCGAGGCCCAACTAGCCAAAGGATCAATGGGTATAGTGCACCCTGTCTCTCTTTCTATATCTTATACGAATGAGTTTGGAGAACTTCAACAATCAAAATCGATTAAATCAGGAGTCTCTCCTGTGTCCGATTCTGGAAGATTTTCTGTAATATCCAATCCCACCAATCTATCCTTGGATCAAGCTGCTGATATTTCTTTTACCATCACCAACGATGGTGGAGATGCCATCTCTGACGCAAGAATATTCATACAATCAACAGATCCAAAACTCTCATTTGGTGGTTCCAACACTGCCGAATCTGCGGTTGGAAATTGGCCCCCTTCTGTCTCTGAAATAGTTTCTTTCAAAAGTAACCTTGGAGAAGATTCTAATGTACGACCATACCCCGTTATTATTGAGATCCTGTATAAATCCAGCAACAATTCTGATAGGACCTCTTACCCCGTAACCGTTGGAGTAACACCCCTTGGAGAGCAATCTTTCTCAATCACTGATGTTTCCACCAAGCTATCTGTTGGAAGCGAAGGCGATCTAAGTGCAACCTTAGTCAACGACGGTCCACAATCCGTTGAAAATGCTGTGATTGTTTTCACATCCGACCTTCAGACTATTTCTTCTCTCGAAGAAGAATACGCTGTTGGAACTCTTTCTGCTGGGGATTCCAAGTCTTTTAAATTTTCATTAGATGTAAGTGAATCTGCAGATGAAGGCCAAAGACAAATCTCACTTTCGATACGTTATAGAGATTCTGATGGAAAATCTCATGTTTCCGACCCAATCGATGTTATCCTCACGGTATCTCCTGAATTAGATGTATTCGAAGTTTCACCCGTCAGTTCAACTTTCTCTCCTGGAGGAAATGGATTATTGGTATTACAAGTCACCAACGTCGACGATGAAACCCTCACTGATATCTCTGCAAAGATATTCCCCGAGAGCCCCATAACTGCAGGAGATGATACTGCATTTATACCACAACTATCTGCTGGGGAAAGCACTGAAATAGTATTTGACATCTCCATCTCACCTGCGGCTTTGGATAAATCTATCCACTAGATTTGGATTTCCAATATGACACAAACTCTGGAGAAACTCTACTATCTGATACTTATCAAGTACCCGTCGAAATTGATTCCGCTGCGAATGGTGGCCAAAGTACTATCTCCACCTTCTTGCTCCCCGTGGGGATTCTCATAGCGGTAGTAGTTGGGGGGGTCTACCTCTATCGAAGACGTCAGAATTCACAAGTAGAAAAATAAGTGACCTAAAATGGATCTCCAACCATATGTAGAACCAGTAGTCGATCTAATCACGTCTCGTACGAAGACAATAATCGTTTTATTTTTAGTCCTATCTGTAATTTTCACGGCAGGTCTGGGAAATATTTCTACAGAATCGGGAACAGAACAATTCACAACTGATCTGCCCTCTGAAAAAGCTCTACAAGAAATAAACCAAGAATTCACCCCGCGTTTCACTGTTGATAAAACCACTAATACTGGAAGTACTCAACTAATTCAAGTAAGCACGAATGTCTTGTCCAAACAATCGCTCTTGCGGATGTTAGAACTTCTTTATGAATTAGACCAAAACGACGATCTTCGCGTAGTTAGCACCTCTAGCGTAGCCCAAATAGTCGCCACCTCCATCGACCCATCCGCACAAACACTCAGAAAACAAATCTATGTAATCGAACAAACCCCTCCCTCGAAAATCAAATCCACGCTCCGATCTACCAATGAGAACTTCCCTCTATCTGGCCTTCTCAGCAACGACTACAATGAAGGATCTATGACTGCTAGTTCTACGATAGGTGTCGTAGTCCATTCTTTGCCTTCTTCTGCACAGTCTGCTCAACAGAGTTCTGGAACTAGTGGAACCGATCCTTTAACGGATATGCAAGTTAGCATACAAGAAGTTGCTTCCATTGGCGGTGATGTAAAGGTGTTTGGATCTGGTATATTCTCAAGTGAATTTGGAAACGTTATTGGCGATACAATGATCATCGTAACTCCTGCAGCAATCCTATTTATAATTCTATTTTTGATATATGCATACCGAGATTTAGTCGATCTACTACTGGGAGTTTTGTCTTTATTTATGGCAATTATTTGGACGTTTGGATTCATGGGAATTGCAAATATACCATTCAGTCAAATGCTCATTGCAGTCCCTCCCATTCTCCTCGCCCTTGGTGTCGATTTTGGTATCCATGCTATCAATCGTTACCGCGAAGAAAAAAATGATGGAACTAGTGTAAACGAAGCAGCATCACGTATGCTTCGACAAATCCTCATCGCATTTTTCATAGTCACTGCAACCACTATAATTGGATTTTTATCAAATCTGACTAGTGCCCTCGCCCCGATCAAAGATTTCGGAGTAGTTGCTAGTATTGGTATAGTATTTACATTTTTAATTTTTGGGATATTCCTGCCCGCGGCAAAAATACACCTAGACCAATTCCGAGGCCAAAAACAACGCCCCAAAAAACCTCTTGGAGTAGAGGGGTCATTTTTAGGCCGATCATTAAAAATAGGAGTATGGATCGCTAAAAAAATCCCTGTCATCTTTTTAATTTTTGTTATCATTATCTCGGGATTCTCGCTCAACTACGCCACTGGAATTGATACCACGTTTACAGTTGAAAATTTCTTACCTCCTGAAAAATCTGCTTCTTATTTGATGGTCCTCCCCGAACCTTTCAAACCAAGTGAATACTCTTCAATTGGCACTCTTAATTACCTAACCGATAATTTCGGCACATCTCAAGGGGGTTCTGTAACGTTGTTTGTGGAGGCACCCATGCGTGATGATAGTGCTTTAGAATCCATCTACAAACTTAGCCAGAACCCTCCTGATACTTTTGCAACTGAAAATAGGATTGCTGTCTCCAACAGTATTTTGACAGTCATCCAAGACACTGCCACAAATTCTCCCGAATTCGCTACACTAGTCTCTAAAAACGATAGAAATGGAAATGGAGTACCTGACAAAAACCTCGATGATATATACGACGCTTTGTTCTCCTCCTCTGCACGTGGAGATGCACTTAAATATTTATCTGAGGATCGCCGCAGTACTCTAATCATCTATTCGTTAAAGGCTGGCGCCAACACCGGAGATGCCGCTTCAGACGGTAAAATATTGGCAGAAGAACAAAGATATTCTGCAATTTCTACCGGCGAAACTGTGGTTCTAGAAGATGTTGTAGGGTTGCTGCTTCAGTCTGCTATAAAAAGTCTTTTAGTTGCATTATCTCTCACTGCAGTTTTCTTGGTTTTCTTATATTGGCTGATAGATCGGCGCCCCTTGCTAGGTCTGATCAATGTTTTTCCCATTATAGTCACCGTGGCCTTAGTAGGTGGAAGTATGCGCTTGGCGGGACTCTCATTCGATGCTTTTACAGCAACAGTGTTGGCTTTAACCGTTGGACTTGGAGTTGATTATTCCGTACACATAGTACACAGGTTCGTGGATGAATATGACACAAGTAAAGCTCTTTTTGAGTCTCTTAATCGGACCTTACAAGGAACTGGAGGTGCCCTCACTGGAAGTATGCTTACAACAGTATTCGGTATTGGTGCACTCTATCTTGCAGTCTTCCCCGCTATTGGTTCTTTTGGACTTCTCACTGCACTAAGTGTCTTTTACGCATATCTATCCTCTATCATTGTCCTTCCCCCCCTACTCGCACTTTGGACAAAAATAGCATAGTCATTTACTCACCGTTCCAGGAAGGTGGATTTAATAGTACAGACATCGGCGTTCGATTATGGAGCGTGTAGATGTAGCTGTCATTGGAGGTGGCCCTGCTGGGGCAATCGCAGCAAAATCAGCAGCATCAAATGGCGCAAAGACGATTTTATTCGAAAAAGGCGTCCCCCGTGAGGATAGAAAAAATATTGGTCCCGATTCTACTGATGCAGCTGGAATTCTAGATTATTGGGTCGATTTAATGCAACTTGACCCGTCCACATTCCCTGAAGGAATCCTCCTTCGACATCTCGATTGTGCCGAATTCATCTCACCCTCAGAAAGTGTTTGTTTGTACAAAACTGGAATTAAATCTTCATATCCTCATTTTGGATATACTTACAATCGAACGATGTTTGATGATTGGATGCTCGAAAATGCCATTTCTGCGGGGGCAGATTGCCGAATTGGGGATACTGTCCGTGAAGTAGTAGTTTCAAAAACAGGACCTCACGAATTAATCTTAAGAAGTGGAGAGTCCCTCTTGGCATCCAATCTCATTTTGGCCGATGGACCGCAACGAAGCATCACTCTAGGTGTATTGGATCAGCTCCTCCCCCCCGGAGTGGCGACAAAAGCACTTGGAACTACGACTGCAAATCATATTGCTTATCAAGAGTACCGGGAACTTCCCTCCGATTTATTCGAACCACATAAGATTAAATTTTGGTGGGGGCACATACCCGGTCACACAGCGTACCCTTGGATATTCCCCAATGAAGGTAACACAGCTAGAATCGGTATCACCATGCCCATTGGGATGGATATCGATTCTCTCAAAAATCGAGATTCTTACTCACTACTTCGCCCCGAAGATACTCAAATACCACGATGCAGTGATTATATCGAACGTCTTCTTTCATTTGTTTACCCAGATTTGGATTTATCTGATTTTCCCCTTGTGCAGCAGAAAGGAAAACGAAAAGGAACTGAAACCTATCCTATTTCTTCTACTCGCCCAATAGACTCTCCTGGTCACGCTAATATAGCCATCACCGGCGGTGCGATGGGGGCTACATCTGCTTTCCATGAGGGCGGTGCTCATGTTGCCATTCGAACCGGGCAAATTGCTGGAACCCTTGCCGCCCGTGGATCCTTGGAACACTATAATACTCAATGGAAAAGTGCAATTGGAACTGAAATCCGTAGAAACGTTGCATTTGCCAATCTTGTTCGCGGATTCGCCCCAGACGATTGGGATGAGATATTCCAAATTACCAATAGAGTTCTAGACGGTGATGACACTAGCTCTGTATTATCTGCGCTCCGGAGGGCAGGTTTTGGAGGATTCAAACTTTTAAGTGCCTACAAAAAAGAAAAGTTCACACTCCGCAATGGACGTTATGTGCAAATAGCCGAATCAGATTATCAACCCCTCTGATGGCTCCTTACCATGAACATTCCTCCTAAAAAAATACTTACCAATTCTTCCAATTCCATGTTGGATTTATACACTCATTATGGCAGGAACCACCGTTTCCACATTTTTTGTGGGATACTTGGGACCCTTCTTGGACGCTTTTCTAGTCTACTCCCTGCATTTTTGCTAGGTATTGCAATCGATCTGATCTTCTTCGATCAGAGTCTCCCCCCTTCTTATATATTTTCATCCCAACTTGAATCATTCTCCCCCTCTTCAATCCTCATACTTTTTTCTGTAATAATTGCACTGTCATTTTTCCTCGGAGCAGTTTCCATGTGGCTTGGAGATCGAGGTTGGAATGCGTTCGCCCAAGAAATTCAACACGCACTTCGGACAGATGCCTATGATGCTTTGCAGGCTTTATCAATGAATTTTTTTGAGGATTCTAGAACTGGAGAGTTATTGAGCATAATCAACAATGATGTCAATCAATTAGAAGATTTCCTTAGTACTAGCTTCAGTGATGCCCTCCGACTTGTAGTAATGGTTATTGGAGTGGGTTTAATTCTTTTTTTACTTAACCCCGAACTCACTATTATCGCAATGTTTCCAGTTCCTATAATTGCAATTTTGGCCTATTTATTTGTTAAGAATATTCATCCAAAATACGTCGCAATGAGGTCTAGTGTTGGGGGATTATCATCGAGACTAGAAGACAATCTTAGCGGGATCGAAGTAATTAACACAGAATCCACTAAACCATATGAAAAAGGTAGGGTTTTTGATTCTTCTTCTGAGTATTATAATACCAATTGGGCAGCAATCTCAACCCGAATAAAATTCTTTCCCATGGTGACTATCGTTACTGGTATCGGGTTTGTGTTAACTTTCACAGTTGGTGGGCTCTGGGTCCTTTCCGGTCCTCCTCTAGGCTTCAGCCGCCCCTTAACACCCGGAACTTTTGTAACTTTCGTCATTTATGTCCAACAATTCGTTTGGCCAATTGCCCAATTTGGACAAATAGTTAATACTTACCAGCGTGCCAAAGCATCTAATTCTCGTATATTTGGTTTGTTGAAACAATCCCCCTCTATCGTAGACTCACCCAAAGCAATCGATTTCTCACCACTGGATGTGAATCTTAACTTCAATCAAGTTTCTTTCCGATACCCATCTCTTGAGAACTATGTCCTAAATGACATTTCTTTCCACTTAGAAAAAGGAGAAACATTAGGTATTATTGGGGCTTCTGGAAGTGGAAAAACTACTCTTGTAAAACTCCTCGCACGTCTATATGATGTCAATGAAGGATCAATATGCATAGAAGATAAAAATATTCAAGAAATAACTCTATCTAGCCTCCGAAAATCTATTGCATATGTTAGCCAAGATAGCTACCTATTCTCTGGAACTCTCCGTGAAAATATAATATATGGGCAAAAAAATGTCCCCGAAGGACAGATAATCGAAGCAACAAAAACCGCGCGAATTCACGAATTTATTTCCACTTTGCCAGATGGATATGACACTATAATCGGAGAACGTGGGGTGACTCTATCTGGTGGGCAAAGGCAAAGGGTAGCATTGGCTCGAGCATTGATAAAACAATCTCCAATTTTTGTAATCGATGAGGCAACACGATATCTTGACACGGAAACTGAGTCTGACATTCGAGAAAGCCTATCCACTTCTTCCTCCGACCGAATCACAATTATAATTTCTCACCGCCTCGCATCTGTTTATAAATCGACCAAAATCATATTGTTAGACGATGGGAAAATAATTGCAAGTGGTTCTCATAAAGATTTATTGAAAAATAGTCCTCTATACGCCGCTCTCTGGAACAGTCAGTCAACTTCCACTTAAGATTAATTTTCCTTATTTTGTCCCCCTTCAAGCAAAAGACAATAGTGTCAACAATACCGCCCCAATGACTACAACAAACGCCCCCATCGCTAACCTAAAAGTAACTCTTTCCAATCTCTGTAAGAATAAAAATGATATCCCTGCAACCAATAATGGGCTGGTTTGCATTATTGGAAAAACAATCGTCACAGGTCCTGAAGATATCGCAACAAAATATGCTACCAAAAATCCTGTATTGCATATGGCAGCAATCAACATCCATTTCCATTGAGAACCATCCATCCCCCTCAGTTTTGGTAATCTACCACTCCACCAAAGGTAAGCGAAGAAAACAATCCCCCCTGCCGTGGCTTTGAGTGCCAACCCAACTAATATCGGTGTGCCTTCTTCCAATCCCATCTTATTAAACACAGGATCGAGGGCGTAAAAAAATGAGGCAAACAATGTAATTAACACGCCCCGCCATGACCCTTTCAACTTTTCCTTGTTCGTCGCAATTTCTACTGAGACCAACGCGACACCTGCGACTATCATCAATATACCTATGATAATTTCTATGGACAACGTTTCACCTAGTAATATGACTGCAGCAATGGCAGCAAGCACCGGATTTGACGCTTTTATTGGTTCTGCCCTACTAGCACCAATATGTCTAATCCCTTCGTAATATAGTGATCTGGCAAATACTGTGCCCGCAATACCTGCAGCAATGAATGCCCCTATCGACCGAGATGTCAGCCCATAATTGGGATAGTGTATCAAAAATGCCAGTGGAATGAACACAATCAAATTCACAATAACAACAACTGCCAAAATGTCGGAAGGTCTGCTCTTTTCTGTTCCTATCCGAACTGCCACCGATGTCATCGCAACAATCAACGCAGCCAAAACAGCAAACAAAATGGCATTTATTTCTGACATAATTTTTCTATTCGGCCGATGGTTTTATTGCATCTGACCAATGCTTGATCTCACATCAATGTACTTCTATACTTCCATAAGATTATTACCCTTCCTTTCAATAAAACAAACAAACCCATGCAAATAGCGATCATTGGAGGTGCTGGAACTATCGGCTCAACTGTGGCATATTCTCTATCTATAATGGATCCAGAACTTGAGATTTTCTTAGTTGACATTGACCAGAACTCTGCCGAAGGTCATGCATTAGATTTATCCTATTCATCTTCACATTTGTGCCATCCTGTAGGCACTCCAATCCCTCCTATCAAATCAAATATCATTAGAACATTGCCCCTTCAATCCCTGCACGATCTAAATCCCGATCTTTTGATTATAACTGCAAGCATTCCCCGTCCTGTGGATTCATCCTCTAAATCTTCAACTAAAGGTTGGAGGTTAGAATTTCTAAAATTAAACAAACCCTTAATCACCTCGATAGGGGCGTATTTGGAATCTATGACGCCCATCCCCGTTATCGTTGTAACAAATCCTCTTGATAGGATAACCTATCACCTTTGGAAAAGTTCCAATTGGCCAAGAAAATTTTTCGTTGGATATTCTCTATCTGAACAAGCTAGAATGGCATATTATATCTCCCAACTTAAGCAAGTAGATCCTTCTGATGTATATTGCCCCGTACTTGGAGAACATGGGGATCATGTCGTTCCTATATTTTCCCGAACAAAAGTCCAAAATATGCCTATGGAATTCTCCCCACAAGAACGCCAAAACCTCACTGAACAAGTGCGAGATGCGGCATACGAAGTAATACGTCTACGAGGTGCTGAAGATTCTTCAAGATGGGTAACTGGAAGAGGGGTTTCTTTGCTAGCTTTGGCTTTATTGTCCCAAGGCATTTCTTCCCCGATACCTCTATCTGTACCCCTAGAAGGCGAATATGGTTTCAACGACGTTTGTTTAATAGTCCCCGTTTTATTCTCTAATAGAAACGTCACGAAAATAGTAGAATGGGATCTTTCCGAAGAAGAAAAACTAGAATTACAATCAGCTTATAAATCCGTCAAATCAGACTGTGTGCTATAATTATACCAAACTTCCGCCATCAACTGCAAGCTCAGAACCCGTAATGAATCCATTCTCTGGGTCGACTAGGAATAATGCTGCGTTAGCCTGATCTTCTGGCCTGCCCCATCTACCCACTAATATGGCATCAACGACCTTCCCCGACCTTTCTTCTTCTTCCCCCACTGGAGATCCCGTTCTAGTTGGGGACAGTGTATTGACCCGTATTTCTGGAGCAAGTATCCTTGCCATGGACCGAGAAAAGTTAACTATAGCTGCTTTTGAAGCAGCATATGCCGGGGCATCTGTCCTACTACGATGGGCAGAAGTTGAAGAGACATTTACTATTCTCCCACCCCCGCCTCTTTTCATTGACCTAGCCACTTCTCTTGTACACAAAAATGCCCCTCTGACATTCACAGCAAAAATACGATCAAATGTCTCTACTGAGAGATCAAAAAGGCCATCATGATCACTAATGGCAACGTTATTTACAAGAACGCTTATCGGGCCCCACTCATTTTCAACTGATTCAACCATCTGCTTTACTTGGTTTTCATCTGTAACATCTGTTATTACTGATATGGCTTCTCCCCCTGCTTTTTTTATTAATTCCACAGTGCCTGATGCACGCTCCTCATCAACATCCACCACTGCAACTTTGGCACCCTCTCTAGCAAATAATTCTGCAGTCTTGCGCCCAATGTTTCTACCTGCACCCGTTATCACCGCAATATCTCCTTTAAGTTTTTCTGAATCTCCTGTCGCCATAGTCTACAAAAACTTTCATTTATAGATATATCCTTCTATCTGGCAACCTTATATTAGATTGAGTTTTCGAGGCGATGCTTGATAATGATTAGCACTATGATTCCATTTGATAAGTTATAAATCTGCAGTATTCTAAATCTGAGTCATATAATGAGTAGAAACACCATTGATTGGATTGGACTGAGAGAATTCATAAGCCGTGCAGAACAAGTACCCGGGGAAATTGTTCATATCGATAATGCGCATTGGGATCGTGAGATGAGTACCATCTCCCATGAGCTTTGCCGCCACCACCCCCGCCCTGTTCCCGCACCTATTTTCGATAACATCCCTGATTACGAACCTGGTTTCCGAACCATGTACGCAATGACAAATTCTATGAATCGTCTTGCAATCGCCCTTGGAATGGAACCAAATTATCATCATGAGATGAAGTTCTTACAAGACTATCGTACAAAGGCCAAAGAAATGGCAGATGTAGACGCCATAGACCCTGTATTTGTCGAGAAATCTGACGCACCCGTAATGGAAAATGTGGATCGCGGAAAAGATGTTGATCTTTTGAAATTCCCTGTACCCAAACACCACGAATATGACGGGGGCCGATATATTGGGACTGCAACTAGTTTTATAACTGACAACCCCGGAATGGGAAGAAAAGCCAATCTTGGTGCATATCGTGTTCAGGTACATAGTGCAAACGAAGCAGGAGTGTATATTTCTCCTGGAAAACACGGTGCACTTGATATCGATGACTATTGGCAACGAGATGAGAGGGTCCCAGTGGCCGCATCTTTTGGTCAAGACCCCATTCTATTTTACTACACGTCTGTCGGAATTGAGCACACCCACCCATACGGTGAATATGCCCACACTGGAGGACTTAAAGGACACCCATTCCCCGTTGTTGAAGGTCCTGTAACTGGACTTCCACTTCCTGCCCACGCAGAAATTGTAATGGAAGGATTCATCGAGCCACATTCTACCCACTTAGAAGGCCCATTCGGAGAATGGCAAGGGTATTATGGAAGAGAT
>Ga0310344_10002397_pt1 | contig 14078 bp, 18 predicted proteins | sample HC15DNA20200_MG_FD_203801 | JGI IMG/M metagenome (GOLD analysis project Ga0310344, IMG submission 203801) | Marine microbial communities from station ALOHA, North Pacific Subtropical Gyre - HC15-DNA-20-200_MG | ecosystem: Environmental > Aquatic > Marine > Oceanic | place: Pacific Ocean: North... | reverse complement strand
TTTTTTGTATAGAGATTTTCCAGATAATCTAAATACCAAGAAAGTTGACAATACACAAAAAGAGTATACAATAAAAGAAATAGTAGAAGCAACAAAAAATATAGATCCGGAAATGGAAAAAAAGATGCAGGGCAACTACACAACTGAGGAAATTTTAGAGGCAACAAAAAATATAGATCCAGATATATGGAAAAATTAAGGTATTCAGAAATATTTTATAGTGTACAAGGCGAAGGTCGTTTCGTAGGTGTACCAAGTGTATTCTTTAGAGTGTTTGGTTGCAATTTCAATTGTCATGGATTTGGACAAGGTAGAGATAAAAGTAAATGGTTAAAACCAGAAGAGATGCCTTACATGACACAAGATTTATCACACGTTAAACACGTTAGAGACTTACCAGTAGTAGAAATAGGTTGTGATGCTTCGGCAAGTTGGGCGGCAAGATATAAACATCTTGTTGAATGGGATAGTATAGAAGATATTGCAGTAAAAGTAAAAGAATATACACCAAACAATAAATGGACTAATGATAATGGATCAGATATACATTTTATTATTACAGGTGGTGAACCAATGTTGTGGCAAAGAGAAACACAACAATTATTAAGACAACCTGAATTTACAGATTTAAAAAACTTAACAATTGAAACAAACTGTACACAAACATTCAAAGCAGACTTTCAAAGATTTTTACAAGGACTAGTTGCAGGCGATTACACAAAAACACCTGTACATATTACTTGGTCAACATCACCAAAACTATCAATATCAGGAGAACACTGGGCAAAAGCAATAAAAGGCGAAGTTGCTCAACAGTATGCTAATATACCAAACAGTCATTTGTATTTTAAATTTGTTGTACAAGACGAACAAGACATGGAAGAAGTGGAAATGGCAAGAGAAGAATACAAAAAATTTGGTGTTGAAGCAGACATTTACCTAATGGCTGTAGGTGCTACTGTAGAAGGACAAGGAAAAACATCAAAACAAGTTGCAGACTTGGCTATGAAAAATGGTTATAAGTTTTCTCCAAGATTACACGTAGATTTATTTGGTAATAAATGGGGGACATAATGATTGCAAAAAAAGGAAAAACAAACTATAATAAAACAATGAAAATTAAAAAAACTACGAAACCAAAAACAAAAAAGAAAACTACCAAAAGCGAAGAACCATGGGTTAAAGTTCTTAACATGAATGTTAATCCAGAAAATCCTCGCAACGGCTTTTTTGAACTAGACTGGAATGACGAGTTTGTTAATATGTTAAAACAAAATGGTTATCTGGGTGCAACTGATGAAGAAATAGTTGATAGATGGTTTCAAACTCTCTGCAGAACTATAGGTAACGAACAAGGCGTTGATGTTACAGGTTCTGGTTACGTACAGATTAATAGGAGAGATGATGGAAAAACCGAAATTTCCTAAAAGACTTCCAAATTTCTGTGAGGTGCTTTTCAACGACACAACAGATGATAATAAAATTATTTTCTATAGTGATGACGAACCAATATCATATGCCAAATTTAAACAACTAGTAAAAAACTTTTACAAATATCTCAAAGATAACAAAATAACAAGCAATGATTTTGCTATGATTCTTGCTAGTGATTCATATATGGTTCCTGTTATTGTAATGTCTTGTTTTGCTATGGGTACAAAAACATATTGTCCATCTCCTAGTTTTACAGAACAAAATATACAAAGACTAATAAACAAAGGAAATTTTAAACATATCTTCTGTGATGAAGGGGGTTTATCTAAATCGGTACATTTAAAAAATGTAAAAGTACATATTATAGAAGATATAAAAAATTATATTGAAAATAATAATAACGACGAAATAAATTTCCACCAATTTGCCGAAGAAGAGATATCATTGTTTTTTAATACAACTGGTACAACAGGACTTCCAAAATTAGTTCCGCATTCAATGAATAATGTTTACGAATATGCTAAAGTTTGGGGTAACGAATTAAGAGTAGAAAGAGATGACATAATTTTTTGTATTCCAAAAATATGTTTTAATTACGGACAAGGTGTATCATTATTAGTAAACATTTTTAAAAAATCAACTGCAATACTATTACGTAATAAACCTAGTCCAAAAAAAATAGAATATGTATTAAACAAATACAAACCAACATATTTCTTTGTGGTTCCACAGATAGCAAATATGATGTGTATAAGAAAATTAAACATAGATTTAAGCGGTGTTAAAAAATTTATAACAGCTGGTGATTTTTTACCAATTAGCTTAACAAACAGAATAGAAAAACTATACAACAAAAAACTTTTAGATTTAATTGGACAAGCAGAGCTAGGTGGGTTTTATACTATAATTGATGATGAAAATTATAAAAAAGGCACTATTGGTAAACCTATGTCTGGTGTTGAGATTAAAATAGACGACGAAGGCAAACTATTTGTAAAGACTCCTACAAATGCTAAAGAATACTATATGGATCCTGATACGTCTAAAGAGATTTTTGATAACGGTTGGGTAATGACTAGGGACCGTGCCCACTTTGATCATGACGGATATTTGGTATTTGACGGTAGGGTTCATAATATGCTTAAAATAAATTCCAATTGGGTCTCTCCTATTGAGATAGAGGACGTAATATTAAACTACAAGGGCATTGATAACGTACTAATTAGACCAGAAAACGATGAACACGATTTACCAATGCTATGTGCTGATATAGTTGTATCGGAAGAAATTAGTTTACCAAATCTAAGAGCATATATGAGAACCGTGCTTGAATCTTATAAAATACCCAAAAAGTTTTTGGTCGTAGAATCAATTACAACCACGTATAATGGAAAGAAAATTAGACCAGTAATTAATATAGATAATTAAAATTAAAAATTAAATGTTTGACACAATCCCTTATATTTCCGTAGCACTATTAATTGTATTCAGTCTTGGACTTGGTTTTATTGGCCGAAAGCAAAGTACAGGAGACAATTTCTTTATAGGAAATAGAAAAGCAGACTGGTTTCCATTAAGTTTTTCAATAGCGGCAGGATTCTGTTATGCCAATGTACCATTCTTTATTTTAAAATGGCATGGCCTGGCAGGAGTTTATGGAGGTATATGGGTAACACTAGGAATTATAGTTCCATTACTAATCCTCGGCGTAGTTGGATATTACTTTTCTCAAAATAAAAACTTTAGCAAGTTTTTTAACATGAATGATTTCGTTTTTGATAAAACGAAAAGTAAAAAACTAATGTGGATTTTTATTTTTGTGTATTTCCTTGCATCAATATATGCAATGACCGTTAACCTTACTGCACTTGGGTTTGTTGCAGAATACTTTACCACTGTAAATTATATGTGGTTTACTGGATTATTTCTTTTAGCAATTATACTCTATACAGCAATTGGTGGGTTTCCGGCAGTACTTCGAACAGACATTTTACAATTAGTATTAATGTTGCTTGGTGGACTTGGCGTGGGTTTACTCATAGCTAACAATGTATCATCACCAACAGAAGTTATTCAACAATCAATATCACAACACGGTAGAAACTTTTTTGATATGGAATTTATAACAAATATATTTTTAGTACTTGTTATAATAATTACTGGATCAGGAATGGCTGACAACCAAATGTGGCAAAGAATGTTTACAATAAACAATAGTAAAAGATTGTTGAAGTCTTACTTCATGGCGGCATTAATTTATTTTGTTGCTTGTTTTGGAGTAATATTAGTTTATTCAGTTGCTACTGCTACTGGAGAACTAGGAGAGAAACCAATCTTTAGTGTTATTGATACCATTAAAAACAACGGTAGCATTATTTTAGTAACATTATTTGTAATGGGAATACTGGCGGCATCTGCAAGTACACTTGACTCTGTAATGCATAGTGTAAGTTCAATACTTTCAAAACAATTTGCTAAACTTAAAAATCAAAGAAGTATTGCAACTGCTATAATTGTAGTATTTTCTTTAATTATATTCATTATAACTCAATTTAAAATAGATGTATGGGTTCTATTAACAACATTTGGAACTGTAAGATTGTGTATAGTCATACCAACACTTTATCTAATATTCTATAAGAATCCAAATGTACTTTCTACTGCACTAGCAATTTTAATATCGTTAGCAGTTGGGTTATATCTAAACGCATTAGGCTTGCCAAAATTAGCGGCAATTTCAATAACAGTATTTCTACCATTATTAATAATTCCAACATCAAATTTATTAATAGGGTATAGAAATGCCAAACGTTAAATCACTCGATTTAAATCTTTCATTAAAATCTAACAACAAAGATTTATATATTAAACTAAACGGACAACAACATAGTCTAAAAGAAAATAATATATTTCCTTTAACTATAAAAAGTATAAATGAAAACATACAAATAGAGTTTGGTGGGTTTACACATGAAGATCCTAAACAAGAAGTACAAATTGATTTATTTTATAAAAATAAAAAACTTGATACTAAAAAAATTTCAACATTTCAAATGATAGGCAACAAATATGTAGAAAATAAAAAACTAGAGAACTATGATAATATTTTTTTCAATGGAATATTATCTTTACAGTTTTCTCATAATTGGATTGAAATAGAAATTATTTCAGGATTTAATTTGCTTAAAGATAAAAATTTTTTTATAGATATAACTCTAGGAGATTACGAACAACGTAAAAAATTTGAAGAAAAAATTCAGCAAGATAAAAACAAAATGCACTATGTGGCTTTAGTAGGTACTTGCCATTTACTAGATAAAAACAAAAAATTTGCACCAAGTATATTTTCTGCTTTAAGTAAAGAATATCCAGATAAATCTATTATAAACTATTCATGTGATGGTCATAATGATTGGAGTGTTTTACATAATAGTTTTTGGCTTTTAAAAAATTTTCAAATAAAAAATTTAATTATTACATTAAACATTAATACCAATATTACAAGTAAAACTAGAATATTTGACCATATTTGTTACACACCATTCATGTATGCTCCGTCTGAAAAACAATTTCTTTACGAATCACAGATAAAACTCTATAGGTTTAACAGAAAAAGAATGTCTTTATGGAGTAATATTGTTAATAAAAAATTAGATCAACTGCTATTACTATGTAAAGAATTAAAAGTTACTCCTATTATACTGAATTTTGGTGTTAGTAAACTTATAAAAAATGATAGAGATGAATACATAGACTATTGGAGAGAACAAAAAAATGCAAATTTAAAATTTGGAAATAACAAAATCGATTACTTTAAAAGAAATGAAATTACCAATTCAAATATTATTCAAAAATTAAAAAGCCACTTTAAGTAGACTTATAGTCAAAACCATGCTATAATCAAGCATGACTCATATATTAGTTGATACTGCAAACACGTTTTTTCGTGCTAGACACGTTATACGTGGAGACACTTCTGAAAAAATAGGTATGGCTATTCATATCACTATGAACTCTATTAAAAAAGCATGGCAAGATTTTGAAGGTACCCATATGATATTCTGTTTAGAAGGACGTAGTTGGCGTAAGGATCATTATGCTCCATACAAAAGAAACAGAAAAGAAGTATTTGAAGCAATGACAGAAAAAGAAAAAGAGGAAAATGAGGTATTTTGGGAGTGTTATGATGATTTTTGCGACTTTATTAAGACTAAAACCAACGTCACTGTGCTTAAAAACGACAGATGTGAAGCAGACGACTTAATTGCACGTTGGATAGATAGACATCCAGACGAAAATCATGTTATAATTTCTACAGATAAGGACTTAAATCAGCTAGTGAAACAAAACGTAAAACAATATAACGGAGTTACAGAAACAACTATTACAAACGAGGGATGGTTTGATGCTAAAAATAACCCTGTAATAGACAAGAAAACAAAAGCAACAAAAGGTGCACCAGACACAGAATGGATTATATTCGAGAAAAGTATGCGTGGAGATCCTAGCGATAATATTTTTAGTGCATATCCTGGTGTTAGAACAAAGGGTACTAAAAATAAAATAGGTTTAAGAGAAGCATTTGCAGATCGCAAAGAAAAAGGATACACATGGAACAATCTAATGTTGACAAAATGGGTGGATCATGATGGCAAGGAACACCGAGTGATGGAAGATTTTGAACGTAATAAAAGTCTAGTAGACCTTCATGCACAACCAGAAGCAATAGTAGAAGAAATGGACCAAACAATAGACCAAGCAAAAGCAGAAAACAAAAATATATCACAAGTTGGAATCAGATTCATGAGGTTCTGTGCCAAGTATGATTTAAATAGAATTAGTGAGCAGGCTCAATTGTATGTAGAGCCCTTTAATGCGAGGTTACAATGATAAAAGCAAAAACACTTGTTAAAGATAAGTTTTGGATCGTTGAACAAAACGGCCAAAAATTAGGAACCCTTCAAAAGAAAGACGATAACGGTTGGATCTTTTTAAGTAAAGTTGACAAGAGACAAGTGTTTCACACACAAGAAAGTCTGTTTACCAAATTTGGATTTAATATTTTTGAAAATACTCAGGTACGTGAACTAGAAGAAAAGACAGTCGATAAATGGGACGTAAAGCAGGCTGAAAATTTTGAAGTACATGGATATCCTTGTAGTCAAAAACCATATAACCCACTTTGGGACGTTCAAAAAAATTTACCTTTATATACAAAAACACCAAAATCTAAATCAATGTTTTGTGCTGGTTATTATATAGTAAAATTTGAAACTGTAAATTGGCGTAAAGCATATTGTCCAAAAATAATTACATTACAAAGGTACCCTTATAAAGGTCCAATGAAGTCAAAAACAGAAATGGTAGCAACATTAAATGAAGCACTCAAAAATTCAAACTAAACCTATTGAAGATTTAATAGGTAGAATCAGAGCCTTAAGACAACAAGGACAAAAAGAGATTAGAATTCCGGCCTCTGAAGCTGACCGATTAGCAGATTCATTAACACAAACACTTGCAAGACTGGTACACGTTCAAGACGAAATTATCGACGCACTTAAAACTGCTCAACAGGCGTCAACGGTAAACATCGAAATGGACGGTGGAGACTTTAATAAGAAGTAGGCAAGGTAATTTATGGTAAATACAACTATAAATTATGAGCAGGCCAAAACCAAAAGTGTTACTTCAACACAGTAATAAAACAACCTATAAAATGGACGAAGTCCTTGCGGCAGAAGGCATATGGGCGGTTTTCTATGATGGTAAACCAATTAACCTGAAATCATCAAGTTTAGTAGCAAACTATCCAGGACCAAAGTACAAAAAGGTTTCATTTTCTAATCCAGGCCATGCAGAAAACTTGGCTAAAAAGTTAAACACTCAACACCAAACAGACAAGTTTGGCGTATACCTATTAAAAACTGGCGATAAATTTAGCAGATAATTAATTGTATGGACGTTAAAACGGCATACACTCGAACCTTCCTAATGCTCAAAGAACAACCTTTACACGATGAGAGTATTAAGGCTTCATATTTTGCATGGTGGCAAAATGTAAGAGAATCTTACCAAGCACGTTCATTAAGACTTACTAAATTAGGGTTAGAATGGGTGAATTCTTGTGATATCAAAACATACGAAATTAAATTTCCTGCCAAAATTATATTCACACCCCAAACCTACCTATGGCTAGATGAATACGTTGATTGTCCATATTTTGTGGATAAAAAAAGGATCATAGTAACCATGGAAAAAATGGCATTACAACTCATGATGTTTGCTGGAGATGTTACAAAATACGGTATAGCACGAGCAATGAGCAAAGCAGACGAGCAAAAAGACCAGTAAAATAGCGACTTTTTAGCCATAATTACCAGGTTGACGCATATTAATAGTATGCTATAATGGTATTATAAACATTTTAAACAGGAGTGTACAAAATGCCAAGAACAAAAAACAAAGAACAAGCAGTAGGATCACAAAACCGTACTGTCACACCAAACGAGGCCAAATCAGCCTTAGAACATTGTATTAAATTACAAAGACCAATCATGATGTGGGGAGCACCGGGTATTGGTAAATCAGACATAGTTAAACAAGTTGCAGAAGGACAAGAAAGAGAAGTTATTGATATTAGACTTCCTTTATGGGAACCTACAGATATTAAAGGTATTCCTTATTATAATTCAAAAGAAAATAATATGGTTTGGGCAAGTCCGGCAGAATTGCCAACAGATCCTAAATCTACTGCAATAGTATTTTTAGACGAATTAAATTCGGCGGCACCGGCAGTACAGGCGGCGGCTTATCAATTAATTTTAAACAGAAGAGTAGGACAATATCATTTGCCAGAAGGTGTTGCAATAGTGGCCGCTGGTAATAGAGATAGTGATAAAGGTGTCACTTACAGAATGCCTGCTCCTTTGGCAAACAGATTTGTTCATATAGAATTAAGAGTAGATTATGACGATTGGTTACAATGGGCAACAGACAAACACATTCATTCAGATGTTGTTGGTTATTGTACTTTCGCAAAACAAGATTTATATGATTTTGATCCAAAAGGATCAAGTAGATCATTCGCAACTCCAAGATCATGGAGTTTCGTATCCCAACTTCTATCAGACGACCTGCCAGAAAGTACGCTCACTGACCTCGTTGCAGGTTGCGTAGGAGAAGGACTGGCCGTTAAGTTTATGAATCACCGTAAGGTGAGCGGCCAGTTACCTAATCCGTCTGATATATTAACAGGTAAAGTTAAAGATTTAAAAACAAAAGAAATATCAGCGATGTATTCACTTACGGTTTCATTGTGTTATGAATTACAACAAGCACATGAAAAGAAAGTGAAAAATTGGAACGAACAAGCAGACAGATTCTTTCACTACATGATGGACAACTTTGAAACAGAGTTAGTTGTTATGGGTGCCAAGATTGCTCTGACAAACTATAAACTTCCGTTCGATCCTAGCAAGTTGAAATCATTTGATAGGTTCCATAAGAAGTTTGGCAAGTATGTCATAACTGCTATGGAGTCTAAATAATGTCGACTACCGATCAGCAAATTATAGATAAACTAGTTACCGCAAGGATTGCCTTATTACTTAAACATCCATTCTTTGGCAACCTTGCAACTAGGTTAAAATTAGTTAATGCAAATGATTGGTGTCCTACTGCTGGTACAGACGGCAGATACTTTTATTACAATACTAAATTTATAGATTCACTTACACCAAAAGAAGCAGAATTTTTATTTGGTCACGAAGTTCTACATAATGTATTTGAACATATGTTAGTTAGAATAGGTGATAGAGATCCACAACTTTGGAACATCGCGGCGGATTATGCCGTTAATCAAATTCTTGTTGATGCTAAAATTGGGGAAATGCCTAAAGGTAAAAAAGGTGAAAACAAAGGTTTCCAAGACGAAAAATATAAAGACTGGCCTGCAGAAAGAATATATGATGACATTTATAAACAAGCCAAAAAGAACGGTAAAAAAATGTTAGAAAAAATGGGTCAGTTAATGGACGAACACGTTGACTGGGGCAAGGAGGAAGGACAAGGTGGACAAGGTAAAGGCAAAGGAAAAGAAAAAGAAAAAGGCAAAAGCAGACCAGTTTATACAAAAGAAGAATTAAAGAAAATTAGAGATGAAGTTAAAGAAGCAATGGTAAGTGCCGCACAATCAACAGGTGCAGGAAACTTACCTGGTGCATTACAAAGATTAGTTGCTGACTTAACAGAACCAAAAATGGATTGGAGAGAAATAATCCAACAACAAATTATGAGTACTATTAAGTCAGATTATACTTGGATGAGACCAAGTAGAAAATCATGGCATACATCTGCTATACTACCAGGACAAAACAATGATGAAATGATTGATATATGTTTGGCTTTAGATGCTTCAGGTTCAATAAGCAACGAACAATGTAAAGAATTTTTAACAGAAGTAAAAAACATAATGGACCAATATAAAGACTTTAGAATACATTTATGGACGTTTGATACAGAAGTTTTTAATCCAAAAGTGTTTACACCGGATAATGCAGACGAATTACTTGACTATAAATTAGGTTCAGGTGGTGGTACAGAGTTTGAATGTAATTGGAACTATATGAAAAAAGAAGGTATAGAACCTAAAAAATTTATAATGTTTACAGACGGATGGCCATTTAATTCATGGGGTGACGAGAACTATTGCGACACTATATTTTTAATCAATAATCCATATGAAAGAAATATTGAAGCACCATGGGGAATGACTGTTCAATATAATGACTAATATAAGAATCAATCCAACCAATTTCTTTAAAAGAGAATTAAACTTTTTACCACCACATTTTGTGAATACTGTGGTAAAAGCAAACGAATTTGATTTGGAAAAAATGCGTAAATGGATATATGAACATTGTAGAGGTAGATATAGTTTTACCAAAGATGTACAATTTACCAACAATGACTCTCGCTCAGTATCAGTAATAGGATTTGAAGAACCGGGTGATCTTACCCTATTTGCCTTGTCAGGTCTTGCTCAAGACAGTAAAAAATAATACTTGTAGTTCATAATTAAATTTAGTATAATATGCGTATATTATAACTAATTGCAATTAGGAGAAAATTAAATGGCAAAAGAAGATACAAAAAAGGCAGAATCTATAGAGTCACCAAAGACAGCGACGGCTGGAGCAGGTGAACCTCAAGCAGATCCAATGGCTTTATCCATAGGGGATCTAAAAAACCTTTCTACTATACTTGATGTTGCATCAAAAAGAGGTGCCTTTGGCGCTGGTGAGATGGCAACTGTAGGAATGTTATATAATAAACTTCAGGGATTCTTAGCTAAAGTGGCTCCAGAACAAAAACCAGGAGCAGGCGCACCAACAACGGTAGCACCTACTACTGAAGAAAAGAAATAGGAGATAACAAATGGCACTAATGAATGTATATGACAAATTAGTAATGGGACCAGATGCTGGAAACCTAGAAGGTGCGGCAGAAAGAAAATGGTTTAAACACGTAGGTGAATTAGCTGATGAGTCTAAGGCAAAAGTTATCGTAGTATACAGAACTGTACCAGGTGAGCCAAACAACTGTCTAGTAGTAGGCACGAAGTTTTTACCTGAAGTATATCATAATGCTCTAATGAGAGCTGTAGAATCTGAAGGTGGTCAAGCAGAAAACGAATTAGGAGTTTTTCTTGCAAGACAAACGTTTCCAGATGGTACAAATATGTTATCTGTATTACATAATGACAACTACATTAAGAAATTTAAAACCAAAGACATTGTAATGACTTACGGTCCAACTGCTGAGGGAAGAACTATCCTTAACAAGTTAAACGATATGATCGCTAAAGATTTAGGTGTCAAAGTTTCTGAATTAGCAGTAGAAGACGATACACCAAAAGCACCGGCTACAGAAAAGAAGTCTGATGCCAAGAAAACTACCGCGAAAAAATAGTAGTTGGATACAACTTACCCAAGATTTCGTAAAGGAATGGCCAGAAATTCTTGAAGGATTACACTTCAGGAATTTACCGGTCAAGTATTTGCTTTATTGTAATATAATTTTAAAAAATAATATTACGATACATTACGATATTAAAAAAGCATTAAAATCTAAAAAACAAGACTCTATTGCACGTTTTCTAAAAAAGACAATAGAACAAAATTACCTAAAAATAAAAAATATAGATTTAAAATTTGATATTAATGCACTTAAACGTGACATGGAGAAAAAAACAAGTAATATTTTATCAAGAACATTTAAATGATTACATTAAGCGGATTTGGCTATGAAAAGAAATTAAAAAATCCTTCTAAAGTATTTGCTAATACTTGGAAAGAAAAATCATTTATCAACGGACCAACAGTTAAAAAATTCGAAGAAGAGTTTGCAAAATTTTGTAATACAAATGATTGTGTTACAGTTGGTTCTTGTACATCAGCACTACAATTAGCCTTATTAGCATTAGATATAAAACCAAACGATGAAGTAATTACAGTACCTTATACTTGGGTTAGTTCTGTAGAAGTTATTAAACAAGTTGGTGCTAAACCTGTGTTCGTTGATATCAATAAAGACGATATGTGTATTAACCCTGAACAAATTGCAAAAAAAATTACTAACAAAACCAAAGCAATAATTGGTGTAGATCTTTTTGGAAATGTTTGTGATATTGACGAATTAAAAAAGTTTAACATTCCAGTAATTCAAGATGCCGCACAAAGCACAGGAGCAAAATATAAAAAACAACGTATTGGTGGAATAGCAAATTTAACTTGTTTTAGTTTTTATCCAACAAAAAATTTAAGTTGTTGGGGTGATGCAGGTGCAATTACTGGTGATACAAAATATTTAGAAATTATTAAAGAATTAAGAAATCACGGACAACAAGAAAGATTTAATTTAAACAGAGTAGGGTGGAATTCTAGAATGGATTCAATACAAGCAGAAATATTATTAAACAAATTACCTTTATTGGACGAACATAACAGTAGAAGAAGAGAAATAGCACATAGGTATAATACTGACCTTCATGGCATTATACGTACTCCTATTGAAAATAAAAATAGTATGCACGTATATCATCAATACATTATTCAACATTCTAAAGTTGATCAAATACAAGAATGGTTACATAGTAAAAAAATACAATCTAGAAGGTATTATCCTATACCATTACACAAAACAAAACCATATCAAGATAATAACTCTTATCCTAATGCAGAGTATTATAGTTCAAATGCACTTGCAATTCCAGTGCATCAATATTTGACAGATAGAGAAGTAGGTATTATAATAAAAACAATTAAACAAGCAATATGAAATTAGCAATAATAGGCACAGGATATTGGGGAAGTAAAATTGTTGAAACTGCAAAAAAATTAAATTTAACAGTTTCACAATACGACATTAATGATAGACTGGATGAAATAGTTCCAGGAAATACTGATGGTGTAATAATTGCCACTCCTGCACAAACACATATGACCATTACAAAATTAGTACTAAGAAAAGGTATAAATGTTTTAGTTGAAAAACCTGCCTTTATGAATATGGCAGAATATAATGAAATTGAACCTTATACTAAATTAGGAAAATTTATGGCTGGCCATATTCTTTTATACAGTGAACATTTTGATTTTATGAAACAAACTGTGTGTGATAAAAACATACGTCATATAGAAAGTAGAAGATTAAATTGGGGTAGGCTACAAAAAGATATTACACCAATATTGCATTATGCTCCACACGATATTGCCGTACTTGATGCATTACTACAAAAAATGCCTAATGAATTATTTTGTAAAGGCTTTAGTATGTCAAATCAAAAACAACCCGATTATGTATATTGTGATTTAAAATATGACGACATTACAGTACATTTACAAATGGGTTGGTACTATCACAAAAAAATTAGAGATATAGCAATAACAACAGAACTTGGAACTTACATATGGAACGATGTTACTAATAAAAGTAGATTTATAAGTCAATTAATTGAAAATGATAGACAAATACAACACTTAGATAAAGATTTAAATTTTATTGAAACGGAAACATCTTTAGAACGTCAAATTAAAGCATTTATTGAATATTGTGAAAATAACAAATTACCAATTTCTAACCTAGCACATACAAAAAGAGTTACATACATTATAGAGTGTATGGAGAAAAGTTTAAAAACAAACGAGGTTATATGTCCTTCAAAAGAATACTAGCCGTAGGTGCCCATCCAGATGACGTTGAATTAGGTTGTGCAGGCACATTGTTGCGGTTTATGGAACAGGGAGCAGAAGTCGACATAGTTGTCGCTAGAGATGATAATGCTCCTAAACCTAGTGTATGGAGGGACAGAGAAACCATGCAAAAGGAATACAAGGCATCAGAAAAATTACTTGGCATTAAATTCAAAATGCTTGAGTGTGCCATAGACTGGGAGGGCAGGCCAATACTTGAACGAGACAGCACAATGGTTAGGCAGATGGACGAAGTTATTCAGAAGAAAAAATACGATCTTGTGATCACGCACAGTCCCGGAGATCATCACCAAGATCATGAGAACACATACCACATAGTTAATTCCGCATTAAGAAGATGGAAAGGCGAATTTTGGTTAATGGAAGGTGGTC